>Ga0164297_10000756_pt1 | contig 38094 bp, 21 predicted proteins | sample GEODES058metaG_FD_113539 | JGI IMG/M metagenome (GOLD analysis project Ga0164297, IMG submission 113539) | Dystrophic lake water microbial communities from Trout Bog Lake, Wisconsin, USA - GEODES058 metaG | ecosystem: Environmental > Aquatic > Freshwater > Lake | place: USA: Trout Bog Lake... | reverse complement strand
CTTCGTTTGCCGCTGCGCGGGATTTTTCTTTGCGCTGCTCGCCTGGCGAAATCAAAAGCCACGTTACTTCTTTTTCGCCGGCGCGGCGTTCGGCCTCGGCGTGTTCAACAAAGTAGATTTTGTCGCTGTGTTATTCGGCGTCACGCTCGCCGTCGCGTGTGCGTATGCGAAGCCAATTCTCAATTTTATCCGCACCAAACCAAAACTCGTGGCGCTGGCGGTGCTCGGTTTCCTCATCGGCTGCGGCCCGATGCTTGCGATGCTTCCCTTCGTTTTGAAATTTGCGCTCCACAACAACGCGCCGGTGAATCCCGCCGAACTCCCGGAGAAAATCCACACGCTGACAGCGATGTATGACGGCACGTATTTTTATCGAATGCTGGAAGTTGGCGGGCTGTTCGACAAAATGGCGCAAGTCGCGCCGCCATTTTGGACGCCGCTGGGCATTGTCTTAATCGTCGCGATGCTGCTGCTGGCGACCGACATCTTGCGGCGGCGCGATGACCTCAACGGCCGCACGGTTCGGATTTTTCTACTGGCTGGCGTGGTGCTAACGACGCTGGGCGTTTTCATGCTGCCGCGCGCGCCGCGAATTTATCACGCCATTCTGGTAATGCCGTTTGCACATTTGGTCATCGCGGTGGCTGGCGTCAGTGCGTGGCGAAAACTTTCTGAAGCTGGAAGCAAAAAATCTTTTGCGCGCGGAGCCGTTATTTTTATTTTTGCCGCGCTGCTCGCAACGCAAATTTTCGCCATCGCCAAGACCAACCAACTGATTTTCAAAACGCACGGACGCGGTTGGTGGAGCGATGCGCAGGACAAATTTGCCGCGACGGTAAAAAATCGCGCTGACCTCACGCTCGTCAGTCTCGATTGGGGATTTCACGAGTCGCTGCTGTTCTTGACCGACAAGCCGACGCTCGTGGAGCCGTTCTGGAAATTAACGGGAAGCGATCCTGCGCTGCTACCGCAAAACACAAATTACGTTTTTCTGGTTCACCCGCCGGAATACAGCCTCTCGCCGTTTGGCACGACCTATCTGGATTTCGCCCGACAAAACCCGCGCGCGAAAATTTCGGATTGGCGCGACCGCGAAGGAAAGATTGTTTTTTACACGGTGCAGTTCACCGCGCCGTGACGCGCGTCACGCCACCGGGCGTTCCACTAATTTCACCAAAAGCGGAATGCTCGCCTGCGATTGATCGTCCACGCGCACGTCCACGGAATACAAACCGGCTTCCGCAAACTTCAACTGCTGGATGTTGATGATGAAATTGCGCGTCAGAAAATGCGCCTCGTCCGGCAGCGTCACCGGCACCGGCACTTCGATGGCCTGCATGATTGGACGCCCGTCGGCATTGATGAAATTCAGCGACAGCTTGCGCGTGCCCTCATCGCCAGACATGAAAGTCACGCGCAGGGCGACGGAACATTGCGGATGCACCGCCGGCATCTGCGGCGCGTAAATCGTGTCAAACGCACCGAGCAGATTTAATTTGCCGTTATCATCTGTCGCCGCATCGCAAAGAACCGCTACTTGAACATTCATTTCGAAATTAAGCCACGAATTCGATGCATTGACACGAATTTATTTTCGCGCCGCCAGAAAGTTTCTTAATTCCTCCGCCGCTTTGCCGCCAAAGCCAGAAACTTCCGCGAGTTGTTCGATCGTCGCCATCTTCAACCGCTGCACCGAGCCGAATTTTTTTAGCAACGCCTTTTTGCGCGTTTCGCCGATGCCGGGAAATTCATCCAGCACGCTCTCGGAGATTTTCTTGAGCCGCAACTGCGCGTTGTAGCTGTTCGCCACGCGATGACACTCGTCACGCAAACGCTGCAACAATTTCACCGCTGGATGATCAAGACCGAGACGCAGCGGCAGACTTTTGTCCGGCAGGTAAATCTCCTCAAACTCTTTCGCCAAACCGATGACGGGAATTTTTTCGAGGCCAAGTTTTTTTAATTCGGCGCACGCCATGCCGAGTTGGCCTTTGCCGCCATCAATCAAAATCAAATCCGGCAGTGCGGTCGGCGAATTTTTCGCCGCATGGCCGCGACGCACTTTGCAGGCGGTTTCGTTCACCAGGTTTTGCAGTTCCTGCGGAATCGCTTGGCCGCTGTCTTCATCCTTCGTTTTTTGCTCCGGCGCGGCGGCGCTCTCGTTTTCATTTTTCAAACGCGAATAGCGGCGGCGCACCACTTCCGCGATGCTGGCAAAATCGTCCTGACCGGCAAAGCCCTTGATTTTGAAACGCCGATAATTCGCGCGGTCGGGCCTGCCGTTTTTGAAACTCACGCATGACGCGACTACGAACGTGCCGCTGATGTTGGAAATATCAAAACCTTCGATGCGCATTGGCGGCGCGGGCAAATCCAGAATCTTCGCGAGCGCGACCAGATCGCTTTCTGGATTGATGGCGAGCGGCAGATTGTAAGGCACGCGCGTAAACTTTTCCGTTTTTTTCCAAGTGTCGTTCAGGTCGCGGATGAGGTCGCGCAATTCAGCGGCTTTTTCAAAATCGTGCGCAGCGGCGGCCTTTTTCATTTCTGCTTCGAGTTGTGGCTGCATTTCACGGCATTGGCCTTCGAGAAAATCACACGCGGCCTTCACTTGCTCCAAGTATTGCGCTTGCGTGACGTTGCCGACGCACGGCGCGGTGCAATTTTTCAGATGTGCGTAGAGGCAATGTTTGTAATCCGCCGCGCCGGGCGTGAAGACGCGGCAGCCGCGCAAGTTAAATTGCTTGCGCGCCAGGGCTACGGTGTTGCGCAGTGCGAGGGAATTCACGAACGGTCCGAAGTAACGCGCGCCGTCGTCCTTTTTCAAACGCGTAAAAGTAAAATTCGGAATCGGGTCGTTTAGATTCACCTTCAACATCAGATAGCGTTTGTCGTCGCGCAGACTGATGTTGAAGCGCGGTTTGAATTCCTTGATGAGTTTGCTTTCGAGCAGCAGCGCTTCGGGTTCGCTGCGGACGACGTGTATGTCGAAATCGTGAATGGCCTCGACGAGCGTGTTGAATTTCATGTCCCAGCCGTGGCGACGGGATTTCTGAAAATACTGGCTCACGCGCTTCCGCAAATCCAAAGCTTTACCGACGTAGATGACCGTGCCGAAGCGATCCTTGTGCAGATACACGCCGGGCTTGTGCGGCACGGCGCTCAATTTTTTACGGATGGCTTCGGAGACTGGCACGCGCTGAATCTCACACAAAGGCGCAAGGCACGCAAAGAAAATTTATTTCGACTTCTGGCTTCCAACTTCAGGCTTCTGCTTCATGTGCTGGTGAACGAAGAAATAATAAAGTCCCCCCAAGACCACCATCGCGCCCGCGAGCCAGAGCGTGACGTGCTTGTATTTCAACGCCATCAAATCCTTGTCTTCGCCCATCTTCACACCCAGCCAGCACAGCACCGAACACCAAATCGCCGAGCCAAGCAGCGTGAAAAGCGAAAACTTAAAGTAGTTCATCCGCACAATTCCCGCCGGAATGCCGATGAGATGGCGCACAACCGGTAACAAGCGCGAAATGAAAATTCCCATTGCGCCATAATGCGTCGACCAACGCTCAGCGCCCGCAACTTTTTCGGCGGATATAAAAAAATATTTTCCAAAATGCAGCACCAGCGGACGACCCGCCAACCGCGACGCCCAATACATCACCGTCGCGCCGAGCCACGAACCGATGGTTCCCGCCAGCACGATGCCCCAAAGCGAAAGTGAAATTTGTCCCGTGTGCGCCCAATGCGCGGCGGGCGGAATGACGATTTCGCTCGGCAGCGGGAACAGCGAACTTTCCACCGCCATCATCAACGCGACGGCGGGATAGCCGCCCGTTTGCAACGCGTGATTATACCAATCGCTCAAGCTCTGGATGATTTGATGCATGAAGTCGTGGTTTATAGCGGAAAATTAAAATGGAGCAAATGACAATTCATACTGTTACGCCTGCAAAAAGAAATTTCTCTGCTTCGTGCTGATGGGCATTTCCAATTTTTCCATCACCTTCAAAATATCTTCCCACACCTTGCGCTTCTCGCTCAACGACTGATTACGCAACAGATACGCCGGATGATACGTCGGCATCAGCGGAATACCGCGATACTCCTGCCAGTTGCCGCGCAGTTTCGTGATGCCGGGCGCCTTGCCCAGCAACCCGTCCACCGCCGTCGCGCCGAGCGCCACGATAGCCTTGGGCTTAATCAAATCAATCTGCTCCTGCAAATACGGAATGCACGTCGCGCGCTCCTCCGGCGTGGGCGGACGATTACCCGCGCTTTGTCCCGGCGTGTCCGGGCGGCATTTCAAAATGTTGGCGATGTAAACATCGCTGCGCGAAAGTCCGGTGGCTTGAATAATTTTCGTGAGCAATTGTCCCGCGCGCCCCACGAACGGTTCGCCCTGCTCATCTTCATCCGCGCCCGGCGCTTCGCCGACTAACATGAGCTGCGCGTCAATATTCCCGACGCCAAACACCACGTTCGTGCGCGATGCCGCGAGGTGCGGACATTTCACGCACGCCAACGCGCGTTCGCGCAAGGCGGTGAACGCCGCCACTTTTTCCGGCGAGGAACTGGTGATTTCAATTTTCGGGATTGAAACTAAAACTTTTGGAGCAACAACCGGAACAGAAACTTTTTTGGGCGTTGCCGCAACAGCCGGTTCGATTTTAGGTGGAACGACCGCCGTTTGTATTTGCGGTTTGAGATTTACAGCGGGCGATTTCAGCGCAGCCGTCGGCGGCAACGTCAGCGCGCGCAGCGTTTCCGGAGCGACGGCGACATGGCGCACGCCGCGCGATTTCAAACCTTCGAGGTGTTGAATCGTCGCGTCGAGTAATTGCCGATAGTCATCAGACATAAAAACATCCTAGCGACTACGCCGCGCAGCGGCAATCGGCATCCACAATTTGGGTGACTTGTTTTGCCGTCACTTTTGCGGGAAGCTGTGCGTCTAAACCCGCATGAAAATTCATTGCCATATTTTTTCCGCCGCGCTTGTTCTGCTGCCGTTCATCGCGTCCGCGCGCGCGACGGAAAATTTTGATGCCAACTGGAATTTTCTCCAAGCCGACACGACCGGCGCAGAAACAAATCATTTCGATGATTCAACCTGGCACAAACTCAACGTGCCGCACGACTGGAGCATCGCTGGCCCGTTTTCCGAAACGAACAAGACTGGCGGCGCGGGCGGATTTTTGCCAAGCGGCGTCGGCTGGTATCGCAAACATTTCACGCTGCCGGAAACGGATTCAGGAAAATCAATTTCCATCGAATTCGACGGCGTGATGCAGAACAGCGATGTTTGGATCAACGGCTTTCACCTCGGCCATCGCCCGAACGGCTACGTCAGTTTCAGTTACAACCTCACCGGCCACCTGAATTTTGGTGGCGACAATGTTCTCGCCGTGCGCGCCGACACTTCCGCGCAACCGGCCTCGCGTTGGTATTCCGGCGCGGGCATTTATCGCCACGTCCGTCTCGTCGTGACCGACCCAATTCATTTTTTGCAAAACGGAATTTTTATTTCCACGCCGCAAGTTTCAGAAACAAACGCGACGGTGAAAATTGAAGCTGCCGTTACAAACTATTTTGACGGAACTCGCAGCGTGATTCTAATGCCGGAGCAGAGAATCTCGCTCGAAATTTCCTTGCTGGATGCAAATGGACAAATTGTTGGCAGCTCAAAAACAATTCCTCAAGGAATCCTGCTTGGCGGCGACGCACACTTTTCACAGGACATTTCGCTGACAAACCCACAGCTTTGGAGTTTAGATTCTCCGAATCTTTATCACGCCGTCAGCAAAATCATTTTCGGCGAAAAAGTTTTGGACGTTCAGACAAATTCATTCGGCATCCGCGACGCGCATTTCGAGGCGGATACCGGTTTCTGGCTGAATGGAAAAAATCTCAAAATTAAAGGCGTCTGCCTGCACGCCGAAGGCGGCGCATTTGGCGCGGCGGTTCCACTTTCAATTTGGGAAACGCGTTTGACCACTTTGAAAGCGCTCGGCGTAAACGCCATTCGCACCGCGCACAATCCGCCCGCACCGGAATTTCTGGATTTGTGCGACCGGCTGGGCTTCCTCGTTATGGATGAATTTTTCGACTGCTGGACGGTGGGGAAAAATCCTTACGACTATCATCTCAATTTTGACGATTGGTCGAAGACGGATGAACGCGACGCGATTCTACGCGATCGCGATCATCCCAGCGTAATTATTTATTCCGTCGGCAACGAAATCCACGACACGCCGCAGGCGGAAAAAGCCAAACATATTTTGCGCGGCTTGGTGGAAACCGCACACGCCACCGACCCGACGCGGCCGGTGACACAGGCGTTGTTCCGCCCGAATGTCAGCCACGATTACGATGACGGCCTCGCGGATTTGCTCGATGTCGTCGGGCAAAATTATCGCGAGAAGGAAATTCTTGCCGCGCACACTCAGAAGCCATCGCGAAAAATTCTCGGCACGGAAAATACGCACGTCCGCGAGCAATGGGTGGCGATGCGCGACAATCCGCCTTACGCCGGACAATTTTTATGGACGGGCATTGATTATCTCGGCGAGTCGAAACACTGGCCGACCATCGGTCACGGTTCCGGTTTGCTCGACCGCACGGGCGCGATCCGCCCGCTCGCGCGCGAACGCCAGAGCTGGTGGAGCGCTGCACCGATGGTGGCCATCACGCGCCGCGCGTCCGCGACAGATTTGATGCCGACGGATCCCGGCTACGGCGGCGAGGAAAAGCACACGCAGGTTTTATTTTCCGACTGGACGCCCAAGGATTTGTCGCCGCACGACGAGAATGTGGAAGTTTATTCTAACGCCAAGGAAGTAGAATTATTTCTGAACGGTCAGTCGCTCGGCGTGAAAACCCTCAATGCTGACGCGCGTCCGCGCAATTGGCTGGTTTCGTTCGCACCGGGAATATTGAAAGCCGTCGCGCGCAACGATGGAAAAATTGTCGCCACAGATGAACTGCGCACGGCGGGCAAACCGGCGAAAATTGTTTTATCCACCGAAACCAAAACGCTTGCGCCCGGCTTCGACAACGTAGCGATTGTCCGCGCGAAAATTACGGATGCAGACGGCGTTGAAATCCCGAACGCGAAGGAATTGATTTCGTTCAATGTCAGCGAGCCGGGCGTGATCGCCGCCGTGGACAACGGCAATAACGTGAGCCACGAACTGTTTCAGACGGATTCTCGCCATGCATTTCAGGGCGAGTGCGCCGCGTTCGTGAAGGCGACGGCAGCGGGCGGCGAAATCACGTTGACGGCCACGGCAGCGGGATTGACCGACGGCTCACTCACCATCAAAACCGCCAAATGAAATTGCTCCGCTGCCTGACTTGCGCCCTCGCCCTGCCCTTCGCGGCGGGCGCGGCAAATTTGGCTGTGACGCATTCGCCAGACGCGGATGATTTTATTTTGGTAAGCAACGGAATTGCTGGCGCAATTTTTACCGAGTCCGGCGAAGACGCGGCGGTGCGGCGGGCAATAGGCGATTTGGCGGAAGATTTTGCGCGCGTGACGGGAACCAAACCAGAGGTGGAAAATAATTTTCCCAACACGGAAAAAATCAGCGTCCTCGTCGGCACGCTTGGCAAAAGTGAAATCATTGACCGGCTCGCGGCGGAGGGAAAACTGGAAACGAACGGCGTCAGCGGCGCGTGGGAAAGTTATGTTTTGCAAATCGTCAACAATCCCGCTCCCGGCGTGGCGCGCGGATTAGTCATCGCGGGCAGCGACCGGCGCGGGACGATTTACGGCATTTATCAACTGTCGGAAATGATCAGCGTGTCGCCGTGGAATTGGTGGGCGGACGTGCCGGTGAAAAAAAACAATCTGCTCGCGCTGCGCGGCGATTTTTTCCAACAGCTTCCACCTGCCGTAAAATATCGCGGCATTTTTTTGAACGACGAAGATTGGGGCTTGCGACCGTGGGCGTCCAAAACTTTTGCGCCGAAAGATGGCAACATCGGTCCGAAAACCTACGCGAAAGTTTTTGAATTGCTGCTGCGCTTGAACGCAAATTATCTCTGGCCGGCGATGCATCCGGGCACGACGGCGTTCAACTCGTTTCCTGACGACGCAAAAATCGCCAATGAATACGGCATTGTCATGGGTTCATCACATTGCGAGCAGATGTTGCGGAACAACGTCAGCGAGTGGGACGAGAAAAATAATGGCGAATATAATTTTGTCACCAATCCCGATGGCGTGTTGAAATACTGGGAGCAGCGCGTCCGTGAAAACGGCAAATTTGAAAACACTTACACGGTGGGAATGCGCGGCATCCATGATGGCGGGATGCCCGGCGGCGGCACGCAACGCGAAAAGGCCGCGCGGCTCAAAACCATCATCACCGACCAACGCGCGATGCTCGCGCGCAACGTCAATACGAACGTCGCGGCAGTGCCGCAGATTTTTTGTCCCTACAAAGAAGTGTTGCCGCTGTATCGCTTGATGAAAAATTTGCCGGACGATATCACGCTCGTCTGGCCGGATGATAATTACGGCTACGTGCGCCAGTTTTCCAACGCGCGCGAACGGACGCGCAGCGGCGGCGCGGGAGTTTATTATCACGCCTCATATTGGGGTGCGCCGCGCGATTATCTCTGGCTCTGCTCCACGCCGCCCGCACTCATCGCCGAAGAAATGATGAAGGCTTACGATTACGGCGCGAGCAATGTTTGGATGCTCAACGTCGGCGATTTGAAACCAGCGGAGCTCGACTTGGAATTTTTCCTCAAGCTCGCGTGGAAGCCGCATTCGTGGAACGGCACGAACACTTACGACTTGCTGCAAAAACAAATCGCGCGCGATTTCGGCAATGAACATGCGGCGGAAATCACCTCCATCATGGCGGAATACTATCGCCTGAATTTTCAGCGCAAGCCGGAGCACGTGGGCTTTCCGACGAACAATTTATTTTCTGCCAACGAATCGGAGCAACGGCTGGCGGCGTGGAAAAATTTGTCCGCGCGCGCGGATGCCGTTGAAAAAAATCTGCCGCTGGAAATGCGTGGTTCGTTTTTCGAACTGGTTGGGTATCCGGTCCAAGCGGCGGCGGCGATGAATGAAAAATGTCTCGCTGGCTCATCAAGCGCGGCGGCGGAAATTCACCAACTGACGAAAACTTACAACGAGCAAACCGCCGATGGTAAATGGCGAAACATGATGTCGGACAATCCGCGCAAGCAAGTTGATTTAGGCGTGCCGAAAATTTTTGCCGCCGCCACAGATTTTTCAACGGCAACCAACACCATTATAATTGAGGCGGAGCACGCCTCGCGCTTTATTTCCGGCAAGGATGCGTGTTGGCAAAAGATTTCCGGACTCGGTTACAACGGAGAGGCGATTTCTATTTTTCCAACGACAGTAGCCGCGCGTGAAACGCCTGAAAAAATTCAGTCGGAATCGCCGTGCTTGGAATTCAAAATTGATTTTCTAACCGCCGGCGATTGGAAATTCACTGTGCGCGCGTTGCCGACGTTTTCCGTCGAGACCGGCCAGCCGCAGCGTTATGCGATCGCGCTGGATGACGCGCTGCCAAAAATTATTTCGCTGCCCTTGAGTCAGGATGAAAAAAATAAGACGTGGCAGGAAAATGTTTTGCGGAATGCGGCACTGACTTCGAGCGTTCAGACCATCGTGAAACCCGGACTGCACACGTTGAAAATCTGGATGGTGGATCCGGGCATCGTGCTGGACACGATTGCGGCGCAGACCGGCGACGCTCCGAGTTTGGGCTACGTCTGGCCGACCGAAACGCGCGTGGCGCAGTAAAAACTTGAGATGAATTTCAAAGTTAAATCTTCACTGCTGGCGGCAATTATTCTTTGTGGCGCAGTGGAAAACTTTTCGCGCGCGGCGGACTTCGCGTTCGGCGCGGATCTGTCGTTTTTGAAACAGGCGGAGGCGCGCGGAAAAGTTTTCAAGGACGGCACGAACGCATTGCCCGGCTTGCAGATTTTCAAAAATCACGGTTACAACTGGATTCGTCTCCGTATTTTTGTCGAACCGGTCGGCGGCAATCTGCCGAATGATTTGGCCTACACGATTGCCGAAGCGCAAGACGCCAAAAAGCTCGGCTACAAATTTCTGCTCGATCTGCATTACACGAATTCGTGGGCCGACCCGAAGCAGCAGCCGACGCCGGAAGCGTGGAAAGATTTGTCGCACAAGGCGCGCGTGAAAGAAGTTTTTGAATACACACGCGACACCATTGCATCGTTTCGTGAGGCGGGCGTATTGCCAGACATGGTGCAAGTCGGCAACGAAATCACGCAAGGCATGTTGTGGCCGGATGGAAAATTGCCGGCGCATTGGAATAATTTCGCTGATTATCTTCGCGCGGGAATCAACGGTGTGGACGCCGGACGCGGCACAAATTCGCCGCCGAAAATCATGATTCACATTGACACCGGCGGCAGCGCAGCAAATACGAAATATTTTTTCGACAAGCTGAACGGCTACAAGATTTCCTTTGATGTCATTGGGCTTTCTTATTATCCGTGGTGGCACGGGACGCTGATGGATTTGCGCGAAAATCTGGCGTTCACTGCGAATACCTATCACAAGGACATCATCATCGTGGAGACGGCTTACAACTGGCGGCCAGCGCGCGAAACAAGCGACCGCGTCGGGCCGTTTCCCGAAACGCCGGAAGGCCAGCGCGATTTTTTGGATGAACAGACTCGCGTGGCTTTGCAAACACCCGACCAGCGCTGCAAAGGAATTTTTTGGTGGGAACCGGCCGTCGGCAATCGCGGCAGTCTTGTCTCGCGCAGTTTTTTTGATGAAGACGGAAACTCGCTGCCAGTTCTTTCCGTCTTTGATAAATACACGCGGCCAATACCCAGAACTGACAACCCATAATTTCGTCGCATGTTAAAAACTATTTCATTCGGTCTATTGACGCTGTTTCTGACCACAAGTCCTTTGCTGGCGGAAGTGAAGCTCGCCAGTCTGTTCACCAGCCACATGGTTTTACAGTGCGAAGTGGCCGTGCCAGTGTGGGGCACGGCGGACGCCGGTGAAAAAATCACCGTGGAATTTGCTGGGCAGAAAATTTCCGCAACGGCGGACGCGGAGGGCAAATGGCGCGTGGATTTGAAACCGATGCCCGCCAGCACCGAACCGCGCGAACTGGTAGTGAGCGGCAATCGTAAATCGCAAATTGAAAATCTAAAATGCGAAGATGTTCTCGTTGGCGAAGTGTGGCTCGCGTCCGGCCAATCGAACATGGATTTTTCCATGTCGAAAAAGGTCCAGTATTTCGCGGGCATTGCGAACGAGGAAAAGGAGATTGCTGCCGCCAATTATCCGCTCATCCGCATGTTCATTGGCGACGCGCAAAAAACCTACGCCCCGACTAATCGCATTGGCGGCGAATGGAAAATCTGCACGCCGGAAAACGCACCGGCATTTTCCGCCGTCGGCTATATTTTTGCGCGCGATTTACAGCGCGAAATCAAAGTGCCCGTCGGAATTATCGCCGAAGCATTTGGCGCGAGCACAGCGGAAGCATGGATTGACCGCCCGACGCTGGCAGCTGATTCCAAGTTGAAACCGATGCTCGATCGCTTTGACGCCGCCGTGGTTAAATTTCGCACCAATCCGCCGCCGGTAATTGCAGCGCCACGTTCGGAAGATGTTTCCGCAACCAATGCCGCTCCGAAAAACCGTAAGCGTGGCGGTGGCGCGCGCGATCCAATTCAAGATCAGCACAACGCCACCGTGCTTTTCAACGGCATGATTGCGCCGGTCATTCCCTACGCGATTCGCGGCGCGATTTGGTATCAGGGCGAATCCATCGTGGATGCGAACCAAGGTGGCATCGAACTTTATCCTCACGTTCAGGCCGCGCTCATTCGCGACTGGCGCAAGCTTTGGGGCGAAGGCGAATTTCCGTTTTACATCGTGCAACTCGCCGGCCAAGACGCGGCAAGCAATAGTCCGCTCGTCCGTGAAGCGCAGGCGACGGTTCTCCAATTGCCAAACACCGGCATGGCCGTCGCCACCGACATCGGCGAACGCAAAAACGTCCATCCGAAAAACAAACAGGACGTCGGCGACCGCCTTGCGCGCATCGCGATTGCCAATGTTTATGGCCACAAAATAGAATTTTCCGGCCCGACGTTTCAATCCATGAACGTCGAAGGCAATTCCATCCGCGTAAATTTTTCGCACGCGGACGGGCTCGTAGCGCGCGACGGAATTTTAAAATGGTTCACCATCGCGGGCGCGGACGGAAAATTTGTTTCCGCGACCGCGAAGATTGATGGTAAAGCTGTCGTCGTCAGCAGTCCGGAAATTTCCGCGCCGATCGCCGTGCGTTATGCGTGGGTGAATTTTCCCGATGGCGGCGATCTTTACAACGCTGCCGGTCTGCCCGCTGCACAATTCCGCACGGACGCACCCAAACTTTCGGTTGAATAAATTTTCATGAACAAAAAAACTTTTTCCATCTGTCTACCAATTCTGACACTAGCGCTAGCGGCAGCGGCGCAGACCAGTTTCAAATTTGATTTCGGCAGCGGCGCAACGGAAGCAGGTTGGACACACGTCGCAGCCACGAATCTTTACTCCGCTGAAGCTGGCTACGGTTTTGAGCCGGGTGCGGAATTGAGCGGCACAGATTACGTCACGAGTGACAAACCATTTCTTTTTTCCGTGAAATTACCGGAAGGAAATTACGCCGTGACCGCGCTGCTCAATGACAAAAACGGCGAGGCGGTAACGACTGTGAAATCCGAGCAGCGGCGGCTGATGCTGGAAAAAATCCAGATTCATCCCGGCACGCTTGCGACACGCACGTTCATCGTCAATGTCCGCACACCACACATTTCAGAAACAGAACACGTAAAACTCAAGAAGCGCGAACTCGAAACCGAGACCGTGGATTGGGACGAGAAATTGACGTTGGAATTTGGCGGCACACATCCGACGCTACGCGCGCTCGTCATCGCGCCGACGAATGTGCCGACGATTTTCATCACCGGCGATTCGACGGTTTGCGACCAACCCGCCGAGCCGTGGAATAGCTGGGGCCAGATGCTGCCGCGCTTTTTCAAACCGGAAATCGCCGTTGCGAATTACGCCGAATCCGGCGAGAGCATCAAGAGTTCGCTCGGCGCAAAACGGTTCGAGAAGGTTTTCAGCCTTATGAAATCAGGCGATTATCTGTTTGTGCAGTTCGGCCACAACGACCAGAAGGACAAATCCACGAACGCGCTGGCGGTTTACAAAGCCAATCTGAAAAATATTATCACCCGCACGCGGGCGCACGGCGGCACGCCGGTTTTGGTGACTTCGATGGAGCGCAAAGGTGGCGTGGAGCACGACACGCTCGCCGGTTATCCGCAAACCGTGCGCGACGTGGCGAAGGAAGAAAATGTCGCGCTAATTGATTTGAATACGATGAGCCGGATTTTTTACAAAGCGCTCGGCGCGGATTTGGACAAGGCGTTTCAGGACGGCACACACCACAATAATTACGGCAGCTACGAATTGGCGAAGTGCGTTGCACGCGGAATTCAGCAGGACAATTTGCCGCTCGCGAAATGTCTCGTGGATGATTTTAGTTTTGATCCGGCAAAACCGGATGACGTAAATAAATTTGAAATGGCGGCAAGTCCGACGGTTTCCAAAGTGAAGCCGCTGGGAAACTAAACGGCATCACGCAAAGACGCGAAGCCGCAAAGGAAAAAATTTATCTCGGTTGTCTTTCCTTCGCGTCTTTGCGTCTTTGCGTGAGATTCAGTTTTTGCTTGGGATGACCTGCGTCAGCGTGACGGGGCCGAGCAGACCGCAATCCGTCAGCGGCCAGTTGGAGGCGTCGAAGGGTTTGTAATTGATGTCCACGATGTTGATGTCGCGGAAGGTTTTCCATTTCACGCCGCGCCGGTCGAGGTCGCGGATACGGTTGGCGGCGACGCTGGTGACTTCCACTTCGAGCGAGTTGCCGGTCGGTTTCAGGTTGTCCACGACCACGCGGAACGGCGGCGTGATGAGCGCGCCGTAATCCTTGCCGTTAAATTTAACACGCGCACTTTGACGCACGTCGCCAAGATTGAGAAAATAACTTTTGCCCACTGACTTCGGCGCGTCGAACGTGGTTGTGTATTTCGCGGTGCCGGCGAAGGCTTGCGTGTTCGTGTCGGGGAACGTCGTCCACGAGGCGAGCTTGGCGGTTTGAAAATCGGCGGGCAGCGTCGGGCCGCCTTCGAGAAATTTCACATTCCACTGGCCGGTGATTTCAACCGGCTGGCCGTTGGTTTGATAATAATTCCATAATGGTGGCGTGGCAAATACCAGCGGCACATGGTCAAAAGCGCGCACAATTAAAGATTCGCCAGCGGCAAGCTGCAGATGAACTTGTCCGTTTTGACTTTGCGCGGAAACGCCGGAATTTCCGGTCATCGGGTCGAGAATTTCGACAGATTTTGCCGGACGCGCGAGCGTAATCCAACCATCAAAATTTTTGTCGCTACGATTGGCGATGAAATAATTCCAGCCGCCGTCAAATGAACGGCGAACAAATGAAAGTCTGGTGGAAACAGATATATCAAATAACTGTTCCTTGGTAATTTTCGCTTCGTCCAAGGATGGTTCGCATGATTCAGTGCCACCCTCCAATATCAATCCTTTGCCCCGCTGAATCCGTATAGGAACATCGTTTATAATACCCAGCTTGGGACTAATCAATTTGCAGATTTCCTTATATTCACTCCTTTGCTTATCAACTTGAGAAAAACCCGATATGTCATTGGGAACGTTCCATTCAAAAATTACCGTTGCCCCATTTTCCGCCAGCGCGAGCAGTTGTTTAAAAGTTTCCAGCGGAATGTATTTACATTCCGGCACCACGATGACTTTGTAATTTCCGCCGGGCATCTGGATTTTTCCGTCCGCGACTTTTGCCGTTTTCAATTGCGCGTCGGAAACGTAGTCGAAGGCGTAACCGCGATCCCACAGTTCGTGCGCGGTCTTGCCGATGGGCTGGCCTTCAAACCAGTTTTGCGCCTCGACGCGGAGTTGCGGGAGCATCTGGTCGCCGGGCTGCATCCAGAAATCTTCAATCGGCCAGTAGAGCAAAATGTCGTTGTCGGACTTGCCGGATTGCAAAACGGATTGCACGCGCGCGATGTAGGCGTTGACGGCGGGTGCGTCGCGCCAGATGGAATTGCGCGGATTCATTTCCGTGGAGGCGTAAAAATGCCAGCCCGGCCAGCCGGCTTCGTCGGGCGAATAGCAGCAGCCGTGATAAAAAACGTGGTTCACGCCGGCGAGAAAAAGATCGTCCATGAGATATTTCACCCCGGCGAGCGTCTCGGTGAAATGTTCGTCCAGCCAGGTGCAGCTTTCGGAGGAGACGAGATTGCCGCCCTTGGTGTGCGCGGCGGACGACGCAAATTTCGACACCAGAATGTTGCGGTGTTTGCTAAAAAACTCCGTTTCGGGAATGTCGGCGGTGGCGTAGAGGTCGAGCCAGTTGCCGGGGGAACCGTGCGCCTGATCGCGTGTGAGGAAGCCGTGTTCGTGCGACCAGTTCGCCCATTTGGGCAACGATTCTTCGGCCATGATTTCGGAAACGGTCTGGCGATAGTCGCATTTCACGCGGTTGGCGTGGTCGTTGTCGTCTTTGGAAAAAAGCGCGGGCAACTCGGTCTGCAATTTGTAGCCGCGCCGCTTCTCAAATTCGGCGAAGAAATTCGGCGACCAGTCGGATTTGTATTCGTAGGAATCGTGATACTGCGCGCGCGGTTTTGGGCCGTGGTAATTGGCGAAGGCGGCGGTGTAAGGTTTTAGAAAATCGTCCATCGCGGGCGGATAAATCAGATTGAGCATCCAGCCTTCGCCACCGGGCGCGGGACGTTTTACTTTTTGGCCGGAGGGTTTTTGTGAGATAGCGTAAACCGTCCACTTGCCGTTCGGCGGAGAAAAATCCACATCGCCGTTGGTTGAAATTGTATCCGTAAGTTCAACCGATTTTCCGTCCGGCGAAAACGCGACGAGTGCCTGCGTGGACGCGCGGTTGAATTTTTGTTTCAGCTTTTCGCCGGCAGCGAGGTCGTAAGTTTTGACGATGACGCTGGCGTTCGCATCTTCATCCGTGATTTGCGGGCCGCCAAAACACCAACCGGTTCCAGTCGTCATGTCCACGCCCATGCCGAGACGCTTGGCTTCACTCACGGTCCAACCCATCATGTCCATCCATTCGGGCGAAAGGTAGTTGAGGTATTTGGATTCAAAACCTTTTGCACCGTAAATCGGGATGATGTGAATGCCGCCCAGTCCGCCGGCGGCGTAGCGTTCGAGTTCGTGCGTGAGATTGGTTTTGTCCACAGCACTGCCCATCCACCAATTGAACGCCCACGGTTTGGTCTGCGAGGTGATGGGCGGCCACGCGAGCGGATCATCGGCGGCGCGGACGGAGAAATTGACGGTCAGCAAAAATGCCGCGCCCAGAGCGCAAGCGAAGCGACAGCGAGATTTCATGCGGAGATTAGACACCAGTTCCAAATTTTCGAGCAAGCGCAGAGTGTAACAATTTCTGGTGAGGCAGCAGCGACAACGCACATTTTTTGAAAGCGCGAACTACAATTGAAACTTGACCTGCGCGGCTATTTATTAAAACTGCCACGGTATTCCACACCAAATCATGAGCACACCAAATCAATCGTCCACTTCCACCGGCACCAAACTCGGGATGTTTCAGTTGCCGGACGGGAAAAATATGGTCTTCACCTTCGGTCTCGTGTCGTCGCTGTTCCTGCTGTGGGGCTTTTGCAACGGCATGATTGACGTGATGGACAAACATTTTCAGACCGAACTGAATCTGACCCAGTCGCAATCGGCCAATGTGCAATTCGCGCATTATCTCGGATACTTTTTGATGGCGCTGCCGGCTGGCTGGCTCGCGCGGCGCTGGGGTTGGAAAGGCGGCATCATCGCCGGTCTGCTGCTCGTGGCGGTGGGCGGATTTTGGTTTATTCCGGCAACGCACATTCAGGCCGCCGCACACGCGGGCAGCGTTTCGGCCACGACCGCTTTCATCGGCTATTTGATTGGTGTTTGTGCGATTGCCGCCGGTTTGACGTTTCTGGAAACGGTCGCGAATCCTTACACGACGGTGTTGGGGCCGACGCGTTTTGCGGCCACGCGCATCAACCTCGCGCAATCTTGCAACGGCATCGGCTGGATTTTTGGACCGATTGTCGGCGCGCAATATTTTTATTCCAAGAACCCGCAAATCTACGTTCCCTACGTCGCCGTCGCGTTTGTCGTCATCGCGCTCGCGGTGGTTTTCATAATGTCCTATGTGCCGGACATCAAGAACGAAGACGATTATCAGGTCGACGAAGCCAAGCCGGATGTGGCGCATTCGCTGATGGCGCGGCCGCACTTTTTAATGGCCGTCGCCGCGCAATTTTTCTACGTCGCGGCGCAGGCGAGCATCTTTGGATTCTTCGTCAACTGCATGACGGTTTACAAAAAGACTGGTTTCACCATGGTGCCGACGATTCCTGACTCTTGGAGTTCTGGCTGGCTGAAAAGTTTGTTGGAAACGGGCGCGGACGGACATTTGCATATCAGCGATCAAGGCGCAGCCACGCTGGCCTCGGCGGCGTTCATTTGCTTCTTGGTTGGCCGAATTTCGGGCGCAGGTTTGCTTAAGAAATTTTCCGCACACAAAGTTCTTGGCCTTTACGCCATCTTGAATGTCGTTATCTGCCTACTCATTTTCTCGAATCTCGGCTGGGTGTCGGTAGCAGCTGTGTTCGCGAGTTATTTCTTTATGTCCATTATGTTCCCGACGATTTTTGCGCTGGGCATTTACGGACTCGGCGCGAAGACGAAGAAAGCCTCGGCGTTCATTGTCATGGCGATTATGGGCGGCGCGGTGCTGCCGAAATTGACCGGCTACATCGCCGACGAATACGATATGAGCCGGGCTTTCATTGTGCCGGCGTGCTGTTTTGCGTTCGTGGCGTTTTACGCGATCTGCTGGCCGAAGTTGGCGAAGGCGGATTCGCTGCACGGCGTGGGCGGGGCGAAGAGTCATTGAAACTGCCGCAAGTTAAATTAAATTCGGACAAACCAAAACCCAGCCTGCATTTTGCGGGCTGGGTTTTGGTTTTGTAACAAAGGTTTATTGAGCCGCAGCTTCGAGTCCCGGTAGGACATTCCAGTTAAAATCACCGAGGGTGGATGGGTTCCCACTCATAATATAGTTATAGGTAGGGACAGCCGGCTTGGAGAAGCAAGTTGAACCGTCTGTCATGGCCATATTCCAGCCTTTTGATTTAGCGTGCGCCATGTTTACGGGGGTGCTTTGGGTATTATCAATATAATCCATGATGAAAAAGTGGCGTCCGTTAAGATTGCTTGTCTTTTGAAAGAGGCGTGTTCCGCTTGTAGCTGTGGCACTGACAAGGTTAGTGTCCACAGTTAAGTTATAGGTGTAACTACAACGAAGACCATAGCTACCATTAATACCCGGCGCCGCTGGATAGCTGATATAGCCAGAAGTAGAGTATGGAGTGGGTCCCAAGCTCATATTCAGTTCAAAGCTGGGGTCATATAACAAACGTCCGTCTCCAACCAACTTGGCGGTGTAAAGATAACCCAAATTTTCCGAATGCGAGCCTTGGGCATTCATGGCCGCCTCATCTTCCGGCACTCGCTGACCGGCATAAGCAGAATTACCAGGAAAAACAACCCAGCGAGAGTAGTTGGCAATATCAATGACGTTTTCCGCACGCGTGTTAAATGCGTTTTTGCCCCAAGTCGGATACCAGTCGTTGTTGTCTGTGGAGTAAATCGTGCAACCAAGATACATCTGACGCAGTCCGTTGGTGCATTGGACGCGTTTAGCGCGTTCCTTTGCGCTTGCGAGGGCGGGCAACAGCATCGCGGCAAGAATGGCGATTATGGCGATAACCACCAGCAGTTCAATCAAAGTAAAACCGCCAATCCGCGCACGCGTGGTAATTGAAATTTGATTAGTTATCCGACTTTCTGATTTCATAAAAATTATTTTTGCCATTAAAAAAATTTAGGTGGCAGTGGATAAAGGTTACCACATTTTTGCCCAAGAACCATCGCCAGTTATGGGGATAACTGGCGTGGCGCTAAAACAGAAGCGGGGATGCCCGTAACCGGACATCCCCGCGAGGATAATTTCAATCAGCGATTACGGATTGACGAGTTCGTAGAACACCGTCGGCTTGGCCGGATCTACCGTGATGGTGGCACTGCCGTCGCTTACGCCCGGTCCTGATACGGTGGTCCAGTTGGTGCTCAGACCGGTGGCAATGTCATTGGTTTGACCAACGAGGCGCCAGCCTTGGCCCGCCGGCCAGGTCAACGTCAACGTGGAGCCGCTGATGCTGTTGGTGATGTAACCGGGGCCGGTAGGGCCAGTCGTAACAATCTGCAGGTAACCCGTGCCGGTGATGCGGCCGCCAGAATTGGCGCTGCCATAAACGCCACCCGATTGGCTTGTTCCATTCAACACCAGTGCGGACACGATGTTGGTGGTGGTGAAGTCCAGTTGCAGCGTGCCGCCGCTGGTCACAGTGACGGTGGAATTCGTAGCGAGATCAGCATTGGCGAGTTCCAGTGTGCCGCCGCTGATGGTCGTGTTGCCGGTATAGGTGCTCGTGCCGGTCAGATTGAGCGTGCCGGAACCGACCTTAATGATGGAGGTGTTATTAATGTTGGTGGGAGAGCCGGCCTGATTGCCATCCGAAATCACGCCCGCGAACGTAGTGGACAAATTCCGCGCACCGATTTGATAGGTGACATAAGCCCCAGTTCCGCCCGCGCTGCTCGCGTGGCCGCTGAGGGTAGAGCTGCTGCCGCCCGTCAAGGCACCCAGATAAAAGGTGGTGGGCGTGCCATCCACCTTGGTAGTAAGCGCCGCGCCGACGTTGCCCAAATCCCAGGCCACATTCGGCGTATTGCCGGCAGCAGCATTGCGCAAACGCAGGTTGAGGTTGGAAACAGCTTTAAACACGCCGCTGTTGCCACTGCTGTTATCACCAGCAAGATCAATTGAATCCTGGCCGCTGGCGGTATTGGTGCCACCGAAATCCAACTCGCCGGAGCTGCCGGTGATGCTGCCTGCCCAATACGTGGCTTTGCCGGTCAGCACATTGAGGGTAATTCCATTCGTGGTGCCCGAAACACAGACGGTATTGTTGGAGATGACACCACCTTGCGATGTTTGATACGAAACCAAGGTGCCGTTGCTGAGAGTCAGCGAGCCGGAACCCAACGGCGATTGTATGCCGCTACTGCCGCCGACAGTGCCAACCACATTCAAAATGCCTCCGTAGATTTTGGTGCCACCGCTGTAGTTATTAGATGCAGTGAGTGTCATATTGGTCCCCTGCACGGTCAATGTTCCGCTGCCGGAAATTTGTCCCGCCAAGGTATTCACTGCCGAGCTGTTGTAGGTGAGATTGCCGTTGTCGGTGATTGAATTCGTAAACGTGCCGCTACCGGTGCCGGTGCTGTCCAACTGGCTCGCGCCGGTGAGGGCGAGCGTGCCGGAATTGATGACCAAACCAGTAAAGGTGTTTGTGCCCGCGAGCGCGACGGTATGACTGCCGGACGTGGTCAGCGTATTAGCGCCGGAAACTACACCGTTCAATACCACATTGCCGCTGGCGGCGTTCACAGTCACCGGCACAGCCAAGTTCACGGAGGTATCCAGAGTTTGCGCGTTGGCTGAATTGTTGGTGACGTTGCCGGTCAAAATCAACGTGGAGGCGGTCGAGCTGATGAGGTCGAAGCCACCCGCACCGCTGTTGAAGGTCAACGCGGCGATGGAATAATTCGCATTCATATCCGGCGTGAGGCCAGTGCTGCCCGCAAAGGCGAGACTATCTCCCGTCAAACCGGGCGCGAGTGAACCCACCCAGTTCTGGGAGCTCCAAAGACTGCTGCCCGGCGTGGCCGCACCATTCCACGTCAGGTTGGTGGTTCCAACCGTCAGTGAAATGTTGGTGTTGTTATACAACGTATTGTTATCAGTGACCGTCACCAGCAAGCTTCGGCCACCGGCTAGCAGCGTGTTAGCCGTAGTAAAGCTGTTAGTGTAATGGCCGGCACCGTTGTAAATCAGCGGTTGCGTGCTTGAGCCGCCAATGGAAGATAAATCAACCACCACACCAGTATTCGGATCAATCGGGGCGCTAACGGCAGTTGCTCCCACATTGATGGTTACGGTCTGGTTAGCTAGCAACGGGTTTGGCGTAGCCGTGGCCGATGTGATTATCGGTGCAGGCACGCCACTCGCATGAAGCACTACATTGCTAGGGGTGGTTACGATTGAGAAATTTGCCGCATAGGTCGGTGTGCTACCGGTAAAATTCGGTGTGGCATTCACGCGCGCCGCATTCAAAATGTGGCCGGTGGCACTGGCTACTTTAAACAGAACATAATCATGAGCCACATCCAGATTCACATTGGCACCGTTCGCGATGTTGATAGTAAATGAGCCCGCCGAACCAGAACCAAAATCCAAATTTGCTGCGGTATTTGTCAGGATAATCCGATCGTTACCTACGCTGCCAACGCTGGCGCCCACATCGAATGTGCAACCAGTTGCAGCACCTGCGTAGGTGAGATTACCACCGATGAGGTTGGTCGCACTGGCTCCGGCGCTATTGATGCCAGGATATGTTGAGCCATTTACAGTAACATTTCCTAAAATGATATTGTTACCGCCTAGGGTTACTCCCGTATCAATAGTAGTTGCACCAGTGTAGGTGTTAGTGCCATTCAGGGATAGCACACCACCCGGCGTGGTGCTCAACACAGTTAGCGAACCGCTGCCGCTATTGCCAATAGGATTCGAAAAATTGACATTAGCACCATTCACATCAATAGTCGCAGGTGCTGAAATCGTCACCGGCTTAGCCGCAGTGCCATTGAAGGTAAGATCTAAAGTGCTGTTCAAAGTCGGGTTGGCATATTGCACTGTGCCACCGCTGCCGGCAAAGGTCAGGCCGGCATAGTTGGCACCGCCGAGAGACCATTCGCTGTTGATGAGCACGGTGCCGTTGCTGATGGTGGTCAGACCCGTATAACCGTTCCCAGTGCTATTAGTCAAAACGAGTGTGCCAGCGCCGCTTTTTGTAAGCGTGGTTCCGCCCAAGAAGCCTAGCAGTGCGATATTGTGAGCCGTGCCGCTGGCATCAGCGCACTGGATGGTGGTGCCACCGAGCGTGATATTGTTTGTCTCCGACCAATCCGCGGTCGCACCCAAAATACCGCCATTCAAGGTGATTGAAACGGTCGCGCTTGAACCTTGCTGCACGATACCGCCAGAGCCAATGTAGAGCGAACCGTTCGTTTGATTGAGCACCACTGTGCCAGCGCCGGTTCCTAAGCCCAATCCGACAATTCCCGCTGTGGTGGTTCCGCCGCGAATCAGTAATTCGGCACTGCCAGCGTTATTGCCACCAATATTGATACCGGTGGTGGTGTCATTAACCGTGAGCGTGCCACCAGCAACATCAAAGACCGACCAACGACCGCCAGAGGTGCCGCCTGCAACCGTCACCGAACCGCCCACCGTCAGGCTGCCGCTGTCAATCCGCATGGAGTTGCCGGAATTGGCGCCACCTTGGGTGCAAATCGAGACGTTGTTAGTGATGATTACGCTACCACCGTTGACATAAAATCCGATGGCGGTTGAACCCGTAGTCGGCTGCGCCGTGGAAGATCCAGCATTTCGCCCCTCGGCAAAACTGGCGGCGAACAAAGAACCGCCGGTGACCGCGACCAATGAGCTTTGCGCCGCTTGACTGCTATTGCCAGCATTCATCGTCAAAGCGCCGAGGATGGAAGCTGAACCCGATCCGACCAGCAGGCCGACTGAAGGTGCGGCTACGTTAAAGGAATTAGCCGTGAAGCTGCCGCCGTTGACAAAAAGTTCAGCCCCTGCATTAGCCGACACGTAGTCCGCTGCCGCCGGGTTGCTAATGACACCACTGGAATTCAACTGCAACACACCGGTGCTAACTCCGGAGACACCGCTGTAAGTGTTAGCACCATTTAAAACCTCAACTCCTGACCCATTCTTCACCAATGAACCGGTGCCAGACAAAACTCCTGAGTAATAGTTGGAGAAACCATTATTTCCGACCGTCAGCGCCAAGGCTGCGGAGGAGAAATTATTCAAAGTTAAATTCTGTGCACCACTTAAACCACCCAGAGTCGCAGCGGTCAACGAGCCGAAATCCAATGTGCCGCCCTGATTGTTGTAGTTGAGCGTGCTGTTTTGTAAGGCCAGCGAGTTGGATAGCGATAACACGCCATTAGCGATGACCGTCGTGCCGTTGAAAGTGTTCGTGCCTGATAAAATCACCGAGCCGTTGTTACCCGCACCACTGTTAATGGTCAGATTGTTTGTGCTGGTATTGCCGGCGGAGGCGATGTTGCCCTCGATGATGAAGGTTGAACCGCTGGTGGCGTCAACGAGTGCCGTCGCGCCCGTGGCTCCAGAAACCGGCCCGATACCAACACCGCGATTAGCGTTAAGATCAGGTGTGCCATTGCCTAACAAATCGCCGCCGTTGAGGATAATACTGTTGGCTGTGGCTGAACCGGGAACTGCGCCCAAATTATTATCCGCCGTAATGCTAACGGTGCCGCCGCCAACCGTGGTGGTGCCGCCGTAGGTGTTCGCGCCGGAAAAAGTCAGCGTGCCGTTGCCGGTCTTGGTGAGATTGCCGCTACCGCCACCGATGATGCCACCGAGCGTCAGACTGTTTGCACTGGTGTTGGTCACGGTCGCTGTCACACCGGAACCGATGGTGATATTGTTGCCCACGCTCACACTCGCACCCGCCTGAATCGTTCCGTTCGCCGACACATTCAAGTCACCCGCGCCCAAGGCGCTCGAATTACCCAACGACAACGTGCCGCCGCCGCTCAACGTGGTGCCCACGCTGCCGGCTGAAGGCCCGTAGTTGTTGTTGCCGGAGAGCACTAGCGTGCCGGTGCCAGCAAACGTCAGCGTTGAGGTGACGCTGGGGGCATTGGAGACATCGCCGGAAATGGTCAGCGAATTGCCGCCGCTCACCGTGGCGGCCGTGCTGGTTTTCAGGGCAACCGAGGTTTGAATCGCGTTGGCGGAGCCGGCCGTAACCCCAATGATGGCAGCACTGCCGCCATTATCCATGGTCAGAACGCTGGAGCCGGTAACGACAAACGAGTTAGGGTTGGTCAAAGAGAGGGTGCCGAGACTCTCGTTGGCGTTTAGTGTAACCGTCCGTAACGCCGTGCCCACACCGAGAATGGCCGTGTCACCCGCAACACTGGGAACACTGGGGTTCCAATTAAGGGTGCCGCCCGTCCAGGTGCTATCCACATTATTGGTCCAAGCGGCAATCACGCCGGTGGATGGCACTGTGATTAGCCCAGACGCATTGGTTTGCCCTGTGAGCCCCGGCACCACCGCCTGAATTTTTGCGCTGCCGGAAAGATGCGCGGTGAAGACCGCGCTGCGGTTGTCGCCTGCCGGAACCAAGTCACCACTCACCACATTGCCGGATATGTTCACCAACGACCACACGGCCGGCGCATTGGATATAAATAGGCTACCGGATCCACTAGTGGTGCGACCAATAGAATAGACGGTGATGGAATTTCCCGCCGACACATTTTGTAGCGCGACGAGTGAACCGCTGCCGTCAGCAGCGGTTTCCACGTTGACTTGGGCATAATTGTTGGTGAAAGTCAAAATCACTTGACCCGCCGCACCGTTGCCACCAACGGTTTCCGTAGTGTTGGCATAATTCGCACCGGCACCACCAGCACCACCGGGTGCTTGACCAGGACTACCAACAGCAGTGACCACACCGTTAACGCCATTACCACCCGCACCACCACCGGTGGGTGCCGCGCCACCAAGGTAGGAGCCGGAGGCATTATTGCCATTGGCACCGGTTCCAGCACTGCTGCCACCGCCGCCGGAGAAATGGCTACTGCTACCCCCCTGTCCATTGCCGCCCGCAAATTTAATTGTGCCAGTAGAACTTGCCGTAGTGCCACCGTTCCCAAAAGCCGTATTATAGCCATTATCAGCGTCCGATCCACCACCGCCGCCAGCGGCCACGACAATAGTGCTGCCAAATGAGGAGTTAGTGCCAGGAGCAGCAGTTCCAGGCGCACTAGTTGTGGCAGTAGTAGCCGGTCCGCCGCCGCCGACAACTATGGTATAAGCGGTTCCGGGAGTGACACTCACCGTGCTGGCGGCATACGCACCGCCGCCGCCACCGCCACCAGCTGAATTATATGTATGTCGATGGGCGCTACCACCCGCACCGCCGCCGCCCCAAGCTTGAACCTGCACATTCGAGACCCCCAGCGGACAGGTCCAAGTGTAAGTTCCGGCAGAAGTGAAACTGGAAGTGTCAGCCCAACCCACCGAAGCGAGCAGCAACACGCAGCAAGCGATGAAAGTTGAAATGATTGATGTATTACTATACTTTTTCATGGTTTTTAAGTTTGTGAGACTACGGTTGGGCGGATTCGATACTGATTCCTGAATTTTGATACCGATGACTTGCCATGAGGGGATGACAAGCCGTCGCTTTGATTTCAGGAGTAATGGGCATGCTGAAAATATAACCCATTCTCAATTACCCGCTATCCCCAGAACTGTTGATGCCCTCATCGCCAGTTATGGTTACAGACGGGAACTTGTGAAGACCGCAGAAACGTGCAGGGGAAAATCAAGCGGCCGAAGCCAATTCGTGGCGCGGACGGTTTTGGCCAAGATGTTTGGCCACCGCCTCGGTGCGGGAACGAACGTGAAGTTTTTCGTAGATGTGCCGGATGTGCGTGTGCACGGTGGCGTAGCTCACTTTCATCTGTTCGGCGATTTCTTTGTAGAGAAATCCTTTCGCCAGCAAATCTAAAACTTCCGCTTCGCGCGGCGAAAGACTTTCGGCTTCAGCGGTAGCCGCCGGCGAATGCTGAAACGACTGCACAATTTTCCGCGCGATGTGACTGCTCATCGGCGATCCGCCACCATGAACTTCCTTGATAGCCTGCAAAAGTTCCGCCGGCGGGGTTTGCTTGAGCATGTAACCCGTGGCGCCCGCCGCGAGTGCGTTAAAAATATGTTCCGTGTTTTGATACACGGTGAGCATGATCATCTGCGCGCCGGGCAATTGCGGTTTCAATCGCCGCACACATTCCACGCCGTTCAAGCCAGGCAAATTGATATCCATCAAAACCACTTCCGGCTTCACTTTAGGAATTTCCAGCAACGCATCTTCCGCGCTGCCGTGGCGGCTCACACAGCGATAGCCGGGCGAACCGTCAATCAGCTTGGCGAGGCTGCTCCGCACCTGCGGGTCGTCCTCAACGATGGAAACGGCGATGCTCATGGATTTGGTCTTGCTCATAACTTAATTCGCCGTTCCTTCCCTGCCAATCGCCACAACTGGCGATGTTGCATTTTTTAAAAATACCGTCAACGCGACGCGCGTGCCCTTGCCAGCATCGCTGTTAATTTCGCAACGGCCGCCAACCAACGCGAGGCGTTTCTCCAAATTTCCCAGGCCGGAACCGGACGAAAGGCGCTCGGCGCTGGCGGCGTTGTTCGACGCACTCAGCCCTTGACCATTATCTTCAATCTCCAACGTAAGCCGCCCGGGCGCGAGCTGCAGTCGCAACCAGACTTCCGAAGCTTTCGCGTGTTTGACGATGTTGTTCAAAACTTCTTTCAACGCCAAAAATAAATTATAGCGCACTTCGGCGTCCACGCGCGTAATCGGAAGTTCCACTGGCAAATCCATACGGCAACGCACACCCGCCACGCGCAAATAATCTTCCGCATAGGCGGAAATGTAATCCATCAAACCCGCGATCGTGTCGTGCTGCGGATCCACTGCCCACACAATTTCATCCATCGCCTTCGTCAACATTCGCGCGGAGCCTGTGATGCGTTCGAGATTCGCATTCGTCTGTTCCGGATCGCGGCGGGCAAGTTCCGTTAGCAAAGTAATCTGCGTCAACCCTGCGCCGATATCATCATGAATATCTTTCGCGATGCGTGCGCGATCGCGTTCGATTGCGTGTTGCTTTTCCATCTGCGCCAGCTTGCGACGATATTTCCGCGTGGCCGCACGCCGCACGCCAAATGACACGCCGCCAACAATGGTGATGCTCGCGAGAAACATAAACCAGTTCGTCTGGTAAAAATATGGTTTCACCGTGAACGTCACAGTCGCGCCGGCATTGTTCCAAATGCCTTCATTGTTGCACGCGATGACGTGGAAACGATACGTGCGCGGCGGTAAATGGCCGTAATGCGCCGTGCGCAACGTCTCTGCGTCCACCCAGCGGGAATCAAATCCTTCCAGCCGATAACGAAACCGTGCACGTTCTCCGGCATCAAAATTTAAAGCGGTAAATCGAAAATCAAATTGTGCGTGTCCTGGCGGCACGACAATGGTTCCCGCCGTGAGCGGAAAGGTTTCGCCGTCCACGCGCAATTCTTCGACCACCACCGGCGGCGGTGCGGATTGCGCCGTCACTTCATCCGGATTCACCCACACCACACCGCGCACGGTGGTGAACCACAATTTTCCATCCGGTCCGCGCCAGCTTGCTGGTTGATAACCATCGGAACATTCCAGCGCGGGCAAGCCATCGTGCCGACCATAGCCGACATAATTCACCGAAGCCACCCGACCGTCCGCACAGGCATTCAACTCCGTCTTCTTTACGCAATAAATTCCCTGATGCGTGCCCAGCCAAAAACGTCCGTGGTTGTCTTCCAAAATCTGGCTGATGACATCGGCCGGCAAACCCTGCTTAGCCGTGATCCGCGAAAATTTTCCATCTCGGAAACGCACCAAGCCGCCGCGAAAAGTTCCCGCCCACAACGTGCCGGAAGCATCCGCATGCAATGAATAAATGGGCTGTCCGGCCAGCGCATCTGTCGCGTGGAACGCATCCATTTTTTCCTGATTACAACGAAAAATTGTGCCGTCATCCGCCCCTGCCCACACATTGCCGTCCGGCGTTTCTGCCAGCGCGCGGATGGCTGGCATGAATCCGTTGCTATTGACATTGAATACATGACGGTCACTGCCCGCCCACCATGCGATGCCGGCCTTAAGCCCCATCCAAATGCGGTTCTGATGATCAACCAAAATGGATTTTATCCCGTGAACATCCCACGACACGCGCTGAATGCGCCCGTCGAGTAATTGAAAGAAATCTTCACCTTCCGCCGCGCTCAGCCACGCGCCACCATCCGCGCGCGGCGCGATGGAAAAAATAATATTCGCCGACGCACTTGCGCCCACCGCATAACGCGAAATTTTCCCATCCACCAAGCGACACAACCCGCCGCCCGCCGTGCCAATCCACACAGTGCCATTGGTATCACCGGCCACCGACAGCGCGGTGCGCGCGGGCAATCCTTCCGCCGTGCCCAGCGTATGAAACCAGCGGTCGCGCAACCGCGCCAAGCCGCCATGATCCACGCCCGCCCAAATGCCGCCGTCGCTGCTTTGGAACCAAGCGCCCACGCGGTCGCCAGGTAAATTATTTTGTGATGTGATGCGCTCGTAATTTCCCTCCGGTGTGATGTGAAATAATCCGTTGCCGTAATGATTAAACCACAAACCACCGGCACTATCTTCGTGCGCGCCCATCGCGCGACCTGAGGCAGAGCCAAGCAAACCGCGCCACGGCGTCGCTTCCGTCACCCACATCCGACCTTCCATTTTGCGTAGCCGGTCGCCGTCCAACACCCACCACGCGCCGTTCTTCATCGGAAACATAAATAACGGTTGCACATCCGTCGTGCTATTCGTCGGCGTCATCGCCTCAAATTGCGCACCGTTCCAGCGCGCAATTTCATTTTCTGCGCCCGCCCAAATTTGACCCCGCGCATCCGCCACGAGCGTGTAAATATGACTGCCCGCCAGCCCGCCGTCGTTCGGCAACACTTTAAACGCACCATCGGCAAATTGTAGAATGTGACCATCGCGCGTCAAAAACCACAACGTGCCCGCCGCGTCCACACAATGATAAATCGGCGGCGGGCTGGCGGCAGATTTTACCAGCTTCCAATTCGCATTCGTGTCGGCCGAGTTACGCCACAGCACATCGCCAAACTGCGTCACGAACGTCAAGGCATTGGTGGTGGCGCGCACCAGCGTGTTGTGCAAATCGAACTGCCGTTGATCCGGAAATTCATTTTTGAAAACGCCGTTGCGATATGAAGTCAGCCCGCCGCGAAACGTATTAATCCACAGCGTGCCTTTCGCATCGAGAAAAAGTCCTTCCACGCGCGTTTGCGTCAACTCCGGCGTGTTCACCGGATCGAATGTCACGAACCGCGCGCCATCAAAGCGCGCCAGCCCGTTGTAAGTGCCCACCCAAAGATAACCGTCCGGCGTCTGCGCGATGGAAGTCACCGTGCTGCTCGGCAGATTATTTTCGATGTCCCAGCTATCTACCAAGTAGTCCGACGATTCCGCCACCAGCCGCGCTGTCGCACAGGAAAAAAATATCAACGCCAGCCAAAAGCCAACCAACGACCGCATAGGCGCTGAATTTTTCATTGGAAACACTGGCGCAAACATATCGCGTCCCAACAAAATTGCCAACGCAAAGCCATTGCCACAGCGGTGTCTTGGCAAAACGCGCAACCAAAATTAAATGGCGGATTTCTGCCAAAAGCCGCTACGCTGCGCGCATGGAACTGCGTGAATTTGCCGAACAAGCTTTGTTCGCCACCTCGCTCGAAGAAAAACTTCGCGCGCCCGATTCCATTACCGACGAACGTCCCGGCACTCCGCTCATAACGCCGGTAGCGCCCGCGCGACCAAAAAATTTAAGCTTCAAACCGCACGCCGCCGGCAAAAGTGAATTTCCCGGTCTGCACCAGCTCGAAAAAAAATCCGAGCGCGGCAAGCTGCTCCATTTTTTTGGCAACCACGAACTCCTCGCCACCGAACTCATGGCGCTCGTGCTGTTAAAATTTCCTGACGCGCCCGCCGCCTTTCGCCAAGGCGTTTTTCGCACGCTCAAAGACGAGCAGGAACACACGCGGCTCTACATCTAGCGCATGAAAAGTTGCGGCATCGAGTTCGGCGAACTGCCCGTCAGCGGCTATTTCTGGCGCTGCGTCTCGCCGATGGAACACCCGATTGATTACGTCTCCAGCTTGTGCCTGACGTTCGAGCAGGCAAACCTCGACTTCGCCGGCCACTTTGCCAAAAGCTTTGCCAACATTGGTGATAATGAAACTTCTGACCTACTCGGAAAAATTTATCGCGATGAAATCGGCCACGTTGCTTACGGGCTAAAATGGTTTCGGCGCTGGAAAAATCCCGGCGAAAACGACTGGGACGCGTTCTGCCGCGTCTTGAAGTTTCCGCTCTCGCCCCAGCGCGCAAAAGGATTTTCGCTAAACGTCGAAGGCCGCCGCGCCGCCGGATTCGACGCGCAATTCATCGCCGAAATAAATGTCTACTCGCAGTCCAAAGGCCGCACGCCGAGCGTTTTTGTTTTCAATCCGTTTGCTGAAGGCCGCATTGCTGAAGGCAAAACTTTCAATCCCACCAAGCATCAGGCACAACTCGCACGCGACCTAGAAAACCTGCCGCAATTTTTGTGTCGGCAAGACGATATCGTGCTGACGAATCAAAAACCGTCCGTCGAATTTTTGAGTCGCGTCAAGTCGGCCGGTTTTCCATTGCCGGAATTTGTGGAAACCAAAATTGTCGGCGATTTAAAAACCCGTAAGCTCGACAGCTTGCGCCCGTGGGCGTGGGGCCCGGACAGCTTTGAATTATTAAAACCCGTTTTTGCCAGCGTCACCGGCGAGAAGCGCGCGGACGAAAAAAGATTTAATTCAGAAATCGCTCAACTTTATTCCAAAACGTGGAGCGCCAATTTTCTGCGGCAAATCATCTCGTCAAAATTACGGGAACACGATTGGCTTTGTGGTGAAAACGAAATCGGCGTGGCGGTAAATTCAGTTAAAGACGCGCTCGCCGTGATTGCCAAAATCCGTGCGCGCGGCCATCACAAAATCGTCTTGAAGGAAGCTTTCGGCGTCGCGGGCAGCAATGCGATGCGGCTGTTTGAACCGGAAGTTTTGCCGCCCCAACTGCGCTGGTTGGAAAATAAATTCGCCCACAAACGCGAACTCGTCGTCGAGCCGTGGTTGGAACGCGAGCTGGATTTTTCCGCCCAACTCGAAATGACGGCGAATGGTTTAAAACTGTGTGGTTACACTGGCTTGCAGTGCGACGCACGCGGCCAATTCGTCGCCAACTTCGCCGAATCGCATCATCACAAAAGGATTCCCGCTAAAATTGTTTCCCTGTTTACCGAACCAAAAGACATCTCAAATCAGTTACTGGAATTTTATGGCGAAGTTTTTGCTGCGCTTGAAATTGAATTGCGAAAAATTGATTTCACTGGGCCCATTGGCATTGACGCCTTTGTTTATCGGACTGAAAACGGCACTGTGAAATTGAAACCAATCGTGGAAATCAATCCACGTTACACGATGGGGCGCTTGCTGGTGGAATTGATGCGCCAGACTTTTCAAAATAGTTTTGGCACATTTCGGCTGGTGAACACCGCGCAGTTGCGCGCGGAAGGTTTTGAAAGTTTTCCAGCTTACGCGCAAATGCTGGCAGAAAAATTTCCACTGCAACTGGAAGGCGAACCGCTGCCGCGCATCCGCGAAGGCGCGCTTTGCTTAAACGATCCGGCGACAGCGCAAGTTTGTCTGGCGGTGTTTCAAGTCAGCCGCCACGCGCAGGAAGTTTTTGCTTAAAGTTTTTCCGCAGCCGCACGGTCAGCGAGCACTAGCGCATTTTCCTGGCGGAATTTTCCGGCGGGAATCGAAATGTCCGCCGCGCGTAGGCGCGCAAGCATTTCCACTTTTTCGGCGCCGGTCACAACCCATAAAATCCGGCGCGCGCGGTTGAGCAATGGATAGGTCAGCGTCATGCGCCGACGTTTTTGATAAATGCCGGTGAGCGCCACGTCGCGGTCGGTGACTTCCAAAACGGAATCACCGGGAATTAGCGAAGCCGTGTGGCCGTCCGCGCCGAGGCCGAGATGCGTGAGGTCGAGCACGGGCGGCGTGCCGCAAATTTGCTCCAACGTGTGTGCGTAATTTTTTGCGGCAGCTTCGAGATCGCTTGATTCCACGGGCATGGCGTATATCTGTTCCGGCGGCAGCGGCGCGTGCGAGAGCAAACTTTCGCGCAGGTGCGTCAGGTTGCGGTCGGCATCGCCGGCGGGCGCGATGCGTTCGTCCACTTGCACGACGTGGACATTGGGCCACGGAACTCCTTCGTTGGCCAGCGCGCGCAACATTTGCCATGGCGTGCGGCCACCGCTCACGGCCATGACAAATTTCCCGCGCACCGCGACCGCCGCGCGCGCTTCAGTGGCGATAACTTTTGCGGCGGCAATTGCCACGGCTTCGGCGTCGGCAAAGATTTTTATTTCCATGCGAAGGAATGTTGCCAAGTCCACTGCAATCAGCAAGCGCACACACTGGCTTGAATTAATCCCAATTGAACACGAGCAACGTAACGCCCTGGCGCGGCAATGAAAACCTAACTGCTGCCGCGCTGTCTTTCACAGCGATGCTTTCCGGCTGACCGACGGCTGCAAGTTGACCGGCTTTTTCCAATTGCGCGTTTTGCGCCACGGAGAGCGGGAACGGCGAACCCATTTTCTTCCACGCTTCGTAAGAATTGCTGTGGTCAGCGTCGATGACGTAGCGCGTCAGTTTTGCCTTACCATTCGCGAGCGGAATTCCATTCAGCGCGAGATCAATCGCTGCGTCTGGACCGGACAAATCATCATCGTGATAATACCAGACGAGCACGCACAATTTATTTTTGCCGAGGCTCGCCTGCGCGGCGATGTCGGGATTGCCGCGCACGTTTTTGGCGCGGATGATTTCCGCGTTTAAACCGGCACTGCTCGTCACGGCGAGTTGTTGTCCGTCCATTTTGCCGAACATGCGAAACACATTTAGCACCGGCAAATCGAGTCCCGCGCTCGCTAGCTGGCGGAAGCCGGCGAACGGCGGCTGATCTTCAAATTCAAACGCCCACGTCAGCGCACCTTCGAGGTTCACGCCGTGCTTCGCCGCGAGTTCCAACGCGCGCGGAAAACTCGCCGCCGTGTAGCTGGAATACATCGTGCCGTTGCGATACGCATCGCGCGGCTCGCGGCACGCGGCACAACCTTCGGGATCAGATTCGCCAATGACGATGGGCGTTTTCTTGTATTCTGGAAACGACGCGATGACGGCGAATGCGTCATTCATATTTCGCAACTGGCTGGCCATCGCCATGCGAACATGGTCGTTCGTGAAGACCGGCGAGCCTTTCGCGTGGAACGAAATGAAGTCCAGCGGCGAACCAATTTTGCCGGTGACGTAATTCGTCCCGTGCGCGCAGTGCTGCAAAAATTCGTGCAGAAATTTTCCACCTGGCCCACCAGCTGTTTCCGGCCCACCCACGCGCGCGGTCGGCAACGCGCGGCGCACGCCGGCAATTGCGTAGTCGTATAGCTTGAAATAATCTTCGTGCGTGCCGTGCCAATACATGATGTTTGGCTCGTTCCAAACTTCCCAATACCACTTCTCGACTTCCACTTTTCCGTATTTTTCCACGCAATGTTTTGTCCACTCGTAAGCTAGGTTTCCCCACTTTACATAATCTTTTGGTGGATATGCCTGACCCGCGCCCGCGTCGGCTTTTTGATCTACCTGCGGATGATGCGGATAATTTTGCGGATGCGTGCTCAACGCTTCCGGCATGAAACCGAGTTGCACATACGGCTTGATGCCGCGCGCAAGATAGGTGTCGAAGATTTTGTCGTTGATGGTCCAGTCGTAAACCGGATTGCCATTGGCGTCTTCTTTGTAAGCGCTGGTCGAACCCCATTTGAGCGCATACGCGCCGTCGCCGCTGGTGAGCAAATGATGCGCGCGAAAATAAACCTGCGACGCGCCGAGTTGACCGAGTTCGGACAACAGTTTTTCCCCATCCTTCATGTAAGCGTAATTCGGTTCGTCAGCGCCAAAAAAACGCCAGATGGGTTTTACGTCGCCGACAGGTTTTGCCGCGTCCACCGTGATAGTCACGGGCAACGGCGCGTTGGTCGCAGCGAGTTCACCGAAAGCAACGGAAGCACTGAAGATAAAGGCGATCAGGCCGCCAGCGAGTTGAGATGTGCGCATAATTATTTTGGTTCAACCAGGATTTTAGACTGCGGGAAAGGCATGGTTTGCCAGAAAGAATCCGGCGCAGCCAGTTGAAAAATCAATTCTGGCTTTGCCTTCGCCGCGCCGCCGGTGATAAATTTCGCCATGCTCGCGCGAATTTTTTCAGCGGCGGTCAATGGCATTGACGCTTACACCATCGAGGTCGAGGTGAATTGCGGCTACGGCGAAACTTTTATCGCGTTAGTCGGTTTACCGGACACGGCGGTGAAAGAATCCAAAGATCGCGTCTCCACCGCGCTCGCCAATTCCGGCTACAAATTTCCGATGGGCAAGACGACCATCAACCTCGCGCTCGCCGACGTAAAAAAAGAAGGGCCAAGTTTCGATCTACCCATCGCACTCGGAATGCTCGCCGCGAGCGAACAGATTGAGACCGACCAACTCGACCATTTTGTTGCTGTCGGCGAACTCGCACTCACCGGCGCAGTGCGCTCGTGCAAAGGAATTTTGCCCATCGCCTTGCGCGCGAAGGCCGACGGCAAAACCGGAATTTTAGTTCCCGCTGAAAACGCCGCGGAGGCCGCCGTGGTTGATGGTTTAAATGTCATTCCCGTCCAGAATCTCCGCGAGGCCGCACAATTTCTGGAAGGCGAAATAAAAATTGCGCCAACGCGTGTGGACATCGAAAAACTCTTTGAACACAAGTCGGATGACGAACATGATTTTTCCGAAGTCAAAGGTCAGGAGAATGTAAAACGCGCTCTGGAAATCGCGGCGGCGGGCGGACACAACGTCATTTTAATCGGGCCACCCGGCACGGGAAAATCCATGTTGGCGAAACGACTCGCAACCATTTTACCGCCGCTGACCTTGGGTGAAGCGCTTGAAACTACGAAGATTCACAGCATCGTCGGCTTGTTAAAATCTGGTCAGGCACTCGTCACGCAACGGCCATTCCGCGCGCCGCATCACACCGCGAGCGACGCCGGTTTGCTTGGTGGCAACATCAATCCTACACCCGGCGAAATTTCCATCGCGCACAACGGCGTTTTGTTTCTCGATGAATTGCCAGAGTTCAAGCGCAGCGTTTTGGAAACGATGCGCCAGCCGCTCGAAGAAGGCATCGTCACGATTTCGCGCGCGGCGGGCACGATGACTTTCCCCAGTCAATTCATGCTCATTGCGGCGATGAATCCAACGCCGGATGGAAAGATGCCGAGCGAATCCAAATCTTCGCCGCGCGAGATTCAAAATTATCTCGGCCGAATTTCTGGGCCGCTGCTTGATCGCATTGATTTGCACATCGAAGTTCCGGCGGTGAAATTTCGCGAGATGAGCTCCGCTCAACCAGGTGAAACTTCGGCGCAAATTCGCGAACGTGTCATCGCTGCGCGCCAGCTTCAGACCAAACGCTTCGCCGGCAAGCCGAAGGTGACGTGCAACGCGCGGATGGGCGCCCGCGAACTAAAATCATTTTGCGAGTTGGATGAATCAACGCGTGATTTGCTCAAGCACGCGATGACGGAATACAATTTGAGCGCCCGCGCTTACGACCGAATTTTGAAGGTGGCACGGACAATTGCGGATTTGGCGGGCGCGGAAAAAATTTCTACCGACCACATTTCAGAGGCAATTCAGTTCCGCTCACTCGACCGGCAGTTGTGGGGCTGAACCAAACTTAAAGTGGGAATTCACGATTCTCTTCCGGCATCACGACCTCGCGCCGAACGTCAGTCTTTTCAATAGGTTTTGGCGCTTCTGTTTTGATTGGGCTTTTTTCCGGTTCCGGCGTGACAGAAATTTTGGGTTCAGGAAATTGCGGCTCTGGCTCTACTTTTTCCGGCTCGGAAATTATTTTTACGTCGGCAATAGACTTTTCCACCTCAACAATTTTTGGTTCAGCCAACGCAGCGCGCATCGGCACGCGGTTCGCGAGCGCGAGCAGAGAAATTGAGGATGCAGCTTCGCGTTCAGCTTTTTCGATGCGGGTAAATTCGCCGTAAATTTCCGCGAGTGCGGGCTCTTCGCGCAAAGGCAGTTCCTGTCCGGTGCCAGTGCGGAGTGCGAGCAAAATATCGTAGGCGTTGATGGTTTCGAGCGGGCGCGCGGGCACGAACGCGCCTTCGGCACCGGCCACTTCGGTGACAAGTTGCGTGTGCGCGAGCGTGCGCAAAACCGATTGCGTGAGCCGACTGGGAATACCGAGCTCAGCCGAAAGCTGAAAAACCGTCGCGGGGCGCAAACCATTTTGGAAACGCTGACCAAGACAGGTCATCAAACGCAACGCGACAAATTCGCGTCCGCGTTGGTTGATGTTGTCAGCAAGTCGGTCTTGCAAATAAGCCGCGCGATTCTGATAGGCGTAGGCAACTTGCACACCGAAAAGCAAAATAACCCAAGATAAATAAATTCCCGCCATGAACACCGGCAACAAATAGAGACTGCCGTAAATCGTGCTGTTGGTGAAAACGCGGGAGACGAATAGGTAGCCGAAAACATTATTCAAATGCCAGAGTGTGCCGGCGACCGCACCGCCAACAAACGCGGCGGAAAATTTCACTTTTGTGTTTGGCAGCAGCAAATAAACAAACGCGAACGCAAGCCACAACACGAGCAGCGGCAATATTTGAAAAATAATTTTTCCAAAGAATGGCGTCTGCGCGATGAAATCTTTGGCGGACTGGAACTGGGATCCGCCTGCGAGTCCGAGCGCAGTGATGAGCAGCAGCAGTCCAAGCATGATGGCTGTGGAGTAAAGTTGGATTTGCGTGAGCCAGTTTCGCCCGCGCGTGACGCCCCAAATGTCGTTGAAGGTTTCTTCAATACGACCCAACAATGAGATCGCCACAAAAATCAGCAGCACCACGCCGGTAGCGCCGAGCGCACCGCTCTGGGTTTTTTGCACGAACATCCAGATTTGACGGGCCATTTCTTTCTGTGCGCTAACCGGCACAACGCTGATGGCGTTGGTGGTATAACTGGTCGCGACAAGATTTGTGGAAACTTCATTCGTCCCGGAATTTTCGGCCGCGACTGCCGGATTATTCGTGACGATGGTAACGAGGTGTTTGTCGGAAGCATTGACGTTCGTGCCAATGGTTGCCGGTGGAACGAGCGCGCTGGTGAATTTTTCGATGGCGCGCTGAAATTGTTCTTCGCCTTGGTTTTTCAACAAACTGCTGGTGACGCTTAAAGCAACTACGAGCAACGGAATCAGCGCGATGAGCGTGGAATACGACAACGCCGACGCACGCACGAGGCAGCGATGCCGGATGAATTGCCGCGTGACGAGCACCCAAAAATGCACGAAGCGTTCGAGGCGGCCTTCGAGCAGAAAAATTTCATCTTCGGCATCGGCGGCGGCACCGGAAAGGATTTTGATGAGGCGGGAAATCCGTTTGCTGGCCATGTTGCGGACATGCTAACAAAGTGCGCCGCCAAGTCAACGATGCGCACGGCCAAGAGCAAACTGACCCATTCGGCTTTTTGAAAAATCTTGCACATGGCAAGCCAGGTCGGTAGCCTGTGCATCCTTTTGGTTGCACCCATAGCTCAATTGGATAGAGCGTCTGACTACGGATCAGAAGGTTCCAGGTTCAACTCCTGGTGGGTGCACCACAAATTCAACGACTTACGCAGATTCAATTCCCTCCCAAAAAGTGATTTGTGCTGCGGTTTGTGCTGCGGCTTCAAATACACCTGACGTGACTTCACTTTTTCGGGCCAGCTGATGTGTTAGTCTGGGACTTAAGAAAGGACCAGACGAATGAAAGGGAAACGATACACGACGGAAGACAAGATCCGCATCTTACGGGAGGCG
>Ga0164297_10000754_pt1 | contig 38182 bp, 30 predicted proteins | sample GEODES058metaG_FD_113539 | JGI IMG/M metagenome (GOLD analysis project Ga0164297, IMG submission 113539) | Dystrophic lake water microbial communities from Trout Bog Lake, Wisconsin, USA - GEODES058 metaG | ecosystem: Environmental > Aquatic > Freshwater > Lake | place: USA: Trout Bog Lake... | reverse complement strand
TGGTCCGATAGTGAAGTTGCGGGAAGTCTAAATCTCGGTTCACAAGCGACGGTCAATGAAATTACCTGTACCTCAACCTCCTTCTGCGTTGCCGGTGGCTACTACTCGGACTCGACGAATATTGCCAAGGCCTTTGTTTCGGTGTTCAACGGTGTCAGTTGGTCCGATGTCGAAGTAGGAGCATCGCTCAATACGGCCAATCGAGCGTCGCAAATCGAGTCAGTGTCTTGTACCTCCACATCCTTCTGCGTCGCTGGTGGGAACTACACCAATAACACTGGCGAATCAGTTGCACTCGTTTCAATCTTTGATGGGACCTCGTGGACTGATCAGAGTGATGGAACTAGCACGGCAGCATCGGCCATTGGGTCGGTTCGCTGTCTGACTACTACATTCTGTGTGGCCGGTGGTGACTACACCTACAGTGACAACACGCAGCAAGCATTTGTATCCCAGTTTGACGGGAATTCCTGGACTTCGCAGACCGTGGAACTCCCACAGAGTGGGCTCCAGTCGAGTCTTGACCACATTTCTTGTGGATCAACAACCTACTGCGTCGCTGACGGAATATTTACGTATCCCAATACCTCAACCCAAGCCTTCGCCACCGTTTTCGATGGAACGTCATGGACCACGAGTGAAGTGGCCAGCACTCTCAATGTTGGTGGGTACGCGGGGGTTGGCAACGTCGACTGTACGAAACAGTCCTACTGTATTTTCGGTGGAAACTACGCAGACGCTAATGGGAGCCAGGGGTTTGTTGCGACAAACTTCGCTCGTGTACCGTCGGTCGCGGGCGACACCCCAGCTGACGCCGCACCCGCTCTGGCTAGTGCTGGCTTTACTCTCGGAGCAACTCGCGACGAAGTCACTACGGGCGCAACCGCTCAAAACAATGGAGACATTTCGAGTACCGAGTTGTACGGCGACCAATTGCTCGGAAGTTCGACTAACTACGCGACGTACGACTACAACGCCTCGCCACCGAACTGGACAGAGACAGAGGTAGGCACCGCCTTAAACAACGGAAATCTTGGGTACGTAGTTAGTTCGCAATGTCTTTCAGAAAGTTTCTGCGTTGCTGGAGGAGACTACACACCAACTCAGAACCACAGCCAGGCATTTGTTTCCGTCTTCAATGGAACAACGTGGACCGACAGTGAAATTGCCGGTTCGCTCAATCAGGGAGGGCAGGCCTCGGTTGGCTCTGTTTCCTGTGTTTCAGCTACCTTCTGCGTAGCAACTGGAATCTACGAAGACGCTGCTACTCACACCCAGAACTTCGTTTCAGTATTTAATGGGAGTACCTGGACAGACTCGGAGATCACGACCACACTTAACCAGGGTGGGAATGGCTCGGTCAGTGGGCTTACCTGTTTGTCAAGTACGTTCTGCGCAGTAGACGGAACCTATTTAGATGGTAGTGGTCACCGTCGTCCCTTTGTATCTACCTACAACGGCACGACCTGGACTGACTCGGAAATTGCTCAGAATCTTGGTGATGGCTTTGACATTGGCGGCATTTCATGCACTTCAAGTTCGTTTTGTGTAGTGGGCGGTGACTACTCGACTCAATCAGGTCCGAGCCTTCCGTTCGTGTCCGTCTACGACGGACACTCTTGGACCAGTACTTCGTTAGCGACGACTATTGGATCAATCTCGCAGGGGGGGATCTTTGATGTTTCGTGCAGTTCGTCAACATTCTGCGCTGCTGGGGGGTCATACCTCGGAACTGACGGGGTGCAGCGTGCTTTTACCGCGGTGTTCAACGGAGTCTCGTGGACGGCTACCCAGATTGCCAGTGGTGCCGGTCAAGGTGCGGCCAGCGTTGAAAAGCTGACGTGTCTCTCGAACTCGTTCTGTGTAGGGACTGGTTTCTATGACGACAACAACAATCACAGTCAGGCTTTCGTAACAATGTACGACGGTATAACGTGGACTATCACCGAACTGGCAGGTTCGCTCAACAGTGGTACCGCATACGCGTCCGGAGTGGAGTGCCTTTCTACGACTGACTGTGTCGTAGTCGGGGGCTACACCGACAATGCCAGCAACACCCAAGGGTTCGTTTCGCAGTACAACGGAACGGTCTGGACCGACAGTGAAGTTACAAATAGCTTCGCCAGCGGTTCGATTGAGGCAGTGTCGACACCAAGCTGCTTTGGGCCAAGCGAATGCATCATTGGGGGTGCCTACTGGACTGGCTTGAACGCACAGGCATTCGTTGCCACCACATTTACGTCATCTGTTGCAGGCCTACCTACCTTCAGTGCCGCTGCGGCACCGGTCCAAGTCCCATCAATTGTTGGTTTGACCGTGGCGCAGGCCTCGTCAGCGCTTGCGACAGCTGGCTTTACCCTTGGGAGTGCAACCGGATCAACCACGACTGGTGCCACCGCCGCTAACAACGGTGAAATCGCGACACAGTCAGTGACTGGTGCTCAGGCTCAGGGCACCGTGGTGAACTACACGACCTACCACTACCTGGCTACCGTCACCGTGCCAGCGATCGTTGGCGACACCGTAGCGCAGGCTTCGGCTGCTCTGGCGAGCGCTGGCCTGGTACTCGGCAGCGCAACCGGAACAATCACCGTTGGTGCTACTGCTCAGAACAATGGCACGATTGCCTCGCAGTCGGTCTCTGGCACTCAGCCGGTTGGCACGACGGTGAACTACACCACGTACAAGTTCGTGGTCGCCGTTCCTGGTGCTCCAGGAATCAAGGCTGCAGCGAGTGGGACGTCGAAGATTAAGGTCACCCTGACGCACGTTGCTGCAAGTGCTGCACCACTTCGCGGGTACGAAGTATCCGTGAACGGTGGAGCGTGGCAGAAGGTCACCTTCACTGCAGCGCACACCGTGGTGCTGAACGTAAAGACGGGCAAGCACACCTACGAGCTTCGTGTGCGGGCCCTCAACAGTGCCGGACCTGGTGCTAGTTCAGCCGTGGTGAAGGTCACCCTGAAGTAGCGTTCCAAGAGCTCTCGTAGCCCCTGATCCCTATGCCACCTGGCGTACGGGTCAGGGGCTTCGTGCATTTCACGCAACCGTTTCAATGAAGATACTTAGAAGTAAAGGCTAAACGGCTGTGTATAACTTGTCAGGAACGTGGCGAAAGCCGTGAGAAAACCAGAATAATCGGTGGATAAGTCGGTGTCACTTGGGGGAAAATTTTGGAATTCTCGGTCTTTCGGGAGAATCGAGAATTCTCTCTGGCAGAGTGTCACTTGTAGTTCACGCAGTACCAGTCGAGGTCGTACTTCTTCGCAAGATGAAGCGACGTTCAAGGTGAGGGGTCTCGCAAGAGAAACAGATCCTTGGAGGCAGACGGAGGAGTTCGGTCCAACGTTTGGCGAGACGCGCTGTGTGGATGCCTTGCCGCTAGTGAGCGACCTGTCCGACACGGGAAGCAACTGGTGTGCCGTAGCGAACCCCAAGGGGCGGGTGAGTCTGACTCACTGGTCACTTGGGGTTTTCTGCTTTAGAACAGCGACTGGGGCGCCTCGGGCACAATCATCTCGGGTCCGTCGTTGTAGATGGAACCAACGGCTTTGCCAACCCCAACGTGCGTGAGGACGCCCTTAGGTGACGGCACGAGCAACTCGTGGCGCTGAGCGGGTGAGAAGCGTTCGGTATTGATCCAGCGGTCCACGTCAGCGAGCTCGAGAACGACCGGTTGACGGTCGTGAATGCCGTCAATGTCTTCTCCTGGCTCGGTGGTAATCACGGTGCAGGTTGCAATGACCGGAGCATCCTCGCGACTGGGATCCTTCCAGTACTCGTAGAGACCGGCAAAGACCATGGGTTCGCCATCGCGACGAGTGAAGTAGTGCGGTTGCTTGGGGCTGTTGCCGAGGTGTCCCCATTCGAAGAATCCGTCGACGGGGATGGCGCAGGGGCGGTGGATGAAGGCCTCGCGGAATGACGGCTTTTCTGCCACCGTCTCACAGCGTGCGTTGATGGTGAGGTTCGCGACCGTTGCGTTCTTTGACCAACTCGGAATGAGGCCCCAACGGAAACCGTCAAGTACACGTGCGTCTGGTGTTCCAGTGACGCCAAAGAGCGTCCGCATGGGGCCGAGGTTCCAACTCGCCTGACCCTCTGGATCAATGCCGGCCGCCAGGGTAGCGTCGAGGAGCCGGGCCAACCGGGTTGTCGGGGAGAAGAGGGCAACGCGACCACACATGGTCTCAATTCTGCCCTGTTGAACAGGGCTTTGGCGCATGTCACGCAGACTGGCTACTCTTACGAACGTATGTTCGCTTTTTCTACCAAAAGACCTGAAATTCCTGAAGAACTTCTGACCACGCTTCGCCCGGTAACGCTGGCGAAGAACAAGACGCTGCCCCTCGGTGGCCCCTGGACATCTCTGGTGCCCCACGGTGGCCTCAGACGGGGATCAACAGTCGTTGTTAATGCGCCCCAGGGACTCGGGGGGTTGAGTGTGGCCCTGAGCCTCTTGAGCGGTGCGAGTGCCAAGGGGCACTGGGCGGCGGTGGTGGGGGTTGATGACCCTGGTGTGGTGGCCGTAGCTGACCTCGGGGTTGATCTTCGTCGAGTGCTGTTTGTTCCGCGACCACGTGGTGCGTGGGCCGAATCTGCGGCGGACCTGCTGGACGGTGTTGACCTCTTGATTGTGCGTCCACCATCAAAGGCGTCACACGGCGCAGCGCGTCGACTGATGGACCGCGTGCGCGAACGAGGGACCGTGCTTATCGTGCTCGCCGAACCGGGTGCTCCCTGGCCACTGCCGAGCGATCTCACCTTCGACATCACTCAGTCGCAGTGGGCGACTTCGTCACGACTCGATGCGCGTTATCTCACGGTTCGTATCAGGGGGCGTGGCGAAGCCAGTCGTGGCGGAGAGCACGTCGTGGTGCTGCCGAATCGTCGCGGACAAGCTGAGGCTAGCTAGTGGAACGGTTGGTGGCGGTATGGATTGAGGAGTTGAGCGTTGAGGCTCCCGACGGCGCAACACTGCGCGACACGCTGCGTCTGCTCGAAGCACTCGAGGTGCTCTGTCCCTTTACCGAAGTAGTTCGCCTAGGGCTCTTTGTTTTTCCGGTGCGAGGACCGAGTCGGTTTTTTGGTGGCGACGATGAAGTGCTGAAAGCCACGCGTCAGACCGTGCTTGACGTCACGGGCTACACCCCGTCACTAGGCATTGGCGAAGGGCTCTTCTGCGCTGAAATCGCGGCGAAGAAGCAACTCATTCTCGAAGCCGGTACCAGTGAGGCCTTCCGGCGCAGTTTGCCACTGGACTATTTAGGCCGTAAGGACGTGGCTACCACGTGTCGACGTCTCGGCATCCATACCATTGGGGCATTCGGGGACTTGAAGCGCGCTCGGGTTGCGGAACGGTTCAATAAGCACGCCCTGGTCCTGCACGCCCTCGCTCGGGGCGAAACCGCGGAACTACGAGAGCAGCGGGACCAGAAGTTAAAGCTCCGCTTGGCCCAACTTCGTGGCGACCACGTGGTGGGTGAAGAGCAGATGGGCTTTTTTGGCCAGCGCGGGGCAGCGGACGAACGAGCGGAAGTAGCCGCGCATCGCTTGCGCCGCCGGCTGGGTCCCGAGGCCGTACTCGTGGCCTCCCTCTGTGGTGGTCGGTTTCCGGAAGACCGCGCCACGCTGGTGCCGTGGGGGTCACCGCCCGCACCCCGCGCGCCTGAAGCACCCTGGCCCGGACAACTCCGTTCGCCTTCACCAACCACAACACTGACCCAGCCAGTGGAAGTGCAGTTACGCGATGCGGGGGATCAGAAAGTGACGATGCTCTCGCGGGGATTCTTGAGTACCGATCCGGCGGCGCTGCTCTTTTCGAGTCAGCTGCGCCGCGAGATTGTCTGGCACGCCGGTCCGTGGCCACTCATTGAAAAGTGGTGGCAGGCCGGCAGGAAGCGTGCCCACCTGCAGGTACTACTAGCGAGTGGTGAAGCACTGTTGCTGGTGGCTGAGTCGAGTCGTTGGTGGCTCGTGGGGATCTACGACTGATGGCGACGTACGCTGAACTCCACGTTCACTCGGGCTTTAGTTTTCTCGACGGAGCGAGCGACCCGGAAGAGCTCGTCGCTGAAGCCGCGCAACTCGGTCTTTCGGGACTGGCCCTTACCGACCATCACGGCCTCTACGGGGTGGTGCGTTTTGCTGAAGCAGCGCGGGCCTTTGGGCTGCCGACCGTCTTTGGTACCGAACTAACACTCAACGCGCTCGATGACCGCACGGGAGTGCCCGACCCCTCGGGTGAACACATCGTGCTGCTCAGTCGCTCGCCCGACGGATACCGCCGACTCTCTACGATGCTCGGCGAAGCGCATTTGGCCTACGGGGAGAAGGGCACGCCACGATTCACTCTTGAAGAGGTGGCCAGTACTGCGAAGGACTGGCTGGTGCTCACGGGGTGTCGTAAGGGGCCGGTAACGAGAGCCCTCTACGAACGTGGTCCGCGGGGTGCTCAGCGTGAGTTGGAGAAACTGAGTGCGGCGTTTGGGCGAGAGAACGTCTACGTGGAACTCTGGGACCACGGCACCCCCGACGACGTTGCGCGTAATGACGTACTGGCGAAGCTGGCGGTGCGTTGCAACGTGGGGCTCGTCGCAACAAACAACGTGCACTACGCCACGCCGGACGACTTTGCGCGCGCGAACGTTTTGTCGGCCATTCGGTCGCGACAGAGCCTGGACGAAATCCAGGGGTGGCTCAACGCCTCACCCTTGGCGCACCTGCGTAGTGACGCCGAACAGCGCCGCCGGTTTGCTCGCTGGCCTGGTGTGGTTGACACGGCGGGGGAGTTGGCGGCCTCGTTGGCCTTCGACCTGCGTCTCGTGGCACCGAACTTGCCACCGTTTGCGACTCCGCCGGGGCTCGACGAACAGGCGTACCTCGAGGAGTTGGTCGCTCGTGGGGCAACCTTTCGTTACGGGCCACGTGACAACGAAACCGTTCCTGGAGCGTGGCGACAGATAGATCACGAACTCGAGGTGATTCGCACCTTAGGGTTCGCCGGGTACTTCCTCACTGTCTGGGATATCACGGAGTTCTGTCGCGCCAACAACATCTACTGCCAGGGGCGAGGTTCGGCCGCAAATTCGGCGGTCTGTTACTCCCTCGGCATTACGAACGCTGATGCGGTGAAATTGAATCTCTTTTTTGAGCGGTTCTTGTCGCCGGCGCGTGACGGCCCCCCGGACATTGACGTAGATATTGAGTCTGGTCGTCGTGAAGAAGTGTTGCAGTACGTCTTTGAGCGCTACGACCGTCGTCACGCCGCCCAAGTAGCGGCGGTCATCACGTACCGGCCCCGTTCGGCGCTGCGCGATACCGCACGAGCCTTCGGGTACTCCGAAGAAGAAGCGAATCAACTACGTGACAGCGTGGACCGTAAGACCATGACGCCTGAGACACCCGGGGTGTCTGAACTCATCACGTCCATGGCGACACAACTCCTTAACCGACCTCGCCACCTGGGTATTCACTCCGCCGGTATGGTCCTCTGTGACCGTCCGGTGATTGAGGTCTGCCCGGTCGAGTGGGCGCGCATGCCCGGACGCACCGTGCTGCAGTGGGACAAGGACGACTGTGCGGCCATTGGGCTCGTGAAGTTCGACCTCTTAGGTCTCGGCATGCTCGAGGCCCTGCACCGGGCCGTGGACGTGGTGACGGAGTTCCACGGCGTCACTATTGATCTCGGGGCGCTGCCACAAGAAGACGCCGTCTACGACCTGCTCTGTGAGGCGGACACGGTAGGTGTCTTTCAAGTGGAGTCCCGCGCTCAGATGGCGACCCTGCCACGCGTACAACCACGCTGCTTCTACGACCTCGTTATTGAGGTGGCGCTTATTCGTCCCGGCCCCATTCAGGGTAATGCGGTCAACCCCTACATCCGTAGACGTCAGGGCGAAGAGCCCGTCACGTACTTACACCCGCGACTCGAGCCCATTTTGAAGCGCACGTTGGGCGTGCCGCTCTTTCAAGAGCAACTCATGGAGATGGCGGTAGCGGTGGCGGGCTTCTCACCCGCGGAAGCGGACGAGCTGCGCCAGGCCATGGCCTCGAAGCGTTCCGAGATTCGCATGCTGAAACTAAAGAGCCGTTTCTACGCGGGCATGAAGAAGAACGGCATCACTGGGGCGGCGGCTGACGAGTTGTTTAACGCTCTGGCGGCGTTCGCCAACTTCGGATTCCCCGAATCACACTCGGTATCCTTCGCCCACCTCGTCTACTGCTCAGCCTGGATCAAACACCACTACCCAGCGGCGTTCCTTGTTTCACTACTGAACGCACAGCCCCTGGGCTTCTGGTCTCCACAGAGCCTGGTCGCTGATGCGAAGCGCCACGGCGTGCGGGTCCTTCGCCCTGACGTGAACATTTCACGAGTGGGGGCATCGCTCGAGGGGGATGCCAATTCACCCGACGTACGACTGGGTCTTTCGTCACTGCGAATGATTGGCGACAATGTCGCTGAACGCATTGTGAGTGGTGCACCGTGGCGAGACTCGAGCGACCTCGTTCGCCGAGCGGGACTCAGCCAGCAACAACTGGAGGTCCTCGCGGCCGCTGGAGCCCTCGATTCGTTCGGTGCGTCGCGTCGCTCACTCGCGTGGACGGCCGGAGCCGCCGCTCAGTCCACCCCTGACCGACTCCCCGGAGTGGTGACGGGTCTCATCTCACCGGAGCTGCAACGCCCAACAGAGCTCGAGCGGGTTGCTGATGACCTCTGGTCAATGGGCCTCACCACTGAAGCCACGGCCATGGCTCTCCTGCGTGACGAACTTGATGCCAGGGGTGTCGCGAGAGCAGACAGTTTGTCTGGCGTCGAAGCAGCGAGAGTCACCGTGGCGGGTGTTGTCACGCATCGCCAACATCCGGAGACTGCCAATGGTGCGGTCTTTCTCAACCTGGAAGACGAGACCGGACACGTCAACGTGATCTTTTCAGTGGGGGCCTGGGAACGATGGAAAAAGGTGGCGAAGAGTTCGCCCGCCCTGCTCATCAGGGGATCTCTCCAGCGGGGGCAAGGAACCATTGCGCTCGCGGCTGAATTCGTCGAGCCGCTTACTGTTGGCGCGACCGTTGGGTCGAGAGATTGGAAATAGGAGAAAATATGAAAGTAGGAAATTCTTACGCTAGTGTCGAAATCATGGCTCGAATCAACTTACGTGCAAAAGGACAGGTGACACTACCTGAAGACATACGGCGAGAGCTCGCGCTAGAAGAAGGCGATGTGTTCGAAGTTGACATTACATCTGAAGGAATACTTTTGCGGCCACAACGATTAGTTGACGCGAGCCAAGCCTGGTTCTGGTCGCGAGAGTGGCAAGAGGGAGAGCGCGAAGTTGATCGCCTCTACGCAGCAGGCGAATACGAAGTATTCGACTCCGGCGAGGCCATGATTGAAGAGTTGCGATCAATGGCCAAAAAAAAGTAGTGCCTACTTACCAATGGACGAAGAGATTTCGTCGAGAGTTCGACTCACTAACACCAGAACAGCAGAGTGCCTTCCTTCTGGCGATTACGCATTTTGTCGAGGACGCAAACTTAAAACAACCATTCAGAAGAAGCCTGCGTATCAAACTAATGTCGGGCACTGCAAAAATATATGAACTGACATGGGCTAAGGATGGAAGGGCAACCTTCACGTTTGAACCAGAAGTTAAATCTGGAGTCACACATATTTGTTGGAGGCGAATCGGATCTCACGAAATATTTCGCGAGCCCTGAAAACTAGGCGAAGGCGAATTCAGGACGATCGCCCGAAGCAATCTCTTCGATCACCAAGTTCTGGGCGAGTGGCAGGTCGTCAGCGTGTGTTACGCCAATGCACCGAGATGTAGTGGCCAGCACGTCAAAACGCATGGGTACGCGGTGAAGGACACTGCCCACGAACGTAGAGAGCTGAATTTCTGCTGTCTCCGCGAAGTCGTGCTTCTCGAGAGCGGCTTCCATAAGAGGCCAAATAGCTGGCTGAAAGCCCCATAAGTTCATTGAAACAATGCTGCGGGGGTGCAGCACTCGCGGCTCTAGTCCGTCGTCGGCGACGTAGCCATCAAGCGTGGCCTGCACATTGCGGCGTTCGACAATGTCGGTCAAGTGGTTGTTCACAACGTTGCACGTGCCTCGCGATACGGGCAAGTTGCCCACGAGAGCCTTGTCGAGCTCAAAGCCCACCAGGCAAGAGTTGGTGGTGGCACTCAGGTGGCGACCGAGTTGAGCGAAGGACTCACGACCATAGACGTCGTCAGCATTTGAAACGCCAAAGGGCTTAGTGATGTCAAGGGCTGACTTCGCGGTCAGCACTGCGTCGAGCGTGCCACGAATGGACTGCTGCACCACGTAGGAAATCTTGTGACTCTTCGGCCAGTGAGCGTCAATGTGCGCCTTGATTTCTGGACCGGTGTCAGCGTTCACAACGAGAACGACATCATCGAAGCCCGCGGCGAACGCGTCTGAGGCAATCAGGTCGATGACCGCTTCACCGTGCTTGCCAATTGGTGCGAGTTGCTTCGTGCCGCCGTAGCGGCGAGCTCGTCCGGCGGCGAGGATGACGAGAGAGGGACCGCTCAACGCGACCACTTCACAATGGCTGACGCCCAGGTCATACCGGCACCGAAGCCGGTCATCAGGGCGTACTCGCCCTTCTTGATGCGACCGTTAGTGCGGGCATCGTCAAAGGCCAGTGGAATGGAAGCACTCGAGGTGTTGCCGTAGCGGTCGAGCACGACAATGGCATTTTCCATTGGGATGTTGAGGCGCTGGCAAGCGGCCTGAATGATTCGAATATTCGCCTGGTGGGGGATGATCAAGCTCAGGTCTTCGGACGTAATACCGGCGTCGGCAATAGCCTTCTCGGCTGACTCAACGACTACGCGAACGGCGCGGCGGAAGACTTCCTTGCCGTCCATCTGGAAGTAGCCCTCGTGCTCACAGGTCAGCAGGTCAGCGCCTGAGCCGTCAGCACCGAGAACGAACGAGAGAAGGTCGTTTTCCGAGTCAGAGTATTCGAGCACCGTGGCGCCAGCGCCGTCAGCCAAGAGCACGGCCATGTTGCGGTCAGTCCAGTCAACCCAGCGTGACAGGTTCTCTGCGCCAACGACGAGCACTCGCTTGTTACCGGTCTCGAGGAGACCGTAGGCGGTGCGTACTGCGTACATGAAACCACTGCAGGCAGCATTGAGGTCCATGGCGGCGCAGTTCAGCCCCAGGTCGTTCGCGATCAGCGTGGCGGTCGACGGCGCGATGCGGTCTGGGGTAGTGGTGGCGAGAATAAGAAAGTCAATGTCCTCGGGCTGGTAGCCAGCGTCGGCGAGGGCGTTCTTCGCTGCTGCGACGCCGAGACTACGGGCGGTGCCACCAATGCGGCGCTCGTGAATACCGGTGCGCTCGCGAATCCATTCGTCATTCGTGTCGAGGGTCTGTGAAAGTTCGTCGTTGGTGACAATGCGCTCAGGAACAGCAACGCCCCAACCCATAAAACGAACGCCCATGAAAACCCCTTAGTGAGTGAAAAAGCAACTGGGGCAAGTCTAGGTCAGGGGTTTAGCCTTCCTTAGGTACTTGGAGTACCTGCAATGTGCACCGCGCGACGCAGATTTGCCGGCCTAACTCGTCAGTAAGGTCAATGGCCCACACGTGAACGTTGCGTCCTTTTCGAATTGGGGTGGCGGTAGCGGTCAAGAGTCCGCTCGACATGGAGCGCAGGTGTGAACAGTTGAGTTCGGTTCCCACGACAATTTGACCCTCGCCAACGCTGACGGCACCACCAATGGATGCGGCTCCTTCGGCGAGGAGCGCCGAGACGCCTCCGTGCAAAATGCCGTAGGGCTGATGCACCTTGGGTCCTACTTCAACCTGAAGGACGACCTTCTCGGGGGTGACAAGGACGACCTCGACACCGAGTTGATCGTGAACGTTGGTGGCGAAGGACTGCGCGTCTGGGGTGATTTCACTCATGGGGGAATACTAAACACCGAACGACCAGTTGCGCCGTTCGCCTTCGTAGGATGGGCGAGTGAGGCACGAGACAATAACGCTGTACGGCGTCTGCGCGGTGACGTTCATGATGGTCATGTACGCGTTGGAACGACGGGGGCAACAGTTCATTGCGCTGTTCGCGCTGGGGTGCGTGCTCTCCAGTATCTACGGATTCTTGTCCGGGGCGTGGCCCTTTGGCATCGTCGAGGCCGTCTGGTCGGTGGTCGCGTTTCGGCGGTACTGGTCGCTTCGCCGGTAGCCTTCAGGGTATGACCCGCCACGTTGACCTTCGTTCTGACACCGTTACCCAGCCAACGCCCGCCATGCGTGAAGCAATGTTTGCTGCGGTGGTCGGCGACGATGGCTTTGGCGATGACCCGACTATCAACGAACTCGAGCAGTACTACGCAACACTGGTGGGTAAGGAAGCCGCGGTCTTCGTTCCCTCTGGGGTGATGGCGAACCAGATTGCCGTTCGGGTGAACACGAAGCCCGGTGACCTCATCATTGCGGGCAAGCAGCAACACGTGGTGAGTTTCGAATACGGTGCCTCAGCCCGTAACTCGTCTGTTCAGTTCGCAACAGTTGACGACGCCAGTGGACAACTCGACCTCGCCGAAGTCCTCGAGATCATCGACGCCGAAAATGATCACCAGCCTTCAGTGGCAATGGTGTCTGTTGAGAACACGCACATGCCCAGTGGTGGAACACCCTGGAAGGTCGACGACCTCGTTTCACTGAAGAACGCCATTGGCGAGAGGGCGCTGCACCTCGATGGGGCGCGCCTCTTTAACGCCGTGGTGGCGACCGGCGTGAGTGCCAAGGAGATTGCCGCGCCGGCGACCACCGTCATGTCATGTTTGTCGAAGGGTCTCTGTGCACCGGTGGGGTCACTCCTCGCCGGCCCCAGTGAACTCATGGCCCGAGCCCGTATTGAGCGAAAGCGCCTCGGCGGCACCATGCGCCAAGCGGGATTTTTGGCCGCGGCCGGGATGGTGGCGCTGACCTCAATGGTGGACCGGCTCGCCGACGACCACGCCCGGGCACGGCAACTAGCAGAGTATTTTGCTGCGGCATTCCCCGAAGCCAACTACGACCCATCGTCGTGTCAGACCAACATCGTGGCGTTCACCCACCCCCAAGCCCGACAGATCGTGGAAGAACTCGCTGCCCTGGGCGTCGAGGGCAGCACCATTGCCCCGAAGCGGGCCCGATTCGTAACGCACTGTGGCGTCACCGACGATGACGTTGCGTACGTGGGCGAGGTGCTCACGAAGTTTCGCCCACAAACCCTGTAATACCTGGCGTTCGCAACCTCGTTGCGAGATGTTCACCTAATTCCATTGGTCATCAGGGCTGTTGAAGGGGTAGCCTGGAGTGTCGTCGAGGCACTTTTATGACCGAAATTCTTCACCTCTCAACATTTTTACGCCGTCCCATCTTTGATGCGAGCGGTGACCGCATTGGTCGCGTCCAAGACCTCGTGGCGCGTCTCGGTGACGACGTCCACCCACCAATTGTTGGGGCCGTTATTCGTATCGAGGGCCGTAACCTCTTTGTGCCAATTAAGAAGATTGGCGGACTCGACAAGGGGCGTATGACCTTTGAAGGACGCCGCGTTGACCTTCGTCGTTTCGAACGCCGCCCTGGTGAACTTCTGCTCGCCGAAGACCTCCTGGCTCGCCACCTCATTAACTTGGTGCGCGGACGTCTGATTATCGCTAACGAAATCGAAATTGCCAACATTGATGGCAAGTGGGAAGTGGTGGGTGTTGACCCCGGTCGTCGTCCGCTCCTTCGTCGCATCTTGGGCGCCAAGATGGGCCAGCGCGTGCGCGCGGAAGCCATCGTGGACTTTGCTTCGATTGAGCCGTTCGTGGGGCACGTCCCTTCCGCACGTCTTCGCATCCCGTACCGCAAGCTCGCCAAACTTCACCCCGCTCAGATTGCTGACTTGGTGGAACAGGCCAGCCACGAGGAGGGCGAAGAGATTATTGAAGCAGTAGGTCTCGACCGCGAGCTCGAAGCCGACGTTTTTGAAGAGTTGGACACCGAGCACCAGCTCGAGTTCCTCGAGTCGCGCAGCGACGTTGATGCCGCTCGACTGCTCGCGCGCATGGAGCCGGACAACGCCGCCGACCTCATCAACGAAATCGATCAGGACCGCCGACTGACCATCTTGGAAGAGCTCCCTGAGGAACAACAGGGCAAGGTTCGCCAGCTCCTCTCCTACAACGCCGACACCGCTGGTGGCCTTATGAACACTGACTTCGTGTCAGTCACGACGTCTGCCACGGTGGCCGATGCCTTAGCCGCGATTAAGGACTCGAAGGTTCCCGCCGACACGCTGCACACGGTCTTCGTGCTCGACGAGAATGGCGTGCCCGTCGGCGCCGCGATGTTGGCACCGCTCATTCGCGCCAGGGAGACCGAACTCGCGCTCTCAGTGGCGCGCACCCAGCTCGCCCACGTGCACCCCCAGTGGGACTTGCACCGCGTTGCTCGAAAGATGAGCGACTTCAACCTCACGACACTTCCGGTCCTCGACGCTGATCACGGCGCGATGATTGGTGTTGTCACAGTGGACGACCTACTCGAGGAGTTGCTGCCCCAGGGCTGGCGCCGCGAGTTCGGCATGACGTCGGTGGAGGAATAATGCCACGTCTGTTCAGCGGTCCCGTTCAAAGGTGGTTTGTCTGAAACCCCCCAGTACCACGTTCACTCACGCCCTAACGGCACCGTTTCACACGACACTTTTGGTAGGCCACTAGCCCTCCTTCGAGTCTCAACGTGGAGTGGTGCCCCTACCCACTAGAGACAGAAAGGAGGAAGTGTGAACACGAAAAACTCTGAGCACCAGATCACTGGCGCTTTTGGAACCATTAATCACGACGCCGGTAGCCGCCGCGGTGTTCGCGCACGCCTCCTGACGCTGCTCGCCATCATTGGCCCCGGTCTCATTGTGATGGTGGGCGACAACGACGCGGGTGGTGTTTCGACGTACGCCCAGGCTGGTCAGAACTTTGGCTACAGCTTGCTCTGGACCCTGCCACTTCTCATTCCCGTGCTCGTCGTCAATCAAGAAATGGTTGCTCGTCTCGGTGCCGTTACCGGCATTGGACACGGTCGTCTCATCCGTGAACGCATTTCGCGCCGCTGGGGCAACGTCTCTATTGGTTCGATTCTGCTTCTGAATTTCCTCATCATCATTACCGAATTCATTGGTATTTCGCTCGCCATGAGGTACTTCGGGGTCAGTCCGTATATTTCAGTGCCGGTCTCCGTGGTGGGGCTCTTTGCGGTGACTGCGTCGGGATCGTTCCGCCGGTGGGAACGCTTCATGATGCTGTTCGTCGCCGTCAACGTTCTCGTCATTCCGCTCATCCTGCACGCCCACATTTCAACGGCCCAGACCTTTACCCACCTGACAACACCAGGAATTCGTGGCGGCACGTCATCGGCGGGCGTGCTGCTCATTATTTCGATCATCGGCACGACCGTGGCACCTTGGCAGTTGTTCTTCCAAGAGTCGAACATCGTCGACAAGAAGATCACGCCACGCTGGCTCAACTACGAACGAGCCGACACCATTATTGGCTCCTTCATCGTCGTGACGGTAGCGACGCTGCTCGTTGGCGTCACCGCGGCGGGACTTTCGGGCCACGGTTCGACGAACAGCTACACGAACGCCCTCGCAGTGGCCCAAGGACTCACACGGTTTGTTGGTCATGGCACCGGCGACCTCTTCGCCATTATCTTGCTCAACTCTTCAATCATTGGCGCCGCCGCCGTCACCTTGGCCAGTAGTTACGCCATGGGTGACCTCTCGGCCAAATTTAATCAAGGACTGAATGCTCCACTGCGTGAAGCCAAAGGCTTCTACGGCATCTTCGCGGGCTTGCTCGTCGTCGCCGGCGTCGTAACGCTTCTCCCACACGCTCCTCTAGGGCTCATTACGCTCGCGGTCCAGGCCATGTGTGGGCTGATGTTGCCCAGCACGTCGATCATTGTGCTGCTGCTCGCCAACGACAAGGCCACCCTTGGTCCGTGGGTGAATGCCCGCTGGCTAAACGCCGTGGCGGTGGTGATTGTGGTGTTGTTGGCGGTGCTGTCAGTCGTCATGATGGTCTCGACTCTCTTCACGTCAGTCAACGTCATCTTGCTTCTCGAAGTCCTTGGTGCAATTGGTGGCGCCGGACTTCTCGTGGGCCTCCCAATTGGACTACGCCGCATGGGAAAACGTCCGGCCTTTGACGGCGACCGATTGGACTGGCGCATGCCCCGGTTGGCACTTCTTGAGAGCCCCGTCCCGTCGCGCGCGCGTCGTTGGTTGCTGAACGCAAACGGGGCCTATCTCGCGGTGGCCGGTGTGCTCCTCGTCGTGCGAATCGTTCAGCTCGCGACCTCGTAATCTTTAACAATGACTCCGAGCAAAACACTGGTATGCGTTCATGCGCATCCGGACGACGAAGCACTCTTTACCGCTGGCGCCACTGCGCACTACGCCGCACTTGGCTACCGCGTTGTCCTCGTGACTTGCACGCTCGGCCAACTCGGTCTTGACGACCAGGGTCGACCAGGCTCGCACCCAGACCACAACGCCGCTTGGACGAAAGCAACGCGAGCGAGTGAGTTGCTGGCAGCGGGCGAGCTCTGCGGCTTCACACGTCAAGTACAGCTCGGCTACTTCGACTCAGGGATGAAGGGGTGGGCGAGTGGTGACGATCCACGCGCTTTCATCAATGCGGACGTGGAGTCGGTGGGACGCGTCCTGGCTGCCCTGTTTGATGAGGTGCGCGCGGACGTGGTGGTGACGTACGACGAGAACGGTTTCTACGGACACCCCGATCACATTCAGGCCAACCGCGTGACGCGCAAGGCACTGGCGTTCGCCACGACGGTCAAGCGTCTCTACTACCCAATACTTCCTTCGTCAGTGCTCGACCGGTTTGTCACGCTCGCAACTAACGATGGCGTGTCGCTCCCCGCGTGGATTACCGACGCCAACAACTCGGTGGGCGACGACCAAGTTGCGGCCACACTGGACGTTTCGAAGTACAGCGAACTCAAGCAACGCGCCATTGCCGCTCACGCCTCGCAGGTCGATAACGCTGACCTCGTTACGATGGCACCAGAACTTTTTCAACTGATATTTGGCACCGAGTACTACCAGAGAGCCTGGAGCAATGAACCGGTGGCGAACGACGACCACGATCTCTTTGGAGGACTTTCATGACCGCACTTACCTTTCTGGCCGTTCACGCGCACCCCGACGACGAAGCAAGTTCGACCGGTGGGCTCTTTCGACTGCTCCACGAGCAGGGTGTTCGTACGGTGCTCGTCACGTGCACCAACGGTGAATGTGGCGATGACCTCGAGGGTGCCAAGCCCGACGCCGACCACCACGACGGTGACGTGGTCGCGGCTATTCGCAAGGTCGAACTAGAAAACGCCGTGGAGATTCTCGGCATCTCGCGACTCGAGCGTCTCGGTTACCGGGACTCGGGAATGATGGGCTGGCCTCAGAACGACGACCCGGAGAGCTTCTGGGCCACCCCGGTGGATGTGGCTGCGGAGCGTCTGGCTGCACTGCTGATGGAAGAACGCCCCCAGGTTGTTATGACCTACAACGAAATTGGTTTCTACGGTCACCCTGACCACATCCAGGCCAACCGAATCACGCTTCGCGCACTTGAGCTCATCGACTACGAACCAACGCTGTACTACAACGCCATTCCTGACTCAGTCATGGCCATCTACCGAGCGCGGTGGGAGGAAGAAGACCGACTGAAGCGCGAAGAAGACGAAAAGAACGGCATTGTCCGAGCACCCGAGCCTGAGCCCGAAACGCCAATCAACATGGGGACGCCCGACGACGACATCAGCGCAGCCATTGTTGTCGCTGGTGTCAACGGTTACAAGTTTGATGCCCTGGCCGCCCACGCTTCTCAGATCGCCGACTCCTTCTGGATGAAGATGGGGCGTGAAACCTTTATGTCCACCATGGTGACCGAATGGTTCGTGCGAGTGACCAACCCGCAGGGACTTGAAGGGTGCGTCTCGGACATTTTCGCTGGTTACCGCTAGTAACGAAAACGTTAAATTTTCAGTTACCTGTAGTACAAATTGGTCCATAGTTAAGTAATCTTTAGATATATGGCCAAGCAGCAGCGATCGCAGCTCACCATCACCAAGGTGTTGGATGAAGTGGCGGAGCGTCTCTTTCACGAGGACGAGTCGTTTCTGCGCATCCCGGAAATTTGTGAGGCGTCGGGCGTCAACTACGGTTCGGTGTATCACCACTTTGGCAACCGCCAAGGCCTTATTGACGCGGCGTACATCAAACTCTACGAACGGTTCATCGCGAAGGACACCGAACAGGTTCGTCACCTCGGAGGGAACTCTGCCACGTTTGATGACTTCGTAATTGCGGCTCACCACCTTGTGGTGCAGGTCGCGAGCGATCCCGAGCGAGTGTTGTCGCGCGACTCACGTCTGCGCATTCTGGCGGCGTCACGCTCTCGCCCTGCTCTCGCGAAGCGCATTGGCGAGTTGCAGCTCGAAGTGACCAATCAGTTAGCCGACATCATTGAAGACTTCAAGAAGCAGGGCTGGGTCCGTGCGGACGTCGAGGCCAACGAAGTTTCGGTTGCCGTGCAGACGATTGTGTTTGGTCGCCTGATGGACGCCATGTCACCCGAGGCCTTTGATGACCTGCAGTGGGGCCGAATGTTCCAGTCCCTGCTGTTCCAGTACATAAAGTTTCCCGAGTCGTAACAACGTTACGTTCGAGAATTATTAGGTACCACTACAATTTTTTTGTGCCCAAGCAGTCGCGCTCGCAGCTCACTATGGCGAAGGTCATTGAAGAGGTAGCTCGACGTCTCCTCGAGGTCGACGAGTCACAGATTCGCATCCCTGAAATCTGTCAGGCCTCGGGGGTCAACTACGGCTCGGTCTATCACCACTTCGGTAGCCGACAGGGCGTTATTAACGCCGCGTACGCCAAGGTCTTCGAGGACTTGGCCGAGATCGATATCCAGATCATTGAAGAGATGGTGAGTTCCATCACGACGTTTGATGAGTTTGCTCTCGTGACGTACCAGATGTTCACCGAGGTCGTGGGCGATGACAAGCGCAAGCGCGAACGCTACATCCGACTACGTATTTTCGCAATGTGCGAGACCCAGCCGGCGTTGAAGGCAGCTATCGCCGGTATTCAGAAACACATCACCGACCGAATTGCCAACGTGGTGGCTGGCTTCATTAAGCATGGCTGGATGCGCAGTGACGTTGACCCGCAAGAAATTGCGGTGGCGGTGCAGACAATAACGTTTGGCCGACTGATGGACGAACACTCGCTGACACCACTCAGTGACGTCATGTGGAACCAGATGCTGCAGTCGTTGCTCTACCAGTACGTGAAATTTCCCGCTTTGTAATCAAAAACCCCCGGGAAGTCCCGGGGGTTTTTTCAGTTAACCGTTCTTAGTAGCGGTAGGTGTCCGGCTTGTAAGGGCCTTCAACGGAGACGCCAATGTAGTCGGCCTGTTCCTTCGAGAGCTCGGTGAGCTTCACTCCCAAAGCATCAAGGTGGAGACGGGCAACCTTCTCGTCGAGGTGCTTAGGCAGAACGTAGACCTTCTTCTCGTAGGCCTGGGTGTTCGTGAACAACTCAACCTGCGCCATTGTCTGATTCGTGAAAGAGTTACTCATCACGAATGAAGGGTGACCGGTGGCGTTTCCGAGGTTGAGCAAGCGACCCTCGGACAGCACAATGATGGCCCGACCCGAAGGCATGATCCATTTGTCCACCTGAGGCTTAATCGTGATGCGCGTGGCACCAGGAAGTGCCTGAAGGCCGGCAATGTCAATCTCGTTGTCGAAGTGACCAATGTTACCCAAGATGGCCTGGTGCTTCATCTGCTGCATGTGCTCCACGGTCACGATGTCCTTGTTGCCCGTGGCGGTGATGATGATGTCAGCGAGGGGGAGTGCCTCTTCGAGCGTCGTGACCTGGAAGCCGTCCATGGCTGCCTGCAGTGCGCAGATTGGGTCAATTTCGGTCACGATGACGCGAGCACCCTGGCCGCGAAGTGACTCAGCCGAGCCCTTACCAACATCGCCGTAGCCACAGACCACGGCAACCTTGCCACCAATGAGCACGTCAGTTGCGCGGTTAATACCGTCGATGAGTGAGTGGCGGCATCCGTACTTGTTGTCGAACTTCGACTTCGTTACCGCGTCGTTGACGTTGATGGCGGGGAAGAGCAACGTACCCGCGCGCTCCATTTCGTAGAGACGGTGCACACCAGTGGTGGTCTCCTCGGAAACACCCAAGATGCCGTCGGACATTGGAACGAAGAATGTTTCGCCCTTGGAGATGATCTTGTCGAGAAGTTGCAGAATAATGCGGTACTCCTCGGAGTCGGCGGTGTCGGGTGAAGGCACGCCGCCGGCGAGTTCGAATTCGCGGCCCTTGTGAATAAGGAGCGTGGCGTCGCCACCGTCGTCGAGGATCATGTTGGGGCCTGCGTGGCCGGGCCAACGAAGCATCTGCTCGGTGCACCACCAGTACTCCTCCAGCGTTTCACCCTTCCAGGCGTAGACCGAAACACCCTGAGGGTTGTCCGGTGTTCCGTTTGGACCTACTACGACGGCGGCGGCAGCGTGGTCTTGGGTGGAGAAGATGTTGCACGATACCCAGCGCACGTCAGCACCGAGAGCCACGAGGGTCTCAATGAGTACGGCGGTCTGAATGGTCATGTGCAGCGAACCGGCAATACGAGCGCCCTTGAGAGGCTTGGTGTCACCGAACTCCTTGCGCATAGCCATGAGGCCGGGCATTTCGTGTTCGGCGAGGGTGATTTCTGCGCGACCGTAGTCGGCAAGGGAAAGGTCAGCGACTTTGAAGTCAAGGGCGCCAGAGGTCATGATTCTCCTAGGGATGAAAGGGATAGTTACTACTCTCGGCGTCCGACCTCTGTCGCTTACGCCTCTCCCTATCGTAATGGCTAAGCGCCGACGCGGAACTCCACGACATCGCCGTCACGCATGACGTATTCCTTACCTTCGATGCGTGCCTTACCCGCCGCCTTTACGGCCGCCATGGTGCCGAACTCCATGAGGTCATCAAAGGCCACGACTTCGGCCTTGATGAAGTGCTTCTGGAAGTCGGAGTGGATCTCACCGGCGGCTTCAGGAGCAGTAGCGCCTTGGCGAATTGTCCAGGCGCGTGTTTCCTTCGGTCCGGCCGTGAGGAAGGTTTGCAGGCCCAACGTGGTGAAACCAACGCGGCTCAACTGCGACAGACCTGATTCGGTCTGACCGTAGGACTCGAGGAGTTCGAGCGCCTCGGCGTCGTCGAGACCAGCGAGTTCGGCTTCGAGTTTGGCGCAGAGCACGATTGCTGGTGACGGTGCCACCGAGGCCAGTAGTTCGTTGCGGCGTGCTTCGTTGCCAATGGTCTCTTCGTCAACGTTGAAGACGTAGATAAAGGGCTTGTCGGTCAGGAGGTGAACATCAGCGAGGAATGAACGGTCCAACTTCTCAACCTTCGAGATGACGGTGCCGTTGTTGAGGGCTTCGCGAGCCTTTTCCAGTTCGGCCAGCTTGGCTACTGCGTCGCCGGCATTGCGCTTGGCGTCGCGCTCAACACGCTGCATGACTTTTTCGAGCGTCTGAAGGTCCGCCAAAATGAGTTCGGTCTCAATCGTTGAAACGTCGCCCGCGGGATCAATGCGACCGTCGACGTGGATAACGTCGTCATCCACGAATGCACGAACAACTTCACAGATGGCGTCGGACTCACGGATTGAGGCGAGGAACTGGTTCCCGAGGCCTTCACCTTCGGAAGCACCCTTCACAATGCCGGCAATGTCAACGAAGGTAACGGTCGCGGGCAAAATGCGCTCAGAACCAAAGACTTCGGCGAGCTTGGCGAGTCGTCCGTCGGGAACTGAGACGATGCCCACGTTGGGCTCAATGGTGGCGAAGGGGTAGTTGGCGGCCAGAACGTCATTGTTCGTGAGGGCGTTAAATAGGGTTGATTTACCAACATTGGGAAGTCCGACGATGCCAATTGAGAGTGCCATAAGAAGTTCAAGGCTAGTCCAAGTACCGGAATTCTCACTGGTCCGCCCCCGTGTCCTACTCTGGGAACGTGGCACGACAAGAACTCCTGCGCCTCGAAGGCGTCGAAAAACGATTTGGCGACACCGTTGCTCTGCAAGAGAGCACCATCAGCATCGAACGAGGCTCCTTCGTCTCAATCGTCGGACCCTCAGGTTGCGGAAAGTCAACGCTCTTCAACGTCGTGGCGGGACTGCTCCGACCGGAGAAGGGTGACGTTCTCTTGGACGGTCGCAGTGTGGTCGGCACAACGGGTCACGTGGGCTACATGCTGCAGAAGGACTTGCTCGTGCCGTGGCGCACCGTACTGGGCAACATCACGCTCGGTGCACGACTGACGCGTCGCGTCACCGCCACTGACCGTGAACAGGCCGCATCATTCGCTTCGCGCTACGGGCTAGGTGATTTTCTTAACCACTACCCGGGCTCGCTCTCGGGCGGCATGCGCCAGCGTGTTGCTTTGATGCGTACGCTTGCGCTCAATCAGCCTCTGCTTCTCCTCGATGAACCGTTCGGTGCACTCGACGCCCAGACGCGTTTTGAAATGCAGCAGTGGCTCCTCCAAGTGTGGCGGGACTCCGAGCGCACCGTGCTCTTTATTACCCACGACGTCGATGAAGCAGTGTTCTTATCTGACCGTGTGCTCGTCATGTCACCTCGACCTGGACGAGTAGTGGATGACTTAGCGATTGATCTCCCTCGCCCTCGCACGCTCGAAACCTTGACCTCTCCGGCCTTTACGACACTGAAGGCCAAAATCCTCAACGAACTACACGCGGAGCGTGGATGATGAACTGGCGCAAAGTTCTAAAGGGCGTTCTAGGACCCATTATTTCCGTGGCAGCCGTGCTTGGTATTTGGCAAGCAATCGTGGTGTGGGGCAACGTAGCTCCCTATATTGCCCCGCGTCCACTCGCGGCCTTTCAGTCGATTACCAGTAACTGGTCAACGCTGTGGCCACTGACGTCGTGGACCATCAAGGAAACCGTCTACGGCTTTATTGCTGGCGTGATCCTGGGTATTGGATTCGGCGTGATCATGGCCAAGATTCCTTTCTTGGCTCGCACGGTGTATCCCGTGCTGATCATGTCGCAGGCCATTCCCATTGTGGCGCTGGCGTTGCCCCTGGTCCTCATCTTGGGCTTCAGCTTGATGCCCAAAGTGGTGATCGTGGCCTGGATTGTGTTCTTCCCCGTTACCGTGAGCGTGCTTGATGGCCTGAATAACGTGGACAAGGATCTTTTGACCCTGTCGCGCGTTCTCGGGGCCAGCAAACTTCGCACCTTCCTCGTCATTGAAATCCCCGGTGCGATCACGCCACTCTTCAGCGGACTGAAGATTGGTGCCACCTACGCCGTAACGGGCGCCATCATTGCCGAACTGGCCGCTTCGTCCGGTCAGTCACTCGCTCTCTACCAGCACACCCAGGCCGGAGAACTGAACGCCGCCGCGGTCTACGGCACGACAATTCTGATGACCGCCATTGGTATTGGCTGGTTTTTACTCACTCTGGGTGCCGAGTATTTCTTTACGCCCTGGCGCCGACGCTCCGTCGCCCGCAAGAGCTGGCGTAGTGGTAGAAAAGTCACAGCAGTATCTAACTAAGGGGAGTAGTAATGAAGCAGCGTTTCCTACGCACGGCGCTCAGCGCCGCCGTACTGGCCTCGACGGGACTCGTCGTTGCCTCCATGGCCACCACCGGTGCGGCCTCAGCCGCCAGCACCACCAAGGTCAATTTTGTCTATGACTTTCCGGGTCCCGACATGGAACTCATTCCAATCGTCGTAGGACAGGACCAGGGATTCTTCAAGGCCGCTGGTCTTGACGTCAACACCTTGTTCCCCGCCTCAACCTCAAGCACCTCAGCGATGCTCGCTACCGGTGCCGGTGACGTTGGGTTCATCACCACGTCAGACATGGCTGACGCCATTCAGGCCAAGGTGCCACTGCTCTCCGTTGCGAACTACTCAATGAGCAACAACTGGACGATGTTCGCGAAGCCTGGTTCAATGCTGACCGCCGCTGACATTAAGGGCAAGCGCGTCTTCTCGTGGGGCGACACCTGGACCAACACCATGCTCGGTTTCGTCTTGAAGCACTTCGGCCTCACCTCGAAGCAGATCACGGTCGTGACTGCCAGTGACGACACGCCACTGCTGATGGACGGCAAGATTGACTACGACACGTCAACCACCAACTACGCCGTTCCGGCAATTGAAGGTGCTGACAACGGCAAGCAGCCAGTGATGTTCACTGGTTCACAGATTGGTGTTCCGAACATTCCAATCTGGAACTACGCCGTGACCAAGTCCTACGCCGCTAAGAACCCCGCCACCATTAAGGCCTTCTTGTCAGCAACCTTGGCTGCCACCAAGTGGGCTATTGCTAACCCCAAGGCCGCCGTCGCCGACTTCGTGAAGATGTACCCCAAGAGCGGTTACACCCCCGCCTACAGCACCACGGGCTGGGCTCTCACGATTCCACTGTTGACCAACCCAGCGGGCAAGTTCTTCGTGGAGACGTCATCACAGTGGGCCACGCTCGACCAGGGTCTCTTGGCCACCGGTCAGATCAAGTCGGCACCAGCACCAACGTCGTACTACACCAACGCCTTCGACCCAGCTCAGTAGTGACGTCGTTGACCTCTACTTCGGTGGGGGTTGTTGGTAGTGCCAATGTCGATTTGGTAGTGCGAGTACGGTCTCTTCCCTTGCCGGGGGAGACCGTACTCGGCACCGATCTTCGACAGTTTTCTGGCGGCAAGGGAGCCAATCAGGCCGCCGCCAGTGCCACCCTCGGCGCCTCGACAACATTTCTTGGAGCGGTCGGTGACGACGCCCATGGTGCATGGCTCAAGGAACAACTCGAAGCCCGTGGGGTAGTGACGTCGCAAATGGCGACCAGCCACCTTCCCACCGGGACTGCCCTCATCGTGGTGGAAGAGTCGGGGGAGAACACCATTGTGGTGGCTCCTGGCGCCAACAGCACCCTCGACGTCTCATCAGCGAACCTCTCGGCCTTTGATGTTGTTGTCGCCCAACAAGAGATCTCGCCAGAAACCGTTCTGGCGGCTGCGAAACAGGCGAACGTCTTCATCTTGAACGCCGCGCCCTCGCGGGAAGTCTCTGCGGAAGTGCTCGAACTTTGTGACGTCGTCATTGTGAACGAAACAGAAGCACAAATGATTGGGCCACTGCAGGTCCGACGTCTCGTGATAACGCTCGGCGCTAAGGGGGCGCAGTACTACGAGAACGGCGAGCTCGTGGCCTCCTCAACACCTCCGTCGGTGTCGCCAGTTGACACCGTAGGTGCCGGGGATGCGTTTGTGGGTGCCTTCGCCGTGAGGTACGCCCAAGGGGCCTCAGCCCAAGACGTTCTTGACTACGCCGTCTGTGCTGGGGCACTGGCTACGCTCGGAGAAGGGGCGCAAGGCTCACTCCCAACGAATGAAGAAGTTCTGCAATGGCTCGCACGCGCGTAATTATCGACACTGACCCCGGCGTGGACGACGCCGTAGCAATCCTTGCTGCGCTCGTCAGTCCGGAGATTGACGTTCTTGCCCTCACTACGGTGACTGGCAACGTTGACATCGCTAAGACCACGCTCAACGCTCGTCGTCTGGTGGACCTCGCTGGCCGTCCCGACGTGCTGGTTGTCGAGGGATGTGGCGCACCGCTGCACGACATTCCGCGCCACGCGAGTGAAGTGCACGGAGAAGATGGTCTGGGTGACCTCACCTGGAACGAGCCCAGCGTTGGCGTCCACGACCAGTTTGCGGTTGACTACTTGGCCGAGCAGATCAATGCCGGACCACTCACCATTGTGGCCATTGGACCACTGACAAACCTGGCCACGTTGGTGCAGAACTACCCGGGTATTGACGAGAAGCTCGAGCATCTGGTCATCATGGGTGGTGCTGGAGGTCAGGGGAACGTTACTGCGGCAGCCGAGTTCAACATCTGGGCCGATCCTGAAGCCGCAAAGATCACCTTTGGCGCCAAATGGCCCATTACCTTTATGCCACTCGACCTCACTCACCAGGCCTTCCTCACCGACGACGACGTGGCGTACTTCCGCTCCCTCAACACTGAGGTTGGTACCCGTATGGCTGACTTCCTCGAGCCCTACGCCAAGTTCCACATTGAGTGGAATGGTTCGAGCGACGTCATCATGCACGATTCAACGGCGCTGTACGAAGTAATTCGTCCTGACGCCATTACGAAACAGGGCGTTGGCGTGGAAGTTGAATGTGGTGGCGAATACGCCCGGGGCGCAACGTTCATCAACTACAACCGTGAGTTCGCGGACTCCTCGACTCGCGTCGGTGTCTCCATTGATAATGACGTATTCCGGGCGTTCATTCGCGAACGGATAGCTCAGTACAAGTAGACCATTGATGCTGTCGCATCAACGTTTATGACAAGGGTGAGTAGTTGTCTCTCACACTCAGCCAAACTGAGTTCGCGTTGCGGTACATTCGACAACGAGAAGTCGCAAACAAGTGATCAAGGTGGGGGCACATGAAGTCGAACCTTCCGAGTGAAGGTACGTTGCCATTTGGCGACTACCAAACCTGGTACCGAATCTTCGGTGATGCATCGAGTGCCAAGACGCCGGTTGTGGCGGTGCACGGCGGACCAGGTTTCTCGCACGACTACATCGAGCCAGTTGGCGCCGTTGCTGATTCTGGGCACGCGGTCATCTTGTACGACCAATTGGGTAACGGCAGGTCCACACAGCTACTTGAGCAGGCACCTGAATTTTGGACCATTGAGCTCTTTCGCGATCAATTCTTCAGTCTGATTGAGTCCCTCGGCATCGCTGATGACTTCATCTTGTACGGTCAGTCCTGGGGTGCCATGCTTGCCTCGGAGATTGCGGTCACCAGGCCAGCAGGACTGAAGGGACTGATTCTCAGTAACGGGCTCGCATCGAGCGCAACGTGGGCGAGCGAGGCGGCCACCCTGGTCGAGCAACTTCCCGAGCCACATCGCAGTGCCATTCAAGAGGCCGTGATCACGGGGACGTTCAGCACTCCTGAATTCCTGGCTGCTAATGACTACTACTTGTCACTCCACGGTTGCCGCCTGCCCCAGCCCCCAGCCGGGCTACAACGAAGTGTTGGCTACGTTGAAGCAAACCCAACTATCTACAACTCCATGTGGGGGGTAGCGGAGTTTGTGGTTACTGGTTCGCTACGTGACTGGTCCATTGTTGACCGCCTCCACCAGATTGCCGTTCCGACGCTGGTCCTTTCTGGACGCCATGACGAGGCCACACCGACAGTGCAGAGTGAGTTCGTAGACAACATACCGAACGCCCAGTGGCGAGTCTTTGAAAACTCGAGCCACATGCCGTTTTTTGAAGAGCCCGACGCCTACCGAGCGTCAATTGTCGAATTCCTCGAAAACTTGTAGACCACAGGAAGGCGCGAGGGTTTGATTGAGGGGCCATTTCCCCTCAATTTCAGGACTTCTGACTAAGTACCAGTATTTCTATAGTTTTAATTATATTTAGATGTTTCTTAGATGGTAACTTTTGATTCTGGCCAAATCGGCCATCATGGATTGCCGTGATTGTGTGTCATTTCGGTGAACACTTTCACGTTGTTTCATAAACAGTTAAGGAAGGACGATCTCAATGAAGATTCGTTTGAACAAGACAGTGGTTGCAGTGGCATCAGGCGCACTGTTGCTGATGGCCGTACCTGCCGTAGGTATCGCATCAGTTTCAGGTGCTTCATCCACTACATACACAATTGGTGTTGAAGGACCATTCACTGGCCCAGACTCATTCCTTGGTAACCCCGTTTACGGTGGTGTTCAGTTGGCTATCAACGCCGCTAACAAGGCCGGTCTCGGTTTCACATTGAAGGCTGCAAAGTTTGACGACCAGTGCTCAGGCACCGTATCGCCAGCTGAAGCTCAGAAGGCTGTAGCTACTTCAAACCTCGTAGCAGTTGTTGGTGGCGTGTGCTCAGGTGCAACCGAAGCCGCTAACCCTTACTACAAGGCTGCTTCAATCGCTGACGTAAGCCCATCAGCTACTGCTGTTGCTCTTGCCGCTACCGGTGGAACCTTCTTCCGCGTGGTTGCAGACGACTCAGTACAGGGTGCCGCTGACGCACAGTACCTCGTGAAGACTCTTGGTGTTAAGAACCTGCTCGTTATTGGCGACGCATCGTTCTACGGTGCTGGTCTTGCTCAGGTAGTTGCTACCGACGCTAAGGCTGACGGCGCAACAGTAACGACTCAGTCAATTCCTAACGTCAACTCAGGTGGCGGCGGAACTGTTTCAGAGTACGCTCCTGCAGCGACGTCAATTGCTTCGTCAAACCCAGACGGCATCTTCTACGGTGGCTACGCTGCTGACTTCGGTGACCTTCTTGGCGCTTTGTCACAGGCTGGCTACTCGGCTTCGAAGCACGCCATCATGTCAGGTGACGGATCAAACGAAACTGCTTTGATCACTTCAACCTCACCAGCTTCTGCTGCTAACAACGTGTACTTGTCACAGTCAGCTGCCGGCACCGTGAACTACTTCACTGGCACGCTTGCTAAGTCATACCAGGCCCTTACCGGTCAGAAGGCTTCAGCTGCTGAGTACGCTGCACAGGCCTACGACGCTACGAACGCCATCATTGCTGCACTTAAGACTGCTGCATCAAAGGGTTCACTCAAGGCTGTACGTGCGGGCATCGTTTCAGGTCTGCACAGCGTTTCATTCAAGGGTGTTACTGGAACCATTTCATTCGGTTCTAACGGCAACCTGAAGGACGACACCGGTTCAGTATCTGTTTCACAGGTTCAGAACGGCAACATCACTTCACTTACGACTGTCACCGTTAAGTAACAGAAATAAGTAGTCTGTAACGTTGCGAGAACTGGGGAGACCCAGTTCTCGCAACGTTGCTTACTTTTAGTACCACAGGGTGGACGATTATGGGTTTTGAACACTTCTGGTTGGCGGGTTTTGACAACCTGCGATCGGGATTCTGGACATATCTGGCAGTGGGCCTTCAAAATGGCGCACTGTACGGAATGATTGCTGTCGGTTATACCCTGGTGTACGGAGTCTTGGGACTCATTAACTTCGCACACGGCGAAGTTTTCATGACCGGTGGATTCGCCGGTATCTTTGTTTCTCGTGCGATTCTCGGAACCAGCGTTGGTTCGGGATTCGGTTCGTTCGGCATTCTGATCCTTTGCCTCATCGTTGGAGGAATGGTCAGTGCCTTAGTCGCGGTAGGCGTGGAGCGAGTTGCCTACCGGCCACTTCGAAAGCGCAACGCGCCAAAAATCGCCTACCTCATTAGCGCCATTGGTGCTTCGTATTTTCTTCAGACGCTCGCGGGTAAAGAGTTCGGCTACGGACAGCCACTCTTCCCATCTCAGGTGTTTGCCGCCGGACAAGTCATGTTCACGGTGGGAAAGACCTCCGTGCACACGATCACTGTCGTGACCGTTATTGCCGGTATCCTCGCACTTCTCTTGGCGGACACGATTGTTCGTCGCACGCGACTGGGCCGTTCAATTCGAGCTGTCGCTCAGGACGCTGAAACCAGTTCGCTCATGGGCGTCAACATTGACCGCACCATCATGACCACCTTCATTTTGGGCGGTGCCCTCGCCGGTGCTGCCGGGTTCCTCTTCTCGCTCCAGAGCGGTATGGTCCAGAACTCCGGAACTGAAATCGGTATCTACGCATTTACCGCTGCGGTCCTTGGTGGTATTGGTAACCTCCGTGGCGCTGCCCTCGGTGGACTCCTCATTGGTCTCTTCGGTAGCTTCTCAGTCCCTTTTGCCTTCGAAGGCAACGCCCAGTGGGTGGAGATCTACACCTTCTTGATTCTGGTACTCGTCCTTATTTTCCGCCCAACCGGAATTCTCGGTGAGAAGTCGGGGAGAACAGCATGAACCTCTTGCAGAACAAGCACGTCCGTCGTTTTGGTTCGACCTTGGCCATCATGGCGGTACTCACGGTCATGACCGGAACCGCCGGAACCGCCACGGCACCTCCGACGACCGGACTTCACGGCTCATTCATGGAGCACGTCTCGTACTTTGGGCTCTTCGGTGCTCCTCGTTGGACCGTCATGTTGACGCTGACCATCGTGGTATTCGGTCTGGCAACAGCACTGTCGACCTACGGTTCAAAGCTGCGTAAGCAGACCGCAAAAGTAACGGCACTTCGCCAAAGGGTCACCTCGAACCCAGCGCTGAAGTGGCCTTTTGTTGCCGCAGTCATCATCCTGGCGCTACTGGTGCCAAAGTTTGTCACGCAGAACTTCTGGCAGTACCTCCTGGTTGAACAGGTCGGTGTGTGGATTCTCCTTGCGCTCGGACTCAACGTTGTCGTTGGATTCACTGGTCTCTTGGACCTTGGCTTTGCCGCTTTTTACGCGATTGGTGCCTACACGACTGCGTGGGAGACCGGCGTCCTTCCAATGCCCGCCCTCTTCCACCACACCATTCCTACGCTCTGGGCCATTCCGATTGGTATTGGCGCCGCGATGCTCTTTGGTGTCTTGCTCGGAACCCCGACGCTGCGCCTACGCGGTGACTACTTGGCCATCGTGACCCTGGGCTTTGCCCTTATCATCGACGACTTCGTTGAGACCCAGGCCGGTGTGACCGGTGGTGGCCAGGGGACTGGTCAAATCCCGCACTTCAGTTTGAACGTGGGCTTCGCCCACTTCCAGTGGGGACTCGACCCAATCCCGTACTACTACCTCTGCCTGTTCTTCGTGGGCCTGTTTATTTTGATCTTCCTGTCACTCGAACACTCTCGGGTTGGACGTGCCTGGGTGGCAATTCGTGAAGACGAAGTAGCTGCCGAATCAGTTGGCATCAACCCACTGAAGTACAAGGTGATGGCCTTCGCCGTTGGAGCCGCCAGTGGTGGTTTCGGTGGTGTGCTCACCGGTGGTCTTATTGGATTCGTCACGCCAACTCTCTTCCAGTACCAAGTCTCGGTGAATGTTCTTGTTCTGGTGATCTTCGGTGGCATGGGTTCAATCTGGGGCGTGGCCATTGGTGCCATCGTGCTTCAGGTCATTACCAGTTACCTCGACAACTACCAGCCGTGGGGCTACCAGCTCAATGACCTGTACATGTACATCGGCGCCCTGCTCATTGTCATGATGATCTTCCGGCCCGCTGGTCTGATGCCCTCAAGTCGCCGCAAGCGCGAGTTCAAAGAATTTGAAGAGAACCACGAAGGTCACATTGATGAAGTGCTGACGGGGGAGCAGGTATGAGTAACGACCTAATTTTTGACGTCGACAACATCACCCTCCGATTTGGTGGTGTGGTCTCTCTTAAGGGTGTCAGCCTGCAGATGAAGCGCGGAGAAATCCTCGCCGTTATCGGACCAAACGGAGCCGGTAAGACGTCTCTGTTCAACTCACTGACTGGTGTCTACCAGCCACAAGAGGGAACAATTAATTTCATCAGCCACGAGGGGAACGTAACGTCCGTCATTGGCAAGAAGGCACACCAAGTGTCACGCGCCGGTGTCGCTCGTACCTTCCAGGCGTCACGCCTTTTTGGTGCGCTGACAACGTTTGAAAACGTGAAGATCGCTGCCGAAAACCACGAAGGTCTCGGCCTCGTCGGTTCACTCGTGAAGGGTCCCGCCACCCGTCGGGGTGAACGCGAGTCTGACGCACTGGCCATTGAACTGCTCAAGTTCGTAGGCCTCGGGAAGGAAGCCGGTAAGATTGCCAACTCCCTTTCCTACGGTGCGCGTCGACGCCTAGAAATTGCTCGTGGTCTCGCCACCGGCCCCGATGTCCTTCTGCTCGACGAACCAGCCGCTGGAACGAACCCAACGGAGAAGCTCGAACTCGCGGAACTGATTCGTAAGGTCCGAGACGACCGTGGTGTGAGCGTGCTCCTCATTGAGCACGACATGAAGCTCGTGATGTCGCTCGCTGAGCGACTCTACGTGTTGAACTTTGGTTCGGTAATCGCCACTGGCACTCCTGACGAAATTCGCTCGAACCCAGCAGTTATTGATGCCTACTTGGGCACCACGCACGAGGAGACGAACGCCTGATGCTTGACGTACGCGACGCAGTAGTTACTTACGGCACCATCACGGCGCTGCACGGCATCTCGCTCACCATTAACGAGGGTGAAATCGTTGCCCTGCTTGGCGCTAACGGTGCGGGCAAGTCAACGACGCTGCGAATGATTTCTGGCCTGAAGTCGACGGCCACGGGCTCGATTTCCTTCCAGGGTCAAGATGTCTCCAACACCAAGGCCCACGACCTCGTGGGCATGGGTATGAGCCACGTTCCCGAGGGACGTCGGATCTTTGGTCGCATGACCGTTGAAGAGAACCTCGACATGGGAGCGTTCAACCGCAAGGGTTCCTACGCCGATGACATGGAGCGCATCTACGAGACATTCCCGATTCTGAAGGAACGTCGCAAGCAGTTGGGTGCCAATCTCTCCGGTGGTGAGCAGCAGATGCTGGCTATTGGTCGCGCCCTAATGAGTCAGCCCAAGTTGTTGCTCCTGGACGAGCCATCAATGGGACTAGCTCCACTCATCATTGAGCAAATCTTCCAGATCATCGCTGAAATTCGCAAGCAGGGAACCACGATTTTTGTCGTTGAACAGAATGCCGCACAGGCGCTCCGTTTGGCGGACCGTGGCTACGTAATGGAGAACGGTCGCATTGTCTTTGAGGATGATGCTTCGAAGCTTCTCGTTGACCCTCGCGTTCGCGCGGTCTATCTGGGTGAGTCAATCGACTAACTGGACGTAGGACTTAGTCCAGCAGTGACAGGTAGTAGTCCTCAGCGGTGGCGAGGTTCTTCAGCACGTCGGCAAGTTCGGCCGCCAATTTTGTCTGTTCGGCCACGTCACTTGACTGATTGATCTTCTCCGTCAGGGTTGTGCGCCGGCGCTCAAGTTTGGCAACTTCCTTTTCGGCATCCCGGAGAACGCGACCGTTAGTGGCCGGCTTTACCGGCTCATCGTCGTCGCCCAAGTTGGTGCTCACAATCAGCCCCGCGGCCCGAGCAATCCAGGCGTCAATACCTCCAGGGATGTCCGCGATGGTGCCGTCGGGGTGAACTTCGAGTAGCCGGTCGGTTGTTCTGCTGAGGAAGGTACGGTCGTGAGACACCACGATGAGCGTGCCTGTCCACTGCGCCAGGAACTCTTCAATGAGTCGGATGGTCTCGAGGTCCAGGTCGTTCGTCGGTTCGTCGAGGAAGAGAACGTTGGGGCCGAGCGACAAGGCGAGTAGCAGCTGGAGGCGTCGCCGTTCGCCACCTGAGAGGTCGCGGGCCTTGGTCTTGCAGAGTGCACCCGTGAACCAGAAACTCTTCATGAGGGCTATGTCTTCAGGGCTCCCCGGAATGCCACGAGGTCCGGCGACGAGTTCTTGCACGTTGGCGTCCAGGTTGAAGTTGTCTGACCCCTGTTCGAAATAAGACGTGACCACGGTGGGGCCATGTTTCATGGTTCCCGTTGTTGGTTCGGTCTTCAGGGCCAAGAGGTTGACGAACGTTGACTTACCGGCGCCGTTAGGGCCAACAATGCCAATGCGGTCTCCGGGGCCGAGTTCAAGGTTCACATCGTGAAGGATTTCGCGTCCATTGGGGTAGCGAAATGACACATTGTGGGCCTTAATGACGGTCTGGCCGAGGCGGGGGACATCAATGTTGAATTCAATGGTGCCTTCGCGGGCCGCCGCCTGCTTACCACCAGCGAGGAGCCGGTTGGCGGCGTCAATGCGAGCTTGCGGCTTGGTGGACCGCGCCTTCACGCCACGGCGCAGCCACGCGAGTTCGTGTCGAGCGAGGTTCTTTCGCACCTGCTCGGCCTGGACGGCTTGTGCTTCGCGTTCGGCCTGGGCCTCAAGGAGTTGCGAGTACCCACCAGTGTGAACGAACGTCTTTCCGCGGTCGATCTCAATCATGCGGTTCGTTACTTGGTCGAGGAGGAAGCGGTCGTGACTCACCATCACCACGGCACCGGGGAAGGAAGCGATCTTCTGCTCCAGCCACTCAATGGCGCTCAGGTCCAGGTGGTTCGTTGGCTCGTCCAGAATGAGGACGTCGTTTTCTTGGGCAAAGATACGGGCCAGGGCGACGCGCTTTAGCTGCCCACCAGAGAGGTGATCAATGCGGGTGTCGACCGCCTTCATCATGCCGAGTCGGTCAAGAGCGGCGTCAACTTCCCAGCCCGACCCGAGTACTTCTCTGACTGTGCCACTGGGAAGAACCGGAATCTGGTCGAGGAACCCCACGTGAACGCCCTTGCCCAAAATCAGTGCGCCGGAGTCAGGTTCTTGGAGACCAGCCACTATTCGCAAGAGTGTGGACTTACCGGCTCCATTGATGCCTACGACACCAATGCGGTCACCAGTTGAGACGGTGAGCGACAGGTCTTCTAAGAGGGTGCGGTCAAAGCCTTCGAGCTTTACTTTTTGAACGTCAATGAGGATGGGCACGGAACTTCCAGGCTACACAGTTGGGCTCCCTACCGGCTACTGGCCTCAGCTCTTGAGCCCCTAGACCCTAAGTCCAATCAGCGCCAGAAGAAGTCCGAGTAGTCCGGCCCCGAGAATCACGCTCACGACGCCTCGTCGGAAAATGAAGAAGGACACCAGCGACGCAGCCAGAATCGGGAGTTGCCAGACGTGGTGGAGCGAGGTTGCGAGCGGAATGGCAGCACCGGCAATGACCCCAATCACCGCTGCTCCGGCACCTTTGAAGAAGTGTTGCACGGCGGACGCTGCACGGAGTCTGGCGAAATGTCGCGCGCCCCCCAGGACAAAGAAGAACGAGGGGGCAAAGGCAATCACGGTGGCGAGGAGTGCTCCGCGGAGTCCATCAGCGGCGTAGCCCACTGCCGATACCGTGAGAACAACTGGACCGGGAGTCACTTGTCCGAGCGCGACCGCCGCCAAAAACTGTGAAGCAGTCATCCAGTGATAGGTGGAGACAGCATCATGTTGCATGAGCGGAACGATGACAAAACCGCCGCCATAGGAGAGAGCACCAATCTTGAAAGCCACGAGCGCTAGGGCCCCGAGACCTCCGGCCAGTGCAATGTGTAGTGAGTGGCTTGTGGTTGAAAGAAGCAGTGGCTTTAGTCGGCTGCTGGAACGTGACTGTCTTACGAAGATTTCCAGGACGCCACAGAACACCAAGGTGACGATTGCTAGGGAAGTGAAGTAACTTCCTGTCACGACGCCCGCCAGCATGTAGGTGGCCCATCGCCACCGCCCAGTTTCGGTGAAGTCACGCCAACTTCGCGGGGCGAGTTGCCACGCTGCATTAAAGGCAATCGCTGCAACAACCGATCCCGCTCCCTCGGAAGCACCAAGAATCCATTTCGGTGGTCGATGGAGAAAAAAGGCAGACGACATACCAATGATGAGAAGAAGTCCTGGAAAGATGAAGCTCAGGCCAGCCACCAGTCCTCCCACGAGACCACGCAACTTCCAGCCGCAGTAGATCGCAAGTTGCGTGGACGCCGGCCCGGGCAACAGGGAAGTGGCGGCGACAGCATTTTCGAACTCTTCAGAGCTAATCCACTTACGATCGTCAACACACAGTTGTCGGAGTAGGGCAATATGAGCGGGCGGCCCCCCAAATCCGGTGATGCCAAGTCTGGTCCACTCACGGAAAATGGTGCCAACACCGACTGGGTTGTGGTGGAGCGGTTCTGTCATTGTGTTGTTAGACCTAACTCTCTCACCGACTTCAGGGTAGATGAAAATCGTGTTGAAACGGCGACACAACTCGTGAGAACGCCACTGGTCTCGACGATGGTTCGGAACTGATTTCTCTACGTGGCGTAGCCGAATCTGGCTAGGCTACAGAGGTGTCTGTACTGCTGCTAGCAGCGTGGGAGAGACACAATTATGGCTCCCGTAGCTCAGGGGATAGAGCATCGGTTTCCTAAACCGTGAGCGTAGGTTCGAATCCTACCGGGGGCACTCACAGCGAAAGAATGTAAACAATTCTTTAAGTACGCAGTTCTACCCAGTTTCGTGACGCGGAATTAAATTTAATTAACCGGATTTTTGGTATCGCCACACTTTTTCTGACCCAAACTGTTTCCACTGAGGGAAGGAAATACCTAGAGGTTTGCCAGTGTCATTGCCACGTTGTGTGAGTGGTGACCCTGGGGACCTCCAAGTCTTCCTGCAGATGAGTCAAGGTAAGGTGTGGTGTGAAAAACAATCCCGGTAAAGACTGTTCTTCGGGTCGATTCGGCCCTCTGCTTTCGATCATACGGGTCTCGATCGTGTTCATTGCGCTAATCGCAAGTTCGGTCGTCGCCGGTCCGCTTGAGGGGGCCGGAGCCACAACGGGAGCCGCCTCACTCTCACTTACCTTCAGTGTGCCAGTTGGTGGAAAAGCCATCACTCTCCCCGTGGGTGGCGCCATCGGTTCCTTGACAGTGACGTGGCCCACGAGCAGTGGCACGAACTGCGCCTCGACCGCAACTACCTGCACCCTCAACAACTCCACCGGATCGGCGTTGTCGGACACCGTGGTGTTAAGTAACCCCTCGACTACCGGAATGACGTTTGGCTCGGGACTGGGCGCATGGCCCGGAAGCACAATTGTCACAGCAGTGAACGCATGGTCGGGAAACTGGACCAGTTTTAGTGGAATGTTCAACGGGGACACCACGCTTCAGTCCGTGCCAGCTTCGTTGCCAACCGCGGTCACAGACCTGTCGTACATGTTCATCTACGCAACACCACTCACTGTCGCAATCGGGGGCTGGAACACCAGCAATGTCACCAACATGAGCTCCATGTTCTACGACGCGACAACGTTTAATGTCGACATCAGTTCGTGGAATACGAGCAATGTCACGAATATGTACCAAATGTTCGCTGGAGCCAATGCGTTCAATCAACCAATTGGTAACTGGGACACGTCGAACGTTACAAATATGGCCGACATGTTTGAGTCCGCAACAACCTTTAATCAACCAATCGGCACTTGGGACACAGGAAACGTTACGAATATGTCGAACATGTTCTATAACGCCTCAGCGTTCAATCAACCGATTGGCACGTGGGATACCAGCCGAGTGACATTGATGCCCGACATGTTCTACAACGATCAAATCTTCAATCAGCCCATTGGCACCTGGAACACTAGCAATGTCACCAACATGCACTCGATGTTCTACAATGACCTCGTCTTCAACCAGAACCTGGACGGTTGGAACACTTCGCGAGTATCGGACATGAGTTTCCTTTTTCAGCAGGCTGCTCTCTTTAATAACGGTGGAAGCGCAATGCCGCAAACTTCCGGTGGCTGGAATACTTCGTCCTTAGTAAATGCAGAAGCCATGTTTTCTGGCGATGCCGCCTTCAACCAAGACGTCAGCAGCTGGAACACTGCTCTCGTATCAAATACGAGTTTTATGTTTTCTGGTGATGCAGCCTTCAATAACGCCGGCGATCCCTTACCGCAATCTGTCGGTGGCTGGAATATGAGCAGTAGTCAAACTATGAACAGTATGTTTGCCGGCGACACCTACTTCAACCAAGACATCAGTTCGTGGCACACTGCTTTAGTGACGGACATGTCCTACATGTTCTTTGGTGATTCATACTTCAATAATGGGTCACATCCCTTAGCTCAGACGAGTGGAGGATGGACGACGACCGCAGTAACGACGTTCTTCGATATGTTCCGCAGCGACAACTGGTTCAACCAAGACATCAGCACGTGGAATACCGGGAACGTGACCAGCATGGCTGCAATGTTTTTCGGGGATGCTGCCTTCAACAATGGCGGTCAACCACTCCTTCAGAGCACGGGGGCTTGGAACACGTCCTCGGTGACTTTGATGTCAACAATGTTCGAAGGTGATACGTCGTTCAATGTCGCAATCAGCAACTGGGATACATCAAAAGTAACGACTATGTCGGGCATGTTCAATGGCGCGACAGCTTTCAATCAGCCACTTGGAGCATGGAACACTGGTGCGGTCCAAGACATGAGCTTCATGTTCGATGGGGCGAGCGCCTTTAACCAGGCAATCGGAACGTGGAACACTGCCAGCGTCAAGTCCATGGACTCGAT
>Ga0164297_10000752_pt1 | contig 38285 bp, 33 predicted proteins | sample GEODES058metaG_FD_113539 | JGI IMG/M metagenome (GOLD analysis project Ga0164297, IMG submission 113539) | Dystrophic lake water microbial communities from Trout Bog Lake, Wisconsin, USA - GEODES058 metaG | ecosystem: Environmental > Aquatic > Freshwater > Lake | place: USA: Trout Bog Lake... | reverse complement strand
TACACAAGGCGAAGGAGCGAGCTCAAGTTCCGACAACGGTTGAGCGTACGCAGGCTCTGATCGTGGAGAAGTCTCCAGATACGAAGCCAACCAATGATTCAACGAAGGGTGCCGCTGCAAAGCCGGACCAGAAACCAACCAGCACAGCACAATCGCTTCTGGAAGCCAAACGTCGACGCGAAAAGTGATTCTGATCCCTATGATGGCCTTACCTGCAGATCCAAAACTTGACCAGGCTTAATACCGACGCGACCAGAACAGTCTCTTCGAATTCATTCAGGAACATTCGGGCTACTTAAAGCGGCAGCAAACACGGCTTGGCAAATCAAGGAATGGAGAGGTTCAAATGGCTTCACATCATCCTGGCTAGATATGGCAAAAACCCGTAAAGATGGAGCCATAAATTTCACGCTTACCTACCGACGTGCGGTATATCGGTTGGCGTGCTTGCCATCGACTGGGCGTGTTGACGGAACGAGAGTTTGCTTCATGGCGTAAGCAGGCCTCATCCCAAGGCAACTCTAAGAAATTCAAGACAGATCGAATTTTCGGTTCGGGTTCGGACACGAGCGATTCATAGTCCACCTCAAAGAAAGCTTCAGCGCTCAATGTTGTTCGCCAATGATCCATGTAATTGAGATAGGCGCGATAGAAGGTGACGATATTTTCTTGGTTGTAGGCAAAGTTCGGACCTCCCGCGAAGAACGTCGAAAAGATCGAAAGGCATGTGTCAAACGGATCACGACGAATGTGAATGATCTTGGCGTTTGGAAATGTAGCGTGGATCAAACCGATATTTCGGTAGTTCAAAGGCATCTTGTCCGTGAATCTTTCTGACTGATTTCCTCGATCTACTGAATAGAGGTAGTCGCTGGACAGCGATTCCAGTTCGGACTGAGAAGGGTCTTGATGAGCCCAATTTGCGTGCAAGGAGGTTGATCTATTGTTCCAAAACGTTGCTTCACCCACCGAGCTGACAATAGGATGGGAAGTTATGATCTGATCCAAAAGGGTGGTTCCAGACCGAATCATGCCAACGATGAAAATGGGATCTCGGTGAGAACTACCCGCCGAACGGAGCTTTTCGAAGAATGACTTGGTGAACTTTGCTTTGATCAACTCTGGCTCTCTTTTCGTCCAGTCAGGATCAAAGGTTCGTGACCCGGGATACAGGTTGTAGGCGAGTTGATTGGCTTGAATCAGGCGTGCGGCAGCGAGTTCCCATGATTGGTCGCGTTCGTGAAGTTTGGCGATGGCGTATGCCAGGTGCATTTTGCCAGTGTCGTCTAACGACGGATCGCTCATGATTTTGAGCGCGATCGGTAGCATGGGTTGCCCATTTAACGTGAATTGTCGTGCCTCGACCAAGCTTCGAATCGGTAATCCCTGAATCGGTTGGATCTCAAGGGAGCGTTCGAGAATGGGGACGGATTCGTCAAACCTTCCTTCATCTTGCAGCCAAGTGGCAAAGCTGTTGGCGGCGTTAACACCGGATGGCGCGATGGCTCGGAAGATCTTTTCCGACTCATCGGGTCGTCCGAGACGCCCATAAGTGAGCGCAAGTGCTTCGGCAAGTGGCAGCGACCTCGGGTGAACTTGGAGACCTATCTGAATTGCCTCAAGGGCCTCGCCCCACCGAGAAAGTTGTTGGAGTTGCTTGAACACTTGCAGGTGGTTTTGGGCCAGCTTGGGATCGAGTTTGCGCGCCTCGTAAAACGCCTCCAGTGCCTCTTCACCCCGGTTTTGTAGTCGAAGACACATTCCTAAATTCGCGAAGCTGGCTGCATTCGCTGGATCTTGTTGTATGGAAAGCCGTAGATAGCCCTCCGCTTCATAAGCGCGTCCCAAAGAGATGAGGTTGGAGCCGAGGAGATTGAGAGCCTCGACGCTTCCTGGTTCCATTTCAAGAACCTTGTTCAAAAGCGAGTTAGACTCTTCAAATCTGCGTTGAGCCCGGCGAGCGACCGCAAGCCAAGTGAGTGCTTCTCGGTCCGACGAATTAAGATCGAGTGCCCTCTCAAGGTATTCGACGCCGTTTTCGATGTGGTTGCTTTGAACGGCAATGATTCCTAAAAGCACGTGGGCTTCGAAGCTTTGTGGATTGACCTTGAGATAGGCTTGAAGTCGGAATTCTGCTTCGCGAGATTGACCATTCTGAACCAGAGCGCGTAAATCGTTCGGCATGACACTCATCTTAGGATGCGATAAAGGAAGTCGATTTTGTGGATGGCCTTTTAATAGGGTGAGTCACCGAACGCAACTCCAATAATTTGCCTAGCCATGGTTCAAACTTCCGCCATCGTTCGACTGACGCAGTGTTAACGGGTTGGCGAGCAGTCCACAAACTTGGCGTACTCACTTGCGAGCGGATCTGCTCATGACTAAGACATGCGTCGTCCCATGCTAGGCCACAGAAAGGTAGCAGTTGGCGAAGAACTCGTTCTTTTTCGGTCACAAGCTCTTCGTAATCGACTTCGATCATTTGCTCTGGCGAAATAACCGCTCGCCAGTGTTCCATGGTTCGCAGGTAAGCCCGGTAATACTCAAGGATGTTGTCCTGATGATAGGCAAATTGGGTGCCGCTCCCTAAAAAGGTGGTGTAAATCGATAGGCAAGTGTCGAGTGGGCTCCTACGCATATGGATGAATTTTGCTTGCGGGAACACGCTGCTCATCAGACCGATGTGCATGAAGTTGGTAGGCATCTTGTCTGTGATTCGTTTGGAACCTCCTGTCGTTCTATTGAGGACCGCTAAATAGCGTTCTTCGAGTTCACGAAAATCGTCTGATTGGGCTCCAATCTCCATGATCCGACGATTGGCTCGTCCAGCGCTTATCTGCCAAAACGGTTGCTCACCCGCTGACTTCACATCAGGATGGGCGGCAAGAATCTGATCGAGCAAAGTCGTACCGGTCCGAATCATTCCAACAATGAAGATGGGAGTTTCGCTTTTCGAACCCAGTTTTCGATACCGGTTAAGAGCGTCGGCAGAAAAAAGTTCTCGAATCAGTTGTTGTTCTCGGTCGACGGCAGGTCCATCATGAGTGATATTTGAATTGAAAAGTTGATAGGCAATGCTGTTCGCTTGATCGTATTGGTGCATTGCGGACTCAAAGTCTTTACGCTGTTCAAAGCATTTTGCCATCGCATATTGCAGAAACATCTTCTCGTCCTGATTAAGCGAGGCATTCTCCAGGAGTGGTTTGGCATGTTCGATCAGTGATCGATTCTCGAGCTCAAAGCATTTCGCAACCGTTAGGTTGTAATACGCTTGCCCCTGAAGCGGTTGCTTTTTTATGGACTCAATCAATACAGGTATCGAAGCTTCAAATTGGCCCTCTTCTTGTAACCAGTGAGCATAAAGCGTGGCGGTGCCTGGGTCCGATGCCATCGCCTTCTTAAAGAGGCGGCTCGCTTGTTCTGCTTGGCCGACTTTCCCATACGTTGAGGCGAGTGCGACTTGTAGCTGGATCGAATGGGGATGCCTTGCTAATCCTTGTTCGAGTAAAGGAAGTCCTTCTTGCCAATTGAGTTGGAGGCGCATTTGATGCCAAAGCTCTATGTAGGCATCAACAAAGTCGGGATTGAGTTGTATTGTGCGTTGAAAAGTAGCGAAAGTTTCGAAAGAGCTCCCCGCTGCCTTGAGTGCCATACCAAGGTTAAAGTAGCTGTGAGCGGCATTTCGATCCAACTCGATGGCTCGTTTGAATGCACTACTTGCTGAAACTGCATCGCCAAGTTGCAGATAACAGGACCCGAGTTGATTTTGGACATCGGCGGACTCATGTCCAGATGCGATCATGAGATTAAAAATGGACAATGCACCGGTGAGATCGGACTTGGCGAGGCAAATCACGGCCAGCAGTCCCATTGGTTCCGCGACTTGAGGATGTTTCGCGTGAGCCTCTCGAAGGATGGATTCAGCCTCGTTAAGTTTGCCTAGCTTCAGCAACACGACTCCCAACATCGAAAGAGCGGTGCAGTTTTCCTGATCGAGTGCCAGAGCCTGTTGTAACTCGACTTCGGCTGCTTGAAACTGATTGGCCCGAAGAAATTGTTGGGCAGCAAGCAGGTGTGACGATAGTGTCGGAGACATCTGCGATTAGTCTACAGTGGGAGCGAGTGCTCAACCCTAACGTTCTGCATCTGGAAGACGGGATTAGCTTGAGATTTGATGCGCGGTCATTTCAGTTGAAATGACCGCGCGGTCGTTGTTACTGCGGAGGAGCGACTCCGGTTGGCAATCGCCGATGGGCACGTGCCCTGTCGGCTCCAATTTTGTCGGCCGCCGTGTTACCGGTGTCGATGTACTTACTGTTGCCCGTGTTGGTGGGTGCGGGTTCCTTTTCTCCACAGCCCATGCATGCCAGTCCAGTAACTCCGACTGTGAGCCCCAGAAGAAGCATCGAGAGGGAAAAGTTAGAAGGTTTGAACTTCATCCTATTCGCTCATCGTGAAGTACGTCATGAAGAAGTACCCCCCTGCACTCTGTGTGACGTAGTTCAATGGGTTACGAGTGATGTGCTTGGAGTGTCCATCAGCGAAAGCGTAGTTACCTCCGCCAGTGTGAACCGCGCTACCACCACCTGGATATGTGTACAGGACAAAGGTGGGAACTCCTCCCGCTGCAGGTTGCTGAACTTGGGTTTCTCCGTCCGATGCGACAACCGTTTCCGCAGGGCGAGCAATTGCGGTGAGGCTATTGTTTGTTGCGAATTGACCACTCCAAACCGCGCCCTGAGCGCTTTGCAAGGTACCGGGAACGCCTGGGCCGTTACCAGGAGGGTTCATACAAGGATTCGTAGCCGAACCCGAAGGTCCAGAGGTTCCACCTGCTTGTCCGCTACCGTCACCGGGGCAGCCAGCTGAGGATGCACCATATTTACCGCCATCATACAGCCAGGAAATATAGTCATGCAGACCGCCGAAACCCGTTGTCGCGTAGGCGTAATCGGCCAGAGTTGTGAATCCGGCTCGCCCTGCATAGTCATATCCAGGGTAAACCGCGCTGTTATTAAGTGCCGCGACGCTTGCACCAGGATCGTGCATCACACCCGTTCCAAACTGCTGCTGGAATTGGGAGACCGTTACATTGCCACTCCTTACGTAAGGCTGGAGTAAGTCATTCCAAAAGCTTAACGGCTGGGTGAGTGCAGCGGCTGGAGTTTCCCAAGACGAAGGGGTGAGAGTGTAGGAAGGCAAGACTTGGTCGTCAACGTCAGCGGAGTACATAAGGCCGCCCACGCCGATTTGTTTGGTATTGCTTAAGCATGTAGTTGATTTTGCTGCTGCCTTGGCTTGAGCGAACACGGGGAAAAGGATCGCGGCTAGGATCGCTATGATGGCGATAACGACGAGTAGCTCGATAAGCGTAAATGCTCTTCGTGGACTTGTTTTCATAATTGGTCTGGCACCATTGCTCAGTCACCTTTATAAGAATTAAGAATGAATCTTGCCGCTCATTTAGTGATGAATTTGTCGATTGCGATTACCGTTGGAGAAATTCAAAGGGTATGCCCAACCAAAGATAAGATTGAATGCTTCTATACTCCGTAGCTTTTGAACTTTAACCTTTCTCCACTAGGTGACGGCCATTATAATACGGATGCACCTTTAGGTGTGAGTTGTTTTCAGAGCGGTTGTACAAGAAATAGTGAATTCTAAGATTGTCGCGATTAGCCCAAGTTCCGATTCACTACATAAAAGCATTAGTCCAGGTATCTGGCCCAACTGTGTTGACAAAGTCTCGGGGGACTACCTAGCTCTAGCACAGTGGTGTGGTTATGAGAGAGGTGTGGATCGTAGACACATTGACCTCAGCAACTTTTATGGGGCCACCAAGAGCTGTTGGATGCTTGAGAACGACATGCCTATGCTTGGTGTTTGGCGCATCATCGTAGATCCAGTGAACATCTCCTTGCTTCACCCAGAAAGTCGCCCATACTTGACCGCTCGCCAAGACGAAAACGCGACAAAATCGGTCTTGGCAGTCATCGGATCCTCTCCAACTTGGCCTAGGATGTTCTAAAGGGACAATGACTCCAAATGAGGCTTCTGAGATTCAGGTGCTTCAGATGGAACCTGTCCGACAAAATTTGACCATTCCAAACCTGCATAGTCACGACAAGCTGCGAATATTGCCTGTACTTCGTCGATCACCAACCCTGCCCTGAATCTCATGGCCTAGAACTGCTTCAACGGAAGGGCGTACTCCATATATCCGTTGCGAGTTCTCCCGAGGTTATCGTCCAGTTCTTCAACGTTTTTTCCAATACCGACTTGCTCAAACATGCTAAAAGTGTAAGCTCCTACAGAACATGGCAGACAAGCTGAATTGGGGAATTTTGGCAACTGGCGGCATCGCTCGACAGTTCGCCGGTGGGTTGAAAGTATCAAAAACCGGAACTCTGGTCGCAGTGGGATCAAGAACACTCGAAAGCGCTCAGAAGTTCACCGAGACTTATGGTGGAACACCATACGGATCCTATGAAGAGGTCTTAGCTGACCCGAATGTCGATGCGGTTTACATCGCGCTTCCGCACCACATGCACTACGATTGGACTATTAAGTGCGCCGAGGCAGGAAAGGCAATTCTCTGCGAAAAGCCATTCACGCTCAATGCCATCGAAGCGGAAAGAGCATTGACTGAAGTTAAGAAGCATGGGGTCTTCTTTATGGAAGCATTCATGTACCGATGCCATCCCCAAACGATCCAACTCAAGGAGTTGATTCAGAGCGGGGCAATCGGCGAAGTTCGAGTAGTCAATGCCGAATTCGGCTTTCATGCGGGCAAAGAATGGACCAATTTCCGAACTGATGGGGCGTACGGTGGTGGTGGCCTGATGGATGTCGGCACCTACTGCGTCTCGATGACCCGATTGGTGGCAGGAGCTGAACCAAAAACCGCTCACTACTGCGCCTATATCGGTGACAAGGGTTATGATGAAATCGGCTCGGGCTGCATGAAGTTCCCGGGTGAGTTCACATCTAGTTTCGGAACCGGTATTCACGTCAACCTTAGAAACGATCTCACGATCTATGGAACCGAAGGTTCGATCCATATTTCGGATCCTTGGAAGGTCTCCAAGAGCGTCATGACGGTCAACAAGCGAGGCTCCGATCCTCAAGTGTTCGAGTACAAGTCCACCAACGATGAACTTTATGCGATCGAAGCTGATACGGTTGCCCAATTCCTAGAAGCCAAGGAATGTCCTTACATGACTGTTCAGGACACCATCGACAACATGAAGGCCCTTGACATGCTCCGAAAGAGCGCGGGACTTCACTTCGCCATGGAGGCAGCAGAATGAAATACGGAAAAGTCCCTCACCTTGATAAAGAAGTTTCGAAGCTTGTTTTCGGCGTCATCCAACTTCCTACTAACGATAACGTTCGCGCTTTTGAATTGCTCGACGAATATCGTCGAGTCGGTGGAAATGTTATCGACAATAGCTACATTTATGGCCCTGGCTTTGCTGCCGTCCTCAAGGAATACTATGCGGCTCGCGGCGAAGATGCTCTGATTCGATTCGACAAAGGCAATCACCACCATGCCAACAGTGACGAAGGACGACGAGTCACCAAAGAGGCGTTGGATCATGACCTGCTGGGTAACTTGGAGCGCCAAGGCGTTACCTACTCCGACTTTTATGTCCTTCACCGAGATGACAAACGAGTTCCTGCAGGTGATGTCGTCGAGTGGCTGAATGAGCACCTTGCCGCTGGTCGAGTGAAGGCGTTCGGTGGTTCCAACTGGCACCACACGCGTATCGCCGAGGCAAATGAGTACGCCGAGAAGCATGGTCTTCAAGGTTTCAGTGTCAGTAGCCCAAATCTTAGCCTTGCCTTGCCAAACGAGCCGATGTGGTGGGAAGCCTACACCGTTGATCGAGAAGCTCGGGACTGGTACGAGAAGACTGGATTCCCACTCTTCGCTTGGTCCTCCGCTGGCGGTGGCTTCTTTGCGGGGATTCCTTCTGACGATGTGAAGCGTGTCTACCATAACGATACGAACTTCGCACGACTAGAGCGCCTCAAGAAGATGGCCGAGGAAAAGGGGACCAGTGTGAATCACTTGGCTCTGGCTTGGACTCTTAATCAGCCGCTCAACGTTTGGGCACTTGCAGGGATGAACACGGTTGAACAGATTCATCAGAACCTGGAAGCACTTGAGATCGTGTTGACCCAAGTAGAGCTCGATTATCTGGAGCACGGCACAACAGCCTAACGACAGTCTCATTAGGACGGAACGAAGAAGATCCATGAAACCACTATCTATTCAGCTCTATACTCTCCGCGACGCCATGGCCGATGGTAATCATTTGCCAGTGCTTCAGAAACTTGCCGACATTGGCTTTAAGGGAATCGAGGGGCACGGCTTCGGCATGAGTTGTGCAGATTTTCGAAAAGTCGTGGAAGACATGGGGATGCAAGTTTCGTCCTACTTTGGCTTCAATCCAACCCCAGAAACAGTCCATGAGTTCATCGATAACGCGCTTGCGCTTGGTGTTTCGGACACCGTTTGCGGTTATGGAACCCAGGAATTTGCCTCAGTGGAATCGATCCACACGACGGCTGAAATCCTCAATTCAGTAGCTCCCAAAGTTCTTGAGGCTGGACTAAGCTTCAGCCTTCATAACCATTTTTGGGAGTTTGAAGTTGTGGAAGGGCGGATTGCGATGGAGTGGATGATGGAAGCATGTCCGCTCGTCACGATGGAGTTAGACACCTATTGGGCGACCAACTTCGGAGCGAACAAAGCTGCCGATATGGTCACGAAGTTCCGTGATCGTGTGAAACTCATGCATGTGAAGGACGGTTCGATGGTTCGCGGTGAGCCCATGACCGCTGCCGGTCAAGGCAAGGTTGATCTTGTGGATGCCATTCATGCCGGGGATCCCAACTGGCTCATCATTGAGCTGGACGAGTGTGCCACTGACATGATGGAAGCGGTTGAACAGAGCTATCGGTATTTGGTCGGAAACGGCCTCGCCGCCGGGAATAAGTCAGTTTAGGTTCGATTTACCGGAAAGGGCTGCCGAATTTGCCTGTCATCCGTTAGACTTCGTCGCATGGATCGAAGTTTGACTCGTCGTTCTTTGCTTGCAGCCTCAGCCAGTATTGCCGTTGCCCCAATGGCTCGCGCTTTTCCGGAGTTTATGATTCGTGGCGAGGTGAAGCCCGTTGTCATCTCGGCGAGTAACGGCAACATCTTCAAGAACGGTGGAACCGAAACATGTGTCCAGAAAGCGTATCGCTTGATGATGGACGGCACCGATGTTTTGGACGCTCTGATCGAGGGAGTCAATATTCTTGAGTTGGATCCAGAAGAGACATCCGTGGGTTACGGTGGCGTGCCCAATGCCGATGGTGTTGTTCAGTTGGACTCTTGTTGTATGCACGGTCCAAAGCGATGGGCTGGTGGGGTAGCAGGCCTGGAAGGGATTCGAACACCCAGCAAAATCGCTCGTGAAGTGGCTCGTGGTACGGATCACCATCTTCTGGTCGGTAAAGGCGCCCAAGATTTCGCTCGAAACCTTGGATACACGATCGAGCCCGATTTGAATACCGAAAGGTCTCGGCGGATCTGGTTGGAATGGAAGCGACGCACCGATAAGGATCACTACCTTGATCCAAAGGCTCGGGAAGTTGCCAGCTTGGAAACCGCACTTAAAATGGCTGAGGAAGGGATTCTTGATCGGATGCACGTTTACGGAACAATCAACTGCGATGGCATCAATGAGAAGGGTGAGATCTGTGGCGTGACGACAACGAGTGGCTTGGCCTTCAAGATTCCAGGGCGAGTGGGAGATTCCCCGATTCTCGGGGCTGGCCTCTATGTGGATCAAGAAGTCGGTGCGGCAGGTTCGACTGGACGCGGGGAAGCCAACCTTTACAACCTTTGCTCATTCTTGATTGTTGAAGAGCTCCGTCGAGGCAAGCATCCGAAGGATGCGGGGATGGAAGCACTCAAGCGAGTCGCGCACAACACCGTCGAAAAGCGATTGAAGAACGCGCAAGGACATCCGAACTTTGGCCTTCAGTTCTACATTTTGGACAACAAGGGCCGCCATGCCGGAGTCACGCTCAACGGTGGCGGAAATTATGCGGTCTGCGACGACAAAGGTCCGCACTTCGAAGCACTCGAGAGTCTGTTTCCTTAGGAATCGAGGATTGCCAAGCGAACATTGTTCTGGCCCCACTGACCGCCGAATCCCAGGAATTTAGAGCATCTGGTACGCGGCGCTCACCTCGCACAGGGGCCACGGCCTTTGGGCCGAAGGAACGACGATCTGCCGTATTAGGGTTCAACTATCAATCGGCTTACCGAGATTGCCTGCCCTCGAATATGTCCAAATTGAGTTACTAAAATCAATGGCTCTTTCTAGGCTCTCCGACGTAACCAAATGAAGATGGATAGTGCCCCGATTCCCAAAATTACTAGTGCGACATATGGCAAATAAGATGATTTCGGTTTCTGAGGAGTAGGTTTGAGCCTGTGTACTTGTTGCTTTGCTAATTGCTCATCAAATGATCCGTTTGCTGGCTCAAACACAACTGTAGCCGTGCTTCGATCATCGCCAATGTAGGTCACATTTTGCCCCCTTTCCAGGAGATCCTCAATAACGGGAACCGACGTTGATTTCCCGGATTCAACGGTTTCGAGCGCCAGGGAGTAATGCTTCTGAGGGCTAGTAACATCCGCACCGGGAGAGTAGTCGTTGATGGTGTATTCAATGTTCTTGGGAATTCTAACACCCAGACCCTGGGTCTCGGATGTGTATTTGTAGGACTCGCCAACGTGGTCACCATGTCCAATAGTAAGAGTTCCACCATTGCTATCGATGGTGATGGTTGCAGATTGTCCCTCTCGCTCTGTACCCACGGCGATATTTCCCCATCGGTATTGTTCATCAAACACTTTCTGAACTTCAGGGCGTGAATCGTGATGTAAAGCTGATTTGTGAGGAAAAAAGACTCTGAAGTTATGGAAGTTAAAGGGCAGATAGAGGTTGAAAGTTGGATTTGGTTTAAAGCCGTCTCCAACGAAGGAAGATTGGTAACTAGAGTCTTTGCGGTGAGGGTCCGAAGTTTCTTGTCGGAAAGTCTTACCCTTCCAGTAGAGGCTTTCGAATTGTGTGTCACCACCTTCTACCACCTTTAGGTACCACCGACCATCAGCTTCTCCAATCTGAAACGATCCCTTAATTTGTTGATCGTCTTTTGGGTTAAGGTTTGAGCAGGTGTATTTATAAGTCAAAAGGTACGGCTGATTGATTGTATTGAGCTCTTCGCCATGTGACATCGATGGCAAACAGGCAGATACAAATACGAAAAGAACCTGTCTCTTCCATTGAGATAAGTTAACGTAAGTCATGGTAATGCCTTGCTAGGTCTACATAGTTTATCGGATTTGGAAAAGAATGGCGAGGCTTAAATTAATTCCGAAGAATTAGTCACCGGTTCTGGCCCCACTGACCGCCGAATCCCAGGAATTTAGAGCATTCTGGTGCGCGGCGCCCACGTAACACAGGGGCCACGGTCTTTGGACCGAAGGAACGACGACCTGCCGTATTAGGGTTCAACTATCAATCGGTTTACCGAGATTGCCTGCCCTCGAATATGTCCAAATTGAGGAAGGCGGCTACTTCTTGCCCGATTTATGCAACGGCAAGAGCCGAGAGGCCATCTTCGTCCAATTCTCTGGTCCACCAGCATCGTAGCCGTACTTACCAAACACGGAGCCATCCGCTTCAATGAACAAAACGGTCGGGAATCCTTCTACCACCGAACCATATTTGCGCATGAGCTTATCGTTCTGCTCTTTGAGAGCTTTGGGTTGCGGCTTCTGGTGCGGATAATCCAGTTCAAGTAAAACGACATTCTTGGCGGCCCACTTTTTGAACTCAGGCTTGTCAAATACTTCACCGTGAAGCCTGATGCACCAGCCGCACCAGTCGCTTCCAGTGAAGTCCACCATGATTGGCTTACCCGTCTTTTTAGCCTGAGAAACTGCCTCATTGTAGGATGTCAACCAACCTTCAGCAAGGACCGAAGCTGAGGCGGTGAGAACCAATGTGGCGATGACGAGAGGCTTGGCAAATACATTCATGGGCGCTATGAATCCATAACACGATGGAATCCCTTACAGTTTCCACCAGGTTGGAGCTATTTTGACATTTTTATGCCGCCAGTTTGGGTTCCGACAGATTGGCTGCCCGAACTTCAACACTCCAGTCGAACATCTTCGCAACTTTTCGCTTCATTTCATTAGGGTCGCCTGTTGTCAGGAGCATGGTCGTGCCTCGATTCAAATGACTATGGGGCAAGCTCTCGGTCAGTTCTAAGCAGGCCAATTTCACAGGGTCAATAATCGATGTATTCGGAACAGCGGCTTTGATGAGCGGCTTTACAAAGCCGAAGTGCGTGTTGGCCAGTAGGATCGCATCCGACTTCGTGAGAGGCTCCAGCATGGCTTGCACCATCTCCTTTGTCTGGGGGTCATGTAGCCTTCCTGCTTCAACTTGTTGGGTCAGACCCTCTGAAACTCGCTGAACCACCATAAATCGCATCTTACGCAAAGCGCGTCCATATAGACCCGAAACGATAGTCCGTTTGCCACCAATGATCCCTATTTCCTTGGCTTGGACTCTTGGCATCATTCGCAACGTCGGCTCGATGAGTCCAGACACAGCCAGGTGGGGGACGGAGAAATCCCCCAAGACTGTACTTGCCGAATCACTGGCGGCAATCACTTGCTCGACGCCGATACGCGCGAAATACTGGCAAACTTGCTCGACCCTCTCGGCCAACGCTTCGCGAGACTGCAAGCTATACATTTCGCTTTGGCAGTCGTTGAGGTAGATCAAATCCAAGTCGGGTCGTTCATCCCTAAGTGCACGGAAAAGTCTGAGCCCACCGATCCCCCAATCAAAGATCCCAACCGCCATCATTGAAGCTGAACGATAAATCACACTGATTGTTCGGAAAGAGGCACCATAAATCTTCAGGGTTTCTAAGATTTATAGGCACTTTGACTACGAACGACCCAGGACCAGAAAAACTTATGCGCTGATCGGAGCAAACGCCTCGTAAACTATACTAGTAGGTATAGATAGATATGGCAGTAGAGGATCAAGTTATTACATCGGCAGTCACGCTTACTGAGCGTGCGGCAAGTGAACTCCAGGGAATGCTGGTGGAGAACAACAAGACCGAGGCCGCGCTTCGAGTTTGGGTTGCGGGAGGCGGTTGCTCTGGCTTGAGTTATGGCATGGCTCTCGATGAGAACCCAGCAGAAGAGGGTGATCAGGTTATGCAGGATAAGGGCGTCAAGATTTATGTTGACGAACTTAGCCTTCGATATATGGTTGGCTCCGTCGTTGATTATGTGGACGACGTACTCGGTGGTGGCTTTAAGATCGAGAATCCGAACGCAGTGAAGTCCTGTGGCTGTGGATCCTCATTCGCTACCGGCGATGACGAAGCTCCTGGCTTGGATACTCGAGCTGGTGGTGGCTGCGGAAGCTGCGGCTGTCGGTAAGTTCTACTTAATCCAAGGTGCGAGCAGAGGCTCGCACCTTGGATTAACAGCTAGCCGAGAATAATTGGTGGGCTACAAATCACCAAATGGCTGTAGCCCAGGTGCGCTCGAAGAGAGTCTCCTGGCAATACGGATTGCCTTGCACTTGCAAAAGGTACTACGGGCTGGCTCTGCTCGCATCTTGGACTACAGCTAGCCGAGAACAATCGGTGGGCTACAAATGACCAACAGGCCGTAGTCCAGGTGCGCTCGAAGAGCGTCTCCTGGCAATACAGATTCCCTTGCACTTGAATATAGGTCCCAAGGGTTCGCTCTGCTCGCATCTTGGACTACGGATAAACGTGGATATTGATCCCTTATTTGAGCTCAACGATGACGGTATGCTCCTTTCGAATTGAAGTGGTCGGGAGGTTGATGGTGATGACGTCTCCTTCACCGGGAGCGGCAACTCTATTGAATGGGATCCGGATCACTTGCTTCGGATCAGTTCCGAACTGTAAAAGCTTGTTGTCCAAACGCACGGAGTTTGCGGCAGTGCCTTTCGGGAGATGGACGCGTACAATCCAATTACGCTCCAATTTCTGACCATCAAAGGAACCTTTGGTGGCACCTACCCGAATGCCAGCATAATTCCCCTGACGTCCAAACTCAATCTCGGTACGCGCGACTGAGCCCTTCAAGTAGGCGTTGCTCATGCCGTCATCCTCAACCAACTCGCGCTTCGTGGCCACTTCTGGCCCGACATAACAGTCTACGGTGATGGGATCCATCGGCTTCTGACTGGTGTATTGAAGATCGGGACCAGTGAGTACCAAACCACCTTGAACGACCCACATCGGGATCTCGCTTAGCTTTGCTGAAACGTTGAGAGTTTTTGGACCCGTGACCGTTTCACCCGTCCACAGGTTCTGCCACGTTCCGGGCGGAATCCACACTGTTCGTTTGGAAACTGGAGCGTCAGAATCACCGGGAAGAATCCAGCCCAATTTGCAGGACGCTTCTCCTGACAACTTGACATATTCAACTTTGAATGTGTGGGTTGAGCCTTCATCAAAGTGAATCAAGGCGCTGTTGGAAGTGCTATTTGACCCGGTCCAATCGTCGATAACGAGCTTGCCGTCGATCGTAACACGGACACCACCATGGCTCTGAGTGACGACCCGATATTCGCCCGATTTGGGCATCGGACCGACCAAGCTGCTCCATCGAACCGAGAAGTTGTCTTTGGTCATACTGGGCATCGGTCGTTCGGTTCCCCAGTCGTAATTGATCGACTTTTCGACTTGCATTACGGTTGCGGGTAGTTCGAGCTTGTCATTGGTGAAATACTCGGCCTGAATACCGCTGAGTCCCAGCGGGGTGCGAAACAGGCCTTCTGGCATGCTGATCGGCTCCCCTTTGACACTGGTGAGTATGGGCGCGACGAGCAAATCGTCTCCCAGTAAGTACTGGTCGTCATGAGCGGCTTCCGCGAACATGGGCCAATAGAGATCACAGCGTCTTAGAATCGGAGTTCCATCATCGGTAGCATGCTGAGCCGCTGAGTAGAGCGTCGGTAACAACCGATACCGCAATTTGATCATGTCTGTAACGATCTGCTCGGCATCCGCCCCGAAAGCCCAAGGATGGCGATCTTGGCCAAGTGTGCAATGGATTCGGGCGATGGGAGATAAACAGCCGTACTGGAGGTAGCGGACGTACAACTCCGGAGATGGCGTCGGCCCGAGATGCCCTCCAAGGTCCTCATGAGTATAGGGTTGGAGAGCCAAGATGCCCCTGTTGACGTCATTTTCAACCCCATGTTTGAGGAATGAGAAGTCCGATCCCGTATCTCCAGTCCACATCATGGGATAGCGGTGACCGGCAGGATGGGGAGGATAATGTTCGACGCCATTATCAATCCCTTCCGCATTTGTCATGATCCATGGGCGCAGATTGGGATGGGCTCGTTCCGTGATATCGTGATATAGCCGCTGGCCCCAAACCTCGCGACGAATACCTGGCATTGGCTCCTTCAGTGCCGTCGTCCAGTTTCTGTCGTACCACCAATAGTCGAGTCCCAGGTCAAGTAACTTCGAAAGGCCTTCCGATCGATAGGTCAGCTCTTTTGGATCTAAAGCGGTCGCAGCTTTTGGATCGGGGTGGTCGTTGAACATCAGTCGAACATTCCGTTTGTGCGATTCTTTGATGAATCGACCCATGTCTGGAAAGTATTTGGGCTCTATGGAATAGCCAGACGAACCATTGATCCGCCAATCGGTATCGACAACAAATGTGTCGAGCGGGATGCCCTTCTTGCGATAGGTGTCCATCACATCCAAAGCCTCCTTTTCAGAGTAAGGGTAGTACCGACTGTCGATGAATCCCAGAATCGAGAGAGGTGGTTTGGGAACAGGCCCCGTTAAGTTTATGAAGTCCTCTCGAAGTTGAGCGTAGCCCAGTTGTCCCGGGACGAAGACGTAAAGGTCCGGAGAGTCATTCCGATCATCCCAGCCAGATTTGGCTGCAAGTGCTGATTCTACGCTCTTAGAGGCAGGAGTAGCTCCCCATGCGGGTGGAATGAGTCTTGGACTGTCTGCCATGACCCATGCTGGCTTCATATATCCAGGAGCAGGCAAATAGCTCGTGGCGGGAAGCTTGCCATCGTTTTGATAGATCAACTGGTTGTAAGCGTCGTAAATCAAAACGTCCCGAAGGGTAAGAGCTTTGTCGGGGGTGAAGATCGTAAACGCATCGCTTTCCAAGATGGTGGCGTCTGCCTGTCGACGGACTTTCACTTTCGGTGTGCCGTAGTCTCGATTGACGACCGTAAAGCTCTTTCGATCCTCGAACCCCATCGGCCCTTTTTGTTCAAGCCGGATCAAGTGATTGGACACAACTTGGATTCGGATATTTCCTGCAACCAAAGTATATGGACCAGCCACGGCCAAAACGGGGAAGGCAGCAAGCAGCAAGACGGCAGCACGCATACGAATTATCTTGACGTTAATAGGGATGAGAGTGCAGTCCAAAATGGCAAATCAGACATGACTTTTGCATAGTTCGGGCCGTTGTTTTGCGGTCACCCAGAAATGTTCGACGAAATGGACCAATTTTTGGATAACATTACGCCCGATATGAAGAAGCTTTGGGGTGGTGCGTTTAGCGAATCGACGGCCGAGTTGGTCGATCGATTTGGACAATCAATCGAAACCGATTTGAACTTCTGGCAAGAAGACATTATCGGATCGGTCGCTCACGCACGTATGCTTGGAGCACAAGGGATCATTACGGAAGCAGAAGCCAAGATGATCGTCGATGGCTTGGAGAAAATCCATGAGGAGGGCCCCAATTTTCTTGCCCTCGATGTTGAGGATATTCACACTGCCATCGAAATCCGACTCCACGAGTTGATTGGTGAAACTGCGGGCAAACTGCATACTGCACGTTCGCGAAACGATCAGGTTGCTACAGATACTCGACTGTATCTTCACAACGAACTGATCCAAGTCTTTGATTTGATCAAGAAGCTCCAAGGCTTGCTGCTGGAACAGGGAGAGACCTACTGGGCCGCACTGATGCCGGGATATACCCACCAACAGCGAGCTCAGCCGATTACGCTTGGGTTCCATTTGATGGCGCATTTCTGGTCGTTACAGAGGCATGGTTGGCGTGCAGAAAGGCTTTTTGAATTGGCAAACTACTGTCCGTTGGGTTCAGCAGCTTTGGCAGGCACCAGCTTCCCAATCGACCGAAATGCCACCGCCCAAGAGCTTGGATTCATTGCTCCTATTCCAAACGCTTTGGATGCCACCAGCGACCGTTCCTACATCCTGGATGCCTTACACCTTTGTGGGCTGATCATGATCGACTTGAGCCGAATGTCGCAGGAATTGGTGCTGTTTAGTGGACGTGAGTTTGGCTTTATCAAACTCAGCGATTCAGTTACCACCGGATCATCCATCATGCCGCAGAAGCGTAATCCCGATATGGCTGAGTTAATTCGTGGTCGAACGGGACGTGCCTTGGCGAACTGGAACACCTTGGCAACCACGATGAAAGGTCTGCCTCTGGGCTATAACCGAGATACTCAAGAAGACAAGCCACCTTTGTTTGACTCGCTCCGAAAGGTCAAAGATTCGATCAAGTTGGTTCACCTTATGCTTGAAACTGCAGATTGGCAGTTTGAGCGAATGGCGGCAACGGTGAGAGGGGACTTCTCCACGGCAACAGATTTGGCCGACTATTTGGCTTCAACAGGGATTCCTTTCCGGCAAGCCCATGAGATTGTCGGAAGGATTGTCATTGGCTGTAACCAGAGAAGTTGCACTTTGGAAGATTTGACTGAAGAGACTCTGGCCGAAATTGCCCCAGAGGTTCCAGTGGACGCTCTTGCGGTTCTTCAGCCGGAAGGCTCGGTCAAGCGGCGAGAATCCCTCGGAGCCCCAGGTCCAAAGGCTATGGAAGCTCAGCTTGCCCACGCCCGACGGCTTTGGGAGTCTGAAGGCTTCCATACCATTGCCTAGGTTGTCCTAGCCAGAAACAGAGCCTCGTTCCTTGGACCGCTTTTGATAAGTGGATTTCAAATTATCGGTGCGAGGCTTCTCTATGATCAAGTGGGTGATGAAATACTCCCACATTCGGTTCGTGTTCATCTGTGTATGCCCTCGATCTGGTCCTACCTGCATATCGTAGGACTTGCCCGCCGCTTCCAGAGCCTGAACCAACTGAAGGGTATTGGATGGGTGTACGTTGTTGTCAGCGGTTCCGTAATACAACATGAGCTTTCCAGTCAAGTTCTTTGCGTAGTTGGCTGCTCTGCCCGCATCATAGCCACTCTTGTTCTCGGTTTCCCAAGGGAGACCGTTCGTTCTCTCTGTATAAATCGAATCGTAATTCAACCAATCAGTCACGCTGGAACTTGAGCAAGAAACACTAAAGACTTCGGGATGGCGAAGCAAGCACATCAGCGAGGCATAACCCCCGTAAGAGGTGCCGTAAATTCCGATTCTGCCGTTTACGTAGGGGAGCTTGGTGAGCGACTTCGCCCCTTCAGCTTGGTCATCAATCTCAACGATTCCCATCTTGCCGTACATCGCATCGCGGAACGCTTTACCTCGACCGTTTGTCCCTCTGCCGTCAAAGGAGGCAACCAGGAATCCAAGCTCGGTGATTGGGTTGGGGAGTTGGAAACTTTCTGCTCCGCCACTCGACTCAGGTCCACCATAAACTGGGACGATTACAGGATATTTCTTGTGCGGATTGAAGTCCGATGGGAACTGAAGTGTTCCGTAACAGGTTGTCTTTCCGTCGGCTGCCAGAAAGGAAATCCGCTCGGTCTTTCGAAGTTTCAGTTTTTCGAATTTAGTGACATCACTTTTGGCGAGCTCCGCCACCACCTTGCCCTCAGCGTCACAAACCACTGTGGTCGGCGGAATGCTGATGGTTTGTCTTACGTCAATGAAATGAGAGTTGTCGGGAGCGAGTGTGACACTATGACTGAGATCGGGATCGGTCAGACGACGGTTATCGGTGCCGTCCAGGTTGACTCGATTCAACTGATCCAAATAGGGGCCATTGCCACTTCGGCACGTGTAGAACACCATCCCCTTCTTTTCGTCAATAGCCAGAATTCCTTGGAGATCAAACTGATTCTGGGTGATCACATTGAGCAATTTGCCGGACAAGTCATACAGGTACAGGTTCTTGTAGCCATTACGCTCAGACTCCCAAATGAATCGGTTCTTGTCTTCGAGAAACCGAACAATGGGGTGATTACTCGCCCAACTCTGGGGTTGAGTTTCCTCCACGACCACTCGGCTGTGACCGCTGGATGGATCGGCAGCACAGAATTGCATGGTCTTTTGCTTGCGATCAGTCCGGTTATAGAACAGCTCCTTGCCATCTGGCGACCATCGCATGTCATAGACATATTCGCCGAGCATCGGATCGTTGAATCGGGTGTCAACTGTCGTGATCTGCTTGGATTCCAGATCGTAGACAAGGAGCGTGACAACCGGATTGGGAGCACCCGCTTTCGGATACGCCTCCACATCAAGCGTGTCTTGCACTTTGGTCTGTTCGTATTGGAGGAAGTAGTCCTTTACCTGACTCTCATCGAATTTGTAGAAAGCGAGTTTCTTGCTGTCGGGCGACCACCACATTGCCTCTCGAACGCCTAACTCTTCGCCATAGACCCAGCTAGCAATGCCGTATTTGGTGCGCTTTTCGCTCGTTCCGTCTGTTGTAATCGCGATTTCATTCTTGCCAGACAGTCCGCTAATGTAAACGTTACGATCACGAGTCGTTGCCTTGAACTTTCCATCATCCGAAAATGCAGCAGAAAACTGGCGGCCCCGTTCTGGGTTGGCTCTGTTACCCCGCTGACCACCCCTTCGACCATTTCCTGATGGTGTCGCTGGGGCCGCGTCCGTTGTGGGTTCAGCTTTGCCGGAAGACAGGTCGAATTTGAGTGCCTTATCATCCTTGCTGTAAACAAATGACTGGCTGTCTTCTGACCATCGGACATTGACAACTCCTCTAACGATCGAACCGGTGATTTCCCGGCGCAGCTTTTCATAGCGGTCGTAACGCGGCATAGTTTGAAGTGTGTCTTGCGCATGGGCCTCGAAACTAGTGGCAAAGAGGACAAGTGAGGTAAGCGAAAGCGCAATGAGCCGGGGCATACCGGCATGATACGGGTCGGTATGCCGATTGTGCAACCATCCAGGGGTTAGAAGATGTCTAGCTAACCAATCAGCTTGCGGAACTGGTGCTTGCCCACTCGAAGAGTTTTGCCGACGAGTTGTTCGATTTCCAAGTTAGCTTTGGGATCAGAAAGTTTGTCTCCATCCAGCGCGACGGCCCCCGCCTCAATATGTCGGCGAGCATCGCTATTGCTCTTGGCTAGTCCAAGCCCAGCTATCAAAGCGGGCAAGAAGATCTTTCCATCCGCAACTAATTCAGCGGGAATCGAAACTTCCTCCGCCTCTACCGGTTGCTGTCGCTTGCTGAAAGTATTGATGAAGTAGTCGTCAGCTTCTTGGGCGGCTTCGGCACCGTGATACAGAGCCACGATTTCCCTGGCCAATCTTCGCTTTACGTCGCGAGGGTTTGGTGTTTCCTTGATGAAAGCGCGAACTTCATCCATCGGAACGTCGGTCGCGAGTTCGAAATAGTTCTCCAGAATCTCATCGGGAATCGACATCGTTTTGCCGTACATATCGTTTGATGTGTCGATGACAGAGATGTAGTTTCCAAGGGATTGGGACATCTTTTCTTTGCCGTCTGTCCCTACGAGCAACGGACACAGGACCACAACTTGTGGCTCCTGACTGTACTGCTCCATTAGGTTCCTTCCTACCAAGCAGTTGAATTTCTGATCATTGCCACCGATTTCGACGTCTGCTATGAGTTCAACTGAATCCATTCCCTGGCAGAGGGGATACATGATCTCATGCATTGCGATGGGGCGATGTTCCGCAAGTCGCTTGGTGAAATCATCGCGCTCCAAAATTCGCGCGACGGTGTATCGAGAGCAGAGGCGAATGACGTCTTCGAACGACATTTTGCCGAGCCAGTCTTTATTGAAATAGATCTGGGTCTTTTCGCGATCAAGAATAGTGCCTACTTGGGCCATAACGGCGTCTACGTTGGCTTGAACCTCTTCTCGTGTCAATTGAGGCCTTGTTTTGTTCTTGCCGCTAGGATCGCCAATTTGAGCCGTAAAGTCACCAATAATCAGACATGCCGTGTGTCCGAGGCGCTGGAAATCACGCAGCTTACGTAGTACCACCGCCCAACCAAGAGTGACATGCTTGGCAGTTGGGTCGACGCCCAACTTCACCCGGAGCGGTACACCCTTCTCCAGCTTTGTCTTCAGGTCCGCTTCACTGATAATTTCAGTTGTTCCGCGGCGCAATATGGCCAATTGCTCGTCGATGTTCATTCGAATCAACGAGTTTACCGCCTGGGCCCGAATCCATCCCTAACAGAGCTGAAACTCGGGAGACGCAAACATCAATCGGGATATTGCCGACGCGGTTTCGGCGGCATTCTGGGCGTCAATGTGACCTCCCGATGTCTTCTGCGCGGCCTGGACTAAGAATTTGACTTTCTCGGGCTTAAGCTGAACATCAAAGGCGCTGATCAAGGTTTTGACTGCACCCTCTGGGGTTGGATCTCCGCTCAGAATGGCGTAAGTGGGAACTTGTAGCCTGAACCGGGCACCTTTAGCTTGTCCAAAAAGATGTTCGGCCCATCCCATGCGCTCCACCATTGTCGCCGAGCTGATCCAAGCTTGACCGAATTTCCAGCCTGATACGTCGGGAGGATAGAACAGCCACATCCCCATCGCCTTCATAGCGGTCATGGCCCCCGCGGCAGGAGCAACGCGTGCACGAGGAAATGCTTCGACGGGAGTACCTCGAACAGCCTCTCCGACGGACTCTCCGACGCCAAGTTGGCGTAAGGTGGTGATGCAAACATCCACCGGAGACTTGACGATGGCTCTTTCCGCCTTGGGTGAGTAAAACTCTGGAGAGGTCATGATGGCTTTGAGAAGCGCTTTAATATCCAGTCCTGACTGTCGAAATTGAGCTGCCAATCGACTGACCAATGCCGGTTCTGGATTGGGATAGCAAAACCAAGACCACATCTTCCAAACCAGATACTCGGCAGTTCGAGGTTGGTCGCAAAGGATGTTTAAGATATCGTCGCCATTGAAGTTTCCACGATTACCCAGGAATGACTTCTGCCCGGAATCATGCCTCAAGGGGCGATCGATGAATTCAGCCGTCACCGTTTTGGTTACTGGATCCGTAGTTCGGCGGAGCGCCCAACCAGTGAACGCCTTCGCACCCTCTTGAATATCTTTTTCAGTGTAATGGCCAATGCCCAAGGTGAAGAGTTCCATCACCTCTCGAGCGAAGTTTTCATTGGCATGGCCCTTGACGTTTTGCTGACAATCCAGCCACTGGACCATGGCAGGATCTTTGCTGACTTCCGATAACAACTTCCGAAAATTCCCGGTCGCGTTACGCCGCAAAATTTCATTCTGTTGGTGCATCACCAAAGGGGCTGTCACCTTACTGGCACTCGTGGCAAAGTGGTTATGCCAGAACAGAGTCATCTTTTCCTGTAATGGCCGACGAGTCATCAAAAGTCTTAACGTCCACCATGTTACCAAGCCAGGCATTGGTACTCGATTTTGCTTTGCGTTCTTGAATACTTCAAGTGGAACCGTAAAAGCCTCGTCAACGGTTTCGTAATTGAGTAGTAAATCAATCGCGCTAGAAAGGCCGTTTTTGGCGTAAAAATCCAGTTCGGCTTCACTGGCGCCAAGGCCAAAGCGCCGTAAGAGATGCGCACATTTTTGCCGGTCGGTCACTAAAGGCATGTTCGGCTTAACGGTTATTACGTTGAAATGTTCAGCAGGCGAACTAGATTTAAGAAAGAGGACGCATGGTGAAGCGTCCTATTGATTTGGGAAATGGAGCTCAGACTGATGCGAAACGGCACCAAGGCATAGGCCTTAGTGCCGCTGGGACGTTTGTTTTGGACTAGTTAGGCCTCTTTAGCAGAGGAAGCATTGTAGGTGGCTTCGTTGACGAATTTGAAGAGCTTGCTGCCTTCGTAGGTCGCCGTTAAGGCATATCGAATCTGGTCGCCCGACTTGGTTTTGCGGGTCATCTTCATCTTTTGAACGTCGGAATCTGGAATTTCAACGTGCGATCGAGTTTTCAAATTATAAAACTGCATTATCCCTCCTCAGTGGGGGCGCCCAACGGCCAACCCGAACTGTTCGCGGTAGATCATATCATAAACTCAGGTTCAACGGAACCTAGTTTGTGAAAATGATTTTAGATTGGTTTTGCAGGAAGCCCAACCTGTTTGCCGTAAATATGCGGTAAAAACTTATACGCGTTCGGTAATTTTTGCAAATCGTAAGCAAAGTGGCATCAAGTGCTATAACCGGACGCCGAACATAATATCACCATGAAAGAACGAAGATCGCGCGAACATATTGTTCAGGCACCGGCTGCTTTGAGTGAGGCTAAGGTCTACGAAGAGCATTCGTTGAAGGAACTGAGGAACGCTGGCTATCGCATTACGATGCCCCGCGTTCAGGTCATTCGAGCGCTAGCTGATTCATCGAAAGCACTTAGCGCCTACGCAATTCACGAGAAGATTATTTCCGGTGGCGGAAAGATCGACGTGGTGAGCGTTTACCGAATCCTTGCCACCCTGCAGGAAGTTGGACTGATTCACCACATCGGCGTCGTTGATGGCTATTTCCCTTGCCGAATGGCAGAGTGTGCTGGTCGACGATCCGAAGTGATGGTATGCGAGCAAACAGGCGACGTCATGGAGCTTCCTCTTCCAGCCGCCGTCATCGAAGCTATTGAGAAGCAGGCTGTAGAGTTCGGTTTCGAAGCCTCCACGATCAAAGTGGAAATCACCGGAACGATTACGAAGAAGTAATTCTTAGTAAGTCTTCAAACAAATAACCCCGAACCAATTTGGTTCGGGGTTATTTGTTTTTGGAAGGCTCTCGATCTGCCTTACGACAGATCGATGAACTTAGAACTGAACGTCACGAACGGTACTCATGGTGGCACCGTTAGAGTATCGCGTGAACTTGATCCTCTTGGAATCGCCTGGTTTGATGCCGGCCATAACGTTGGTCAAGTCCGCTGAACTTGAGATATCGGTACCGCCGAGCATTTGAATGATATCTCCAGGCTGAATATCAAGACTCTCCGCTACTGAGCCTGGATCAACCGTAATCACGATCGCTCCTTTAACTTCAGTAGGAATGGAGTATTGCGAACGAATTTCGTCCGTCAGGTTGCCGATCTTCACGCCAAGGTGAGCCTTGCCGTCATTCTGTGGTGCAGGCGTTCCATTTGACTTCTGTCGTCGATTGCCTGTGCCAGGGAAATCCTTGAAGAAATCGGGGACATCAAAGCCCTTTGGTAGGTTGAACTGCTGGCTATTGCCACCGCCACCTTGGAATTGATTCACTTGTTCAGTGACATCCTTATGGGCTTCCAGTTTGACTTTGAACGTCTTGTGCTCTCCATCTCGAATGACTTCGACATCGACGCTAGATCCAGCAGGATACTCAAGCATCGCGTTTCTCAAGTCAAGCTGAGTGTTGACCTGGGTGTGACCTACACGAATAACCACGTCCTCTTTCTTGATTCCTGCTTTGCCAGCTGGACCATTTTCAGGCGCATCCTTGACCAATGCTCCACCTGTTACGTGCTTCTGCTGCTTTTGATAGTCAGTCAGGTTTTCTGGGATAACACCGATTTGGGCTCGAGTAACTTTGCCCCCTTCAATCAGTTTGTCGACGATCAGTCGTACTTGATTGCTTGGGATGGCAAATCCGATTCCTGCACTGGTACCCGATGGGCTGTAGATTGCGGTGTTTAGGCCAACCACTTGGCCTTCTATGTTGCAAAGAGGGCCACCAGAGTTACCCATGTTGATTGCTGTATCGGTCTGGATCATGTCGGGATAGTAGCGTCCCTCGATCAGGGTCTTATCGCGGCCCAAAGCGCTAATGTGACCGTAAGTAACCGATTGCTCCAAGCCGAACGGGGAACCACAAGCCATTGCCATCTGGCCAGGTTTGATCTTGTTACTGTCGCCAAAAGCCAAGGTCGGTAGGTTCTTGGCATCAATCTTGACCACGGCAATGTCGCTATCGTGTGCTCGCGTGACCTTACCGGTGAATTCTCGACCATCCTTAAGGATAACCTTCACGTTGTCAAATCCAGCAACGACGTGATCGTTCGTAACGATATAACCGTCAGATCGAAGGATGAATCCCGATCCTTCGCCACCGCTGATCGGCATACGCTCACCACTCGTGCCCATTTGGCGACCGCTGGTTGCTTGGATGTCGACGACGGCTGGCAATACGAACTCCGCAAGGTTTGTATAGAAACTGTCTAAGTTTCTCATCTCAGCCAAACTCTCACGGTTGGGGGCACTAATCGTGCGTACCTGAGTCGTTGGGCTGGCAGCCAGTGCCTTACTCACAGAGATGCCGCGTGCGCCATAAATTCCGGCCATGCTGATGGCGCCCACCGCAAAGCCTGCTCCGAGCATGAGATACACACTCTTTGGGGTTTTTACATTCTCAGTCATTTGGTTTTATTCTCCTAATTAGAAGGTTCTTTGTGTGCTCGACAGATCGCAAATCTTGTTCATTGGCAATCGCCTGTTAGGGCCCAGTTCTGCCTTGCTCGAACTATCTATTTCACGTAACGCTCATTTCCTGTTCATGAGTTCCGCAGTTTGCTGGTTTCTTTTTTACTACGCAATTCCAGAGTATTCAGACCTATCTGGTTGGCAACAATTGGTTCTTTTGATTCGATCACGGATTCATACCTGGTGATCTAAATGGCCGAACCGGAGGGTCGAATGAGGTCCATTCCTTTACTGTAGCTCAACGTTTGCTCAAAACAAAGTTGGGATTTAGTAAGGTGGCTAACGGGGACCGAAATTCGCTGCCGAGATGATTGGAGCACTGGAATCTGATCCAAAAGCGGCATCAAATCCTGACTTGGGTGCATTGGCCATCTCAGAAATGCTGGCCTTGGAATGACCATTGAAGAATCTATGGCCGAGGCCAGAGTTGATCAACAGAAGTGTTCCCAACATGGAGCAAGCTGCTACTCCAGCAAACATCAAGGGTGTGATCCTAAAGCTTCCTCGTGAATCCTCAATCCTTGTTCTCAATACAGAAGCACTGAGCCGTTCAGATAGGCCCTCCGGTGGCTCTGGACATCCCATGCCGTTGAGCAAGAATTTCAGAGAACGAAGAGCATCAGCTTCTGCCTGGCAATCAGGACAAGCTGAAATATGGGCTCGGATTTGAAGAAGTTCGTCGCCACCCAACTCACGATCCACGTACGCAGAGAGGCGATTTTGAACAGACTTACAGTTCATCGCAATAACTCCGATAAGTTTGAGGTGCGTGCTTGAGGAGATAGGATCGGATTTGCTTGCGACCTCGGTGAATTCGAGATCTTACTGTTCCGACGGATGTTCTCATAATCTCTGCAACTTCCTCGTATGCCATTCCTTCTACGTCAGCAAGTAATACTGCCGTTCGGAATTCTGGAGTCATAGAGAGTAATGCCTTTTGAACCGGTTCGTCAAGAGAGTCCTGCAACATCACCCGATCTGGAGACGACTCAAGATCTGGTAGGTCCCAAGTGGTTGAGCCGTCGGTACCCGAAGCTTCCAAGCTGGTGGTCTTTAGCCTGCCACGACGCCTCACGCTATCAATGTGAGCATTCGTCATGATGCGGTAGAGCCAACTCGTAAACGGTAAGGATTCGTCGTATCGATGAAAGAATCGATAGGCCCTCACGAAGGACTCTTGGACAAGATCCTCTGCTTCGGATGCGTTACCGGTGAGGCGATATGCCAGGCCATAAGCCGGCTTGTAAGAGTCTTGGATGAGACGCTCAAATAGAGCGACTCGATCAACTGCATCCGCGGTTTTATCTTTGACCCCTATAAAGAACATAGCACGCAAACCTATTTACGCCAGATGATACGGAAGTTGTTTGATCTCGTGTTCCCAGAATCTGAAAAGGTTTCGGATTTTTATGAACAAGATTGTTCGTATTGAAGAGAACGTTTAAGGTGAAATGCAGTTATGCCGAATCAAATGGGGCGTGTTCTAGCCCTAACCTGTGTCCTGTCATTGTCGATGGCCGCTTGGGGGCAACGAGCACCGATGGTTCGTGGAAAGCGGATTGTCACGGCCAAAGGGCTTTACTCTGCGAAATACGTCGGACGACGTAAACACGATGGTCGAGAAGAGAGTGAGGTCATCGTCACGGTCAATCGGACGGAATTGAACGATATCGTAATGTCCAATCCAGCGGATGCAGACTCATGGTGGGTTTGGAAGGCCGCTCAGAACGGGGCTGGATTCGTGACTCCTGCCGAGAAAGCTCTGCCCGATCATCCTGTTCATGTCAGTGCTTCCAGATCTGGAAATGACTATGTCCTTTCGATCGATCCCAATCTCATGGGACTCAAAGATGGTGATCCGCTGATCGTGCTAGTCGCTGGATCGCGGCATACAGTGGCGATGGATGAGCCGGTTGTGCTCAACGAGCAAGGCTTGAATCTAAAGGCCGTTCGTCCACCGGCAGTTGAAGCTTTGGCCGTTGGAGGATTGTCGCTTGCTCCCAATGAGCAGATGGAAGATGGAACACGCCGATTCGCCCTCCATGCATCGTTGAATTACGATAAGCCAGAAGTGAATGGTGGACCTATTGGTGCCCGACTTCATTTCATCTCGCAAAACGTTCTGTCGACAGCGAATACGGATAAGTCCGCATATTTCTCAGGAATGCTCCTGGCGGAAAAGATTCGGGTGCTCGATGATATCTTCCATACAATCCCATTGGCTCCATTCGTTCGAGCTGATGCCAGCGAATCGTTTGGTAATGAATCATGGTCGGTTGGTATTGCAGCCAAGATTCGACTTCGAGGAACTCGGTTCGGCATGGGAGAGACGATTGACTCATCGCGAGATGCCGTTCTTTACTTGGTTCCTCTTCAGTTCCAAGATCGATTCCGAAGAACATCTGGTATTCCAGCTTGGGACACGAAAGCCAACGTGTTAGTCAGTTCTGCAACATTGCTTTGGGAACCGATCTTTCTGGGATCGTCAAAGGACGTTCCCGATATTGACAAGGACTACTCGTTGCACATTGGTGGAAACGTTTGGTACTTCCCTGATCGAGGAACTGCCCCGGGCACGGAAGCGAAGAAAGTTGAAAGTCGAGCCGACATTGAACTTCAGATTCCGTTCGAAAAGCTTCATCTTCAGAAGCGAATCCCAATTCCGATGCGACTATCCGTTGCATTGGGAACAGGTGCGGTTCCATCGAACGGCTACGAAAAGACCACGTCGATTACTGTCGGTGTCAAAACAACATTCTGAATCTGAATAGATCCAATGGGATTGGCCATGTTATTCATTCATGGCCAATCCCGACCTAGAATCGGTAACCAAGGCCTATCGAAAAGCCTTTAAGCAGGTCTTCACTTGCTGTTTGATAATGGGCCTCGACAAAAAGACGCTGATCAATGTCGTAACCGATGGTCGCGCAGACAACCCAAACGGTTGCACTAGTGAAAGTCCCAACGTCATTGGATACGGTTGCAGATCCAATTCCTATTCCGGGACCGTAGTAGAACCCCTCGCTCCGGAAGAGAAAGTCCACTGTAGATGTGCCAACACTTGCCGTAGTGCTACCGCCACCACCCTTGATGTTAAACATTTGGGACCGTGAGGTTGATCGCACATCAAACGAGTCATTCGGATACGTGTATCCAAAACAGATGTCCACACCAGTGTTGTTACTGAGACCTGGAGTCGTGAAGTTGGGAAGATACGCGCCTACAGACACTGAATAAGGTATTCGTCGGCGAGCACTTGGAGCGTAATCCGGCTTGGAATACTGCTGTTTAGTCGGTTGAATGAGAACCGGTGAATCAAGTGCGGCAGATGAGTTGGACGCGAGAGTGGCAAAACCACATAATTGGACAAGAAATTTTGTGAGCGGCGAACAATTCATTTTGCAGACCTTCTGCTTATAGTGTTGATCCCAAAGCCGTAGACCCTGTGAGGGTTATCGTTTGAGGATTTGGATCATTTGCGGTGATCTGTTTCAACTCTAAAACATCCTCATCAATTTGTGTCGAATTCCTGCTTTTTTCTCAGAAACCGAAACGGGTGCTTGAGGATAGGTGGGCATCCGATGCACAATAAGTAAAAATCTGTCTACTAAGATTGGGTCCCAAATAACGCCATGCCACAAGACAAGATAGTCGTCGTCGGAGCCAGAGAGAACAATCTCAAGAACGTCACAGTTGAGATTCCTCGTGACAAACTGGTCGTCATAACAGGCTTGTCGGGTTCGGGCAAGTCCTCGCTTGCGTTTGACACAATCTATGCAGAGGGGCAACGACGCTACGTCGAATCCCTCAGTGCCTATGCCCGACAGTTTCTTGGGCAGATGGACAAACCTGATGTAGACCATATTGATGGTCTATCTCCGGCTGTTTCGATTGACCAAAAGAGTGCCAGCAAGAATCCTCGATCGACGGTTGGAACGGTCACCGAGATTTACGACTATCTGCGTATTCTTTTCGCTCGAGTCGGCACCCCCTACTGCATCAACGGGCATGGACCGATTGAAAGGCAGTCAACCGATCAGATTGTCGATATTGCTCAGTCCTTGCCGGAAGGTACTCGCCTGCAGATTTTGGCACCAGTGATTCGAGGCAGAAAGGGCGAATATAAGTCGGTTCTGACTGACATCAATAAAGCGGGATATGTCCGAGTTCGGGTTGACGGAGAAATGTATGAAGTCACCGATGATATCCCCATGGACCGGTATAAGCAACATACGATTGAGGTGATCGTCGACCGAATAGTGGTGAAGAGTGGCATTGATCGCCGCCTCGCTGACTCGATTGAAGCAGCCCTTAAGATGGGCAAGGGGTTGGTTACTTTAAGCATCGAGGTGCCCAAAGAAGCTGAGCTCCCTGAAATGGTAAAGATGTTGGCTGCTCAACAAGCTGACAGTCTCGGGCAGGAGAGTGGAAATTCTGTCGATTTGCTCTTTTCCGAGAGCTATTCTTGTGCGGTCTGCGGCTATTCCTTGCCTGAACTTGAGCCGAGAATGTTCTCGTTCAACAGCCCTTACGGTGCTTGTCCCGAATGTACAGGATTGGGAACGAAAACCGAATTTGACCCTGATTTGATTGCACCAGATCATTCGAAGTCATTGCGCGACGGAGGCATCCTTCCATTTGTCTACAAGTCTGGTGAAGTCAAAGACTGGTGGCCAGAGATGTTGGATGCGGTGGGTACGACTTTGGGATTTGATGCCAAGCTACCGATCTCCCAAATTCCAGCGGCTGGCATGGAAGCGGTATGGCACGGACTGTCCGAGCCGATAACCGTCAAGATGAAATATTCGAGAGGCGAGCGAAGCTTCCAGACCAAGTGGGACGGTGTCTTGGCCTCACTCAGGAAACGATACGACAACACAGAAAGTGAATGGGTCAAGGGCGATTTAGACCAGTACATGTCGACCAAACCTTGTCCGGTTTGTAAAGGGAAGAGGCTAAAGCCCGAGTCCCTTAGTGTAAAAGTGGGTGATCGAGATATGTCTCAGGTCACGACATTGTCCATTGACGACGCATTGAGTTTCTTTGTCGGGTTAGCTGGCAAGCTCAATCAGCGTCAACTTACCATTGGTGAACGTGCAGTAAAGGAGATACTTGAGCGCCTGAAGTTCTTAACGGACGTTGGCTTGGGCTATCTGACCATGGATCGAAACGCTCGCACATTGGCTGGTGGAGAAGCTCAGCGTATTCGGTTGGCGACACAAATCGGTTCAGGATTAATGGGCTGTCTCTATATCCTGGACGAACCTTCCATTGGGCTCCATCAACGAGACAACCGGAAGTTGATCGAAACACTTATACGACTTCGCGATTTGGGGAACACGGTCCTCGTCGTCGAACACGACGAAGAAACGATGCTCGCAGCCGACCACTTGATGGAATTGGGGCCAGGAGCTGGTGAACACGGTGGAGTGGTCGTGGCTCAGGGAACGGTCGAAGAGTTTCTTAAGAGTGAGGCTGTTACAGCAAAGTATTTGACTGGTGAACTTGAGATTGAAATTCCAGCCCAAAGACGCCAACCTCAAGGAAAGAACGACTTGGTTGTCATCGATACTCCAGCCAAAAGCACGAAAAAAGGCGCTAAAGGCTCTACGGTAACTCTTTCTCCAAAGTGGATCAAGATTCAGAACGCTCGAGGCAATAACCTCAAGAACGTTGATGTCGAAATACCACTGGGCCTGTTTGTGTGCGTAACCGGTGTCTCCGGTTCTGGTAAGTCGACACTCATACAAGACACGCTTTTCCCAAGGCTGATGTATGAAGTGTACGGAACACGTACAGTCTGGGAGCCTCATGACGGTGTTACCGGACTTGACCATTTCGACAAGGTCATCGATATCGATCAGTCTCCTATTGGTCGGACGCCAAGATCGAATCCAGCGACTTACACCGGTACGTTCGATATGATTCGCGAGCTATTTGCGTTGACTCAGGATGCTCGCATTCGTGGATATAAGAATGGTCGCTTTAGCTTCAATGTGAAGGGTGGTCGTTGCGAAGCCTGTAAGGGAGACGGAGTCTTAAAGATTGAAATGGTTTTCCTGCCCGATGTCTATGTGCCTTGTGAGGTGTGTAAAGGGAAGCGATACAATCGGGAAACGCTTGAGGTCAAGTACAAGGGGAAGAACATCTCGGAAGTTCTCGACATGACCATTGAGGATGCATGTGAGTTTTTCAAGCCGATTCCCAAGATCTACCGGAAGTTGGAAACGCTCCAAGAAGTTGGTCTGGGATACATCAGGATGGGCCAGCCCGCAACCACTTTATCGGGTGGTGAAGCTCAACGTATCAAGTTGGCTGCCGAGCTATCCAAACGGTCTACTGGAAATACGATTTATATTCTGGATGAACCGACAACCGGTCTTCACTTTGAAGATGTCAAAAAGCTCCTGGCAGTCTTGCATCGGCTAGTGGAGCAGGGCAATACAGTTCTCGTCATTGAACACAACTTAGACGTGATCAAGACAGCTGACTACTTGATCGATATGGGCCCAGAAGGTGGCAACGGTGGAGGTACCGTCGTAGCGGTGGGAACACCGGAGGATGTCTCTCGAAATGAGCGAAGCCACACCGGACGATTCCTTGCTGAAATTTTCCAGCGGGACATCCAGAGAAAGCCACAACTGGCGATGGTGGCCGAAGCAAAATCGAAATACAAGGCTAAGGCAAAAAGCTAGGTCATCGAAAGAGAAAGGTCGTAGAGTGCAATCAAGCGTCGAAAGAGTTCATCTGCTTGACGGTTGATCTCGTAGGCCTGATCAAGGGACACCCAGTCCAGCTGAATCTGGTCACCCGGAGCTAGCTGGCCCAAGCGTCCAATATCGGACGATATTATCGCTCCGACTTTCGGGTACCCCCCAATCGTGGGTCCATCGGGTCCGATGAAAATCGGTGTGCCATCGTTGGCGATCTGGAGTGTTCCCACGGACTGCGGCTCACTGGGGAGTTCTTGGGTATGGCTTCCGATAGATTCGGCCAGACGGATTCCGACTCTGTTCCCAGAACGACTGACTGTGAAAACTTGATTCAGTCCCGTAGATTGAAAAGAGTCAAACTGCGGACCATGGATAAGTCTCAGATGATTTCGTTTGGAAACTGAAATTGGTAACTCTGCCAATTGCATGAGGCTTCCTTTCTTCCCGGGGCTCCATGCAACGTACACTCGGCTTCCTTCGGAGGGTGCGCCTATGGTGATCGTTTCGCCAAGTGCCAATGGAATCGTCGCGTTCGACTCTATCTGTTGAGCAGACAGGTGGATTAGACAATTTGCCCCGATGACGGACATTATTCCCTTCGACTGTGCTTGGAACTTTGCTTGTGCTGAACTTAGCTCGAAAACACTTGATTCCACTGGATTGCCGACCAAATAGTTGGCCAGCTTCATCGACTCAAGATCAAATGCTCCACCTACGGGAACACCAAACTTTCGCTGCCCAGACATCGGGAGCCCCACTGCGGCGACGACTCCAAACTTCTCTATCAACTGAAGACTCAAACTCCAACCCCATATCCGGCATCGGTCAGAGTCTTGAATACCAGCTCGGCATATTCCAAGCAGTGCGGAGTATCTCCATGAAGACAAATGGAATCGACATCCGGAGCAAGTCGAAGAACCTGCTCACAGATGTCGTCATCCTGGGTCAGCATGCTTCCAATTTGTCCCCTTGGAATCAGTGTCCCATTTGAAAAATATCCTCGATCTCCAAAACCTTCTCGAATGAGTGAGGAACCGGCTCGATTGGCAATTTCTCGGTGGGCAGTGGCGTGCAATCCCATAAGTGGAAGTCGATGCATTCTCAGGAGCAGGACTAAAGATTGAACCCCTGGGAATTGACTGAGATACAGTCCACCTGCCTCATAAGCCGATGAAGGAGGCCGTTTAGATCGCACTGCCGTTTGCCAGTTGTCGGGCAGGACAAATCCAGTATCGCCATAGAAAGCCCCGTGAGGCTTCAGATAGGCTGGCTTTGTGCATTCCACAAATCTAGTCACCTGATCAAAAATGCTGCGCAAGTATTCTCGTTCCTGCCCTGCCTTCATTGGAACTCTTCCCATGGCTTCTCGGTCAGGATAGCCAGGGTGCGCACCTATCCGCACACGTTGCTGTAAGCAAAGTTCGATGGTTTCTTGAGTGATCTCTGGGGAACCGGCATGGATGCCACAGCAAATATTGGCTGAACTGGCAAATGAGAGAAGTTCACGATCGAACGGAAAGCCTTCTCCAATATCGACGTTGAGATCAATGGTTTTACGGCCAACAATCTGCGAAATCTTCATAGCCGGTTTCCACGAAGTGCGTTGTAGTCATTCAACCCAATAGGTGTAAATCGCACCAGGTCTCCTGCCTTCAACGGAAAGTATGCGCTTTCGACATCGACTATGCAAAGCGGTGTCTTTCCAATAAGATTCCAACCTCCTGGTCGTTCCAATGGATAAATACCCGTCTGACGACCCGTTATCGCGACAGAGCCTGGCTCAACACGGATTCGGGGAGATGGGAGTCGAGGTGTGCCATCCAACTTGGGAGGTAAGTATCCAAGATAGGGAAATCCCGGACAGAACCCTACGGCATAGCACCGATACTCAGTGGACGTATGAAGAGTGATGATTTCGTTGATACTTAGACCGGTAAAGGAGCTTACCGACTCCAGATCTTCACCCAATTCATAGCAAACTGGAATAGTGTGGTGCTGGACCTGTTCTGATGCATGATGCCAAACGACGGAATTGAGTTGCTCAACTTGGAATCGGGTTGGATCAACATAGATTCCTACTGATTCATAACTTGCAACCGCTTCCAAGACGCCATCCAGTCCTGAATTCTCGATAGCCTGAGCATAGGCAAACGGGGTTGTGGGAAGGTCTCTTACGATCCACGCACTGTCTCCAAGGGGCTCAATTCTCATGACGGTACAAACAATGTGACGTTTTGCTCTCTGTTCGGTGTAACTTATCCGTGTGTCCGAAGTTGTAGAAGTCTCAATTGTGCTCGCAGACGGTGCGACTTTGCCTACTTATCAAACGACCGGGTCGGCTGGCATGGATCTTTGCTGCTCGGAGGACTTTGAACTACAACCCATGGAGAGGAAACTTGTTCCGACGGGCATTAGGATCGCGCTGCCGGATGGTTATGAAGCTCAAGTCCGACCAAGATCCGGGTTAGCGATTAAGCATGGAGTCTCGATGGTTAATACACCAGGGACCATTGACTCAGATTATCGGGGGGAAGTCCGCTTAATTTTGATCAATTTCGGCCAGGACGTCGTCAAATTCAAACAGGGTGAACGCATTGGCCAGATGGTGATTTGCCCGGTGGTCAAAGCTGAGTTGAAAGTTGTGAATGAGCTGGATGAAACATTGCGCGGTCAGGGTGGATTTGGTAGTACAGGAAGATAACCGATGAATATTTGCAAGAAGTGTCAAGCGAATATTGACGACGCAGAAGCAACCTGTCCTGAGTGTGGAGCCCAAGTATCTGTCTCAAGTGAAGCTGACCTGCGTGGGACAGATTTTGATTCCGAACTGGCGCGAGCGAATTTGCTACGCATGCGTGGTGAATATCGTCAAGCACAAGATTTGTGCTTGAGTGTCCTAAAGCGATATCCCAATTCCATTACGGCTCACATCCTCTTGGGAGATATCAATTCCGACCAAGGGTTGCTGGAAGACGCGGCACAATGGTTTGAATTGGCCCTCGACTTGGATTCCAGCTCTTCTCAAGTTGGCCAAAAGCTAGAGGATGTTCGGGAACAGATCAAGGAACGGGATCATATTTCCAGCATTGAGCAGTTGGGACTTCCGGAATCAAAGGGGACAAGTAAGAACAGCTTCCTCGTACTGGCAGGAGTTTGCACTCTGGTTGTTCTATCAGTCATCTATGCTGCCCGTCATGGAAAACTGGGTGGTGAAAGCCAGCCTACTGTGATTCGCACCCCAATTCAAGCAACTCCTGATATGGTTCCTGCATCACTGGCTGTTTCCAGCGTGCCGTCAAACTCAGCAACTCCCAATACACCTCCACCGTCAACTTCGACTATTGAGGCACCCAGTCAAAGCATCACTGGCGATGACCGAGACCTTTATGTCTTGATCAGCCAAAAGAGTCCAATGGGTTCGCACTTGGTTAGTGCAATCCAGGATCCGCGTGTTAAGACTGTAACCTTGATTTTTACTTGTGGATCGGATGAAGATGCTCGGAAAATAGGAGCGGTTTTGGCCAAGACGGCTCTTGAGCAGCTGCCGGATACGAACACAGTTACTGTCAGGGCGATGCGTTTGGACAAGCTCTCTTACACTGCTGATGTGACGCGAGATAAGCTTGCTGAGACTCAGACGACAGATTTTCAGCAACAATCCAACTCGCCGGATGCTTGGGTTGATCATGTACTTTCTAACGAATGGCCGGCAAAAGGAAACACTGATCAAACTGGACCGCCTAATACAAATTCCGGTAGCTCAGATCCGCCCGCTGGTACAGCTTAACCTTAGGATTCGATGAGGCTTGGCATCTCGTCTAGTCCGGGTGCAGGTTAACTTGGGCTCTATCCGTCATACTATCGGTGTTTGAAACGCCCTATGGCTGACGCATCTACACCAAAACAAACTCCTGCTCCGAAAGATCGCCGAATGACAGCGATCTTTCTTGTCGTTTTGATCGACATTCTGGGGCTGACCATTATTCTTCCTTTGCTCCCGTTTTACGCTGAACGGTTCAAAGCTAATCCGCTGGAAGTCGGAGCATTGGTTTCTGTTTATGCGCTCTGCCAGATGGTAGCTGGTCCATTTCTGGGGCATTGGAGTGATCGGATTGGTCGAAAACCAGTCTTGATTGTCAGCCAGATTGGCACATTTATCGGTTTCCTTATCTTGGGATTTGCTCAATCCTTGGTCTGGATCTTTATCTCAAGGATCATGGACGGATTGACTGCAGGCAATTTGTCGACGGCCCAAGCATACATTACCGATATCGCAGCCCCTCAGGATCGAGCCAAACAGCTTGGAAAAATAGGAATAGCGTTTGGACTAGGTTTCTTCGTCGGCCCCACGCTAACCGCCTTTCTATCCAAATTTGGATATCAGGTTCCAATCTTTACCGCCGCTGGGCTCTCGGCTCTGAGCATCTTGGCTTCGGCTACGTTATTACCCAAGGAGACGATTGACCCGGTGACTCATGCTGCCCATCCGGATCAAAAATATACATCGGGTATCAGTCAGGCTGTTGCCTACCTAAAAAATCCCGCCTTGGCCAAACTGCTCATTCAAATTGGACTGTTTTACTTCTCCTTTTCTTCGTTTATGGCCGGGTTTGCCCTGTTCTGTGAGCGAAAGTTTACGGTGAATGGACACCAAATGAGTGCCACTGAGGTCGGTTATGCATTGGCATACTTTGGGTTCTTGGGGATTCTCCTTCAGGGCTTCATGATTGGACCCTTAGTGAAGCGGTTTGGCGAGAGAACAATCGTCTACGCTGGCTTTATCACAAGCACCATTGGGTATGCGATGATGGCGTTTATCAGCGCTCCCATTTGGATTGCCGTAACGGGCATTTTCACGGGTTTTGGAACTGGTGTTCTTCGACCAGTACTTATCGCCGAAATGACTGCCGAGGTTGCTGCCAATGAGCGTGGACGGTTGATGGGCGCAAATCAGGCGCTTCAATCCTTGGCCCAGATCATTGCACCGATGATAGCGACGACATTCATTCTGCGGTCCTTACTTCCGGAATGGGCAATGTTTGCGGCGATTCTCAACCTAGTCGGCGTCGTTTTTGTGATGATGCAGCGGAAAAAGGCCGCTGCCCAATAGTCTGCGCTCCGTGATCGATTGATCTCTTTCTGATGACAGAGAACTTTGAATAGACATTTGCGCGTCCAGTCGTTGTAGTGTGACAATTCACATCTGCTTGTAATACTGGATGGCAACGAGATGATCATCAGTTCACTGGTCGCGACTTTGGTTTTTGGACACTTGGGTTTAAAAGACGCCCTTGCCGGGAATATGTTTTGGGAGGAAGAACCAGCGGTTCAAAAAGTTCCTGGTTATCATCCGATGCTCCGGTTCAACCCGGGGAACACCTATATGTTTTCCACCCCTTATTTCGTTCAGCAGGGCAAATATCAGGTGGTCAACAATAGGTATCAGTTCAAGGCGATAACCGCCTATGAGTTGGAAAATGCCGAGAAATTCAAGCTCCAGGCTGAGCTAAACCCCGATGAGGCCAGAAAGTTTGATAAGGCATATACCCTTTCCATGAGGGATTTCACGGCCGAGTATAACGAAAGGAATCACACGCTCTTTGTCGATGCTTTGGACAAGGACATTGTTAAGACCTTTCGGTTATATGCTATTTCCGAAGGTGATTCTGCCCGAACAAAATCGCTCCATGAGGACGAAGTTGGATTGGATGGAATATGGCATGCGCCAGATCCTTTTCCGGAGCGAATGAATTGCCGCGAGCGATTCAAATTCTTTGGGTTGGAAGGCTTGGAGCAATTCTTCAAAGAAGCAATGAATGCTGATGGCG
>Ga0164297_10000750_pt1 | contig 38375 bp, 18 predicted proteins | sample GEODES058metaG_FD_113539 | JGI IMG/M metagenome (GOLD analysis project Ga0164297, IMG submission 113539) | Dystrophic lake water microbial communities from Trout Bog Lake, Wisconsin, USA - GEODES058 metaG | ecosystem: Environmental > Aquatic > Freshwater > Lake | place: USA: Trout Bog Lake... | reverse complement strand
CGCGCCCGACGAGGATGGCCGCGAGGACGTGGAGGATCTGCGCCAGGTGCCGTTGTGCTCGCCGTTCCAGGCCGTGCTGCGCCTGGAGAACGCCGGGGCGTTCGTGGAGGAGGTGGACGTTTAAGGGTGGGGCGTAAAACCGGCTATGCGCACCTTCCTGCCAGGATAGCGCGCCCTGCCTGCGTGAGTGGACCCGCTGGCAGGGGTGGCGCGACGGGGCACGGACACCCGGTGCGGCGTGGAGACGTAGCCGCTCTTGACCATTCGCTCGTGCAGGCGGAGGTTGCGCAGTTTGACTTTTCTCTCCATTGCCCGGTCTTTGCTGTTGCTGCGCGCAGCCTCGAATTCAGCAAATACTTCTGGTCTTTTCAGCATTCCGTCGTCATAAAATTGTCTGGCTTTGTATTTTTCGGGGTTGTTTTCGAGGTAGTTTTGTATTTCCTCCGACCTCTTCTGCAGCACTTTGTCGATCTTTTCTGCTGTGATTTTAGCCCTGAGAAAATTGTTGGTGGTTGTTTGCGTTTTATCCCTGAACATTTGTTCCTTGAGCGTTCTGAGAAAATTAATGACTATACCCGGGTACTCAGTGGGGTATCTTATTTTCGGGTAGTTTGAGGAGGTGTCCATAGCGGCCCAGTAGTGGCTTACTCCGTTGATACCCCACACTTCACAGCAGTACTTGTTGAGGATTTTGCGATCTGTCTGTGGTGCTTTATAGCCCGTTTCTTTCGCTCGATCTTCGTAGACTTTTCTCAGTGTGTGGATGTATTGGGCGAAAGATTTGATGATCCCGTCGTCTATTTCCCTCATCTTCTCTTCGATCATGTCCATGTCCAGTGGCTTTATTTTTTGGATGATGTAAAATCCGTTTCTTCCGTTCAACCTGATCTCAGGGATCACCTCACTACAGAGCTGGTCCGCGGTGGCCATGGTGAGCCGCGACTCAATATCGTGGATGTGCTTCTCCAGGACCGTGATTTTGTTGGACTCGGGTCTGCGGTCCACGTGGCTGAGGTTAGGCAGCCACTGGATGATGGTGTAGGCGGTGGCTGTCTCGTCGTTTAGCCTGTGACAGCTTACCAGCACGGTCAGCCGTGTGCTAATGAAGAGGTAGGCAAGGCTATTTGGCCCGGGAGAACGCACCTTGGCATGGCATAGCTTGGAGTGAAATTGCCACAGGTTGAACTCGTCAAACTTGTCCAGCTGTTTGGCGTCCACAAACAGTTTTTCAGAGCTTAGTTGTAATCGGACGTTGGGATCGAATACTGTATCCAGGCTGAACAAGCTCTGGTTGGCCGACTTGTTATACAGGAAGGTGACGCACGCCTTCCTTGCCTTGTATGGCACAATGACCCACTTGAGCTCGTAGTCTTTTTGCTCTGCCTTCAATTTCACCAGCAGCTGGATGTGGGTGGGGGTTTTCTCTGTTCCTTTCAGGTCGTTGTTTACCTTTTCGATGACAATCGGGTGGCACCAGCCTTTGGTAGCTGTCAGTTGGATGGTCTCCGCTGAGATGCTGCACTCGTATTCGTCCCCGTCCGCTGTCGTGCCGTGGAATTGCTTCGATGTTACCAAGGAGAAGTCGGCGAAATCGTCATTGAACACATTTGGGAAGGAGATCCCCAGGCCGAGATGGTGGGTCAGGTCTGACAAGATGCTTTCGCAGGCGTTGGTCAGGTGCTGCTTCTTCTGTGGGTCTTTCATCTCCGAAGGTAGGTCCTTTTCTAGGAGATGGAATTTTTGCAACACTCTTGCGATTTGTTTCACGTCCTGCTTTGCAAAAATGGAGGTTTCTGACGTGGTGTGCACCAGCTTGCGTATGGCATGCGGGGTCACGGCAGTGCTTCTCTTCGATTTCCTGTCGATCTCGTTTGCATAAAATTCAATCATGTATTCCAGCTTGTCGTCTTCCATTGCATACGCACTTTTCGTGACTGAAGTCAGGAGGGTGTCTGGTCTGTAGTGATCCATCTCATGATCTGTGGTAAACTTTAGTTGATCAATAAAATACTTAACAACGACTCCTCTGTGAAGGGTCAAATTTCGCTCAGACATTACAAAATCCTCAAACACTTTCTGTTTACTCTCCTTGTTTACTTCGGGTTCTGTATTCTCACCCTCCCCAAACATTCTGGAAAAAGACAAAAGGATTCTGTACTTTTCTGCAGCTATGGCTTTGATTGCGTACAGCTCGTCCTTTAAGACCTCCTCCCGTGGGAGACCCTGTAACAAATCACTTGTTTCATAATTATAATGTCGATGCATCTTCAACCTATTCATAAAATTAGTTGCCTTGTTGACCAGTGACTCATTGTGGAAATGCATGGCGTCTTGGTGGTCCTTGCTCAACACAGTCGACTTGGTACGCATGGCAGCACTCATCGCCCCCCGCGCGGCAAATCTTAAATACCATGCCCGCGGGCGCAATCCTATTTAATGAAAGCCTCCCACGGGGGGATGAACTGCCTCCTCGAGACCGTCGCGTCCGTGTGGATGCTCTCGCTCCGGCAGGTCTACGGGTCGGTGCCGGTGGAGGAGGACGTGTGCGTGCAGGAGGGGCTGGACAGCTGCCGGGCGAGCCTGGAGCAGCGGGAGGTGGAGCTGTCGGCGGCGGTGGTCAGGATCGGGCGGGAGGCGCTGCGGCGGCGGGACTCCGGGGACCTGGCAGGCGCGCGCGGCAAGATGATGGAGCGGCGGCGCGCGCTCAAGCGCCTGGAGAAGCTGCGGAGCAGCCTGGCGCTGGTGGACGCGCAGCTGGATGCGCTGCGGACGACGGAGCTGGATCGGGAGCTGATGCAGACGCTGGTGGCGAGCAGCGCCGCGCTGAAGAAGGCAGGGGTGGGCAAGGGCGTGAAGGAGGCGGAGCAGATCATGACGGAGCTGGACGAGCAGCTGAGGGAGTCGAGCGAGCTCACGTCGGTCCTGGCGGGGCCGCTGCAGGACGACGGGGACCTGGACGAGGAGTTCGAGGAGCTGCTGCGCGACCCCGAGCTCACCCCCCTGCCCGAGAAGCCCGTCACGCGCCCGGTGCTGGTCAACTACCAGGAGGAGCCGGCGCCGGTCAAGTACCAGGAGGAGCCGGCGCTGACGTCTTAGTCGTGTCGCGGTTGAACACCCTGAAGCTGCCGCCAGTGGGTGACGCGATGGCCTTGCCGATCAGGAGCGAGAGGCGCATCTCCATGGACTTGCACAGCTCCTCCTTTGTGATGGCCTCGTTGGCCGCCGCGCCCTCTAAAAAGTTGCTCGCCTCGAGCAGCATCTCCAAAAAGTTGGGCGGGTAGCACAGCATGTCACTGATTCGCGATTTAATTTTTTTTTCCTGGTCACGGGCGCCATTTTTTTTGCGCGAAAAAAAGCACATCAAAAGCGTGCGCAAACGGTTTTAATTCGCTGTCATTTTTTTTCGGATGTCGATAAAAACCCACCGCGCGAATTTCCCAGAAACACGGATGGCGCGCTGCAAGCACACGAGCGAGAAGAACGTCGGCGGGAACGCGCCGCGGAAGGCCATTGCGGCCAGCAAGGCGCCGCGGAAGATGCTGGCGGATGTGGCGGGCAAGGCGGCGCTGCAGACGCTGAAGAAGCACCGCTACCGCCCGGGCACCGTCGCGCTCCGGGAGATCCGCAAGTACCAGAAGTCGACGGAGCTGCTCCTTCGCAAGATGCCCTTCCAGCGCCTCGTGCGGGAGTTGGCGCAGGACTACCGGGCGGACCTGCGCTTCCAGGCGAGCGCCATCCTGGCGCTCCAGACCTCGGCGGAGGAGTTCCTGGTGCACCTCTTCCAGGACACCAACCTGTGCGCCATCCACGCCAAGCGCAGCACCATCTTCCCCAAGGACATGCAGCTGGCCCGCCGGATCCGCGGGGATCGAACCTGAGGTGCCCTTTTTTTAACGTGGTGAACCCGTTTGAAATATCTAACGCGATATGCGCCAGCCGATCCGCATCCCGCCTGCCTGGGAGGACTTCCTGCACTACCCCTACCGCCTCCCCGGCTGGTCGCCGTTTGCCCTGAACGAGCTCGACCGCGGCCTCCGCGACGCCCTGCCCCTGCGCCGCCAGTGCTTCACCTGCGCGTACCTTGAGGCCTGTTGGCTCTGGGTCGGGTGTGAATGAATGGTGTGGTATAAATGTGCCGCGCGCGTCCGGCGATGATTGCGCTGGTTTTGCTGGTGTGGATAGGGCGGGTGGTGGGAGACTCTAACCGGGGCTCGGCCCTGACAGTGTGCAACCCTGCGTGGTATCCAGAGGGGTCTGGATACTACTGCACTGACTATCAGGGCGGGTGGTTTAACGGGGGAAATCCCACGAATTCCGAGCAATTCGGCGACCCCGTTTGCGAGAAGAACGGCAACCCCTGCCAGTGTCCCGACTGTGGGTGGGATATAATCAACAACGACCAGTGCCAGCAATGGCGGTGCAATGATGACTCGGGGTATTACGACGCCAACGGGAACTGCTATGAGCTGGACAGCAACGGGAACAGAATCAACACGGGCGGGCAGTGGAACTTTGGCTGCTACAAGAAAGCCGCCAAATGCGACTACTGCCAGCCCGGGTACCAGGCAGCGGGGTGTGGGCGGTACAGCGCCGGGCAGTGCCAGCCGTGCCCCAACTACAACAAGTTTGTGCTGACCGTCAACTACTTCCAGCCCGGCACGTGCAACCTCCTGCCGTGCTCCGCGGTGGCCAAGGGGCAGTTCATCTCGTCCCAGTGCACCATCTCGAGCGACGTCAACACCACCGGGTGCTACTACTACGAGCCGGAGGTGGGCCCCGGCAACCCCGGGTCGCCGCGGTCCCAGCTGCTCGGCGACACGCAGAACCGGAGCTACTGCCCAGGCAACGGGGCGGTGGTGACCCTCCCCGCCAACTCGCGGCCCAGCGACGACTACTCGGGCTTTGTCTGCCTGGACGGGTACTTGCAGACCGGGGCGTCGTGCCAGGCCTGCGCGGCGGGCTCGGCCTGCCTGTACGGGCAGAGCTACCAGTGCCCCCTGCGCTACTACAGCCAGGGGACGAGCAACGCCTACTGCACGCGGTGCACGACCTCCTGCCCGGGCAACAGTTACTTCCCCGTGATGTGCCCGGTCGGCGGGACGCAGGACACGAGCTGCATCGCGTGCGGCATGTGCAGCATCAACCCCCAGTACGGGCTGACCTGCGACGAGACGCCCCACGAGACGGCCAAGCTCCCGTGGAAGTGCGTGCCGCTCAAGTCCTCCGGCGCCGTGGCCGTGTGCGACCCCACCGTCTCCCCCCGCGCGCCGGCCTGAGGGGATGTTGGCGTGGCGTGATTATATAAATCGGCCCGGGCCTCTCGCGAATGCTGTCGCTCGCCTTCTTCCCCGTCCTGGCAGGGGGGTTGGTGCTGTTTTTCGTCATAGAGCGCGTGGAGAGCGCGGTGCTGGGGCTCTTCCGGGGCAAGGGGGGGGACGGCCCGTCCTTCCTGGTCTCGTGCTTCGAGGTCTCGCTGCAGACGCTGTTCGCGCTGGCCTACTCCTGCCTGAGCGTGTGCTCCGGCGTGTTTGGGGCGGCCGTGTCGGCGCTGTCCCTGCTGTTCATCGGGTCCGTCCTGTACGTGCTCTACTCCCAGTCGCCCTGGGCGTGGACGGACCTGATCCGCGGCTACAACGCCTTCCTGGGCCCGTTCGTGCAGTACACTGTGGTGCAGATCCTGGAACTGTTCACCCTGGCCTTCAAGGGGCTCGTGCCCTTCCTCAACGGCTCGGTGTTCTTCATGAGCCGCGTGACGCAGGGGTACCTGCTCCCCACGCTCGTGCAGGAGGCGGGCACGGTCGCGGACCTGGGCGTGGCGGTCCTGGGCCTGATCAGGAGCCTGTGCGTGTCGCTGCTCAACTGGCTCCTTAGCGCGATGGTGGACTGCCCCGCCTCCAGCGGGGACGCGTGCTTCGACCTGGGCCCGCGGACGCTGGACGTGGTCACCCCCATGGCGGACCTGCGCAACGCGGTGGTGGCGGGCGTGGCCTTCGCCGGCAACGTGTGCACCACGCTGAGCCCGGTCATCGACATCGCGACCTACCCGTTCATGGACCTCAACTTCGCGGTGGGCCTGCACAACCTGGTCAACGCCGCCCTGTTCCTGCTGGTGCAGATCCCCGACATGACCTACCTGCGCTGCCTGCGGTACGGCGGGGAGGGCCCGCTGATGTGCGCGCCCGACCTGGAGCCCTTCTTCGCCTTCCTGGTGGCGGGCCTCACGTCGCTGGGCACGCTCGTCGACAACTGGCTGGACGTGATCTACGTGGTGGTGCAGGGCTTCCTGGGGTGGGCCACGCCCTCGTGCGACCCGCTGAGCCTGACCGCGCCCTTCCTGGGCAACACCACGCTCGCCGCCACGCTCTTCGGGGGCCGGCGGACCGGCGTGGTGGGCCTGACGAGCGCCCTCATGGCAGTGACCGACGGGCTGTCGGTGGCCTACTACGGGAGGGGCAAGGTCCGCGTGTCGACGTGGCCCCGCGCGGTCAACGTGAGCCTGGGCCTGGCAGCGGTCACCTACGCGCGCTCCTCGACCCTCGACGTCACGGGGATGGGCTCCGCCTACTCGGCCAGCACGTCCGTCTTCGGCTGCTCCTGTGCGGGCCAGACGATCCAGTGCTCCGTCCTCCCCTACGAGGGGCTCCTGTCCAACCAGACGTCCCTGGTGCCCGTCTACTACCAGGGGGTGGGCCTCCCCTGCCAGGACGTCGACATCTTCGTGCAGTCCGTCCGCTGGCCGGCCACGCGCCTCGCCACGACCAGCACGACCCCCCCTGCCTGCACCCTCAAGTCGACGTGCAACACCGTCGACGCGACCGTGTGGGTGATCCCCCGGGCGGGCTGCGACGCCGAGAGCACCACGTGCGCGTGCTTCCCCTTCTGCATGGCGGCGCGCCAGGCAGGGTCGCAGGCCGCGCCCCTCATCCTGTACGGGGCGGACCAGTGGCGGAGCAAGGTGTTTCTGCTGGGCAGGGACTGCAACCTCCAGAGCACTTCCCCGACCCTATCCGCGCCCACCTCCTCTTCCTACAGCCCGCTGGCGGTGGTGAGCAGCCTGTACATGTCGAGCGAGCCCGTCTCGACCACGCAGGCCCCGCTGGACGGCCCGCAGTACGTGGTGGGGGGCAGCGCCTCGTGCGTGGACAACCTGCTGGTGACGAGCCAGGTGAACCGGTCCATCCACCCGGCGTACTCTGCGCCCCTCCTCCGGAGCCCGGTGCAGCCCTTCGTGGTGACGGGCGACACCGTCTTCACGGCCGTCCAGCACGGGGACGGGCAGTACACGGTGCAGGTGGAGCGCCTGACGGGAGCGACGGGCGTGGAGTACACGCTGTCCACGCAGTCGAGCAACTTCCCCGCCTACCCGCCGCCCGACGTGCCCCACGCGCTCTTCTCCGAGTACCCCAAGGACCACCTGACGATCCCCTACGCCAGGCAGGCGACGCTCGCAGTGAGCTCGCGGAACTACGTCTTCTACGCGGTGAACCCGGCCAACCAGGTGTACTGCGCGTACCTGGAGTTCTGCGGGAACCCCGCCTGCGGGGGGCCGACCCTCCTCCCGCAGTTCGGCGTGATCATGGAGTCGAGCTTCAGCCCGATCCGCATCTGGCGCGTCAGCGCATACGCCCAGTGCACGGCGGCCGGGTGCGGCTCCAACCTGGTGAGCCAGGTCGACGTCCCGGGCGCCTTCTCCAACGGGACCTACGACGGCGGGGCGGGGCTCGTCTACAGCTGCAAAGGGGTCTTCAACTGGGGCATCGATCAGCTCGAGTACATCAACGAGCAGAACCTCGCGGTGGTGGTCAGGCGGACCGACTACAACGGCTCCTTCGTCGAGTACCAGACGCACTGGCTCAACGTGGAGACGATGCAGCTCCACACCCCGGACGAGGGCCAGTGGCCGGACCAGGCCCAGAACACCACGGTGGCGCTGGGCGCGTTTACGCTCTGCCCCTCGCTGCAGATCCTGCCCGAGCTGGGCACGATGGCCGCGTCCTTGCTCAGCGCGGCCGTGTTCCTGGTCAAGGCCGTCGTGGAGGCGGTCATGTACTTCCCCGGCATCGTCAAGCTCTGGTCGTCCGGGACGGTCTGCCCCCTGCAGGCGCGGGGCCACAGCATCCTGGAGCAGTGCGGGAGCGAGGTCTTCTCGCTGGACGACTTCTTCGACTCCCTCCGTGCGGCCACCAACGTCTTCTGGAGCGCCCTGGCCATGCTGTCGGCGGCGGCGGGGCGCGTCGACCAGTCGGACACCTCCGGGTTCGTGCAGAACGCGCTGGACGGGATGGCGCGGTACGGGTCGGGCTCCATCGACCTGTGGACGGCCACCTTCAAGGTGCTGGACGTGATGGGGGACGGGCCCAGCACCGTCGTGGCCGCGCTGCCCACCACGCTCTTCATGGGGTCGGAGAGCGCCGGGCACTGGATGCAGGCGGGCTACAAGGTCTCGTCCAACGTGCTCGGGTGGGCCCGCTTCGGCTACACCTGCCTGGTCAAGATCGTCGTGACCATCACCCAGAACGTGCTGCTCAACGTGCCCGTGGGCCCGGGCAGGGCCTGGCGCATCGTGGTCAACACCCTGGACGAGATGCGGGACCACTACGAGAGCGACGTGGTGGACAACATCCGGCAGTCGTGCGCGGGGATATCGCTGATGATGGGGCTCACCAACCCCTGGGCCGTGTTCGTGTACCAGCAGTGCGTCGCCGCCAACACGGCCGTGGAGGCGGGCGTTGACGTGGCCCTGAGCGTCTTCAACCTGGCCCCCTTCGCCCAGTGCATGTGCACGGGCACCGCCGGCAAGGTCTTCGGGGACTACGCCATGGCCTACTGCGTGCCCCAGGCCTCGACCAGCCTCAGGCCCGTCCTGCTGCAGATGATCCAGGCCAGCTCGGCGACCCCGGTCGGCGACGCGCTGCCCCAGTCGCAGGCCCTCTGCCAGGACATGATCAACTACACCAAGGCCCAGCTGGTGGCGGCGGTCCAGCCCTGGTTCGACGCGCAGTTCGCGAGCATGAACGCGCTAGGGGCGTCGCTCGACTACACCATGAGCTGGCTCGACCCCACCGCCGGCGAGTGCCTCGCCTACGGGCAGGACCCCGACGTGGTCGTCATCATGCCCTACCCCGTGGACTACTTCCAGGCGTGCGGGCGCACCTCCCTCTGCCGGGCCAAGTGCAACGGGACCTGGGCGGCCTTCGAGGCCAGCCTGAGCGGCGCGGCCCCGTCCACCCAGACCTCGACCGTCTACGTGGAGAGCCTCTTCTTCCCCACGCTCAGCGCGGACAGCCTCAACCCCATGACGATCTGGGCGCTCCTGGAGCCGCCCGGGTCCATCTGCGTGCGGGTGTGCGGGGGGACCAGCGGCGGCGTGGTCAACTCCTGCGTCGCGGTGGCCGGGACCAAGGACGGCCTGGTCGTCGTGCAGTACTACTGCACCCCCACGCTGCTCACGGCGAGCGTCTACCGGACCATGGACCCCTCGCTCGAGTGGGTCTTCCCCGGCAGCTACGCGTGGGCCGGCGACCTCCAGGCCCTGCAGTTCGCCGACCTCAAGGGGCAGTACCTGGTGGCGATGGTCAGCCCGGGGGCGCTGATCATGGGCAACGGCCAGCGCAACCTCACCCTCGCGGGCATCGCCGACCAGTCCGAGAGCCTCCAGCTGTCGGTGCTGCTCTTCTCGGCCGTGCAGGTCTTCAGCCGCCCGCCCTTCGCCAGCGTGCACCTGAGCGTGCTCTGCCGGAGCGCGAGCGGGCAGGTGACGGCCAACGCGTGGCACCGGAAGCTGTTCGTGGACACCACCAACTTCCCGCCCGCCCTGCCCGCGTGGCTGGACGTGGCGCTGGGCGACTCCTTCTTCGCGCAGCTCCAGGGGTACGCGCCCAGCCAGCTGTCGTCGACCACCTTCAACCCCACGGCCAACTTCCTGCTGGTCCCGCAGGCGGCCGGGCAGCCGCTGAACCTGTGGACGTGCGCGTGGGACAACATGACCGTGTCCAACGGCGTGGTCGGGTGCAGCATGGTCCAGACGACGGTGCCGCTGGGCATCGGGACGCTGATCTCCAACGGCGAGGTGCTGTCCCAGAACTGCTACACCGACTCCGAGGACGCCTACATCGCCTTCTCGGGCGCGCCGCCCTCGGCCAGCACGGCCTGGCTCTCCCAGGTGCGGATCACGCCCTCGTCCGCCGCCTCCTTCATCTCGCAGCAGGTCGAGGTGGAGACCACCACCACCCTCGGCTGCGGCGTGCAGTCGTGCGCGGCCTGCCCGGACGGCGAGGTGCAGAGCCTCTGCGACGCGGTGCAGGCGTGCACCGTGATCAACTGCATAGGCACGCCGATCAACATGCGGCGGGTCCTGTGCCAGCTGGGCGAGACCTTCGCGGACGAGGCCCGGGAGAGCCTGTCGGTGCTCTACGGGGGCTGGGTGGTGTTTGTGGACATGTTCATGGTCCTGATGGAGCTGTCCCTCCGCAAGGGGCTGCTGGGCATCACCGTCTCCTTTCCGGACGACGAATTCTTCGGCTACGTCTGCACGGCCAAGGACCAGTCCGCGCACCTCATCTCCATCTTCACCTCGGCCATCAACGACGCCGTGCAGATCGCCCACTCGGCGGTGCTCTACCTGCAGGGGGGCGCGCAGGAGATCGACAGCAACTTCAACGCCCAGGTCACCATGCCCCTCACGGCGCTCACCAGCTTCCTGTACCACATGACGCTCTGGCCCCTGTACGGGCTCATCGCGTCCCAGAAGGTCATGATGTGCCGCGTCCAGGGCCTCGTGGCCGTCTTCGACGTGGCGGGCTTCGGCGTGACCATCGGCGACGCCGGCCTGGAGGCCGCCTCGGACGCCGCGGTGGGGCACTGCCTGACCCAGAACTTCGCCACGCAGGTGGCCGACCCCGCCGCCAACACGCAGACCACCGCGCGCATCGTGGCCCAGGTGGCGCAGACCACGGCCCTGGCGCTCGTGCCGTCGCTGACGTTCCAGAGCAGCAGCCTGGAGAGCATCATGCACCTGATCGACGCGGCCATCTCCTTCCTCATGGGCGTGGTGTCGGCGCTCGCGGACCTGGTGCAGTCGCTGGACATGGCCCACTGCAAGATGCCCGACTACTTCCTGAACGAGACCGTCTTCTGCGCCTGCAACGACACGGCCTTCGGCATCCCGCCGAGCCGGGCCCAGGAGGGCCTGGCAGGGGTCGGCCTGTGGTGCACCGGCACCCTCTCGCTGCTGGACGCCTCCAACCAGCCCTTTGTGGTGTACAACCCGTACACGTACGCGCAGCTGCAGGCCCTCGCGGCCGGGAGCGACGCCTACCTCGCGTGCATGTCCAGCAAGACCTACCTGCCGGGGGAGACCGACTGCAACCCGCCCACGGACAACGGGCCCCTGCAGGCGCAGGGCGTCAACGTCCTGACCGTGCTCACCGCCTGCAAGGCCAACTACCTCGACTCGCAGTGGGACCAGGCGGCCTACGTCCTCTTCAACCAGAGCGTCTTCGGGCAGGTGGTGCGCGCCCCCTACCCGGACCTCGCGCTCTCGGCGTCGGCAATGGCGGTGGGCGCGTGCCTGGCCGACGCGCAGACGCGCCCCGCCTGCCTGGAGCTCTTCCTCAACCAGTCCGGGCTCATCCCGGAGGTGTACTGGTCGTACCAGGACGTCCCGGCCTCCTCGTCCTCGCCCTACGTCGACGCCTGCCAGGTCTTCACAGGGCCCGCCGAGAACCCCCAGCTCACGCCGGCCCAGCAGGCGGTCTTCCAGGCCTGCATCGACCAGTACCCCGCCTCCAACTGCCAGCTGTCGTCCAGCCTCTGGACGCCGCAGTCCGACAACGCCGTCCCGGTGGCGCAGCGCCACGCGGTGACGCTCCAGGGCGCGCAGGCCATCGACGCGGTGGTGCGGCTCAAGTACAGGGAGGCCCAGCAGCTGGTCACGTCCGCCCTGACCGCCATGCAGGGCTACGTCAACAACGACGTGCAGGCCACCTTCTTCAGCCCGGAGGGCGACATCATGCACCAGACGATGGACTGCATCTTCATGGGCCCATACGCCAAGGTCAACTACTGGCCCGGGGACAGCCAGGGCAGGCTCTCCGTGCCCGCCTGGTTCCGGGACCTCAACGGGTCCACGCGCGCGCTGGACCCGACCGACTGCTTCCAGGGGAGCGACCAGTCCCCGCCCTTCTCCTGCGGGAGCGCGATTCGCCAGTCGGTCATCAAGTACTTCTTCCGGCAGGTGATCGACAAGAACTCGCAGACCACCATCGACGACGTGGTGGCCGACATCCTGAAGGCGCTCGCGTCCGCATGGGGCAACACCTCCGCCTACGAGTGCGCGTGCCCGAACAACCGGACGAGCCTGGCCTGCTGCAAGCCGGACGGGAGCAACTGGCTCCCGCCGGCCCTCAACACGCCGTACCAGACCGTGCAGGCGGACCAGGTGCTGCAGAGCCTCACGGGCCAGCTCCAGACCTTCTACCGGCGGGCCCTGGAGGACCCCAGCGTGTGGACGCACTACCTGGACCAGGCCACGCTGGACGGGTACAACTGGACGGCCGACCCCACGGGGGCGGCCATCGCGCAGCGAGAGGCGCTGCTCCGGAGCGACCAGCCCACGGTCCGCTACGACAGCAGCGAGGCCCGCTCGCCCCTGGTGACAGGGCTCTGGCACCAGTGCCACGGGGCGCTCAGCCAGCTCTTCTTCACGCTGCCCATGCAGCCGGGAAATAACTGGCAGCCGCCCAACCTGCCCGAGATGGGCGGCATCGACGGCCTGGACGCCTTCGTTCGGGCCGCGGTGAACCAGGCCTACCTCCAGAGCCCGCTGTACCGGCACTACAACGTCTCGTACGTCCCCTCGCAGTCGCGCATGTGCAGGCAGGCGCTGGGCGCGCAGCGGGTGGGCGCCGTCAACGTGACGCCCTACTCCGTAAGCGGCGTGACCCTCCTCAACACCTCCGGCTGGGCCACGCTCCCCGCGTACGGCACCAACGCCTTCCCGCTCTACGGGTGCTTCTGCGGCTGGCCGGGGGCGGGCGACGCGTGCTTCCCCCCCGCGGTTGTCTGCCAGGCCCTCCCGGCGCTGTGCCCGACCTTCCCCGCGGACTCGCTCTCGGCGGCGGAGCTCCTGCAGGCGCGGTGGGCGCCGGCCTGGCCGTGCCCGGCCCTCCAGCTGTCCGACCAGTCTGGCGCGCTCAGCGCGAGCGAGATGGACGACTGGCTGCAGGGCGTGCAGCGCAACTACAGCATCTTTGGGCAGGACCTGCTCAGGCGCGGGCGCAGCGGCTTCCGGGTTGGCAACTACCCCAACCTCACGGGCAACCTGCTCCCCCCAACGTACCGGGCCGTGCAGCCCGCCGAGGCCGTCCTGCCCCTCTGCGCGCCCGCCTACGCAGGCCCGCCCCCGCCCCTCCTCGACCCGGAGGCCGCGCTGCGGTCCTTCGTGACCACTCTCTTTCCCGTCGCGCAGGGCGTGTTCGAGGCCGGCACGGCCTTCTGCCTGCGCTACGCCGTGGAGGCGGCGCTCCTGGCGGCCATCGAGCTGGCCATGGCGTCCCAGGACCTCGCCGCGGCCTACGCTTCGCAGCGCCAGACGGCCGACCTGTGGCGCGCCAAGTGCGAGGGGCAGGTCGCGCTGCTGGCGCTGTGCATGGGCCTCGACGTCTTTCAGCCGCCCTACTTTGCCTCGCACCGGACCTTCCCCTGCCCGTTCACCATCACCGTGGACCTGACCACCGACATCTACATGACCCCCGGCTGTCTAGTGCACTCGGGCGGGCTCTTCTACGACCCGTGCAGCTGCGGCCCGTGCGACGGGGGGCTCTTCACCACCTTCACGCCCGCCTGCCAGATCCCGTTCGACCCCAGGGGCGCCGTGACAGACAGCATCCCCCTCGGCGGCTGGCGGGTGTCGCCAATGGAGGTGTTCCGGCAGGCGGACTTTGTGGAGGCCATGCTCGCCTCGGACGGCGTGGGCAACGTCCCGCGGGGCGCCGCCTGGGCGACCGAGGAGGGGTTCCTCAACGCGACGGGCCGGTACTGCGACGCCTTCGCCGACTGGTGGCCCGACGACACCCTCCCTGTGGGGTACCACGCCACGACCCTCTGCCTGGGGGAGGACAACGGCTACCGGACGTTCGACAGCGCGTTCGCGGTGGAGCGGTCCCCCGGCGAGTTCACGCTGGTCTACCAGCACGACCTCACCCGCCAGGCCTCCGTCGTGGACACGCAGGTCGGCGGCGGCGGCGTGTGCCGGGCGTCCAACCTGGGCCTCCCGCTCGTCCAGACCAACAACATGCGGATCTGCACGATGCGACAGGGGGGGCCCGACGTGCTGGACATCGCCGTGCCTGCCAGCCCGGCCTCGGGCCCCTACGGGCAGGAGGTGTGCAGCGGCGACAGCACGGACATCCCCTGGTTCGACCCGACCGGGACCATGCAGGACTCGGCCCTTCACTCGGTGGGGACGGTCCCCAACATGCCCCCGCCGTCCAGCGCCACCTACCCGGCCGCTGTGGGCGACGCCTTCGGCATCGGGCCGGAGGCGCAGGTCCAGGCCGACCTGGCGGCCGGCGGGAACGGCTGGGGCGCCGGGTGCTCCGACTTCGCATTGGAGGAGTGCGCGTCCGCGGGCGACTGTCCGGGGGGCTACTTCTGCCTGCGGGGCGTGTGCATGCACGGGGACTTCGAGACGGGCGCGCGCTGCTACAACCACGCCATGTGCGGGGACAGGATGTGCGACGGCACCGGCGCGTGCACCCAGGCCTACGTGGTCTACCTGAACAACGTCACGGACCCCATGGAGGCCACGGTGTTCGCCCCCCGGTGCGACGAGGGCGGGTCCGACACCTACTACACGGACGGGGCCTCGCCGTGGGAGTACGTGCCCGACTGGCTCACGGGCCACGGGATGTGCTCCAACAAGAACTGGTACTACTACAGCCTCAACCTCAACGGCGCGAGCTGCGCGGGGGACCAGTGCTCCATCAACGCCCGCACCAAGGGCCTCCCCCTGAGCACGTCCGTCTGGTGGCCCGTCTCCAGCGCGGAGCCGCAGCTATTCGCCGTCAAGCCCACCGTGTGCGACCGGGACTACGAGCACCTGGCTGGCCCGTCCGGCCCGCTGGTGGGGTGCACGCCCAAGAACGTGGGCAGCGCCAACAAAATCACTGACCGGGTCGGCACCCAGTCGCCCATAGGCTACGCGCAGCTCTTCCGCAACTACAACAACGCCACCACCTACCTGGCCAAGCTGCCCTACAGCGCGTCCAACAGCACCGGGTTCCTGGGCTACCCCCAGGCCTCCCTGGCGGCGGGCGTCATCCAGAACTGCGACACCATCCCCAACTGCTACCCGTACCCCTTCACCTTCAACGGGCAGGCGGTGTCGCGGACCTACTGGCCCCTGGGCACCTACTCCGCGCAGCCGTACCTGGCCAACGACGCCTTCCGCTGCGGCGTCACGGCCTACTTCGACACGTCCCGGCAGAAGTGCGTGCTGGACGTCAAGGCGCTCCCGCTCTACGCCGCCTTCTGCCAGAACAACGCCACCATCCTCAACGCGTGCACGTGCACCAAGATCCCTGACCCGGTGGGCTGCACGCCCGTCCTCAACTGGCAGGCGGTGCAGCAGATCTGCCCCAACATCCAGACCGTCTACACGGCGAGCTACACCACGGTCGCCTCCAACGTCAAGTACCTCCAGCAGCTCTTCAACGTCTTCGTCAAGAGCGCGGGCACCCTCCAGGCGCAGGCGTCCGGGACGGACTGCTTCGACCTCGTGTTCCAGTCGATGCAGCGGCCGCAGTACGGCAGTGCCCCCACCGCGTCCGTCTATTTTCCCTTCGCCTTTGCGCTGTTCGAGGTGCCGCTCGCCTGGGTGTACCAGTGCCTCTACCTGGCAGGCATGGTGCTGGACCCCACCACCACCGCCTTCTCCTGCCCGGCCTACGACGACAGCTACACCCTCGCCGAGACGCTGGGCCAGGCCCCCTTCCAGCAGTTCGACTTCACCCGCGTGCTGGCGGGCTACCGCCGGGCCGACCTCGTCAAGGCGATCGCCCTCTTCGACCAGGCGGTGCAGGCGGCCATCCCGCCGGTCGCGAGCGTCCCCGAGTTCCTGCAGGGCTGCAAGGCCATGGGCGTGGCCTCCTGCCAGATGGTCCCGTACTGCGCGGGCGAACAGGTGTGGATGCCCAACGCGCAGATGACGCCCCTCCAGCGCAAGTTCGTGGCGGCGCACTACCTGGACCAGTGCGGGAGCGACCTGTCCGTGACCTACCTGGACCAGCTGGGCCAGTCCTACCCGCAGGCCATCGCCAACATGACGTACATGGACAAGTACAGCCCGGACCCCAACTTCGGCCCCACCGGCATCCCCGAGCTTCTCCGCGAGACGCTCGTCGGCTGCGTGTCGCAGGCCTACAGCAGCACAGCCAAGTGGCCCTTCTCGATAACATTCCCAGCCGACGAGGCGGATCTGCTGGCGTGCTTCGCGGGCAGCTTGCCCACCGTCCTCAACAACCTCACCATGTACCTGGCGGCGCACGGCTTCCTCCACACGGACGTCGACGTCCAGTACCAGCCCAGCACGGGCCTGCCCACGGTGGCCAACACGCCCTTCAACGGGCCGCAGGCCTGCGTTTTCCCCGACCTCAACTCCCAGGAGACCTTCTTCGAGCTCCCGCTGAGCCCCAACTGCGCCTTCCAGAACTTCATGTGCGGGGGCGAGACCTGCACCACCTACCCGCTGGCGTATATGAGCGGCGCCCCCTCCTGCCAGTACCCGACCAAGTCCCCGTACTCGGACCTGCTGTCCCTGAGCTCGCTGCTGACCTACGTGTTCCAGCGCATGGCGGGCGCCTTCCTGGCGGGCTTCAGCCCCCCCGCGGCCGTGCTCCCGTACGAGTTCCCGCTCTTCGCTACCAACAACGCCTACTTCGGCGGCTGGGCCTACGACACCTCCCCGGTCCGGGTGTACATGAGCAACATCAACCCGGACACGACCTCCGAGATCATGTGCGTCGTCACCGCCAACCCGATCAACTTCACCGCGTGCAACGACGCCAACTACTGGACGCTCCAGGAGTTCACCGCCAGCCTCCGGCAGAAGGGCGCCCCCGTGGTGCCCCGCGGCCAGCAGCTCGCCTGGCAGGTGTCGGGCGCCTTCCTGGCCGCCGGCGCCGTCTTCGCCTTCGCCAACGCCTCCCGGCCGCTGGACCAGGTGCTGCTCCGCAACCTGTTCGACAACGGCACGCGGTGCGGGATCGGCGAGCTGCCCTCGAACCGGGTGTGCCTCAACACGGCCGGCACCGTGCGGCCCTGGGTCCCGTGGATGAGCGGGCAGTGGAATCCGTACGAGGCGTGCGACGTCCAGCTCCTCAGCGTCCAGCAGGGCAACCAGGAGGAGATCTGGCCCTACGACAACACCGTCTGCCCGACCTGCTACGAGCCGCAGAGCCAGTTCCGCACGAGCTACATGTACAACATCAACGGGGCGGCCACCACCTGCAACGGCGAGAACGGCCAGTACGTCACCAGCGTCGACGTCCTGCCGTCCGCCGTCACCAACCTCTGCTACGTCGCCATGAGCAACTCCGACCCCGTCTGCGCCAACGCCCAGGGGATGGTCGGCGGCAACCGCGGCCAGTCCGTCCTCAACCACCCGCGCGTGCCCACGCTGTACGGGACGGACAACGTCAGCTGGCCCACCGGGGGCATCTTCCCCCGGTCCGACAACCATCTGTTCGCCGACGCCATCTCCCCGACGGGCGAGTACGGGATCCTGGCCATCCCGGGGGACGAGATCGGCGTGGTGGGGCTTGGCCTCGCCGTCGACCCGGTCCCCGGCAGCATCGCCTACCTGCACGTGCGCAAGGTCCCGCTGCAGGCCCAGTCGGGCTTCATGCCCACGTGGGCGTCGCAGGACGTCGAGGACTGGATCCCCGGGCTGCAGGCCGCCTTTACCCAGGAGGACGCCCTGCACCAGGCGGAGCAGCAGAACCGGGGCAACACCGCCTGGGACTGCCCGGTGCGGCGCGCGGCCTTCTACAGCGGCGCCATCCCCAACAGCGACTTCGCCCCCGCCATCCCGAGCCCGGGCAGGGCGCGCAGGGTGTTCGGGGCGGTCACGGGCAACCTCTCGACCCACCCGACCCAAGTCCTCCAGCGGGACAGCGCCAGCCTCGGCGCCTACACCACGGGAAACGGCTTCTGCTACTGCCCCTCCGGCCTGCAGTCCAACCAGGACCAGTGCCTCGTCCCGGTGGCCAACACGCTGCACAACTGCTCCCTCAGCCGGACCATCCGGGCGCTCCAGGGGCAGTGGACCCAGTCGTACGTCTTCGCGCCCGTGGCGCCCGACCACACCACCCCGACCCCCTGCCAGATGCAGTTCGACTGGCCGTACCTGGACGGGTCCTTGCGCGACGGGACGTCCTTTCAGGGAGACTACTCCCTGGCCTCGGACCAGCTCAACCGCAAGTGCCACGTGCTCGACCGCCTCTGGCCCTTCCAGTACCGCTACAAGAGCGGGGGCGCGCCCTTCCCGGTCCCCAGCACCTCCACGCTGGACACCGGCGGCGTGTGCCACACGGGCAGGGCGGCGACGCTCGACGCCGCCATCGTCGCCAAGCTCTCCACCACCCGGTGCGTCAAGCAGTCCGAGACCAACACCACCATCCTCGTGGCGTGCGAGGACGGGACCAGCCAGACGCTGAGCAAGGAGCAGGCCACCCCCCTGCCCGCCATGGTGCAGGCGGTCCAGCAGGCCCGGACCAGGTGCTCCCAGTGCTCCCCGCCGCCGTCCTTCGTCAGCGGCGCCGGCAGGCCCATCCAGGCCGAGTCCAGCTTCGGGATCCCGTTCCGCGTGTCCGCCTCCCGGGCCGCCGCCGCGGACCTGATGCGCGTGCTGGGCAACGCCAGCCTCAACCTCTCCGCGTGGACCAGCGAGCGGTTCATGGCCACGCTGCTGCGGAACCCCGCCGGGCTCTTCCTCAACGCGACCCTCAACGCCTCCGCGCAGCCGGGCCCGCCCCCGTGGCCCTCCGGGGACTGGGTCTTCTGCAACACCACCGCCAAGCTGCAGGCAGGGGCGTGCGACGGGTACATCTCCGAGTCCGACTGGCGGGCGGACCGCTTCACCTCGTGCTACCGCGAGATCAGCGCGCTCACGCGCAACGACCCCAGCGTCATGGCCACCGTGGACGTGTGCCTGATCGACGCGCAGCTGAACGGGCTGTGCACCGCCGTGAGCGAGGCCCAGGCCCTCGTGCAGGAGGCCAACTGCCTGGCGAGCGGGTCCCCGTCCTGCGCGCTCAAGCCCTTCCTGTACCAGCCGTCCATGTGGGACGTGAGCAACCGCGAGTTCGTCTACAGCACCGTGTCCGACTTCTACTCCGCCGTGGCGCCCGCGGCCTGCCCGGCCACCGCCGCCATCATCGAGGCCAACAACCTGGCGCTGCTGAACCGGTGCGCCGCCACGCCCATCACCGCCGTGTATCTGGCGCTGCAGGGCTGCCGGGACATCGTCGACGCCGTGGCGCTGCTCTTCTTCTACGCGTCCAACATCCTCGTCGACGGCCTGCTCCTCACGCTGTCCAGCAACAAGGCGCTCTACAGGGGGTACATCGTCTACTACTGGCGGAGCATGATCGCCGTCGTGCAGGACCTCGCGACCCAGCTCAGCGACCTGCTGGTGGACATGCTGTTCCACATGGGCAGCCTGGGCCCCAAGCTCTACGCCTTCCTCGAGGACTCGTGCGGCGTGGCCAACCAGGCCTACCGGTACTGGCTCGACGTGTGGTGCAACATCGTCATCAACATGCTGCCGGAGGTCCTGGGCGGCATGCGCAGCGTCGCCTCCCTGTGCGAGATGGGCTTCGCCGTCGTCAACACCGCCCTCGACTCCATATTCCTCACGATCGGGACCGACGCGCTGCAGTTGATGTACAGCCTCGGGTTCAGCAAGGGCTTCCAGGCGCTCATGAAGCGGAACGACGAGGAGAGCGACCAGGCCACTGTGGATGACCTCAAGGACTCCAAGCAGGAGGGCGTGTCGGCCGACAAGGCCGAGAAGGCCCAGAAAAAGAAGAACTCCAAGGCCGCCCTGCAGGAGAACAACAACGAGATCGCCACCAACCTAATGCTGACGGCCGGCACCTCCCTGGTGGGCCTGATCGCCAGCGACAACCCCTATACCAAGGCGCTCATGACGGTCGTGCAGCCCGTGGCCCAGGTCGCCGAGCAGGCCGCCCTGCTGGCCATGTACCCGAGCAACTGGACCCTGTTCGACTTCTCCGACGTGTACCTGGCCCTCGACACGCTCGAGGTCTACCTCACCAACGACCGCAAGTGCCTGGCCTACCAGGCGCAGAACATCACCCAGATCCTCAACTGCACTTTCCCCTCCCTCGTCCCGCCGGCCAACGCGACCAACGGGGCCGAGCTCGTCGCCACGCGCTGCTGGGCCGACGCCCAGCCCATCGTCGGCACCAGCAACCTCCTCTCGTGCACGGCCTCCGACACCTGCTACGCCTCCCTGACCGACCGGGACCAGCCGCTCACCTGCGCCTCCTGCCCGGACGCCGGCCCGGGGTTCAGCGCCTTCGGCTGCAGCACCCTCACGCAGATGTGCACGTGCGGCGTGCCCACCACCCAGGCCACCCGCTGCACCAGCAACTACGAGTGCTACTTCCAGGCCGCCACCTGCCAGCTGCTCACGGGCCTGGACGACATGTCCTACGGGAACCAGCAGTGCTCCGCCTGCACCAAGCGGGTCCAGTGCACCGTCACCGACGGCTCGGGCGTCGGCACGTGCGGCTGCTCCTTCCAGGCGCAGACCCTCCAGCAGTGCAGCGCGCTCCCGGGCCAGTTCGTGCCCATCACCGCCCCCACCCGCCTGTGCGGCTACCTGTCGGGCGCGGACAAGGCCCAGCCCGTCACCGCCCTCCAGTGGGACGCCCTCGCCGTCGCCCAGTGCGCCCTGCTCAGCCCGGCCTACGTGTACTGCGTCCAGGTCTTCCAGGGGTCGGGCGCGACCAACGTGGCCGTGGGGCTGTCCATGGCCGCGCTGGGGCCCTCCTTCCAGTCCCGGCGCCTCCTGGCAGACGGCCTGCCCTTCGAGATCCACAGCGCCCAGTCCGAGTACACCCTGCCCGAGTCCGACGAGGAGCACGCCCTCCTCCTCAAGGACTGGAACGGCACGGCCGAGCCCTGCATGTCGCTCGCCCACCTCTACCAGCAGTCCGCCCGCGCGGGCAGGGGCTTCCCCGCGCTGGGGCCCACCGACACGCTAAAGCTCCACTCCTGCGCCTACTGGCGCCTGGTCGGCGCGCGGGCCATCCAGCGCTTCAACCTCACGGCCCTCGCGTCCCGGCCGGGCTTCCTCCTGTCCTGGGACGACTTCGCCGCCGCCCTCTCCCAGCGGGGGGTGCTGCTCGCCCTGCTCCGCGCCCCGGGGGTCATGGCCTTCGCCGGCGCCCACTCCCCGCTCCTCAAGCCGCTCCACTCCGCCGTCCTCGTCGCCCGCTCGCTGCTTCTCCGGGCAGGCCTGGCGCCCGCAGAGGTCGGGGCTCAGGATGAAGAGGAGGCAGACGACGAAGAGGAGGATGAACCCCAGGCACTTCGCCTGGTACGCCCAGCTCAGCATCCCCCACCGGCCCCGGCCCGCCCAAATAGGCGGCTGCTCCAGGCGACCGACATCCAGTTCGCCGAGACCTGGCTGCAGGGGTCCTACACCTGGCCCCCGCCCTTCCTCGCGCAGATCGCGTCGTCCCAGTGCAGCCTGGCCACCGCCCTGATCCAGATCCTCAAGGACCTCCTGAGCGTGCTCACGCGCTACTTTGGCGGCTCCTACACCCGGCCGCCCGCCCCGCCGAGGGGGCTCTGGGCCAACCTGCCCAACCTCACGTGCGGCCCGGAGCAGGCCACCGCGGCCGACGGCTTCACCGCCGCCGTCTACCAGTCCTTCACCTCCCTCGTCGGCTTCCCGACGGGATGCGCGCGCCAGTTCTTCAGCGACGAGGGCACGGGCCTCTTCACCATCACCACCTCCTTCCTCAAGTGCGACTTCGAGGCCGTGACCTTCTGCACAGAGCACAGGAAGGATCTGCTGGCGTCGGCCGTGCTGCTGGCGATCTTTTACGTCATCGTGGTGTACGTGTCCGGCCTCCTGGGCTTTCCCATCCTCGCCACCCTCATGATGACGCTGGGCTTCACGCCGCTCCTCCTGTGGTACGTGTATGGGATGGCCGTGACCTGCGGGCCCATGCTGCCCACCTGCCTGCTCGACGACGTCATCTACTACGTCAACTACCTCCTGCCCGAGGAGATCGCCGTCCCGGACGAGCTCCAGGTCAGCCCGGGCTGCCTGGGCGACCCGACGCAGCGGGCCTGCCTGCGGCCGTGCTCCGACCCGCCCATGGCCTTCCAGGGCTGGCGCGACACCGTCGCCTACGGCCTGTGCTCCCTCAGCACCGGGGCCTGCCAGGGCCTGGCCGGCCTCATCGGCGACTGGGACCCCCTGGCAGGCGCGCTGGACGACCGGGCCCGGCAGCTGCAGTCGGCCACCGCCTCGGTCCTCTCCGCCTGCAACTTCTGCTTCTGGGTCACCGTCAGCAGCCTCGTGCCGGTCATCATCCTCATCATGGTGGGCGTGTCCGCCGGATCCTTCCTCCTCTACTTCCCGTCCGTCCTCATGCCCAAGCTCCTGGCGCTCGTGGCGAGCGCCGCCCTCACCCTGCGCGAGGACTGAGCCCTATTTATTGCTCGCGGGCAGCGCGCGATGTCCGACTGGCACCGCGCGATCTCTGCCCGCGCGTGGTCGCGCCCAGTAAAGATCACGCCGCCCTTTAATAAAAACGACAAGGAGGTGCCGCTCCTCGAGCCGCTGTACGACGCGTCCCACGCCATCGTGGGCTGGTGGGACCCCATGCACCGGGGGTACAGCAAGGTCAAGCCGGGCTGAATTATGGCTGATATCAGATGTATTTAAAGGTGCACTATAGTAAGAAAAAGAATGCCTTATCAGTATCCTCCTAAAGGACCAGGATCACCTGAATTTATGGAAAAGGTTCCATATGGAGCTATACCCTACTATGAGCCTAGTGCGTGGCGACATATTGTTTCTGTGCTTACAACGGCATACAACCAAGTTAAACAAAATGATAGAGCTGCCGCTACAGCAACATTGCTTACATTGGACCCCATATGTTTCTCGAATGCTAAATCCATCCAAGAATTGAGAAGTGTGTTTGACGACATTTACTGGGATGATTTCGTGATGCGCTTTGCCCAAATACACTACCCAGATACATACACAATTCATGGCTCGCGTATCAACAAACAATATCTGTTGTCCATTGACAACAAATTGGCAAAACTTGAGTCCATTTTCAGCAAATCTAGCTCTCGTTGTCGATGATGCGCTGCCGCAGCATCTCAAAGAGCCTCGCCAGCTTCGCCAGCTCCGGGTCGTCGGCGCTGGTCGCCTTCCAGATCTTGGCCCCGTACGGGCAGGACAGCCAGGTGGAGGCTCTGGCCTGGACAAAGTGCGCGTCGATGTCGTACACGACATCTTCGAAAAATTCCTGCTGCCTCGCGGATCGGTCAAACAGCTCGTCGTCCTGGACCACCTCCACCGTCAGCCCGCACTGCTTAAGGCAGCTTTCAAAGTAGGGCTTGAACTTGCAGGCGCCGCGGACGATCATGTTATCCGACCGGTCGTAGCACCACAGACAGTTGCACTGGTCGTTCTCAGAGGCCGACATGTTCACCTCTCCCATCAGGAGCTGCAGCCTGGCCGGCGAGTGCTTCTCGACGAAAAGCGCGAGCTTCAGCCTCTCGTTCTCGTCCGCGAGTTTTTTCGACAGCTGCTGGAAGCTCCTCAACCTCTCGTTCTCGCTCTTCAGCTCCAGCACGCGCCGGTCCAGCAGCAGCCTGCACGTGAACGCGAGCCGCTCCGTGAGCGCCTTTCCCTCCATTTTGGGGCTTGGGCGCTTGAATCGTTTAAATGGACGTTTTTAAAATTAAAAAAAAAGTCAAGCACTGCAAATTCCTGTCAAACACGGAAAAAAACTTTTTTTCGCGTTTGAATATAAATTCCGTTTGAATCTGTGACGCGTCAAAATGTCGCTGGACTCCACCATCGAGACGCTGTGCGACCTGCTCTCTGGGCCGGAGCCACTCCTGCCCGAGAGCCTCCCGACGGACATGAAGCCGCTCATCGAGTACCTGCAGCAGCTCAAGACCGAAGTGCTGTTCTGCGTGCGGGGCATCTGCATGAAGACGTCGATCAAGCTCACCCTGATGAACCACGCGTCGCTGCACCACAGGAACCTGATCTCCGAGTCCCTGGGGCAGTTTCTCGCCCAAAACAGGGACGCGACCAACGAGGACGTGCACGCGTTCCTGGTGGAGCAGTTCCAGGCGTGCGGCATCTCGCTGGCCCCCATCACCAACATGATCAGCAGCGACGACTTCCTCAAGGCCTTCGGCTACACCAACGTCTTCCAGTCCTCCGTCTCCATCTACCTCTACCAGCTCACTCTGGCCGCGCACTACTCCAAGCACGTCCCGCCCTTACCCAAAGGCACCGTCATCGACGCCGTCTTCCCGTCCAGCGAGATGTGCATCGGGCGCGAGTTCCTGCCCCGCCTCATGGACGCCGCCATCGAGCTCGAGGGCCTCGTGTACGATCAGCCCGTGTGCGTGCGCTAGAACACGTCGACCCTGTTCACCTTGACCTCCTTGATGGCCAGCCACATCGCCCCGGTCAGATCCGCCACACAACCCCGGCTCAGCATGCTCTCCTCCTGGTGGCTCTGCTGCCACTCGAACAGGCTCTGCACGTCCCTGTATCCGCTCGTCCGCCTGGACACGCTGCGCCTGAACCGCGCCACCACCTCCTCCTCCTCCACCCACGTCTCGGCGATGAGCTGCAGGTGCTCCTCGAACGTGGCCTCCTTGCTCCCCCACAGGCCCATCCCATAGGGCGCTCCCCGCATTAAATACTGTTTTGAGCCAAATCCTCAAACGGTGAAGAGATCCCACAGCGACCAGGCCGCCTTCACGCACTCCCACAGGGGCGCCACGCCCGCGGGCAGGGGGGTCTGCACGGCAGTGTACCCCGCCTCGCACTCCCAGGCGCAGGCGGCGCCCCACTGGGCGTAGGAGGCAGGCATGCTGGCGTTGGAGCACACGGCGCACGCCGCGTCGGCGTAGGCCGCGCACGGCACCACGTAGTAGCCCGGCCCGCACGTGCTCTGGTTGAACCGGGTGCAGCCCACGCAGGCCTGGGTGTCGTCCTCGTAGTAGCCCGCCAGGCACGAGGAGGCGCAGTTGAGCCCGCTCCAGGCCGCGTTGGCCCGGAGCGGGGGGCAGGGCGCGCAGACGAGCAGCCCATCCTCCGTGGGGCACGCGCCCTCCTGCAGCCCCGCGCAGTCGGCCGCGCATGCCACGCAGGCCGCCACGCTGGCGTCGGGCGCGTATTGCCCCGCCGGGCAGTCCACGCAGGCGGCGTCCCCCTGCCCGCGGTACTGCCCGGGGGCGCACGCCACGCAGGCGCTGGCGCCCTGGGGCGCGAAGGCGCCGGCCGGGCAGGGCTGGCACGTGGCCGACCCGTTGGCCATGGGCACGGCGGCGGGGTTGAAGGTGTTGTTCGGGCAGGCCGTGCAGCCCGTGGCCCACCCCACCTGCCTGCCGGGCCCGCACATGCACTGGGGGGTCGACGAGACCTTGGCGTCCCAGGACCCCGCGGCGCACACGCACGACGACTGGTCGAGGGAGGGCTGCATGAAGTGCGGGCAGTTGGCGCAGCTCCACCCCGCCGGGCTGTAGAGGCCGTCAGGGCACCACGAGCAGTTCTTGGGGAGGATCTGCTCGATCCACTGCCCGGCCAGGCACGGGCACACGTGGCTGGGCGAGTCCGTGTTGTGCTGGCAGCTCGCCAGCAGCGGAAACGGGAAGGCCGGCTGGACGTAGGCCGGGCACGTCGAGAGCGGCCCGCACACGCCCGGGGTCCTGAAGGGCGACGGGATGGTGCAGTTCCCGTCGACGCCAGACCCCCCAGCCATGCACGCACACTGCGACACCGAGGTGGCGCCCGCCGAGGAGTTGGACCATTGGGGGCACGGCAGGCACAGCGCTCCGCTTTTGTAGTAGCCCGCCGGGCAGGGCGGCGTGTAGCTCCACGGGCACGCCCCGCCCACGGCCGGCCCCGTGTAGACCGTGGCGCCTGAAGGCTTGTTGGTGCAGTTGCTGCAGTAGGCGTCCTGGTTGCTCTGGCAAGGCGCCAGGGCCTGCCCGACCCCCTGGCAGGCGGGACTGCTGCAGGCCACGCACAGGCCCTGGCTCGAGTACGTCCCGTACCCGCAGGGCGTGCAGCCCCCGCCCACCAGCGAGACGTAGCCGGCCGGGCACTGGGTCGCCGCCGCCGTGATGTTGACGTACTGCACCCCCTGCCCGGCCACGACGCTGTACGGGTAGCCCAGCAGCAGGCCGCCCGCGCCGCCCAGCGACACGTTGGAGATGCTCTGCACCGTCCCGGTGGGCGCGTGCAGCTGCCGCACCATCAGGCCGGGCGACTGGTCCACGAAGAGGAAGAAGTCCCCGTACGCGCTGTAGGTCAGGTTGATCGGGGAGGCGGCGCCCCCGGGCGCCCCGTCCAGGCGCTGGCACAAGCCCGGCGTGCCCGCCAGGGTCGACACGACCCCCCGCAGCACGTCCACCTGCCGGATCAGGCAGTTGCCCGTGTCCGCCACCAGCAGCGTCGAGCCGTAGGCCACCAGCGCGGACGGGCTGCTGAACTGCGCCTCCAGGAGCGGGCCGTCCGCGTACCCCTGCCAGAAGCCCCCGGCCACGGGGGCGCCCGACACCTGCGCCACGAAGTGCGTCCCGCAGAAGATCACGTAGACCGCCTGGCCCTGCGCCACCGCGCAGACCTGGGCGCCGGTGGACCATGCCATGGTCTGGCTGAGCAGGTTCCCGGAGAGCGCCAGACTCCACAGGCACCACCCGGCACTGGGGTTGTAGAAGCCCGCCCACAGCACGCCCCCCTGCGCCTGCAGGAGCGTGTAGGTGTTGACGGTGGTTTTGCACACGCTGCTCTTGAGCGACAGCGTGAGGGACGTCCAGGCCTTCCCGGCCAGGGTGTAGAAGACGCTCTGGTACACGGCGAGGGTCGTGCTGCCGTTGGCCGTGAACAGGGGGGTAATGGGGAAAGGGTTGAACGTCGGCCACGCCTGCACGGCCCCGACCACCGCCTGCCCTGCGTAGTAGCCGCGGGGCGCCCACGGCTGCAGCGAGGGGGCGCACACCGCGCCCGCCGCTGTGAAGTAGGCGGGGCACGGCGGCGGCTCGGGCGCCAGGCAGAGGGTCCCGCTGGCCGCGTACCCGTCGTTGCACTGCCACTCGCACGTCGCGCTGCCGCCGACCAGGTACCCGTCGGCCGGGGCGGCCTGGCAGGGGGTGCACTGGGCCGGAGAGGTGGCGTAGATCGCCGGGCTCGTGGATCCGTACCCGCACCACTCCTCGAGGGCCTCCAGCAGCGTGGCCTGCCCTGCCTGGACCAGCAGGACCGCGCTGTAACTGGACGAGACGCCCAGCGAGCACAGGGCCGTGCTGGACTGATTGAGGAGCGTGGTCACCACCCCGCCCGTCAGATCCACCTGCTTCAGCCCGCTCAGGCTCCGAAACAGCAGCACGTTGAGGTCCCTGTCGCCGTTGAGGCACAGCATCTGCGCGTCCGCCAGCAGCTGCGTGCTGCCCGTGCCCGTGTACGCCTGGATCGTGTTGCTCTTGGCCACGTACACCGTGGCGGGGCACGACAGGCCGCAGAACAGCCCGTAGAAGAGGTTGTTCTGCGCCCAAATCACGCACTTGGTGGGGTAGCACGCGTAGAGGTTGTATTTCGTGTCGATGTAGAACACCGTCAGCGTCCCCTTGTCGCCAAACACCTCCAGAAACACCGCGGGGGAGGATAGCGCCATCACGCTGGCGCCACCCACCGCCAGCACGTCATACTTGCCAAGGTTGCTGGTCCGCGCCACGTAGACCGTGCCGTTCCGCACCACCAGCGCGTCCAGCGACCAGCCGGATGCGGGGGTGAGCAGCGGCGTCGCCGCCTGCGAGCCCAGGGGGATCTGGACCAGCTGCGACTGCCCCACCACATGCGGCGAGGCGAGCGCCACCAGCCCCCCTCCCGGCAGGAAGGCCACCTGCGCGTACTGCGCCAGCCCGATGGATATCTGGCGGACCAGCGGGGCGCCCGCCACAAAGTACCCGACCTGGTTCCACGGGCCGGGCGGGGGGGCGGCGGGCGCCGCCTGGCAGAAGTCCCCGTAGTAACCCGCGTTGCACGTGAGCGTGCAGGGGTTGGTCAGGTTGTACAGGGCGAGCGATGGGGTGGACAGCGCCTGGTAGTTGCCAAAGGTGGCGCACGCGCGGGCCCCTGCCAGGACGGCCAGGAGGAGGAGCGCGCGCATTCGGTGGGAGTGGGGCAGCTTTATTTATACTCACACGCGGTAGACCAGCCCGGCGGATAGTCTCGGGTCGTGCCCATGGTTGGCACCCCTCGGCGCGTGCTCTTTCAGGATCATCTTCCGGCCCAGCAGGCGCAGGCGGCGGTTGGGGAATTGGGATTCTTTACGTCCTGCCACTGGAGTGCTGTCATTCTCCCCTTTTTTGTTGGTGTTGGGCAGGATGGCGAACAACCAGTAGAACAGCCCTATCAGACCCCCCACACCCACCAAACTCCCCACCACCGCGCCGACAATCACGCCAACATTCGGGCCGCTGGCAGGCGGGGAGGGCGGGGGTGGCGCTGGGGGCGGAGCGGGTGCGTTCACCTGAACGATGATCACCTGGGGAGGCGACTCGACCGTCACAGCAGCTGCTGACAGGCCCATGCTCTTGGCAATCGCCTGAGGCCCAGCCGTGCCGTTGATCTTGTCCTGGATCTGCTTCGCGGTGCCGCTGCTGTACGACGTTACATCCGTCTTGTAGCCCCTGTGCACGCTCAGCAATCGCCGCGAGGTCTGGGTGAGCACCGTCACGTCCACCATGCAGCTGTCGCACGTCACCGTCAGGTTGAGCGTGGCGGTGCAGTTGCCGCACCCGCTGGCGGAGGCGAAGGACTGGATGGCCTGCATGTAGTGCGTGATGTTCTCCGTGCCGGAGTAGTTGACTCCTATGACGAAGGAGACGGTGTATTGGTAGATGGGCACCGGGGTCGTGGAGAGGGGGCTGGTGGTGGCGTTGTTTGAGCCAGAGCCCGAGCCAGACCCGGACGAGCCAGAGCCTGAGCCAGTCCCGGAGCCAGATCCAGAAGAGCCTGAGCCTGACCCAGATCCAGAAGAGCCTGAGCCTGACCCGGATCCAGAAGAGCCTGAGCCTGACCCAGATCCAGAAGAGCCCGAGCCTGACCCAGATCCAGAAGAGCCTGATCCTGACCCGGATCCAGAAGAGCCTGAGCCTGACCCAGATCCAGAAGAGCCCGAGCCTGACCCAGATCCAGAAGAGCCCGAGCCTGACCCAGATTTTGAAGAGCCAGACCCTGAACCAGATCCAGAAGAGCCTGACCCAGAGCCCGTGCCAGATCCAGATCCAGAAGAGCCTGAGCCTGACCCGGATCCAGAAGAACCAGAACCCGACCCAGAGCCAGATCCAGAAGAGCCAGATCCAGAGCCTGACCCAGATTTTGAAGAGCCAGAACCTGACCCAGATCCAGAAGAGCCTGACCCTGAGCCAGATCCAGAGGATCCAGAACCAGACCCTGATCCAGAAGTGCCTGACCCAGAGCCCGTGCCAGAGCCAGATCCAGAGGAGCCTGAGCCTGTGCCTGAGCCAGATCCAGAGGAGCCTGAGCCTGAGCCTGAGCCAGATCCAGAGGAGCCAGAGCCCGTGCCAGAGCCAGATCCAGAAGAAGATCCAGAGCCCGTGCCAGATCCTGATCCAGAAGAGCCTGAGCCTGACCCAGAGCCCGTGCCAGAGCCAGATCCAGAGGAGCCTGACCCTGAGCCCGTGCCAGACCCAGATCCAGAAGAGCCTGAGCCTGACCCTGAGCCCGTGCCAGAGCCAGATCCAGAAGAGCCTGACCCTGAGCCCGTGCCCGACCCAGATCCAGAAGACCCAGACCCAGAGCCAGACCCAGAGGCAATTGGTTGCTGACTACAACTCGCTGAGGAGAACCCCCCGGCATTCACCCAATGATTCCCTGTCAGGAGCCCAGTGCAGTTCATGCACGTCCCTTGATTTATCCCCCCCGCCCCCCCACAGCCCGAGTTATACTGACCCACGCCGCAGGAATCGCAGTTGCCGACGGGGCACACCCCGTTCGGCGTGCCCGACCCGTTGTAGTACTGCCCAGTACCCAGAGACGAGGCCGCGCTCGCCATCAGGAGCAACACGAGGCCGCGCATCGTTCCCTGGCAGCCGGCGAGTCTTATATAGGCAGTTCCGAGCGGGGGAATGCTGCAGTTTCAGTGTTTGCACGATTCACGTGTCTGTATAAAAGACGTGTGCATACAGCAAAGTTAACTGCCAATGGTCGCCCCGCGCTGCCTGCTCTTGCTGGGCGTCTTAAGCTTGGGCGCTTGCTCCACCCCATGCCCAGCTGGACAATACAGTGCCACCGGCTCCTCGCCGTGCACCACGTGTCCAGCAGGGACGTATGGGGCCACAACAGGTCTCAAAGCCTGCACCAAGTGTCCCGGTGGAACCTACAACTCTGACCAAGGGCAGACCTCCAGCGCAGCGTGCGTTACGTGCCCAGCTGGGACCTTTCAGCCCAACGCAGGATCCCCTGCCTGCGTGGGATACCCTGTGAGCGCTGGCCAATACTGTCCATACTACCAGAACCAAGTGACCAGCTGTCAACTCCCTGATGAATTAGAAAACGTCAATGCAGATTCGGAAACTGCATGTGGTAGCTTCTTTTACTACGGTGGAATCGGCGATGAAACCGGGATATGCTGCGCCTGGAATTACAATGCTGGATGCTACTATGAAGGGACGTATACTAATAAATACGGTGAACCTGCAGGAACCCTGTGGAGTTGCACCCCTGGCTGCACAGCATCAGCACTCGCCTGCCCGGCAGGCAGCTACTGCCTGGGGGGTGCCTCACCCCCAACCAAATGCGGCGTGGGCCTGTACAGTCCCACTGGATCGACATCGTGTACCTCATGCCAGGCGGGAACCTACGGGAATGTCACGGGGCTCGGCTCATGCCCCCTTTGCCCGCAGGGGAAATACACCAACGCCACAAGCCAGACGGTGTGCGCAGCCTGCAGCCCCGGCCTCTATGCGAGTTCAGCAGGGCTGACCATGTGCACGATCTGCTCCACCGGCGCCTATGCAAACCCCATCACCATGAGCGCCTGCACGGCCTGCGCCGTCGGCGCCTTTGCCAACTCTACAGGCCAGTCGGCCTGCGCACTCTGCTCGCCCGGCTCGTACACAAACTCCTCTGGCAGGACCGCCTGTGCTGCATGCACTGCAGGGACCTACACGAACCTGACAGGCCAGTCGGCCTGTGCGCTGTGCGCCGCCGGCGCCTTCGCTGGCCCTGGCAGCACCGCCTGCACCGCCTGCACCGCCATCACGTCCTGCTCAGTCTTCGAAACCTTCACGCCCTGCACCTCCACCCACGACGCCGCCTGCTCGTCCTGCCCCACCGCCTCCCCCGGCTCCACCTTCTCCTACACCAGCAGCTGCACGATCGCCTGCGACCCAGGCTACACCCTCACACCCTCAGGCACCAACTGCCAGGTGTGCGGCTCCGCCTGTCTGGCCGGCTCGTACTTTTCCCCGGGCACCTGCAACACCACGCTCGACTACGCCTGCGCCCCCTGCCCGGCCGGCACCTACACCGCCGCCCCCGCCTCCGCCTGCACCTCCTGCCAGCCGGGCTACTACTCCAACGCCTCCGCCACCGCCTGCGCCGCCTGCGTGAACTGCCCCAACGGCACCTTCCCGGCAGGGTGCGGCAGCGGCCCGGGGACGTGCACGGCGTGCAGGAATTAGCCGCGCAAATGAAAAAGGGTGGGGCAGTATAAAAGATGGGGGGCAGATGGTGTTGAATGGACAAACATAAGGGGTTAGGTCATGTTATGGACGTTGCTACAGACGAACATATGACTGTAAAAACTACTAAAAGACGCGTTTGGAAAATCTCAAATTCTCCAGGTGCTTACATAGACTTATATTTGGTAAAACCTGAAACCTGGAAAAGCAACAGTGTTTATCTTGACTGTCAATCTCTAGGAAAGGAGACAACAAACAATGATCTACTTTTTATTGGGTATAATAATGAGGATTATGTGGCCAAAATTTTTCCTTTTACAATCATTTCATCTTATCCAGATGGGATTCGTGGTGGAATTACTCCAGCTCATTTACATGTGATACAATATTACAGAGCCAAAAGATTCGGAGTCAATATTTTCTTACCTTTTCTTGCGTTTGGCCAGTTGACAATTGAAAACAAGACTACCAACGTTTTAAGTAGTAAGAATAATTTGGACTTTATGCAGGCCAGAAATACCAACGAAATTATTGTTTTTGACTTAAAATCGAGTATTTTGACTCTCAATTCTTATCTGAAATCAATATCAGCAAATGCATCTCCTGATTTGAAACCTTGGTCAACAGCATTTGCGTATATGTATGTTCAGCACAGTAAAGGTTTCAAAATAGGCCACAGTTCTGCCAAAAATATTGTGATAGGTAATGAGAAAAAAATTCAGTGGATTGATGCCACTGGCTTTGACACATTTTACAATGTTGAAACGCAAAGGAAAAATCCTCAAGACACTTTAGTGACTAATTTTAAAAGACTGTTAGATATCAACAGACTTCTAATAGACAATAGTTATGTTGAGCATATAGCTAATACATTGATAAATGATGAAATTTATTACACAATTTACAAATTTACACAACAAAACTTCCCTGTACTTGAGAATGTGATTTTTTTTTCCAAGAAGTTTGTTGCACTTAAAGATGCTACATCGACTGAAGATTCAACAACTTTATATACAAGTAAAACTAGTGAGACATCAACAGATGCTGACATGCAGAAACACATAAGAATTATATATGCAACTCCCGAGATAAGAGATAGAACTGATGTTCCAGAAATTGAAAACTTTATAGCTAATATTAAGAGAATCGACGTATCAAAAGCGACAAGATATCTGATGTCTAATTTAGATAAATACATGACCTCATTACGAAGCCATTTTCTAGAGCATCGACTACAAAATATGAGTATGGATAATTTTGAAGACTGGACATTTGCTGGTCAACATCTTGAAATGCTTTTCAGTAATAAACAGTTGATAGGACCCCTCTTTATCAACACAGCAGACAAAAAACTATATTATAAAAATTATGAGAACAGAATAACACCAATTCCTTCTGAATATGACTTTTGTTTGGAGACAACTTCTCACTACGTGACTGATGGACAAGGATATTTGATATCATTCATATACATACCAGAAGATAAAAAATTGGCTTTTATTTATGGAAACCGTGAAATGTTTGTTGACACTGATAAACTGAACAGTATGAAGGAGTTCAAATTGTCTCCTAAAAACGAAGCACGACATCATGTGGTCAATATAGATGACCAATCACAAACATCAATGCAAGGATCCTCACAAATTCTTCCTCCCTCCCTCCCTATTCCAAGTCCTAGAAACCAAGTGCAACCACCAATTATCTTATCTCCAACTTCAGCTGAAATTATTCCACGTCTAGTCCAAAAAAATGTATTTCATCAAATAACAATAGGCAATAATAAATTGTTGGCATGTGAATTCAACATCCATAATCAAAAAATGCCGTGTCCTATATATTATAAAGTAACGCAAGAAAATTCACTGGAATATTATTATTGTCTCGATAACCATTTTTATCCTTTTCAACCTGCTCCAATGATGCCATTCTGGTCTTACTATCCAATCCCAAATGCGTTTGTACTCAAACCCGGGCTATCATTTCGATTTTGGCATGATTATGTTTTCTTCTATAGGAATAACATTGATGATGGCAGGTACGATCTTTTAAAAACACCCTTGACCCTTGAAAGGCCAGTACAACTAGGCCCCCATATTTAAACCACCCCACCACAGCCCAAAAATGCCCCCGACAGAAGAAGCCCGCCGCAAGCAGCTGTGCGACCATCTGGGGCGGGAGGCGCTGGCAGGGGCGCCGCGGGTGCTGCACACCAAGTTCGCCTGCCCGGGCTCGCGCCCCCCCTCGACGCCGGACCTGCCCTTCGGCACGCTCTGGGGGCTGATCAACCATCTGAAGGTCCTGCACCAGAACGTGCGGCTGCTGGGGGAGGCGGCGTGCCAGGGCCCGCACGGGGAGCCGCTCTTCCCCACGCCCGAGGCGCGGAGGGGGCTGGAGTGGTTCGACCCCTCGCCGCTGCAGCCCGACGCGGAGGCGGAGGTGCATGCCTGGTGCAGCGCGCACCGCGACGCCCCCGAGGAGGCCGCGTTCCACATGCACCAGGCCGGCGAGGACATGGGCCTCGCCCGCTTCCTCGTGCGCCGGCTCCTGCCGTCGCCCAGCGAGTTCGAGGCGGAGATCGCCTCCAACATCCTCCGGGCGCGGCCGGCCTCCTACACCGACTTCCGGGACCAGCTGGTGAACTGGCGCCAGAGGGCCCTGTACCACCTCCTCTGCCTGGCAGCGCGCAGCATGCCGATGGCGAGCGACTGGGTGCCGAGGGCGCTGCTGCACGAGGCGGACGACTGGCAGGACCTGCTCACCGAGTTCAACCAGAAGAGCTTCTGCTCCTCGCACCGCCTGGAGGCGATCCTGGAGCGCCTGGAGGACCGGTCGGCCATGCTGTCGAACCGGATCTGCTCCCTCCTGGACCGGGTGGCCATCCTGGCCCGGGTGGACAGCACGCGCCCCGGCCGGCCCTTGGACGAGAGCCTCCGGCGCCTGATCTTCCTCCAGTCGCACCCGGACCCGTACGACACCTGCCGGGAGGTGTGGGGGCGGCTGAAGCGCACGCTCGAGGAGCACACGCCGCCGTCGCTGCTGTGCCCAACGCTCTACCCGCCCAACCGCGCGACCTGGGGGTTCAAGCACCTCAAACTGCGCATGGGCGAGTCGCCCTTCATCGAGGCGGGCCCGCTGGCGTGGATCGACAAGGAGCACCTCGACCAGTGCCGGGAGCACTCGTCCGGCCTGCCCGACCGCCTGCACGACATCCTCCTGCGGATCGGGGAGGCGGCGACGGCGCCGGAGGTGGCGCACCTCATGCTGGACCCGCGCTCGCTGACGGACGCGCTGGCAGGGCTGCGGACGCCGCTGCCCGACCTGGGCAACCGCCAGTTCGTGCTGAACCGGATGAACGACGTGCACGTGGACAACGAGGACTTCACGCGCTGCATCGAGCGCGCGCTGTCGCTGGTGCCGCCCATCACGCACCAGCCGCTGTTCGCGCCGCAGCAGTTCCTGGCCTGGCGGGTGGACTGCCCGCCGCGGGCGATCCTGTACCGGGGGCACTCGACGGAGGTGAACCTGGCTGCGCGGGCCCCGCACGCCCTGAGCAAGACCATCCACCCGGACCGGGTGCCGAGCCGGACGGTGTCGGGGGTGTCGGTGCTCGCCGCGCCCACGCGCGACCCCGCCCAGGTCCACGACGCGATCCGGGCCTGCATCGCCGAGGAGGTGGTCGCGCCGCACCCCAACTTCTCCGAGCACCCGCACCACCAGGTCCCCATCAGGGTCGCCAAGGACCGGGGGCCTGTCCCGCACACCACGACGACCCTCGCCGAGGCGGTGGCCCTCTTCACCGGCCCGCCGCCCGGCATCCTCTCCGAGGTGCCGCTGCACGCCTCCGTGCCGTGGGACGAGGGGCACATCGACACGCAGTACGCGGAGCGGCAGGTCGGGTCCAACGGGTCGCGGTACCGGCACTGGCTGACGGTGTTTCACGACGTGGACGAGCTGCAGCGGTGCCGCCTCGCCTCGCACACCGTCCTGGCGGACCAGCTCTACCACACGCACTACCCGCTGATCGGGCTCGACGGGCAGGGGTGGGTGCGCGTGACGAGCACCGCGCCGCCGCCCCACACGCCGGTCCTGATCCGCCACCAGCCCGCCAGGACCCCCGCCGAGGCGCTCAAGCGGAGCGTCGAGATGCGCTTCATGAACGACCCCAAGCTCCTGCCCGTCAGGAGCCCCGACCACGTGGTGGAGCGCGACAGCATGGAGATTTACTCCGACCCCTCGGGCCAAACGCTCATCGCCTACGCGCCCAAGGGCGCGCTCGGGCTGGAGTTTGTGTCGTTTGCGTACGCCATGGCCGATTGATTAATTAATTAAATTGCGGGTCAAAAAAATAATACACTCTACGCGGTAAAAAAAATAACTGGTTTACAGAAATTAAAATTAATTGTACACGTAGACAAGGAAATAAATTCTACAGTCGCGCGCCTATTTCTACCCGCCCCGTTTTGTCCCGCCACTTTTCGCAATGGAGGAGACAGCGCAGTTGGTTCCACCCGCTTCCGACAATGAGGAGAACGTTGACTCGCCTCGGCCTGGCAATGCCGAGAACGTTCCACTCCCTGACGAGGGGCAAACGGCGCCTGTCGACTTCGCTCAGCTCGCGACCGATTACCTGTCGGTGGTCAACGGCGCAATGGTACAAGCCATTCCCTTTGACGAGCTGGTAGTGCTCCTACGCCGCCACAACGTGGTGGCTGCTGCGTCCCGCTGCCTGAGGCCTGTCTTTGCCGCCTGCCTGCGGGTCAACTCGCTCGCGGTGGAGAACTACGCGGATCCCACCAGAATCAACCCGCGGGTCTTTCTGTCGGCGTACATGGTTGCATATCACCCGACCAGCGTCTTCGAGCAGATTGGCGCGCTCGAGCAGGCGGTGCTGGACGCCTCCGGTCCGATGCTGCGGACCTTTGAGGACGTTTGCCAGCGCCTGAGGGAGGGCGCGGCCTTTGACGACCTGCCCAACGTTCTCACCCTCGCCTTCGCCGACATGCTGATGTCCTACATTCGGCACTTCCAGGCGTGGAAGGTTCCGGATGAGGCGCGGTTGGTGACTCGCATCCGTCTCGCCCTCCTCGCGCTCTACCAGGCGCAGGAGCACATTTCCGACGACGTGCCCCTGGATGCCGAGCTCCGCCTCAATTTCCTCAATCAGATCCAGCGCCTTCGCACCAAATTGTTCCAGCTCGGCGCGGCGAACGTGGTCGAGGAGTTGGACCGCGAACTCGCCGGACGCCCGCACGGACCCGACAACCTAGCGCCGATCTACCACCTGCCCGGCATGATCAACCACGAGCGGCTGGCGCACGAGTTGCTCTTGAATCCGAACTTCCAGCTCCGCGCGGTCGGCGACTTGGACTCGTTGCACCGCATCCGCAACAGCTTCCAGGACGGGTTCTGGCGGTCGGTGGCCGAGGACCTGCTGTCCATCCCTCCGGTCTACAATCGGGTGCTGCGCGTCCTCCGCGAGATCAACGACGGAGTCGACGAGTTTCGGGGCCCCGCCCCGCTCCAGCGCAACATCGGGATCATCGCCCCGGGGTCCGACGAGGTCGAAAACCTCGTTGTGCCGCCGTCCGACGAGAATAACCCGGCGCGGGGCATCGTCGTCGATTTCGACGCGCTCCTCTTGCAGCTTGCCAACGGCGCGTTCGGCTGGGACGACTGCAAGGGTCTGGTCGCCGGCTTCGTGGAGACGATCGCGGCGCTGGAGCCTGCCGGCGAGCAGGAGGTTTTGGCGCAATGGGCGGAGGTATCGCTGGCGATGGACTCGGCCACCCCCGAGGAGCAGCCCGCCACCCTGTGCAGGGCGCTCCAATTCCTCATGGACCGTATCACCATCATGCGCATCGAGTCCGCCAACCAACGACTCCGTACCATCGCCCCGGTCGTCACGAACCACGGCGTCGAGTACGAACGATACAAATTTCAGGACAGCCTCGACCGCGGCGCCATCACCCTCGAGCGGACGACGGAGTGGCTGCGCGGCGTCACGGAGCTGGGGGTGGACCGCCTCGCCGAGGCGATGCTGGCCCTCACGCGCGGCCCGCCGATCCAGGAGCTGACCTGCCCGGAGACGCTGAGGCTCGACGCGGAGCACCTCGCCGACCTCCAGACGTGGATCGCCTCGGCCGGCGAGAGGGAGCGCATCGAGGCGGCGCTGCTGGCGATCGTCGCGGGCAGGGAGCCGGAGTGGGACGAGGCGCTGCTGGCTATGGTCGCGCGCGTCGACGAGATGGGGGGGTTGCTGAGGTCGATGGCCCGGCACAACTACGAGGTGCACTCCGCCACCTACGGGCGGATCCTTCGCGGCGAGGCGTAGGCTGGGTTGGGTGTTGGGTTGGGTG
>Ga0164297_10000749_pt1 | contig 38386 bp, 33 predicted proteins | sample GEODES058metaG_FD_113539 | JGI IMG/M metagenome (GOLD analysis project Ga0164297, IMG submission 113539) | Dystrophic lake water microbial communities from Trout Bog Lake, Wisconsin, USA - GEODES058 metaG | ecosystem: Environmental > Aquatic > Freshwater > Lake | place: USA: Trout Bog Lake... | reverse complement strand
CTAGCCGATTTTTTGGCAGTTTGACTTCCGTCTGCTGTGGACGATGCATCTGGCTGAGTTGCTTTTGTAGTGGCCGTAGTGGCGGAAGAGTTAGATTTTTTCTTATTCGCACCTGACGTACTGGTCTGAGCCATGACGCCAAAAGACAAGGTAAGGGCGAGCAAACATACCAAGCTAACCCAGTTACGTTGTAGACGAGATCGCATCATCATTCATACCTTTCAAATTTCGAGACGTTAGGTACCGTCGGCGTAATATTTTCATAACCCACAACACTCTTAGCAAGCAGTCCCATCGGATTGCTGCCGAGCGCGCCAAGCCCTGACAACTCAAGCTGGAAAAATACAGCGGTATTGTATTGGTTGGATTGCGGCGTCGTTGTCACATCCGTTGTTGAGGCGTAGAGCAGCGGATTAACAGCGTAACGTTGCAAAATAACTCGACCTGCCCAACAACAATCACCTTTGTACTCAACACCAAGTAAAGTTTGCGTGAATCCTGGTAATTGATAACTAGCAGGATTATTAATAAACGAATAATCCGCTCTGCCAACCGTGTACCAATGATTCGTTATCGGCCATTGGAAAGACAGACTAATCTGATCTTGACCCTGCGTCTGATAAATCGAGGTCGGTTGCGGCATTACTTGATAACGCCAAGAGGCGGAGATAACCGACTGACGTTGAGGGCGCCAACGCGCAGAGAGCTGTGCCCGATCAAACGCTCCTGAATAGGGGTTGTACTGCAAGGTGGACACCGTACCCATGGTATCGGTCCAGGCTGCCGTATTCTCAAACAAGAACAACGATGTGGTGTTAGTGCGAGGTACCTCATATGGCAGTATGACTTTTTGATCCTCCATGTAGTATTGCTGTGCAACTGAAAAAGTCATACGTTCAAAACCAGTTTCCTCATCGAGAAAACGAGTTGTCATGCCGGCTGTGACTTGATTCGCATTAGCCACCCTGTCCCAGCCACCAGCAAAAATGTTTTCCTGGAAAGCTTGTGAATAGTTAAAATCAGCCAAAGTAGTGTCGTAAACAGGAACTTGGGACTGATCTCGGTAAGGCACGTACAAATAGTAGAGACGCGGCTCAAACGTCTGAATCGCGGCATTATTAAATAAAGTAGTGTTGCGCTCGAAAGTCATACCTGAATCAAGCGACATGATAGGCAGGGTCATTCCATTAGTTGGTTGACCATAACTACCAGTGAGATCCTTCCAATTAGTATTGTATTGATTGGCAAACAAACCAGCTTTCGGCGTCACGTACCAGCCGGGGTGAATACTGGGATAGGAAATACTTGTGTAGGACTTGAAACGCTGTCCCTCTGGCATTGACCCAAAATTTGTCACCCCTGGACCATTTGTCAAACTGAACTGTGTCGCAGTGTTCTCAGTTTGAATGTCAAAGCCTCGCTGATTGAACCAGTTACCGTTAACCACTAACTCCGGCACCTTGTTGTAAGGAGCCACAATTGGATTAGAAGGGTCAGACAGAGTCTGGAATGTCATGTACTGAAGACTTGTTTGCCAAGTACCGTTGTTCCAACCAAACATACCCATCTGCGGGAGTACGGTGGTAGGTATCTGGTTTGCACCAATCGTCGCAAAGTCCTTGAAATAATTAGGATCTGAGACCTGACTCGCTGCCCAAGCACCGTAAAAACCGTTGTTCAAACTCTTCACGCCACTAGTGGTGTACAACCAGCGACTGGTCTGAGTTTGCAAATCGTTGTTCAGGTATGTGCCTGCAAATTCGGCACGATCCTGCAACATCGTGTCGAACTCTGTTACGCGGACGCCCTTAACATACGTGCCAGGAGCATAGGGTACAGTGCCCATGTACCCATCCATCCAGCGAAATTCACCCCCGATTTGCTCACCGCGCTTACTCATCGTGCGGCTAATCAAGGTGGCATCATAGTTAGGAGCCAAATTAAAGTAGTAGGGTTGGGTGTAATCGGCGCCGGTTGTCGATGTTGTGGCAAAGGTTGGAACCAAAAAACCTGACTTACGCTCTTTCTTGATTGGAAAGGTCATATAAGGGGATGCCAGAATCGGAACGTCTTTAAAATAAAGCACTCCGTTACGCGCTACGCCTTCGTTATTGTCAAAATCCAGATCTAGAGTATCCATCTGCATGTACCAGGCAGGATTCGGACAAGGACAACCCGTATAAGTCACATCATTGACTGACATTTGACTGCGGCTAAAAATATCAGCCCACGAACCTACCCCGGAACCACCGCTCTCAAGCCAGAAATTGGGCTGAGCGACGGTACCGGTTCCATTTTCTGTGTCGTAATGGATCTGCGGGCCAGTAATCACACTGCCGTCACGAATAAGTCGCGCGTTACCGCGGGCATCCATCACCGACGAAACTTTGTTGTAATCAATGACATCAGCTTTGAGCACAGCATCTTGTCGGCGAGTCACGGCGTTGCCAGTTAACAACACATTCTCATCAGCATCTGAGCGCAACTGGTCGCTTTCGATGAATGAAGGCATCTGTTTATCATTAGTAACGGGCTTATTCAGTGCTGGTGACAGCCTTAACCCAGCGCCAGCCCAGGCGGGATCATACGACTTCGGCGCCGAGGGGTCGACCACACTCTGCCCATGCGCTTGCAAGGCAAACACGGCACACCCAAGTAGCAGAATCAGCCAGCGTAAGAAAGACACGTGCGCATTTAAACCTTTTTGACAACTATAGGGCGTCGAAAACACCCATGCGCGCCTTGAAGCACAAAAAAGGTGTAACCGGACGGTATTATAGAGAACGAAGCTCTCCTATGTTTATAACGTGGAGATCGACCGTACAACGATTTTTTTTAGTTGATTTATCAATGACTTCCAGTTCTGACGACCTACGCTTACACCGACTGACCGAATGGCTGGCTAGCTGCCCACCCGAATGGGGACTTAGCCTGCAGAGTTTGGCTCCAGCATCCGCCGATGCGAGCTTTCGGCGTTATTTTCGCCTCAATGCGACCGGCCCCTCACTCGTCGTCATGGATGCTCCGCCGCAAACAGAGGACTGTCGGCCATTTATAGATGTTTCTGCTCGCTTGGCAGCAAAAGGGTTGAACGTACCAAAAATATTGGCACAAAACCTGGAACAGGGATTTCTACTCCTGACTGACCTTGGCCCCACCACCTATTACAGCCTGATCCAGACCGAACCGAGCAACAAAGCGCTGCAAACGATATATCGTGAAGCAATCAGCGCTCTGGTAACCATGCAACAAGCTGACGCAACGGGGCTACCTAACTACGACGCAACGAGATTGAAAACCGAGCTGGGGCTCTTTCCTGAGTGGTATGTAGGGGTGCATTGCAAACATGCGTTAAGTGCAGAGCAAGCAAAAATACTTGAGCAAGTCTTTGATTTGCTCGTATCTCATAACGCGGCACAACCGTCGGTTTTGGTTCACCGAGATTTCCACTCACCTAACCTAATGTATTGCGACAAACCTGAATATGGAACAAATCCGGGTATCCTTGACTACCAAGATGCAGTGAAAGGACCCATTACCTATGACCTCGCATCGTTAGTCATGGATGCGAGGACGACATGGGAAGAACCTCAACAACTTGACTGGGCAATTCGCTACTGGGAGCTTGCCCGCAAAAATAATCTTCCCGTTCCTGCTGATTTTGCCGATTTTCACCGAGATTATGAGTGGATGGGATTGCAACGAAACTTGCGCATCCTTGGCGTATTCGCGCGACTGAACTATCGTGACGGCAAATCCCATTATCTAGCCCACATACCGCGAGTTAATCAATACGTCAGACAAGTAGCTGGGCGCTACAACGTTTTTCGGCCGTTGATCAAAATTCTCGATACATTGGATAACATCCAGCCTAGCGTGGGATACACCTTCTAATGAAGGCGATGATTCTTGCTGCGGGTAGGGGCGAGCGCATGCGTCCATTGACAGACACCGTACCCAAACCGTTGCTCTCAGTGGGTGGCAAACCATTAATCGTCTGGCATATTCTTAAGTTAAGGCAAGCGGGCATCACCGAAATCATCATTAATCATGCCTGGCTAGGTGAGAAGATTGAACGCGAGCTCTCTACTGGCGAAAAATTTGGCGTAAAAATTCAATACTCACCAGAGCAAACTGCCCTAGAAACTGCCGGAGGGATAGCAACCGCACTTCCTAAACTGGGCAGCGATCCTTTTCTTGTTATGAACGGTGATGTCTGGTGTGACTGGAATCCCGCCAGCGCAGGTAATGTAGTGGAACGGATGAATCGCCACCAAGCTAGCGCCTGGTTATTGCTTGTTCCTAACCCGAGTCATCACCCGCAAGGCGATTTCACCCTGAATAAGGACGGCGTGGTGAGCGATGGGCAGCTCGACAGGCCTAAATTGACTTTTTCGGGCATCGGAATTTACCAACCTAGCCTTTTTGCGAGCACAGTACCAGAGCACCCTGCCAAATTGGCACCCCTATTGCGCTCGGCGATGGCGTCACGAAGTGTCATCGGCGAAGAATATGAGGGTACCTGGGTAGATATTGGCACGCCAGAGAGGCTGCAAGCACTTGACCAGGCGCTTAATTTACGACGGCAAGCAACCAATTGAAACAATCAATGCAGTCCGATTAGCGCGCAATTGCCGCACGATGTATCCTTGCGACCTCGGATAAGTATGCACAATTAGGAAGTACTAATGGTTACACGTGTTCAGCCTCAGCGAACAACCTTCAAACCCATACCCTACCAACGCACCAATCACAGACCCAGAGTACCGCCATGGCTCGTGGTGCTCACGATTGGGATTTGCATTGGAGCGCTGGGAGTACTATTTTTGCAATCTAGCTACGGCCCAAAACGGCTTTCTGCAAGCGAATCGCAGAAGCTGACCGATGATCTCGCTAGCAGCAACATTGAACGCCAACGACTGCAAACAGAAATCGATCAGCTAAAAATGGCACTCGAAGCAGCCGAACAGAAAAAATCAGATAGCGGTCCAGCCACCGTCAACGAGTAACGACGAACCCGTCACCATGGCGGAGGCATCGCTCGCTAAGAAGACAATGGCCCCCATTAAATCCTGAGGTTCACCAACTCGGCCTAGTGCGATCTTTGAGACGACACTGGTACGAAAAGACTCATCGTCAAGCATAGGACGAGTCATGTCGGTGAGAATAAATGTCGGACAAAGCGTGTTGACTCTAATCCCTGCCGGCCCGACTTCCCAGGCAAGTGCTTTGGTCATGCCCTCAATGGCGTGTTTAGTAGCGCAATAAACCGTGCGCTTGAAACCACCAACATGCCCCATTTGAGAAGACACGTTCACGATGCTGCCGGGCAACCCAGCCTCCAATAGCCCTCGAACCACCTCTCGAGCGACATAAAAAGCCGCTTTTACATTCAGTTCAAAAACTGCATCAAGATCCTCATCTGAGGTTTCAGTCATCAAATTAGGGCGATTAGTGCCAGCATTATTCACCAAGATCTGAAATGGCCCGTGCTCTCTAACCCCTTTGCTTACTGCGGCTGAATCAGTCACATCCACGACCCAGGGCGACGCTTTACCTCCCTCCAGTTCGATCGTTTTACAGAGCTCTTGTACCTCGCTCGCATTGCGCGCAGCTACAACAACGTGCGCGCCAGCCTGAGCCAAAGCGAATACAGCCGCTTGACCAATGCCTCGGCTGCCGCCAGTCACAAGCGCGCGGCGACCATCTAACCGAAAACTAGGTGTCTTCACGATTACCTCCCGTCAACAGTACATGGTCAGGAGTTTATACTGCGACCACGTCTAGGAACCCTTCTTTTGAACCCAACCGCCCCCCTTGAAACCTGGCCATCTTCTCGCACACTCAGAATACGTCTACTGAGTCTGTTGCTGCTGGGTGCCTTAATTCATTTTGGATTTGGCTGGTTGCTTACGTTTTCAGTGGACGAGGCTCACTATGCCTTATACGCCATAAAACTGGACTGGAGCTACTTCGACCACCCTCCCATGGTGGGCTGGATTCAATGGCCACTCATTGCCATCGATGCACCCGTTGCCGTCATTCGACTCATACCGGAGGGTTTGTGGCTCTTGGCCTGCCTGCTAGCGTGGCAAGTAGCGCGACATCCAGCCATGCCGGCCATAGTGAGAGGCATCGTTGGCAATACAGATACACAGACTGATGTCGTTTGGACAAGACAACTCAATGCAACGGGCCTATGGGCCGTGGCGCTTATATTCCTTGCACCAGTCATGCATGTTTTAGCCGTTGGATTGCTGCCAGACACCCTTCTCATGGTGGTCAGTCTGGCTATCTTAAAAATAACTATGGAGCTTTGCCAGGCAAACAACAAAATCCTATCGCTCAGCCGATGGTTGCAACTTGGACTTCTTTTAGGTTTGGCGGGTCTAAGCAAGTACACAGCTGTTTTCCCTGCGTTCGCTGCGACGGCAGTGCTCCTTGGCCACCATGGTTTGAAGTTATTTAAGCAACTTGGTCCTTGGTTAGCGATCAGTCTGGCAATCATTTTGGTCGCGCCAGTTTTCTACTGGAACGCACAGCACGACTGGATTTCTTTTCTCTACCAACTAAGGCACGGCTCGGGTGGGGATTGGGAATTAAAGCGCTTGCTGGTTTTCTTTCTCGTGCAATTTGGCGCTTTCGGCCCACTGCTTGTGGGAACGACATTGATAGCGCTTTGGCTGGGTATTCGTCAAAAAAATACGAATGCGCTCTTGCTAATGCTGTTTTTTATTGTTCCGTTCACTATTACAGCCCTGCTTGCTGGCGGTGGCGGCCTACCTCACTGGACCGCACCAGCGTGGCTCGCCGCGACTCCATTTGCAGCAAGACTAATTGCGCAAGATTGGCTAGAGGGTAGACGACGCAAGCTAATCTGCGGGCTCGCGGCGTTTCAAACCCTGTCTTGTGTGGTTGCTTTCGCTTTGTTATTTTTTGTGGGCATTCCAGGAGTCAGCCAAAACGATAGTTTGGGACGAAAAAATCCGTTCAGCGACCTATGGGGCTGGGACAAAGCGGGCGAAGCAGCAAAAGAGATAGCGGTTAAACTTGCAACTCCGGCGATTTCCGTCCGAAATTGGACGCTCGCCAGCCGGCTGGCATGGTACTCAAAACCGCTACCCGTGTTTGTGCTGGACAATCGCTTTGACCAGTTCGACATTTGGTTTGGCCAAGTACCTGCTGGTAGCGACACTATCTTTGTAAACTGGTCACAAATGGCATTTGATCTCCCCGTGGGCCCCAAGCAATTTGAATCATGCGACTTAGTTACCGAGCTTCCAGTCTATCGTTTGGGCAGAGTAGTGTCTGACTTTTCCTTTTACCACTGCAAACATTGGGGTAAGAACCCTTGAAGCCTTGGCTTAAAGTACTTACCCCCTATGTGCGAATAGGCGCGTCCATCTTGCTGCTTTGGCTGGCCTTTAGGGGCGTCGACTGGCAAACACTGCGCAAGGCAAATATTGAAATTTCGCCAGTGTGGTTCATATTGGCAATTTTGGTGATGCTTTTTGCCAGCGTACTAGCTGCGCTGCGGTGGGCGTGGCTCGCTCGCGCCGCGAATATTCGGCTAGCATGGGGCGACTTTATCGGTCTTTACTTCGCAGGAGCGCTCATCAATCAAGGACTACCGACCATGATTGGGGGTGACAGCTATCGAGCAATTGAAGCAAACCGAATGTCAGGCACAGGACAACAACAACCTCAAAGCCTATCCGAGAGTTTGCACCAACAAATAGACATCGAACATGCTCCGGCGAAATTGCGGGTTGGTTTCTTTGTCATTGCGCTCGATCGTGGCTTGGGATTTGTTGGCAATAACATCGTCGGTGCGATGGGACTGATGATTGCTGGACTTGTTATCACTCCATGGGCAACGCTGCTTGGAGGCCTTGTACTTGCGGCGATGGTTTTAGGCGTAATGACATGCGCCCTATTGCTCGCTTGGTCTTCCGCTAGAAAGGTAATATCCAGCTTACTGTACAAATTAAAAATGAGCGGTGGATTACCTGCATTCGATGTGGCTCTCGGTTGGCCGCAATTTTTAGCGCAATTGATCGTTGCAACCATCATTCATCTGTGCACCATCTCTGCTGTTGGCCTGTGCTTGCGCGCCTACGGTGCCACTGCCCCTCTTGAAGCGCTTATGGTTGCGCTGCCTGCTCTAGGACTATTGATGTTGTTACCGATCAGTATTTCTGGATGGGGATTGAGAGAGAGCACACTAGCGGCAGTTTTAGCGCTTTGGAGTGTTGACCCCACAGTCACATTGCTCAGTTCCGTAAGCTTTGGATTAGCGACTCTGATTGCAAGTCTGCCGGGCGCTTTCATCTTATTGCGCAGAAAAAACATAGGTCCCTCGAAACACTAACCCAAACAACACGCCAAATACCATGAGCATCAGCGTTGACACCATGCGTACCATCGACCGTAGAGTCGGCACGCCGCTTTGTGCACTGGTCAGCCCCTTCGTGAAGATCGTAGACTTCATCAAGCAACGACTATCACCAGCAACTTCGCAACCGAAAAAACTGCTGTTCATAGAGCTATCTGAAATGGGTAGCGCTATCATTGTGGACCCCGCAATGCGTGACGCGCAAAAGCGAGGCGCTGAGATATTTTTTCTGATTTTCAAGAGCAATCGCGCTAGCTTGACGCTACTAAACACTGTTCAACCGCAAAATATTTTTACCATCGATGCATCGAGCCTGTTTGGTCTAGTGCGCGACACGTTCAAATTCTTACTTGATGCCCGTCGACATAAAATAGATACAGTTATCGACTTGGAATTATTCTCACGTTATACCGCTTTACTGACTGGTTTATGTGGTGCTCGAAAGAGGATTGGCTACGATATTTTCCATGGTGAAGGTCTGTGGAGGGGCACTATGCTGACGCACAAAGTGCACTACAACCCTCATCAGCATATTGCTAAAAACTTTCTTGCTCTGGTGTATGCCGCCTTTACCGAGAAAACGGAGGTTCCTTACAGCAAGGTTCATATTCCGGACTCAGCCATTGAAATTGCTCAAGCGAAAATCGAACCGAGCATGCACCGTGATGTGTTATCGAGAATTGAAAGGTCAGCGACAAAGCACGGATTAACTTATATCCACGGCACACATCCACTATTTTTAGTTAATCCTAATGCCAGCGAGTTACTGGTGCAAAGACGATGGGCTCCCGAGCGCTTTGCCGCGCTAATAGTTGCAATGGAGCAAAAATGGCCTGACAGCGTCATACTCATCACAGGCTCTCCGGCTGAGTATGACTATGTCGAGGATGTTAGGGTTAAAGCAAATGCGAAAAACGCAATCAATTTCGCCGGTCAAGTAAAGTTCGCAGAACTTCCTACGCTCTATACAATTGCTGACGTCATGGTAACCAACGACTCTGGACCTGGCCATTTTTCTTCGGTTACAGATCTACATACAGTGGTATTGTTTGGTCCTGAAACGCCTGCGCTTTACGGCTCACTTGGAAAATCAATTCCCATTACGGCAGCGCTCGCTTGCTCGCCGTGCGTAAGCGCCGCTAATCATCGCAAAACACCTTGCCATGACAATGAATGCATGCGAGCAATTTCAGTCAATCAAGTACTGGAAAAAGTTGCCATTCAGTATGAAGCTGCCGTAGCACATCAGGCGTTTCATCGACCAATATTAATTAACTGATTCCTGCACACATGTCTCGCGACCATCACCACTCAAAAGTCGCACTACCATCCCCTTGGGTCTGGTTACTGCCGATTTACCCCTTGATGCTATGGGCTGTGGTGCATTTCACAATTCCTGAACCGGGATTGTTTTACTGGATCAATCGCCACACACAGATTATCTCCGACTCCGTTTGGGGGTTCTTCGTTTTTCTTGGTAATGGTTGGGGCGTTTACTCACTAGCTTTCCCACTCATGCTGTTTGCGCCAAGAATCCTTGCAACTGGGGTTATTTCCGGGCTAATAGCAGGGATTTTGTCGCGTCTACTGAAGCACTGGATCGAATATCCTCGACCCGCGGGGGTGCTTGATCCATCAAGCTTTCACATCGTTGGTCACCCTCTAGAGTATTTGTCGCTGCCATCCGGACACACTTTAACGGCGTTTTCTGTGGCAACAGCTTTTTATTTCGCCGCCAACTCCAAGTATCGCAAAGTGCTCTGGCCATTATTTCTCGTAGCGTTGACAGCTGGCGTAGCAAGAATCGCGGTCGGTGCACATTGGCCAGCCGACGTATTTGCCGGCGCGTCAGTAGGGATATTCAGCGCACTCATCGGCGTATCAGTGTGCCACCGATTGCCCGCTTCCCTCTTTAAATCTCATTCTTGGATAAACACGGTATTTGTCGCGGGCGCCCTAGTCACTGCCTATATCTTGGGCACCATGCAAATGGATTTTGAATTAAATCGCCGATATCAATTACTTGGAATACTGGTAATTGTCGTTACGCTGTTGGGGTTGGCTGCGCAGGTGTTGTTCACCTTACGCGCCAAGTATGGCAGATCTAAAAAAACCACTTAACCTCCGGTTTCGGCCTTGTAACGTGCCAAATTATCTGCGTTAGGCGGATATAAGCCAGGTAGGGCGTGGCCCTTTTGTACTTGTTCCATAATCCAGTTTTCAAGTTTCTCTTGATTGGCAGCAGCCACCATTACGTCATCAAGTAATGCAGCCGGTATGAGCACGGCGCCATCGTCATCGACAACAACGACATCACCAGGAAATACCGCTACTCCCCCGCAACCGATAGGTTGCTGCCAGTCCACAAACGTAAGACCGGCAACCGAAGGCGGAGCGGCAGCCCCAGAACACCATACGGGCAGACGCGTATCCAACACGCCCGACATATCCCTCACCACTCCGTCAGTGACAAGGGCAGCGACGTTCTTTTTCGTCATACGAGCACACAAAATATCGCCAAAAATACCTGCATCTGTGACACCTGTGGAGTCTACGACGGCAATGCATCCTGCGGGCATATCCTCGATGGCCGCTCTGGTTGACTTCGGCGAAGACCAAGATTCTGGTGTCGCAAGGTCTTCGCGCGCAGGCACGAAACGCAGCGTAAAAGCCCTTCCAACCAAGCGTGGTTGGCCCGAGCGAATCGGACGTGTGCCACGCATCCAGACGTTACGTAAACCTTTCTTTAACAAAATTGTCGTTAGTGTGGCCGTTGAAATGCCGGACAACACGCCGATTACCTTCTGATCAAGTTCCATGTTCATTTTCTCTTACCCCTACTTTAGTCAGTTCAGATTTAACTCAGCCAAACGTTTCTCTTGACGGCGAATCAAACGATTTAAATCAGCCAGATCAAGCACTGATAATTTAGGGCCAGGTTTGCGCACCGCCGCACTTGCGATTGCTCCTCGCGCAGCCAAAATATGCTTTCTGACCGCAAGTCCAATACCCTGCTGCTGCTCATAGCGTGCGAACGGCAGGTACGCATCAAAAATATCGAATGCCCGCTCAACATCTCCTCGACCGTATGCATCGCAAACACCCACCATCATCTCCGGATACGCAAAACCTGTCATTGCGCCATCGGCACCTCGAACTAATTCTTCAGGCAAAAACAGTCCTCCGCCGTTACCTGTCAAAATCGAAACTCGCTTTAACTCGCCTTTGTCGCTCGCCGCACGGATAGCCGAGAGTTTGGCCAATCCAGGACAATCCTCGTGCTTGAACATCACACAATGTGGTGAGTTTTTCAAAATTCGCATTACAACTGCAGTCGACATCTGAACGCCCGTTGATACGGGATGATCTTGCAATACCCAGGGCACAGTACCGAGCGTCTCATTAACCATATCAAAATATGCCGCAATCTGATCGTCCGTTCTTAGCGTCGATGCCGGCGCGACCATTACCCCAGCTGCCCCCATATCCATGACACTTTTAGTGAGCTCGCCCATGGGGGCAAAACCCGGGGCAGATGCCCCAACGACGACAGGCACCGTCCCACGAACTCGATCAAGCACTCGTTTGACGAAAATGCGTGATTCATCCGCCGTTAGCTTAGGAGCTTCGCCCATGATCCCTAAAATAGTAAGCCCAGTCACACCTCTGTCTAAATAAAAATCCACCATCTTGTCGGTACTTTCAAGATCCAGCGCGCCATCGTCCTTAAACGGCGTAACAGTAATCAGATAAACGCCTTTTGCGGTTTCATTAAAAGTATTCATAAAATGACTTGCCCCTAGTTCTGAGAACAAATAGTCTAAGCCAAGAAACACCTGTATGGAGACAACTATGAAAGATCGGGGATTATTAAGCCTAGGCGTAATGCTATTAGCCTGTGCAGCGACCCTATTCGCTTACGATGTTTCAGCTCAGGATTTTCCGAAACAACCCATCAAACTTGTTGTGCCATGGGCGCCTGGTGGCAATGTAGACATCACTGCCAGAGCCATCGCACCCGCCATGAGTGAAATCCTTGGACAGCAAATTGTTGTTGAGAACAAGCCTGGGGCCGGAGGCTTTATTGGCACTACTGGCGTAGTGCGATCGATGCCAGACGGCTATACCCTTATGCTTGGCTCGAGTGGATCGATTTCCACGGGCCCGGCTCTGGCGCGCACACCTCCTTATGATCCGACCAAGGATCTCGTCGCGATAGGCCCAATCCACTCGGTACCGATGGTCTTGACTGTTTCTTCGAAGGGAAAAATCAAGACTTTTCAAGATTTTGTTGCGTACTCGAAAGTGCCCGGCGTACAAATATCGATTGGCTCAGCTGGCAACGGATCAAGCCAACATCTGGTGCTTGAACTACTGGCATATCGACTGGGCATTAAACTTAATCACATTCCGTACAAAGGTAGCGGGCCCGCGATCAATGATTTGTTGGGCAATCAACTGGACTCTATGATGGATCAGTTAACCGCCTCAATAGGCCACATCCGCAGCGGTAATTTAATAGCGATCGCGCAAAGTGCAAAAAAACGTTCCGCGCTCTTGCCGGACGTTCCAACCTTTGAGGAGTTAGGAATCAAAGATTTTGACATGGTAACTTTCACCGGAATTTTTGGGCCTGTGGGCATACCGCCAGCAACACTGGACAAACTTACGCTTGCACTTAAACAGGCGCTAGCAACGGAGCAGGTCAAACAACGATTTGATAGTCTGGGGGTGGACATCATTACGCTGGACAGACCAGCATTTCAAACTTATGTGAACAAAGATTTTCGCGACTCTCAAGAAATTGGTCGAGCTGCAAACATCGTCATTAACGAATAAATAAATAATTAACCCACAATCAGAACCCGAGAAAATGACCAACGACGAGCAAATATCAGCACTCGAAGCAAACTATAAGCACATACTGGGATTCGTACCAGAAAGGATCCATAATCGCATCAAACTTGGTGTCGAAAGCGCCGCAGACATGACAATTGGCATCGAAAATTTACGAGCACAATTATTAGAACCAGCGGCACTCGATCTTAAAACAAGCCAGTTGATGGCTTTTGGAATGCTCTTGATGAACCTATCGCAAGCAGCAGAAAATCACGCTGTGGCGGCACTTAGAGCGGGTGCCAGCGTGCAAGAACTTCAAGCAGTCGCAGGTATTGCATTCGTATTCAGAGGAATCCCTGCTATCAACTTATCTGGCGAGGCTATCGCCGGTGCATTGAAAAAGTCGGAAGCATTAGATAAAAACAATACTTGAGTCTGTCATAAAAGCAGCGATTTTCTAGTATCTCTCACGACTACACCCCAAGCACTAATTAAAAGCATCTCAAGCACTTAAAAAGTGCAATTACTGCGTTCATGCCTTATCTGGGGGAATTCGCCTATCGACTGTATAGTGGCAAAAACAATCTGATTGGCATGTAAATTGCTTTAACTCCGCATAACTGTAATCCGGAGTACAAGCATGAGCACTCGTAAAAGCACCACACAGCCTGTCAATCTAGGCCGCCGGCAGATTCTATCCACTACAAAAAGTGCTCTTAGTGGAGCAGCGTTGATGGCCTTGGTGGATCCATTGGTTAAAGCCGGAGCGTGGGCGGCTGGCAGCGATGCCCCGGAAAAACCAGAGGTGAAAGTGGGGTTTATTCCACTTACCGATTGTGCATCCGTTGTCATGGCGTCGGTCATGGGATTTGACAAAAAATATGGCTTGAAAATCACGCCCTCAAAAGAGGCGTCCTGGCCTGGCATAAGAGACAAACTAATTAACGGCGAACTCGATTCAGCTCACGTTTTATATGGTTTGGTTTACGGGGTTCAATTAGGCATTGGTGGCCCGAAGAAAGACATGGCTGTTTTGATGACGATCAATAACAATGGTCAAGCCATCACCTTGTCTCAAAAACTCGCTGACAAAGGTGTCAAAGACGGTGCATCACTCAAAGCCTTGATGGCAAAAGAGGTCCGCGAATACACCTTCGCGCAGACCTTCCCGACAGGCACGCACGCTATGTGGCTCTATTACTGGATGGCCGCCAGCGGAATCAATCCCTTGAAAGACGCGAAAATCATTACCGTGCCACCGCCTCAAATGGTAGCAAACATGCGAGTGGGCAATATGGATGGTTTTTGTGTCGGTGAACCATGGAATGCAAGAGCCATCGTCGACAAAATCGGATTTACGGCCGAGACCACACAGACTATATGGAAAGATCATCCAGAAAAAGTACTTGGCTGCACGGCTGATTTCGTCTCCAAATATCCCAACACTGCACGGGCGATGACCGCAGCGGTTTTGGAGGCGTCAAAATATATTGATGCCTCGGTCGCTAACAGACGTAAGACCGCGGAAGTCATTGCGGCGAAATCTTATGTCAATACAGATATGGATGTCATTGTCGATCGTATGTTGGGACGCTATTCGAACGGTCTGGGTAAAACATGGGACGACAGCGATCCGATGAAGTTCTACAACGAGGGCAAGACCAACTTCCCGTATTTGTCCGACGGGATGTGGTTTCTCACCCAGCACAAACGCTGGGGCCTGCTAAAGGAACATCCAGATTATCTGGCCGTAGCTACAAAGGTAAATCGTATCGACATATACAAAGAAGCGGCGAAAGCGGCAGGTGTTCCGCTACCGTCATCTGAAATACGAACCTCAACTCTGCTTGACGGTGTTGTCTGGGATGGTAAAAATCCGGCCGCATACGCAGACAGCTTTAAGATTAAGGCTTAAGTTCGACATGTTGATTGACCCTAAAAGCCTCGATACCGAAATGGTCGACGAGCACGCTGAACGAGCTGCATTACGCGAACGCGAGGCTCGCAGAATCGCGCTTCGCGATCAGATCATGTCTTATCTTGAACCAATAGCACCGTTTATTTTGGGCAGCTTTGGTTTCATTTTATTTTTGCTTATTTGGCAAGCCATTCATATTGGGATATCGGAAATCCCATCACCAGCATTCACATTTAATGCCGCAGTAGGACTTTTTTCTGATCCTTTTTATTCAAACGGGCCAAATGATCAGGGAATAGGCTGGAACATCCTATCGTCGCTTCGCCGTGTTGCGCTTGGCTTTGGCTTTGCAGCCGTGATAGGGATACCAGCTGGATTTGCAATTGGTCGATTCAAATTATTCGGCGCAATGACCTCGCCAATCATTAACTTGCTCAGGCCTGTCTCACCCCTCGCATGGCTACCGATAGGTTTGCTGTTATTCAAAGCCGCCAACCCTGCTGCGATTTGGTGCATTTTTATCTGCTCAATTTGGCCGATGGTCATCAACACTGCCGTGGGCGTAAGCAAAATTCCAGAGGACTACACCAACATTGCTCGAGTGCTTAATTTGTCAGAGTGGAAAGTATTTACCAAAATTTTGTTTCCGGCGACGTTGCCTTACATGCTAACCGGAGTGCGTCTATCTATCGGCACAGCCTGGTTAGTGATTGTTGCTGCAGAAATGTTAACGGGTGGAGTCGGCATCGGCTTCTGGTTGTGGGATGAATGGAACAACCTGAAGGTTGAAAACATCATCATTGCAATTTTTGTCATCGGCATTGTGGGCTTGTTACTGGAACATTGCATGATCACCATTGCCAAACGATTCTCGTACGAATAATTGCACGATAAATAACATGTCAAATCCGCAAAACTCGCGCTACTTGCTTATTGAAGATGTTCAGCAAGTTTTTAAAACCAAGAAAGGTCCTTTTGTCGCGCTCAAGGATATCAACTTGAGCGTAAAAAAAGGTGAATTCATTACTCTTATCGGTCACTCAGGATGCGGTAAGTCGACGCTATTGAACTTAATAGCCGGATTAACAATGCCTACGGACGGTCGATTGATCTGCGCAGGCAGGGAAATTGCTGGCCCAGGTCCGAGCAGAGCGGTTGTATTTCAAAACCATTCGTTATTACCTTGGCTCTCGTGCTACGAAAATGTGTACCTAGGCGTAGAAAGAGTTTTCGCTCACGAAGAATCCAAAAAACAGCTAGGTGAGCGGACCGAAGCGGCCATGGCACTAGTTGGCTTAACCCATGCACAACACAAGATGCCGCACGAGGTGTCGGGCGGAATGAAGCAGCGAGTAGGCATTGCTCGCGCATTAGCAATGGAGCCTCAGGTCTTATTGCTTGACGAGCCCTTCGGAGCATTGGATGCACTTACACGAGCAAATTTACAAGATGAATTAATGCGAATCATGGCAGCAAAAAATAGCACTGCAATTATGGTCACTCACGACGTGGATGAAGCGGTGTTGCTGTCGGACAGGATAGTAATGATGACCAACGGACCTGCTGCAAAAATTGGTGAAATTTTATCTATTGAGCTGGATAGGCCGCGAGATCGTGTCGCGATGGCGAACAATCAAAACTATCAGGACTATCGAACTGCCGTAATTGACTTTCTTTACCGAAAGCAAGGTAATCCCGCTCTCAAGTCAGCCTAAAGAGATTCGTATGAAAAAGATGAAACTCGTATTAATCGGCAACGGAATGGCCGGTATTCGGACTCTCGAAGAGTTGTTAAAAATCGCGCCAGATCTGTATGAGATCACCGTGTTTGGTGCAGAACCACATCCGAACTACAACCGCATATTGCTCTCTCCCGTCCTCGCAGGTGAACAGAATCTCGAACAAATCATTCTGAACGACATGGATTGGTACGCCGCGCATCAAATCAAGCTTCATTTAGGGAAAAAAGTAACCAAAATCGATCGCAAACTCAGAGAAGTGCATGCTGAGGACGGCACCGTCGAGACCTACGACAGGTTGCTGCTTGCCACTGGATCCTTACCTTTTATCCTACCAATACCAGGCAAAGATTTGACCGGCGTCATCGCTTACCGGGATATTAAAGACACCAACGAGATGATTGCTGCGGCTGAGCAATTCCAACACGCAGTGGTTATTGGTGGAGGCTTACTGGGATTAGAAGCCGCAAATGGCTTGCGTGCACGAGGTATGGATGTGACCGTAGTTCATATCGCTGAGTGGTTAATGGAACGTCAGCTTGATCAAGTAGCAGCACAATTATTGCAGACGAATCTCGAGGCTCGTGGAATTAGTTTTAAACTCAAGGCTCAAACAGACGCTCTATTGCCTAACGAAGATGGAACTAGAGTAGCGAAAGTAAGATTCAAAGATGGTTCTGAAATTAGGGCTGATCTTGTTGTGATGGCTGCGGGTATTCGTCCCAATACTGAACTGGCTGAATCAGCGCGAATCCACTGCTCACGCGGGATCATTGTCAACGATACGATGCAGACCTTTGACCCGCTGGTCTATGCGGTTGGAGAATGCGTCAATCACCGTGGGTCAGTTTATGGTCTTGTGGCACCATTATTTGAACAAGCAAAAGTTTGCGCTAACCACTTAGCAGAGTTTGGTATCGCGCGGTACTTAGGATCAGTAACTTCGACCAAACTCAAAGTGACTGGAGTTGACCTATTTTCTGCCGGAAACTTTATGGGTGGCGAAGGTTATGAAGAAATCACTCTTGCCGATCCAGCATCGGACGTATACAAAAAACTAGTGATCAAAGACGACAAGCTCGTGGGAGCTTGCGTCTACGGCGATACTGCCGATGGCACTTGGTATTTCAAGTTATTACGTGAAGAGAAAAACATCTCTAGCATCAGAGACTCCTTAATTTTTGGCGAAACAAACATCGGCGACGTTGGGCATGAAGGGCACAACAAAGCGGCAGCGATGGCCGATTCGGATGAAGTTTGTGGTTGCAATGGCGTAAGTAAAGGCAAGATTGTTAGCGCGATTAAAGACCAAGGTCTGTTTACTCTTGATGAGGTCAGAAAGTGCACAAAGGCAAGTGCATCTTGTGGATCATGCACCGGTCTTGTTGAACAAATATTGATGAATTGCCTCGGAACGAATTATTCTGAGACTCCTGCGAAAAAAGCGATGTGCGGCTGTACGGATAGCTCGCACGAGGACGTGCGCATAGCTATCCGAGAAAATAAATACCTTACTCAAAAAGAAATTAGAGAAAACCTCGGTTGGCGAACACCCACCGGTTGCTCAAGTTGCCGGCCAGCATTGAACTATTACCTAATTTCAACTTGGCCTCACGAAGCTGTAGACGATCCTCAGTCACGATTTATAAACGAGCGTGCTCACGCCAATATACAAAAAGATGGCACGTATTCTGTAGTACCTCGCATGTGGGGCGGTTTAACCAATGCCAGCGAGCTGCGACGCATCGCTGACGTTGCTGAAAAATACCAAGTACCCACAGTTAAGGTGACGGGTGGGCAGCGAATCGATCTGCTTGGTATAAAAAAAGAGGATTTGCCCGCAGTGTGGAAGGATCTTGGCATGCCATCGGGCCATGCTTACGGAAAGTCCATACGCACGGTAAAGACTTGCGTAGGATCTGAACATTGTCGGTTTGGAACTCAATTGTCTATGGACATGGGAGTAAAACTCGAACATATGCTTTTTGGAATGTACTCGCCGCACAAAGTCAAACTCGCCGTTTCGGGCTGCCCGCGGAACTGCGCTGAAGCGGGTATCAAAGACGTGGGTGTCATCGGTGTCGATTCTGGCTGGGAGATATACATCGCGGGCAACGGCGGCATCAAAACAGAGGTCGCTGAGTTTCTATGCAAAGTCAAAAGCGATGAAGAAGTGCGCGAGTACGCAGGCGCTTTCATCCAACTGTATCGCGAGGAAGGTTGGTATTTAGAGCGTACCGTTCACTACGTGCAGCGAGTCGGACTCGATTATGTCAAGGACCGGATTTTGAATGACTCGCAAAAACGTAAAGACCTCTTTGATCGCCTACTCTTCGCACTCAAAGACGCACCCGATCCCTGGAAGGACTTTGAACAAGCTGGCGTAGATCTCCGGCAATTCAAACCAATTACAGTTCAAACAGTTTCATAAAGTAACCGCTATGCATTCACAAACTTCCGGTTGGGTGTACGTCACCAAAATTGATGAGATTCCGATTGCTGGTGCACGAGTCGTGACAGGTGGCAAAGCCGGACCTATCGCTATTTTCAGAACTGCTGACGACTCTATTTTTGCAGTATTGGACAAATGTCCTCACAAAGGCGGGCCTTTATCGCAAGGAATAGTTAATGGCCATGCGGTCACCTGTCCGTTGCATGCATGGAACATCAACCTCTCAGACGGTTGCGCTATCGCACCGGATAGCGGCTGCGCAAGATCCTACTCGATTCGCTGCGAATCAGGCGATGTATTGCTATCCGTAGCTGAGTTAGCGAGCGACTAATGCGACAAGATGCAGTAATCAACAGGACTATCAAAACAACCTGTTGTTATTGTGGTGTAGGTTGTGGCATGTTAGTCGAGACCGAGCCGCACAATGACACACTAATAATAAAAAGTGTTACGGGAGATCCTGATCACCCTGCAAACTTTGGTCGCTTATGCTCCAAAGGTGCGACATTAAATTTGACTGCTCAACCGCATATTTATGAGCAAACACGCGTCAAGCAACCCGAATGGCGAAAAAATAAGAACGCTCCGCGTGAACAAGCCACTTGGGATGAAGTTAACGAACATATTGCGAGCCGCTTTGCGGACATCATCTCTGAGCACGGTCCCGACTCGGTTGGCTTCTACGTGTCAGGTCAGATATTGACCGAAGATTATTATGTTTTCAATAAGTTGGCTAAAGGCTTAATAGGCACCAACAATATTGATACAAACTCCAGACTTTGTATGTCTAGCGCAGTAGCAGGATACAAACGCAGCCTCGGCGCTGACGCCCCCCCCTGCAATTATGAAGACATTGATCACGCCGCTGTGATTTTTATCTCCGGCTCGAACACCGCATACGCACACCCTATTTTGTTTAGACGTATCGAGGCGGCCAAAGAAAAAAATCCATCACTAAAAATTATCGTCATTGACCCACGCAGGACTGATACTGCGAATTCCGCAGATCTTTTTCTACAAATATTGCCTGGAACAGATATCGCGCTTTACCATGGCATGCTTCATATCATGTTGTGGGAAGGATGGATTAATCAAGACTTTATTGATCAACATACAGACGGTTTTTCTGAACTTAAGACGCTAGTAAAAAACTATCCGCCTAAATCGGTAGCTGAAATATGTGGCATCCCCGAATCACTATTATTCGAGGCAACAAAACTCTTTGCCACATCACCCGCAACACTCTCTCTGTATTGCCAAGGTCTGAATCAATCTAGCTCGGGCACAGCAAAGAATAGTGCTCTGATTAATCTACATCTGGCTACAAAGCAGATAGGTAAAGCTGGTGCCGGACCATTCTCTTTAACGGGTCAACCCAATGCCATGGGCGGCAGGGAAGTCGGCGGATTGGCAAACCAACTTGCTGCTCATCGCGAATTAGCCAATCCAGAGCATCGACAACAGGTTGCGGCATTTTGGCAAGTGACGTCTGTTTCTGAAACACCTGGCTTGACCGCAATTCCGATGTTTGAGGCTTTGCGTTCAGGCAAGCTCAAAGCCATCTGGATAGTCTGTACTAATCCAGCGCAGTCTCTACCTGATCAAACACTCGTGCATCAAGCTTTGAGTTTGGCTGAATTCGTGGTCGTGCAGGAAGCTTATGCAAACACCGCAACCACTGCTTACGCTGACGTACTTTTACCTGCCACAACTTGGGCTGAAAAAATTGGTACCGTCACGAACTCTGAAAGACGAATTTCGAGAGTAAATCCTGTTTTGCCACCGTTCGCTCAAAGCAGACACGATTGGGAGATTGCGCTCAACATCGCTAAACGACTTGAAAACAAACTTACTGCGGTAAGACGCTTAAGCAAAGAGTCTATGTTTGCTTTTGAGACAGCACAGTCAATATGGGAAGAACACCGAGCGCTGACTGAAGGTAAAGACCTTGACATCACTGGACTCAGTTACGAGATTCTCGACCGATTTGGACCACAACAATGGCCTTTCCCCTCGGGTGCTTCAACTGGAGTGACTCGGCTATACGAGGATGGTCGATTTGCCACTGCAACAGGTAAAGCGAGGTTTTGGGCAGAGGAATACCGGGCAACCGCAGAACTCACGTCGCCGCGCTACCCCATCGCCATGACAACGGGTCGACTGCGCGACCAGTGGCACGGCATGAGTCGAACTGGCACCATTGCAAGATTATTTGCTCATGCGCCCAAGCCTTGTATTGAACTTTCGAAAATCGACGGTAAAAGACTTGACCTGCGTGATGACGAATTTGTATACGTCACCTCACAACGAGGCGTACAAGTTTTACCTGTATCTTTATCTGAAAGTATTGCACCATCACAGGCTTTTATAGCCATGCACTGGGGAAGCGAATATGTTTCTGGCCATGCGGGCAAATCGATCAGTCTCGGTGTTAATGGATTAACGCTAGCGGCGCTTGATCCAGTGTCGGAACAACCCGAGCTAAAGTTTGCAGCGATCAAGGTCACAAAAGCTAACTTACCATGGCACCTTCGTGTATTTGGATGGTTTCCCGATTCGGTTGCACTCACAAAACAACAACAACTCCGTACTCTATTCGATTCCACCACTTATGCGAGTTGCGTCTTGTTTGGACGAGATGACGAACTTCGACGAACGGGCGTGCACCTTACCTTAGCCGGGATCGTGAAGTTTGACGAATCGCTACTTGATAAAGTTATGGATATTTTCGAGCTTCAGGCTTGCAAGCCAATGGAGTCGGCGCTTGTATATCAAGATAAACGTCAAGGAATCAAACGCCATGTCCATATCAGTCACGACTCTTCAGGGCGAAAATTAAGTAAAGTCATGCTTTGCGGAGCACAAAAAGATATCGCCTCCTCTGAATGGCTTCTTAACTTCTTAGAACAAGCAACAGAAGTATCATCTCTCGGTCGACTACTGCTTGCCTCAAGCGAAAAACCGCCTCTTGCCTTAACCCAGCGAGGAAAAATAGTTTGCAATTGTCTCAATGTCGCAGAGGCGAACATCGTAGAATGTGCGAAGGCCATCACTTTTACGGATCCCTTGATGCGGCTGGAACAGTTAAAAAAGACGCTAGCTTGTGGCACTCAGTGCGGGTCTTGTGTGCCTGAACTCAAGCAAATATTATCGACTCATGAGCATTAGCCCCTACCTCAAACAAATCGCACGAGGCAGTAAGGGTGCGAGCGACTTGTCGCGTGCTGATGCAAGAGAATTATTTAGTCAAATCCTGACTAATCAGGTGTCAGACTTGGAGCGAGGCGCTTTCTGCATTGCTATGCGCATTAAAGGTGAAACGTCGGATGAGTTGCTTGGATTTCACGACGCGGTACTTAAGTATCTACCCAAGTTTGAAGTCTCTAGAACGACCGTTGTCTTGCCATCCTACAATGGAGCCCGAAAAACCACTTTACTTACCCCATGGCTTGCGCGTTTGTTAGTCAATCGCGGTTATGCAGTATTGATACATGGTCTTCAGGAAGAGGCTACTCGACTAGGTTCGGAGCAATTATTCAGGTCCTTAGGTTGGCCTGTCGCCACACGACTTGACGAGGTAGTTAGCCACCTCAGTAATGATCACATCACTTATTGCTCTCTCGAGAATCTCTGCCCCGAGCTGTTTAACATAGTATCTGTAAGAAAAGTTATTGGCTTGCGTAATACCGGTCACATATTGGCCAAACTCATCAATCCTGTGACGAGTCAGAGCCTTCAGCTTTGCAACTATACCCATCCCGCTTATCCTTCGATTCTCGATCAGTTTTTTATTGAAACTAAGGCCAACGTCATTCTTATGCGCGGACACGAGGGTGAACCGGTAGCAAGTCCTCGTCGCTTACCGGAATTACATATTAGACTTCGCGAAGGCAACGTTGCTCTGAATAACGAGCCAATACTGATTGAAAGCGACCAAGACTATCAGGATACGATCGATATTAATGAAACCACCCGCTTATATGAATCGTTTCTTAAAGGGAGCGCACACCCGGCGTCGACGCTCACCAAACAGGTTCAAGTCATCGTAGAAACCTTGCAGGCAATTGTCTGATCTATCATGGACAAATTATCTCAATCATTTTTTTTACCCGGCGAAGTCGCGCTGATAGGCGCCGGACCAGGGGACCCTGAACTTCTGACCCTCAAAGCGCTTAAATATTTGCAAGCCGCCGATGTGGTGCTTGTCGACGATTTGGTAAATCCACTGATTCTCAAACACATCAATAGAAACGCAAGAATAATAGAGGTCGGTAAACGTGGCGGCTGCAACTCCACCCCACAGTCGTTTATTGAAAAGCAACTCATCAGCGAGGCAAAAAGTGGCCGTCGCGTTGTCAGGCTCAAGGGTGGCGACCCGCTTCTATTTGGCCGGGGCGGCGAAGAAATGGAAGTACTTCACCTCGCTGGCATTAAGGTAACTGTTATCAATGGAGTATCGTCTGGCTTTGCCGCTGCAAACTCTCTTGGTGTCTCACTAACTCATAGAGAGTGCGCTGCTGGAGTGGTTTTTGTGACTGGACACTTAAAAAATGCTCAGGAACAACCCAATTGGGACGTTCTAGTCAAAACCGGCATGACGCTTGTCGTCTACATGGGCTTGAGTCGCTGCGCTGAAATACAAACGCAATTAATCAATGCAGGCATGGCGCCTGACACGCCCGTTGGTTTGGTGCAGTCCGCAACGTGTGAAACTCAACAAGTCGTTACCACACGATTAAGCTCGCTTAGGCATACTGCGGAACAACGACAGCTCAAAAGCCCAGTTATTATCATTATTGGCGACGTTGTACATGGCGCCAGGCAAATTCAAAACATGAGTAAAGCAGCGTAGTTGGACTAACTTCGAGGATGCATCCGTTGAGTCAAAAGAAAGCACTTGTATTATTCGCGCATGGTTCGCGTGATCCAAATTGGCGTGTACCGTTCGAAGCGATTCTGGCAGAAGTTAAAGCTCAATACTCTGATTTGGCAACACTAGCTTTTCTTGAAAGTATGCAACCTAGCCTTGATAAAGGGATTGCAAACATGGTGGACTCGGGTGCGACGTCCGTACATATTGTTCCATTGTTTCTAGCCGTAGGTAGTCATCTCAAACATGATATGCCGTTGCTAATTGAACAAGCAAGGCAAGCGCATCCCACGATAACTATAACGACATCAAAGGCGATTGGCGAAGACAGCGACATGCAAAATGTCATTGCAAAATTTGCGATAAAAACCGCCAAGCTGGATTAATTAATCCGATCAATCCGCGTTTGCAGATCAGATCCTGTGATCCTAGCAACTACGCTGCCGCGATTGGTGTACGGTTGAAGAGGAACTGCGATAGGCCCCGCCGTCAGTGTCGTGGCAACTGAATTTCCAAGCACCAATGACGTCAACGTTGCTAGCTTTAAACGAAGCGTGTCGCCTTCTTTGTAAATTTTCTCTACTCTCGAACCATCGACATAGATGGCCTGCACCCAACAAGCACCACTGAATGTCAGTGTTAGCTCTGACGGTTGCGACGTATCTCTCGAAACCACCAAAGCAGCAGGATCAACAGTCGACTTGTCATCCCCCATTGAGGCTGTTTGCACAACTTGATCGACAGAACTTGCTTCTAACGCAACAGACTCATTGCCTTTAAAGTCATGAACAGCAAAAAAACCTGCTATTGCACCCAACACAACCAGACTAACGCCAGCGATCGCTCTAGGCGCGCCAAACGAATAACGTCCCGAGCTTAGTTTACCCAGCCCTGCCTGAACTTGTGGATGATTACCAAGCCGAGCCGTCGTACGGACCGACTTGGTCGATCTCGATAGCGCAGCCGAATCTATTGCAATCTTAATATTTTGCGGCAGAGGTACGCTTAAAAACTTTGCGTATTTCTGCGCTGCCTGCGTGTAGAACCAATCGTTGTAAAAAGCTTGCCGGTTTTCGGCTTCGAGCCCACGAATCTGATTCACCGACAATAACAGGCGAACTGAAACATCTTGCAGGCTTAGCCCAAGAGAGGTTCGACTATTTTCGAGCGTTAAACCGAAGGATTCAGGTGACGCCCCGTTGTCAGAGGACAAGTCCATCATACGAGCCATATTGGGCTGGTTTCAGGCATTTCTGCCAATTTGCTGCAAATTATTTTGCTGAACCGAAATCGTACGTCTACCGAGCCTACATTACAAGAATAATTTTACATCGCAGCAACAACGAGACGCCAATTGTTGAGCTCTTGGGCCATAATCGCAGCAAAATCTTTCGCCCCACCTCTAAAAGAAGTGGCTCCTTCGGCTTGAAGTCGCGTTGCCAAATCAGGCGACACGGCATTGATTGCTGCGTTTAATTTAGTAACCAACGCCTGAGACAAACCCTTTGGTGCGCCCACGCCCCACCACGTCGACACATCATAATTCGGCAAGCCACTTTCCATAACCGTTGGGGTGCTGGGATATAGCGTCGATCTATCTTTAGACGTCACTGCCAACAGATTGAGCCGGGCTTCAGTAATCTGGGCTCTGATCGTAGGAATAGTAGAAAAGAAAATTTGTGTACGCCCAGCTAATAAATCAACTGTCGCGGGCCCGCTCCCTTTGTAGGGAACGTGGGTCATATTGATTCCTGCACGCTGCGAATACATCAGTCCGGCCAGATGATTGATGCTACCGGGACCTGCCGAACAATAGGTTATCGCACCCGGATGAGCCTTGGCTCGCTCGTTCAAATCCGATAGCGAGCGAATTCCTGAATTCAGCGAGCTAACGACCAGAAGTGGTCCTCGCCCAAGCATTGCGATAGGTGAGAAATCTCTTAAGACGTCGTAAGAGACACTTGGATCATAAGCAGCATGCGTAATGAAAGTCGAAGTCATGAACAGCAAAGTATGTCCATCAGGCGTCGCTTTAGCAACGTTGGCCGTTGCAATAGCTCCTCCTGCCCCACCTTTGTTATCAACCACAATACTCACGTCCAGCTTTGCAGACAGGTATTTGGCCAATTCTCTGGCCAAGCTGTCGGTTCCCGCTCCGGGTGGAAAGGGTACAACCAAGCCAATCGGCCGGCCAGCTTGTAATGCCTCTTGCCCACGAGACAGCCCAGGTAAAAGGCTGGCACTCAAGCCAAGCTTGAGGATCTTTCTGCGTGTAAGCACGTTTAAAGTACCCCTGTGACAATCAGAGTGCTTCTAAACGCTTGAGGTAGGCTAAGCCTGTTTCCCGAGTGCCCAACTTCCCTCCCAAATCCCGAGTCGATTCACCCTCGGCAATGGCACGCGCCATCTCCGCCTCCATCGCCTGACTGGCGCGGATAAAATCCGGCTTGCCTTTACGCTGTCCGTACCATGCAAGCAGCATGCTTGCCGACCAAACTTGAGAGAAAGGATTGGCCACATTCTGTCCGGCAATATCTGGGGCAGAACCATGTGCAGCTTGCGCCATAGCGTATTGACTACCAGCATTAACAGATGCAGCCATGCCCAGACTGCCTGCGAGTTCGGCAGTGAGGTCTGACAAAATATCACCGAACATATTTGTTGTGACAACAACATCGAATCTTTCTGGGGCACGCACCACGTGAGCCATCATGGCATCGACAATAATTTCCTCTATCTTTACTTCTGGAAATTCGCGACCAACTTCCCGACACATATCAATGAACATACCATCGCCGAGACGCAAAACGTTAGCTTTGTGCACCACAGTCAAGTGCTTGCGGCGAATCATAGCTAGTTCGAAGGCAGATCTCGCGATTCTCAAACAACATTCTCTAGTAATACGCCGAAGTGAGACAACCACATCCGGGGTGATCAACATCTCACTGCCGCCTGACTCTATGTTTCTATCTGCGTAAAAACCTTCCGTGTTTTCTCGAACCACAACGAGATCGAGCGAACCGTATTTTGTTTGGGCGCCCTCAAAAGTCTTAGCGGGCCGAATATTGGCAAACAAATCCAAACTTTTACGAAAATATTTAGACGGGTTGATTTCCCCTTTGGACTCGTCCTTGAAGTCGTAGGTCGACATAGGTCCGAGCAGCAATCCGTCAGCCTTCTTGACAGCATCAAGAAGATGGGGACGTATGGTTGTGCCATGTAGTTTCAAACTCTCGTGGCCGGCAATATCGTGCTCAAGCACCAAGCCCAATTTGAATTTTTTCGAAATAACATTAAGCGCATCGACAGCGACGCTCACAGTCTCAGGACCAATTCCATCGCCCGGCAAAACGATAATCTTCATATAACCTCAAACGATAAGTAAGATCTGATTCATTGCAAGGTTAAGTTAACATACCGCGAAGCATGAATAAACGCCCCAGCAGGCGTGCCATCGCTCGAGACAAACATGACAAAAAATATCCGAAGCATCAATCGAATCATATTTGCAATCGCGTTGCTTTTTAGCGCCACGTTTTCGTACGGCCAGTCTTATCCAAACCGTCCGGTAAAAATCATTGTTCCCTTCGCAGCCGGAGGACCTGCGGACAACTATGCCCGATTTATGGCGCAACAATTACAAGAAATGCTTGGGCAAGCTTTTATTGTTGAAGATAAGCCAGGTGCCGGCTCCATTATCGGAACTGATTTCGTCGCCAAGTCTGCACCTGACGGTTATACCTTGCTCATGATGTCCAATACACAAACGGTTAACGAATCGCTTATTCCTAGCAAACCCTTTGTATTGATGCGCGATTTCGTTGGTATCGCACCGGTAAATTATTCAGACCTTATTCTCGTCGTACATCCATCCCTGCCTGTGAATAGTATTGCCGAGCTCATCGCTCTGGCCAAAAAAAGACCAGGTCAACTCAACTACGCATCGTCAGGCAACGGGACGCCATATCATATGGCTGGTGAACTATTCAAATATATGGCTGGTATCGATATCACCCACATTCCTTACAAAGGTAGCTCGGGCGCCAGAGCCGACGTACTCGGCGGTCAAGTGCAGATGATGTTTGATGCCGTCACCACGATGGCCGACTATGCGCGTGAAGGTAAAGTCAGAGGACTGGCGACAACGGGTCAGGGCCGCTCTACCATCTTGCCCACGCTACCGACTATGGACCAAGCTGGAGTGAAAGGCTATGACGCGACGATTTGGGTTGGTTTGATGGCGCCAGTCGGCACGCCTGATTCAATTGTGCAACAGTTAAATAGCGCCATTCAAAAAATCGTTGCTAAACCAGAGGTAATCCAAAACTGGGCCCAAAAAGGCGCAATGCCTATGTCAATGAGTGCTGCTGAATTTAAAAATTTTCTTGAGCAAGATATCTCTAAATGGGCCAATATTGTGAAGGTATCTGGTGCCAAGCCGGAGTAACAAAACGTGAGCACCACTCAAATAGAAACCGTCGCATTTACGGTGAACGGGGAAAGCAAGAGTCTTAACGTCGATTCCAAACAAACTTTATTGGATGTTTTACGCAACTCGCTAGGACTTAAAGCCACGCGGATGGGGTGTGCAGCAGGCCAATGCGGGGCATGCAAAGTGATTGTTGATGGTTATGCGGTTAACGCCTGCCAAACACCCATGTGGGCTGTTCAAGGAAAAGTCGTCAAAACACTTGAGGGACTGGGTACCGTCGAGCGGCCTCATCCACTGCAAACCGCCTTTATCCAACAGCAAGCAGCGCAGTGTGGATTTTGCACAAGTGGCTTAATCATGGCAGCGGCTGCATTGTTGGAGCGAAATCCCTCGCCTGACGAAACGACTATTAAACAGGCACTAGATGATCAACTCTGCCGCTGTGGCATTCAACAACGCGCCATCCGAGCCGTTTTACAAGCATGCAAGTAAAGCCAACCACACCGGTTAGTCTGAAGGCGAACCCACTGCTTAAGCAATGGCTCAATATAGACATTAACGGCAAGATACTGGCCTTCTCGGGAAAAGTAGAGATTGGTCAAGGAATTCTGCATGCACTGCGTCACGAAGTTGCTTGTCAGCTAGGATTAAATCCTGCAGAAGTGATAATGGTGAGAGCCAGCACTGCTTGCAGTCCCGACGAGGCGGTAACCTCCGGCAGCCTGTCAATACAAGACTCTGGGCTCGCCCTGCGATTCGCTGCGGCTGACTTACGTGAGCGATGCAGACAGGCGTTTGCAGAAAAACATCATATCGCCCTAAGTCGCGTAAATTTAAAAAACGGCAGATGGCAGGACGATCAAGGTCAATTTGCTGCCAGCTATAGTGACCTCATTAACGACACAATTCTGTCGGGTGAAGTAAAAATCAACGGCCATAACTGCAGCAGCGAGTATGCAGCTGAAGCAATCGCTCATAGCGCTCGCGAAGACATTACAGCGCGGGTTTTTGGTCAATATGAATATATTCAAGACATTGAACTCGAGGAGATGTTGCACGGATACGTTTTTCGTCCGCGTACACTCGCTGCAACTATTGATCAAAAAAATACGGACGTCATCGTTGCCGAATTAAGCAATCTGCCAGACGCGATAAAGGTCCAATGGGATGGTCTTTTAATCAAGTTTCTTGCGTCCAGTGAGCGAGCAGTATTACGAGCCGCAGAAATTATCGAACGGCGCAACCCATGGTTATCTGACATCGATACCCCTGCCCGTCATCAAATATCCGCTTGGTTAAAGGCTCAGCAGATAGAAACGACGATAGTGAATGAGCCAAGTTTTCAGTCGTCGGGAAAGCAACTAGAGCAGACAATTGAGAACGCTCAGCTTACCCATTTCGCGGAATATCAAAGGCCTTATCTGCAACATGCGTCCATTGGCCTGTGTTGCGCGTTGGCTCATCGGCAAATGGGCAAACTCAAAGTGTGGACACACAGCCAAGGAATATTCAATCTGCGGCGAGACCTCGCGCTAGCGCTCTGTATGCGGGCTGAAGATATTACGGTTGAACATCACGAGGGAGCGGGTTGCTATGGCCACAATGGAGCGGATGATGTTGCATTTGATGCAGCGCTTCTCGCCCAGATGGCTGACGACAAACCAGTGCGCGTGCAGTGGACGCGCAAGGATGAGTTTGGAGTAGCACCACTCGGACCCGCGATGGCGGTGGCGATTTGTGCAAGTGTCGATGCAAATGGTCGGATAAATAATTGGTCTCAAGAGGTCTGGAGCCAAGGGCATGGTACACGTCCGGGTCGCGGCACTACGCCGGCTTTGCTAGGTGCGTGGCAACAACAAAACCATTTTCCAGTAACCATGGCCGTAAATGCGGCAATGGCAGTCGGCGGAGGATCGGAACGTAACGCTACCCCTCCCTACGCCATACCGACGTTGGATGTTAAGAATCATCGCGTATTGACTATGCCAGTCCGAGTCTCTGCGCTACGGGGATTAGGTGCGCACGTCAACGTATTTGCAGCAGAATCATTCGTAGATGAATTAGCTCATAAACTTGGAGTGGATGCTGTCGAATATCGACTCATGCACCTACTCGATCCCAGAGCGAAAAGTGTGATTACTGCCGCACAAGCGCTCGCCTTGAATGATCCTGTTAATCTCTCTGAAGGATGGGGACGAGGCATGGGCTTTGCTCGTTACAAAAACACTGGTGCTTATTGCGCAGTCATCGCCGAGGTCTGCGTGGAAGATATTGTGAAAATTAAAAATCTCTACATCGCTGCGGATGTTGGACGTGCCGTGCACCCTGACGGCGCCATCAATCAAATAGAAGGTGGCGCGATTCAAGCCGCAAGCTGGACGCTCATGGAGTCTGCGGAGTTGGGTTCTGATGGAATAAGCAGCGATAGTTGGGATAACTATCCAATCATGCGCTTTAGTCAAACGCCTCGAATCTCAACTCGTCTAGTCGGAAGCAGTGATAATCCTCCACTTGGCGCGGGCGAGTGTTCGATTGGCCCGACTGCAGCCGCCATCGGCAATGCTGTGTTCAACGCAATTGGCGTTAGGGTAAGACAGTTACCGCTCACGCCCGAGCACATTACCAAAGCGATAGACGCAAACTAATATCAAAAACTAGGAAGCCACTCATGGAATTACGTGTCTTAAGCGGTGGCGCTGCCGCCGCAGTTGTTAAAGGTATTCAACACAAATTCGAGCAGCAATATGACTGCCATATCCTCGGCACTTTCAGTGCGGTAGGTGAAATGCGCGACAAATTTATCGCGGGTGAGCCCTGCGATGTCATCATTTTGACAAAAAGCCTGATCGCACAGCTTGTCCAGGCAGGCCTTGTCGTTGAGAACTCGCAACAATCGCTAGGTTTGGTGCAAACAGGTATTGCAGTTAAGCAAGGCTGTGCTCATCCCAAAGTATCGACGCCTGAAGAACTGGCTGAATCGTTTAAAGCTGCAAAGGCGATTTATTGTCCTGACACCAAAAAATCAACTGCTGGCATACATTTCTTAAATGTTCTTAAGCAACTTAAGCTGGATCAGGCACTTGCCTCAAAATTACGAGAATTCCCAAATGGTGCAACTGCTATGAAAACAATGGCTCAGTGCCCGGAGTCTGACCTAATTGGTTGCACGCAAGTAACCGAAATAAACTACACAGCAGATATCGAATTAGTCGCTAATTTACCCAAGGCCTTTGAACTCGCAACCGACTATACACTTGGTGTATGCGCAAACTCAAGCAAATTAGATTTAGCGAAAAAATTAGCCAATTGGCTATGCGGCCCCGAATCGATTGATATTCGTCGTCAAGGTGGTTTTGAGTTCTAATTCAATCAAAATCCACACAATATTGAACCTCCAATACAGGAATTCATCATGAAATACGCAGCTTTCACTCTCAAAAATCAACCGACGGTCGTTCGAGTCGGTCAAGTTAGCGCGAATGAACAAGAGATTCATGAGTTCAACTTAGGCGTTGACGTGTCTGAACAAGGTGTCATCGCCATACTGAAAGCTCAACAAAATAACGCTATGCCAGCGACACCCGTCGCGAACCATGCAATCAGCGACGTTAAGCTACTCGCGCCCGTTCCAAAACCTAGACGTAATATTTTCTGTGTTGGCAAAAATTATTTTGAACACGCAAAAGAATTTGCAGGTAGTGGATTTGATACGAGTGTGACCAAGCCTGGCGACGATATTCCAACTGATCCCATCGTTTTTACCAAAGTCCCAGAGTCTGTCATCGCAACAGGCGAGTCGATCTCCATTCCTTCAAGCGTATCTACCGCTATTGACTACGAGGCGGAGCTTGGCGTGATCATCGGTAAAGGAGGAAAGGGTATTTCAGAAGCAGACGCGATGTCGCACGTTTGGGGCTACACCGTTATCAACGATGTCACAGCACGTGACTGGCAACACCGACACAAACAATGGCATATGGGAAAGAGCTTTGATACCTTCTGCCCGATGGGCCCTTGGCTTGCTACTGCCGACGAGTGCAAAGGCGAGGATACCGCGGTGAAATGCTGGGTGAATGGCGAACTACGACAAGATGCTCGCACAACAAACCTGATCTTCAACATACCCAACTTGATCGCAACACTATCTGCCGGTATCACGCTGGTACCTGGCGACATCATCGCGACGGGTACACCGGTCGGTGTTGGTATCGGATTTAAACCGCCCAAGTATCTAGTGGCAGGCGACACTGTTCGTGTTGAAATCGAAGGTATTGGTGCAATTGAAAATCCTTGCGTCCAAGGCTAAAGGGAAACATCATCGAGCCCCGCCTCATTGGCTACTCTGATCACATCGGTCAGGGTATCTTCAGGCAAGATTAGACCTCGGACTCGATTTTCCGCATCAGCAAGCTTTTCCATTTCACCAGGATAAAAAACCTGGCTATGGCCTGCGGCTAGCGGTACATCCTTCAACGAGCTTATATATTCGTCAATTCGCTGATAAAAATCAGTCAGCGGTTGAAACGCCTGTACGTTAAGCGCAACCATAAAATGCCCTGCGCCACTCCGATTGACCGGGTCGTAAGGGCCGTGAACCTTATCCAGAAACTGACTGCCTGACAAAACGCCAGACAAAATATCGATCATGACGCCCATCACATACCCCTTGTGTCCAGCCATCGGGAGAATAAACCCCTCAAGAGCAGCCTTTGGGTCGGTGGTTGGATTGCCTTCGGCGTCAATCGCCCAATAGTCGGGAATCGCCGTTCGACGCTTGTTTGCTAGGTAAATTTTACCTCGTGCAACGCCTGAGTTAGCCATATCCATCACTATCGGACCGTATCCACCGCCAGGCACAGCAATAGACCAGGGGTTCGTTCCAATTTTCTTCTTTAACCCTCCCCACGGCGCCATGTTAGGTCCGGCATTGCTCATCAACATCATGATGCAACCTTGCTCGGCCCCCATGCGCGTGTAATACATACACGTACCAAAGTGATTCGAGTTACGAATCGACACGACGCCAACGCCGTGCTTGCGCGCTCTATCAACAGCCTCAATAGTCGCATTCTTCGTAATTACCTGCCCGATGCCGTCGTGACCATCCATCACAGCAATCGCACCAGCGTCGATCTCAATTGTCGTACGAGTAACCGGTTTCATTGCACCAGAGCGAAGGCGAGCGTAATACCATCCAAGCCTGAGCATGCCGTGTGACTGATGCCCCCATAAATCCGCCTGAACCAAAGTATCTGCCGCCAACTCAGCGTCATGATCGGGTACCCCTGCGCTTCGGTATACGGCGGCAGCAATACGTCTTAATGCATCGGGACTCGTTCTGGCTGAAGTGTCCTTGATTTCACCATGTTGGCTCATTCGATTGAAGTCCTAAAAAACGCTTTGATTAGTGATTGCTGGTTTTTAACCTTTGGCCGCAATCATCACAAGGGCATTGCCTACATGGCATGAATTTTGCTCGGTTAATGACGATTGTTAATTTATGGAGTACGACCATGACAGTTTCCCATGCGGCCATCACCCCGGCCACCTCCGAAACAGGCGCTCTGCATTCACGGGGCGTGCAACTTTTGCTCGGTGTGATTTGCATGATGGCAATCTCAAGCCCTCAGTACGTTTGGGCGCTTTTTACCAAACCGCTGCTCGCTGAACTGAAGGTCGAGCTGGCTGCGTTGCAAGTTACGTTCTCAATTTTGATCGTTTTACAAACATTCTTCTCACCATTCCAAGGGTATCTCGTCGACCGTTTTGGACCCAGATTACTGCTTTCGATTGGTGCAATTTTGACTGGGCTAAGCTGGGTATTGTCAGCTAGTGCAAGCTCAGTTCTCGGTATTTACTTAACTTACGGTTTGCTTGGTGGCTTAGGGACAGGCATTGTCTACGTCGGGATCGTGGGCCTGATGGTACGTTGGTTTCCGAGTTCGCGTGGGTTCGCGGTAGGCATGGTTGCGGCAGGTTACGGCTTTGGGGCCATCATCACAACATTCCCGATTTCCACTAGTTTGGCTGAATCCGGATATCAACATACCTTGGTCGTCTTTGGCTACATCATTGGCGCCGTCGGACTAATCGCCGCTCAGGGTTTACGGATGCCAGCAAAGGCCCTAGGCGACAAGCCATCGACCCAAAGAGGTCAACCGGCAATCGACGGAGTCCCGCCGACAACAATGCTTAAAACACCAGTATTTTGGCTAATGTTCATCATGATGACGATGATGTCTACCTCTGGCCTGATGGTCATTTCGCAGATGGGCGCTTTCGCAAAAGATTTTGGTGTAGCTAATGCCTTGGTTTGGGGCATGGCAGCTCTGCCACTTGCACTGACCATCGACCGCGTAACAAACGGTTTAACAAGACCACTGTTTGGTTGGATTTCTGATCGATTGGGAAGAGAAAATACTATGTTCATCGCTTTCGGTCTCGAATCGATTGCCATGCTCGTTTGGCTGTACTTTCGTCAGGACCCGCTAATTTTCGTCGTTCTCTCAGGCATCGTGTTCTTTGGTTGGGGTGAAATTTTCTCACTATTTCCATCCACGTTAACAGACACGTTTGGTGAAAAGCACGCGACGACAAACTACGGTTTCCTTTACATGGCTCAGGGTATTGGATCCATTCTCGGCGGGCCGATTGCAGCAATGATTTATGGCTCGAGCGGTAGCTGGATTCCGGTATTCATCGTTATGATTATCTTAGACGCTACCGCTGCTATTTTGGCAATGTTTGTCCTCAAACCAATGCGTAAAAGCTATCTGGCATCCCGTCGCTGAATGGCTTCCGGCTGACGCTTAACTTCGGCCTTGTCGGTCACTCGCGCCAACCAGTTCAGAGAGCTGGTTGGCGCGAGTCATTTCCGGTTGTTTTGGTATTACTATTTCGACCAGCAAAAACAATTGATGGACAAGGAGCAATAATGAGCGAGGCCTCGCAAGATAACCCCTACACTCTAGGAATAGCCCGTTTCGTGTCGGGTTTGCAATACGATGCAATCCCCAGCGAGGTTAAGCAACGCATCAAGCTTCTGATGCTCGACTCACTTGGTTGCGCGCTCTACGGCTCGCATCTTGAATGGTGCCGGATTATTCAAACGGCGCTAACCAACGTGGACAAAACTCGTGACTGTACTGTTTGGGGAACAAATCTAAAGTTGTCAGCGCCTCACGCTGCGCTGATTAATGGCACTGAGGTTCAAGGGTTCGAACTAGATGACGTTCATCGCGCAGGGGTACTACACGTAGGCGCAGTGGTCTTGCCAGCATTAATTTCGATAGCAGAAACACGAAAAAATCTATCGGGTAAGGATTTCCTTACTGCCGCAGTAGCAGGGTACGAAATCGGTCCTCGAGTTGGTTTGTGCATGGGACCAGAGCATATTGGCCAAGGCTGGCATTCTGGTGCAACGCTCGGTGTTTTTTCGGCAGCAGCTGGCGCTTCTCGCGGACTCGGTCTAAGCGAGGACAAAACGGTGCACGCGCTAGGCATCGCCGGCACGCAAGCCTCTGGATTGATGGCTGCTCAGTATGGCGCCATGGTTAAGCGAATGCATGCTGGACGCGCTTCGCAAAGCGGCTTGTACGGCGCACTTTTTGCCGAGGGTGGCTTGACCGGCATCATCAACGTACTTGAATCGGAATACGGCGGTTTTTGCACTACATTCTCGCGTTCAACCGACAGATTCAATCTGAATGAACTCACGGCCGGATTCGGCCAGACATGGCAGACCATGGGCGTGGCGCTTAAGTTTTACTCATGCGTCGGTAGCAACCACTCGACCCTTGATGCGATAAGAGAAATGCAGTCACAACGTCCTTTTGGACCAGAGGACATCGATCGCATCAAAGTACATGGCTCACAAGTAACGATGGACCATGTAGGCTGGAAATATGAACCGCAAGGTCTGACATCGGCTCAATTAAACCTACCCTTCTGTGTCGCAACTTACTTGCTTGAAGGCGATTGCTTCGTAGAGCAATTCACTGATAGCATTGTTGCAGACCCTGCTCGCATGAAGTTGGCAGAAAAGGTCGAGGTGTATCACGACGCAGAAATAACGAGCAAAGGCGCAAAATACCGCCATATGGTGCACGTAGAGGTCATATTGAAAAATGGCGAGACTCTGCGCTCAACGAAAGAATACGGACGCGGCAGTGAACACAGTTTTGCAAGCGAAGCAGATGTAGTTGAAAAATTCGAAAAACTTGCCTCACACGCGCTGTCCAAACAACAAGTCGGGCAACTTCGCGACGCCATGCTAAATCTAGAGCAATTACCCAACGCCAGCCACTTGGCGGAACTGCTCAGCAAACGTTAACAAAACAAGCTAGAGGAGCCAATGGCCATGAATCAGAACCAAAACCGTCGCAGTTTCTTACAAGGCGCGGCTGGGCTGGCGGGCATTGTGCCTCTAGCGACATTAAGCAGCGCGGCGCCCAGTATTGCTCATGCAAACTCCGAGGGCGGACAGGTCGGTCATGCTGACAAACAAACTGAAACTCTGGCAACCTTCGCGACACAACTGCGTTACGAAGACATTCCTAAAGACGTGGTTCAACGCGCGAAAGACACTATTGCTGACACTGTCGCAGTAATCATGTACGGCAGCCGACTGCCTTCCAGTCAAATGATTGCCAAATACAGCCGCGCCAACGGAGCGGGTGGCAAGAGCGCCATACTAGGGACAAATCAAGGCTTGGTGCATGCACCATCAGCTGCGCTATCGAACGGTGCTGCTGCACACGCTTTTGAATTGGATAATCTAACTAAACCTAATTCAGGGTCACATCCTGGTGCCACAATTTTGTCTGCTGCATTAGCCATTGGTCAAGAACGAGGTAACTCTGGACGAGAGTTAATTGCCGCATTCGTGGCAGCGGCCGAAGTCATGATTCGTATCGGTGCGGCAACAACTCATAGCCAAGAGCAGCATGGTTTTCATGCACCGGGCACCACCGGTCCCTTCGGCGCCGCAATTAGCTGTGCTCGTTTATTGAAACTAGATTCAAGCCAAACTCAAAATGCACTAGGAATCGCAGCTTCAACAGCCAGTGGCCTGCTCGAATTCGCTAAATCCGGTACGGGTGCCATGGTTAAGAGACTGCACCTTGGGCGTGCAGCGGAATCCGGTGTGCTCGCAGCAAGTCTCGCCGCCGAGGGTTTCAACGCTCCGATTAGTAGCCTCGAAGGCGAATTTGGTTTTCTGCGCGTTTTTTGTCGTGATTACGATATGAACCTTCTCACCAAAGAACTAGGCTCAACTTGGAAAACCCGCAGCATCATGATGAAACGCTTCGCTGCTCACATCACCGCCCATACACCTGTTGAAGGCATGCTAGCGTTAATGAAAGAACATGGTTTTACCGGCGAAGACATTGCAGAAATTGCAATTGCAACGACAGACCGGGCAGTCCGGGTAAATAGCAATCCTGCCCCCAAAGATATTTTACTGGGACAGTACAGCATACCCTTTTGCGTGGCGCTAGCGACTTATCGAAACCCCATCGATCCTCGATCCTTTGACGATGCCGCGACTAAAAATCCTGCGATCATGAAGCTGGCAGCAACAACAAAAATGTCTGCTTTGCCACCACCAGAGAATCGCTCTGATATGACGAGTATTGTTACCGTCACTTTAAAAAATGGCAAAGTATTCAGTAAAAAAACTACCGAATTCAGCGGGACGCCTGAGCGTCCGCTGAGCACAGAACAACTGAGAGAAAAATT
>Ga0164297_10000748_pt1 | contig 38400 bp, 48 predicted proteins | sample GEODES058metaG_FD_113539 | JGI IMG/M metagenome (GOLD analysis project Ga0164297, IMG submission 113539) | Dystrophic lake water microbial communities from Trout Bog Lake, Wisconsin, USA - GEODES058 metaG | ecosystem: Environmental > Aquatic > Freshwater > Lake | place: USA: Trout Bog Lake... | reverse complement strand
TGCGTCTAAGTATAAACCACCTAAAGAAGTGGGAATCCCAGTTAAATCTACAGTTTTTGGTGGAGCAATATATGTTGTTAATGAAGACGGTAACGTTACACTTGTTAATAGTGTACAAGATCTTAAGTCTAAATAAGTTAATCCAGTACATCCTGCTAAGTATAAGGAAGTTACTGATGAAGGTACTGTTGATAAAGTAGTTAATTTAGTACATCCGGTTAAATCAATAACTGTAGGACCAGAAATAGGTAAAGTTAAATTAGTTAATGAAGTTGGATACGTTCCTGTAATACTAGTTATTTCATTATATGTACCAATAGACAAATCTAAATAAGTTATCGAGTTAGGTCCTGTAATAATTACAGTAGAACCACATGGGTGTGAGTTACCATTGTTAATATATACATTCACCAAATTATTACCTGTACATGTAGCTGTTGAAGAAGTTCCATTTCCCCAATCAACAGAGACAGTTTCTCCAGTAGGACCTTGAATAATAACAGTACCAAAATATCCACCAGTTACACCAAGTGTTAATGAAAACTGTGTGGACGACATTTATTTTAAAAGATGATATATAATAATTAACTAATTTCTATACCATGTAGAGGAAAATCTTTCTTATCTAACGTTTTGGAACAAATATACGACCATTCGGTTTCTTCAAATAATTCAGCCAATAATTCTTTAGTAATCAAATTTCCGTGAACAACGTATTGAGAAAGTTCTTTTGAATAATCGGTTTCTCCACATCCAATCCAGATCCATGGACATTCTGGTTTCTGATCAAGACGATCAAATCGTTCTTCTTCAGATTCACGAATGAATACTTCGTCCGAATACCATACTTTTGTTTTAGATGTAATCTCTCCCAAATAAAGTTTAGATACTGTTTCACATAAAATTGTATTTTCTGGAATTGTAACTGTCCATTTCAAAGGTTCCATCTTAGATCCAAGACGTTTAAGCTTACAAGAATAATGAGTTTGTTCCGTGTACAACAAATTTACAATAGAACGGAAAAATCTTGTTAGACACCAGAACATTTTTATTAATATGATGAGTTTGTTGAAATCGGTGGTTCACCGGGACCTAAAGTATCTACCAAAGCATCCTTTTTTCCAGTGAAAAAATGTTCAACTGCTAGACTTTGTAGACCGCGATCTAAATTCATACCTAGAGCAATTGAAGTTGCTAAAGCTGTGATAATGAATGGTGTACTAATAACAACCCAAGATACAATTCCTAGATCAACTTCACAGAATGAATCTAGAAGGACAACGCAAATGATTCCGGTAACTAACTTGACTGCAGCCGTGATATACATACCTAACCCAAGATCTAGACCAATATGTACCATGATATAAATCAGGTACAGAACAGCTGGAGGACAAAGATGTTCAATAAAAATCATCTTCACGTTGTTTACTCTAGTCATATAAAAAATGTCTGATGTGGAGAAAATTATGGAAATGACATTCTGTTCTCGTGAAGATGCTGAAGACGCCTTCAAGAAAATGGGCACTGTTTTAGAAGCTGTATGTTTACTCATGGAAGCTCCTCCTCCTAAAAAAGAACGAACGCCAATACAGAAATTTTTTGATGATACTCGTGAATCGTTAGCTGAGATGGAAGTTAAAAACGCAGAAGTTCTTAGCGCAAATCGATTCTCTGATTTGGCACCAGACGAGAAGCAAATCCTCCCCGAAGAAACTTCTCAACAAAATGATTGCTCTCAGAAATGTCAGCTTCCCGTTCAGGAATCAAAGGTTGAAAAACAGGAAACTGACGGTCCATAACTGTCTGAATACTTTTGCGATTAGGAGTAGAATAACCATACTTTACTCTACTTTGATCTTGAATACCTTCTAGATCTCCAATACCCATAAATGGTGTGGTTGCCCATGGACGCTGGAATAATTGTTTAGGACCACGAAGACGTACTGTAGATGGATCGCCATTACGCATATCCGTTTGAAGATCAATTGCGCATCCACCTTCAGGAGAATTACCAAAGTTTCCACGAGGAGTCAGTCCAATAAATTCACCTGCAAATTTCGTGGCAGAACCATTTCCACAAGATTCTGGATTATTTGCAAAGTAAGTGGCCTGGTTATTTCGTGCAGACGCATCTACAGAAACATTATTGTTACGAGCATTCGCATGAAAAAAAGGGTAGTCCATTCTTATTTGTGGCTTAGAAAGAAATGTTTCTAAAATATATAATCAATGTCTTGGGGGTATCATTTAATTCTTGATTCATCTAAATGTATGCGAGGAGCAATTCGTTGTCCAAAAATTATTACGGCATTCTCTGATGATCTTGTCAAAAAAATTGATATGGTTCCATACGGTCGCCCTCAAGTCCAACATTTTGGATCAGGAAATAAAGCAGGATTTACATTAGTCCAACTCATCGAGACATCTAATATTGTAGCCCATTTTGTTGAAGAAACGGATGATATGTACCTTGATGTATTTAGTTGTAAACCTTATGATCCCATAATTGTCAAAGATGTAGTCGCAAAATATTTTAATCCTTTAAGTATGCATCCTAAGTTTTTGGTCAGACAGGCTGGACGATATCCATTGCTCAGATAAAAACCATTTATAACTTAGACTGCCAATTCTGGCTCTGAAGTTAATGGTCTACGACGTATACAATAAGCTGGTCCATAAAAACACGGAATAAAACATCGTGATACCCATAGTACAAGAATAATTAAAACTACTATAATTGTACCAGCTTTAGCACATGAATTCGTCTCCTCATATGTAACAATAGGGGACATGAAACCTGTGTGACAAGTTGGAAACGTATATGTTCCATTTGGTAAAGTAGGACCACCTCCATCAGAAGCTGGCCCTGGTTTAGAACTGTAAACACTAGCAAATAATGTTATAAGTACACGAATCATTTTAAATGAATATTACTTTACAATAAATTTTATTTCCGTTTTGAACAAGAAAAACGAAAAAGGTATATCATACAAGAATTATCATAAAAGATGTTCCAACCATGTTCTTGGAATGAACGTGATCATAATTTTAAGTATGTGGTAGACACATACGGTCGAACTGGTGAAGGAGATATTGCACGAGTTCGTCTAACAGGATTCCGTCCTTACTTTTATTTGAGATCTGGTTCTGAATCATCTTCTGATATTCAATCCATTCTAAAATCTTCTAAAGGTACACCTATTCAAGCAAAAATCACAAAAGAGAAGAAACTAGATGCTATGTCTGGATTTTCCGAATTGAAACCTATTGATGTATGGAAACTTGAATTTTCTGCATTATGGGCATTTAAATACGTAGCTCGTGAATTAAAAAATGGTCTTAGGATTGGTAACAGAATTATTTCTGATGGTGATATATTTGAATCTAATTTACCTCCTTATTTACGTTTATTTCATGAACAAGGACTAAATCCTGCTTCAGCTTTCAGTTTTGAAGGTTCTGAAGAACAAGATGATGTTCGAGTAGATAAATGTTTTATCGTTCCATATAAATCTTTGAAACCAATAGATACAGAAATTCCTTTATATGCTTTATCTTATGATTTAGAAGTCTATTCTGAATCTGGCCAATTTCCGGTTGCGGAAAACAGATCAGATGAAATTATTCAAATTGGATTATCAACAAGATGGACTGATGATTTGATGACACCTGTAGAACGTATTGTTTTGGTTTCGGGAACATGTGTTCCTTCTGATACAGTAAAATACATATCCTGTAAGAACGAAAAAGATTTGCTTCTCAAATTTCAGCAAGTATTATACCATGAAAATCCTGATATTCTGGTTGGATATAATACGTTTGGATTTGATGATGGATACCTTGCTGAACGTGCTTCTTTGCTAGGTGTAAAACTTTCTTTAGGAAGATGTGATCCGTGGCAACAAGGTGATAATCTTCCTACAGTCAGAAAGACATTTGAACTAGCTTCAGGAAAATATGCTGTTCGATATCTAGATGTGTGTGGACGCCTAACTATTGATTTGCTTCTCAGTATTCGTCGTGAACAAAATTTAGATTCTTATAAATTAGATTCTGTAGCATCAACATTCTTACGTGACAAAGTTACAAAGTTCATTAATATTTCAGGAGCTGAAACTAGGATGTACGAAATTCATACCAAGTCAACTCGTGGCTTATTCGCAGGAAACTTTGTCAGATTTGATATTGTTACGAATACGATTAATCCTTATGCTGATGGAAAGAAATTCAAAGTATCCCAAGTATTTCCTAAAAAGTTTATTATTGAATTAGAAGATGTGAATACATTTGATGATATTCCTTTGGAAGACCGTTCTAAATTGGAATGGTCATTCTCTAAAGATGATGTTTCAGCTGCTCAAATGTTCAAAATGCATAAAGGTACACCTGAACAACGATCAGAAATTGCAAAGTATTGTATTCAAGATTGTGATTTGGTTCTCACCTTGATGGCTAAATTAGATACATTGGTTAATGCGCGAGGAATGGCCGATGTATGTCGTGTTCCTGTAGAATATATCTTTCTACGTGGTCAAGGAATTAAAATTTATTCAGCTGTTGTTTTCTATGCTTCTAAACGAAACCAAATTTTAGTAACTCAAGAAACATTTGAAGAAGATATGTCTTATGAAGGTGCTATTGTTCTACCTCCAAAAATTGGAATGTATCTAGATCAACCTATTCCAGTTCTAGATTTCAATTCTTTGTACCCTACGAATATGATTGCGTTTAATTTGTCTCCAGACACTTTGGTCTACACAAAAACATATGATTCAGATGGACGTATCATTTCTCAAACTGGGATAAAAACTCAGTATCCAGTAGATGAAATTTCGTTTGATATTCCAGGAGGTCGTAAAACATGTGGATTCGTTCAAGCAGGAAATCCAGAATTAGTAGGTATTCTTCCTTTGACTTTAGATATCTTGCTTAAAAAGCGTAAAGAAACTCGTAAACAAATGGAAGTAGAACCTGATGATGCTCGTAAATCCGTATTGAACGGTCTTCAACTTGCCTATAAAACAGTAGCTAATTCCGTATATGGTCAATGCGGTTCGCGATCTTCGGCAATCAGAAAACTTGAAGTTGCTGCGTGTACAACTGCTCTAGGTAGAGCCAGAATTCATGAAGCAAAGATAGTTGTTGAATCTGAATTTGGAGCAACTGTTATCTACGGAGATAGCGTGACTGGTTATACCCCAGTGACACTAAAAATCAAAGATAAGATTGTTATCATGAGTATGGAAGAACTTGGTAGACTAGGCGACTGGAAAAAGTGTCATGATTCTGATAAAGAATATATAGAGTTGTTTGATGTTCAATCATGGACAGATAAAGGATGGACAGACCTTGAACGTATCATTCGTCATCAACTAGCTCCTCATAAAAAGATCATTCGTGTTCTGACCCACGCAGGATGTGTCGACGTAACTGATGATCATTCTCTGCTGAAACCAGATGCTACAGAAATATCTCCTCGTGACCTGATTGTAGGCGATGAACTTTTACATACAGAAGTTCCAGACTTTAATACGATGACTCATGATCTAGATGAACTCCGTATTATGGGATTCTTTATGGGAGATGGTTCATGTGGTGTATATCAATGTCCTTCAGGAATGAAATCATCATGGGCTTTGAATAACGCAGATACGAAACTTCTTGAATTTTATAAAACTCTTTGTGAAAAAGTCTATCCTTCAATGGAATGGGTAATTAATAATACGATTGAAAGTTCAAGTGTATACAAACTTGTGCCAAGATGTAGGGATTATGGATCAATTAAGAAATTTGTTGAGAAATATAGAGATCTACTCTATGTCGATAAACGCAAGAATATCCCTGAGTTTGTATTGAATGGTTCTCCTGAAATGGCCAGATCTTTCTGGGATGGTTTGTATGATGCTGATGGTGATAAGACAGGTAATATCAGAATCGATCAAAAACATGAAACTACCTGTGCTCAAATTGCTTATTTGGCCACAAAACTTGGTTATAAAGTCAGTATTAATACGCGTATGGATAAACAAAATGTATACAGAATTACTTGTTGTAAGAAATATTCCAAACCTCATCAAAAGATTAAGAAACTATACGAGATTCCTTACTCCGGATACGTCTATGACTTGACAACTGAGAATCATCATTTTCAAGCAGGAATTGGATCCCTAATTGTACACAATACAGATTCAATCTTTGTTCAGTTTCCAACTAAAGATCTTGGTGAATCTATAGAACTAGCTAAACAAGCTGCAGACCGTATTACTTCCTTATGTCGCAAACCGTATAAAATTGAATATGAGAAAACATTCTTTCCATTTATTTTGTTTTGTCGCAAACGTTATATTGGTCTGATGTATGAAGACGATGTAACTAAATGTAAACGTAAATTTATGGGTATTGCATTGAAACGACGAGATTCAGCACCAGTAGTTAAAGATGTTTATGGCGGATGTTTAGATATTCTGCTTGAACAGCGATCTCTGAAAAACGCCCAAGAATTCTTGAAAACATCTTTGGTAACCGTTCTAAAAAATGAAGTTCCTCTGGAAAAGTTTGTTATAACGAAACAGTTACGCGATGATTATAAAAATCCTGATCAAATTGCTCATCGTGTATTAGCAGACAGAATGACAGCCCGAGATCCTGGTAACAAACCACAAGTTGGCGATCGCATTGCTTACGTATATGTAGCTGGTAGATCAGGAAAACAAGGTGACAGAATTGAGAACCTAGATTATGTTCGTGAAAAGAAATTGAAACCAGATACAGAATTCTATATAACAAATCAAATACAAAATCCGGTAGCTCAACTATTTGCATTAGGAATTGAACAGATTACGGGATACATTCCTAAAAAGTATCCTGAATTTCCTGAGTTAGATGAAGAAGAATCTACATTAAAAGTTCTGGCTCTCAAAGAAAAAGAATTGGAGTCTTTGTTGTTTACAGGAGCTTCATATCTACGTAAAGAAAAACGTGGTCCTTTAGATGCATTCTTCCGAAAATAATGTGTATAAATAATGAAAGGTGGACAAAAAGGAATCCTTAAAGGTAGTCGTGTAAAAGTTGATTATGGAACTGGTCCAGCTGTAGAAGGATCAGTTTTTCAATCTACAGCTAAAGGTAATCCAGAAAATACAACTTTATATAAAGTTACATGGGATGATAAAAGAATTTCAGGTTGGATCCCTGAAGATAAAGTTACAGAACTTACAGGTAATCCTCCTGAACCTTCAGGACAAGGAAGAAAAACACGTAAACATAAGCGTAAGACATCTAAACGTAAAAAGACCAATAGAAGATAATGGATGAAATTATTTTACAACTATTACGCGATTCTGTGAATGCCCGAACTCGTGCTCTAGATAGAATTATGTATTGGCAAGATAGATCAGAAATTGCTAGAACAATTTTTGAACAAGAATCAAGATTGATCACTTTAATTGGATCTATAATGAATCGGAATAGACAATTGACATTTACATTTCCAATTAATATGGACTTATCAACTTTAGAAAGTGTTACTGTAGCACCTACTCCTGCTCAGGTTGCTCATGAACTAGTTCCTTTGGAATCTTCTTCACAACAAGCATGTTCAATTTGTCAGGATTCAATTCAGACTGATGGATGTCAACTAAGGGGGTGCCAGCACACTTATCATCGAACGTGTATTCAGACATGGTTTTCGACCAGTGTTCGCTGTCCAGTTTGTCGTAGAGATATCCGAGGGGATCAGGCAAGCCAAACATCTTCTGAGTCTCAATAAACGCTTTTTCACAAGGAGTTCCTGTAGGAGGCAAAATATATTTAGGTAAAGGAGCTGATTGACCATATTGTAAACGATGAAAGACTCGACGCAAGTCATGTTGGCATTCTTTTAAGAGATCGTGGATTCCAGGTATATCAACTTCTTTTGCTGATGGTGGAAAGCATCTCAGAATTTTTACTATATCATTACGTTTCAAGATAGTAGGTGTTTCATTTCCAGTACATATGATAGGTACAGTTCTCAATGGATCTTTAATCCACTCTATAATTTTATTTTGAGCATGAGGATCTGATCCATCTAGTTCATCTAAGATAACACATGTTTTCTTTGTATTTCCCATCAATAATGAATGAATATTTATTGATCCTCTACAGGAATCACGTAGACGATCAACATCTTCATAACTGCGTATACTTGAAGAAGCGTTAATTTCTAAAGGATAGAATCCATAAGTTCTTGCTGAACATAAAGCTAAAGTTGTTTTACCAATTCCGGGTGGACCAGTTAAAAAAATAGATCCTTTGAAATCAGAATTCAAATAAGTTTTCAATTCTTCTTTAATTTCAGAATGTCCAAATACTCCATCTAAATATTCTGGACGATATGATTCCGCGTGCATTATCTAATATCTTGAACTATCTTGTAAGTCCAAGAGAATTCAACATTGACCACTCCAGTTTGTTCCACATGATTTACAAATTGAACATGCTTGAGATAAGGTTGTTATCTTTGACGGATCAAATGAATAACATACAGAGTTGTCTGGTGGCACACATAAAGAACCATTTTTTGTCCAATGATCAGGACATCCTTTCAAATTCAATACAGAAGGTATTACAAGAATCTGAGGATTGAATACAAAACGGTATAAAATCAAAAATAAAATACACCAACCGACTGTCCATACGGCAATAGTCGTATTACTCATTCTTGCTTAGATACAAGAAATGGATGTCGCCAGACATGTCTTTGAAACATTTTTTAAAGATGTAACAAATCCTTTAGTTCGTCATCACCTTGATTCGTTTAAAGACTTCGTTGATACTAAGATCCCTCGCTTTATTAAGGCTTCAAATCCTCTAGAACTTCTTTTAGCTGATGGTCGTAAAGTTGAAGTTTTCATTGGTGGTTTAAATGGAGATCAAATCAAATATCATGTCCCCCAGAATGAAGGTTCAGCCGTATTTCCTCATTCATGTCGTCTAGAGAATCGAACGTATAAATTTGATGTATATACCGATTTCCATATAACCTATATTTATGAAGGTCATAAAGATACTAAAGAATTCAAAGATGTATTTTTGGGAAGTATTCCTTTAATGCTAAAAAGTTCTTTATGCCATCTGTCTTCAATGAACTCTGAAGCTTTGGACTCTGTTCACGAATGTAAATATGAACTAGGTGGATATTTTGTTGTAGACGGTCAAGAACGTGTTCTTCTTACTCAAGAATCTTTAGGTGCTAACATGTTTCATGCTAAAAAACGTAAGACTTTAGTTAAAGAAAAAGTAGCTAGAACAATTACCGAATATGAATCTGAAGCTAAAGTTGAAGGATCAACAAAGGGTGAAGAATATGAATATGTAGCAGGTATCTCATCTACTTCTGAAGATGGTACTCGTGGTCCTTATTCCCATATGGTAACGATTCCTCCTAAACAAAGAATTCCAGATGATGCTGATGATATTCAAAAGGTAGGAGATTGGGCATCTTTTTACACAAAACGTTTAGCTATTATAAAAATACCAGGGTTTTTGCAAGCTGTTCCATTACTTAGTGTGTTCAGAGCATTGGGAATTTCGAATGATAAAGATTTATATGATATTATTTTATTTGGAGTACCTGAATCTCAACGAACTCAATATGATTCTTTATTCCTAACCTTAATCTTATCTCATGAAACATTTTTGAAACAAGAAAGAACTGAAGATATGTCTGATCCTGACTTGGCTCTCTTAGTCAAAGAAACTCGGTCAAAAAGTCAAGGTTCTGTATATTCAAATTTATATTCTAAATTGTTTCCTCATTGTGAACCTCAAGATGAATCTGTTGCTACATTTTATCGCAGAAAGGCTTATCTATTGGGTTTGATGACAAAAATGGCTATGGATATTGATTTAGAAATCTCTACTAATTCTGATCGAGATCATTTTAAGTTTAAACGATTGGCTGCAGCTGGAGATTTATGTTTTGAAGAATTCCGTAGAATCTATAATGATGTGGCTAAAGATTTTATTACGGCAATAGATTCTCGAGTAGAGTTCGAACAAGCTAATTACGCTGGTCGTAAACTTTCTGAACTCTTGCAAGAAGATACGTTGAGACAGAGATACTGGAAATCTACTGAATTTCTTCAGAGATTTTCTAAATCTTTTAAAGGACAATGGGGTGGAGCTGATGGAGTATCTCAGGTTTTAAGTAGATTTTCTTATGTAGGAACTATTGCTCACGTTCGTCGTGTGAATTTAATGATGGATAAAGGAAGTAAAAGTTTAGAAGCACGTAGACTACATTCTAGTTCATGGGGATTTATGTGTCCTGTAGATAATCCTGACGGTGGAAATGTAGGTATGATTAAATCTTTAGCTTTATTGTCAAAAATTAGTACACAAACCGATTCAAAACTTTTGAGAGATCGTTTGAAATCTGAGAAAGAGTTTTTTCCTTTGAGTATTTTGAATCCTGCTACATGGGATCCTAGATGGACAAAGGTTTTTTTAAATGCGGATTTGTTAGGTGTCTACACAGGAAATACTGAATCTTTACATTCTAAACTTATTGATGAACGACGATCTGGAAAAATTGATGTTATGACCTCATTATTTTGGAATCGAACAGGAAATGAATATTTACTCTTTTGTGATGCTGGACGTATTTGTAGACCTGTATATCGTGAAGGAACTAAACCTGATCTAGTTAAAGCGTCATCATCTTGGCAGAAAATCTTGAGTCATATGGATTATATTGATCCTCAAGAATCGGAAGGTCTTTTAATTTCTCGTGAACCGTTCAAGCAAATCCAATCTGAAATTCATGGAACAGCTATTTTATCTCCTTCGGCTTTAATTAATCCATTTGTAGACCATAATCAAGCCCCTAGAAATATGTTTTCTTGTCAACAAGTGAAACAAGCATGTTCGTGGTATAATACGGCATTTTCTAAGCGTTTTGATACAATATCTACTTTGCTTCATACACCACAAAGACCTTTATGTGAAACATGGACTTCTCCTCATATTTTAGGTGGAAACAATTGTATGCCTTATGGCGAAAATACGATTGTAGCAATAGCAATTTATTCTGGATATAATCAAGATGATTCTATTATTTTAAATGAAACTGCATTGAAACGAGGAATGTTTGAAACTTCTTATTATCATTCTTATGATTTCCAAGAAGAATCTTTAAATCAACATTTTAAAGACGGAGAAATTCAAGTTGTAAATTCATCTGAAGTATGTAATCCTGCTATGGATCCAAAATATCGCGATACAGTTATCCTAAGTTCTAAATCAGATTATTCTTTATTAGATTCAGCAGGTGTTATTCGTCTAGGATCACATGTTCAGCCAGATACAGTTTTAGTTGGAATGGTAACTCCACAATTAAATAGTCGTGGTGAAGTTAGTGGATATCATGATACATCAAAAACACCTAAGAGAGGACAGCATGGAATTGTAGATGGAATTTATCGATATACAACACCTGAAGGTCTACAAGGTATTAAGATCAGAGTAGCTGAATCTCGTCTTCCTGTTCCTGGAGATAAATTTAGTGCTCGTCATGGACAAAAAGGTACTTGCGGTATTCGTTTAAAAGAGGAGGATATGCCATTTACTGCTGAAGGTCTAAGACCCGATATGATTATTAATCCATGCGCATTCCCTTCTCGTATGACAATAGGTCAATTTGTTGAATCTATGTCTAATATTCTTGCAGTAGATCTGGGTGTTCTAATTGATGCTACAGCATTCAGTACTCAAAATAGAATCATGGACACAAAAGAGATTATGTTACAATTAGGTTATCATCCTTATGGAAATCAACTTTTGTATAATGGCCAGACCGGTGAACTAATTCAATCTGAAATCTTTATGGGACCAACTTACTATCTGCGATCAAAGTTGATGACCGAAGATAAAATTAATTATAGAAATACAGGACCAGTGACAAAATTAACTCGTCAACCTTTAGAAGGACGTGCTCAAGATGGTGGTCTGCGTATCGGTGAAATGGAGAGAGATGGATTATTATCTCATGGTATGATGGGATTTTTAACAGAATCAATGACTAAAAGATCTGATGGAGCTGAATTCTTATTTCAACCTGAATTAGGAAGATTAGACGCACAAGATGATTATCCAACAACTAAATTATCTATTCCATATTCAATGAGATTATTCTTACAAGAAATGGAATCGTCTCATATTCAACTAAAACTATCTTCCTAAAGTCGGGACCATCTTCTCCTAATCTTTCTTGCTTTAGTCTTTTTTCCCTTATGTCTACGTCTACGTGTACGACGTCCATATCCTTCAAAAGCCTTACCTGTAACACCTTTAGATTCTTCATCCGGACCAATTCGTATAGAACTTTGTTCAAAATCATCTTCTGTTAGCTTTTCATGACATTGTGACATTCGTTTTCTTTCATCTCCCTCTCTTACAGCAACTGGTTTACCGTTTCTAAATAATAAATTATCTTTTAAATGAAGCGAATAACCTTCTGTAAAAAACTTTGAAAATTCGCTATACTGAATCTCAAATGAATTTTTAATATCATCAATAGTTTGTTTATCTATTTTGTTTGATGGATCAAGTTCACTTAAATTTCTCGTTTTTTCTTCCATTATTTCAGCAAATGAAGGTGCTGATCCACCAGCCTCATCCTTTGCTCCATTAATTAATTTATCAAAAAATTCATGTGTACATGGATGTCTTGCTTCTTTAAACAAATCAAATGCTGATTTTTTACCAGATCTAGTAGACCAGTTTTTCTTAATATAAAATTTCAACTTTTCTTTCATTTCAGGCGAAAATGAAACTCCCGGTGCTTCGATTAAAATTTCAGCTTGCTTATCAGTTATAGTGTCTGAAGGTCTTGTAAATTGTGAAATATATGATAACACACTCATTATTATCAATAACGGATTTTATTACAGGCAACATAGAAATGGAAAAGATGGATTCTATGTTCGTCATTAAACGTGATGGCACAAAAGTTCCTGTAAGTTTTGATGAGGTTCTTCGTAGAATCCGTTCACTTTCTGAAGGTTTGGAACATGTGAACCCTGATTTGGTAGCACAAAAGGTATGTTCACAACTTGAAAATAATATGGAAACACGTAAACTAGATGAGTTTGCCGCGGAAACGTGTGCAACTATGCAATCTAGATACCATCCTAATTACGGTACATTGGCTGCCCGAATTGTGATTTCTAATCATCAAAAGAATACTCCGTCATCACTTCTAGAATGCGTTCGCAAATTGGATGTAGATTCTGAGTATGGTTTGCTAGTTGAAACTCATGCCATCGAATATGAACAAATAATTGATTATAAACGTGATTTCATGTTTGATTATTTTGGGTTCAGAACATTACAAAACGGTTATCTTTTGACAGGAGAAAGACCTCAACATTTGTGGATGCGTGTAGCTATTCAACTTCATGGTAATAACTTTGATTTGGTACGTGAAACATATGATGCTTTATCTCAAGGTTATTTCATTCAAGCTACTCCTACTTTGTTTAATGCTGGAAAGCGTAGACCGCAAATGTCTTCATGCTTTCTTCTGACTATGAAAGAAGATTCAATTGATGGAATTTATGATACTCTGAAACAATGTGCGCAAATTTCTAAATGGGCTGGTGGAATTGGGTTGTCAGTTCATACTGTCAGAGCACGTGGAACTAAAATTAAAGGAACAGATGGAGATTCTACAGGACTGGTTCCTATGCTAAAAGTCTTTAATGATACAGCAAAATATGTCAATCAAGGTGGTAAACGTAACGGTTCCTTTGCGATTTATCTAGAACCTTGGCATGCTGATGTTGAAGATTTTCTGAAACTGAAACTCAATCAAGGTGCTGAAGAAGATCGTGCTCGTGATCTCTTTTATGGCATGTGGGTCCCAGATCTGTTCATGAAACGTGTAGAAGAAGATTCTTATTGGACATTGATGTGTCCTCATCAATGTCCTGGTTTGGCTGATAGATGGGGTCCGGAATTTGAAAAACTGTATACATATTATGAATCTTTGGGTAAAGGACGACGTATTAAAGCAAAAGAGATCTGGAAACTGATTATGGATTCTCAAATTCAGACCGGTATGCCTTATTTGTGTTATAAAGACGCTGCTAACTCTAAAAGTAATCAACAGAATTTGGGAACTATTAGGTCATCCAATTTGTGTGTGGCTCCTGAAACTAAAATTAGAGTAAAGAAGGTCATTGGTGATGATAAAGGATATGGTATTCCATATTCGTTTGATTCATATGAGATTTGTGATTTTGAAAATAAAGAAATTGAAATTTGGAATGGTTCAGGATATAGTAAGGTAACTGTCAGGAAAACTGGACATTCACAGAAACTCCTAAAAGTAACTGTTTCTATAAATGGTAACAACAGAGTTCTATACTGCACAGAATATCACAAATTCATTCTACCAACAGATAAAGATATTGCAAAATGCGAGCGTATTGAAGCAAAAGAACTGCAAACAAATACTATTCTTATGGGTTACTATTCTGCTTCTAATGTTTGGACATCTCAAAAAGTAGTTTCTGTAGAATTTGATGGTCGTTATGACGATACATATTGCTTTAATGAACCGCTAAATCACGCAGGAGTCTTTAATGGTATTCTGACCGGAAACTGTACCGAAATCATGGAATATTCTAGTCCTCACGAAACTGCTGTATGTAATTTGGGATCTCTAGCTCTTCCAAAGTTTGTAGAGTTTAATTGTTATTATGAAACATATACATTCAACTTTGAAAAGTTGAGAGAATATACACGAATTCTCGCACGTAATTTGGATATTGTGATTGACAAAAATTATTATCCTACAGAGGAAACTCGTAGATCAAATATGCGTCATCGTCCTATTGGAATTGGTGTTCAAGGTTTGGCAGATGTATTTGCTAAAATGAAACTAGCATGGGGATCTCAAAAGGCAAATGAACTAAATAGAGAAATCTTTGAAAATATTTATTTTGCAGCCTTGTCCGAATCAACACAACGTGCTTATGATCTAAGTGAATTCACACATATGGGAATGACTGAACCAGGTTCTTATTCTTCCTTTTATGGATCTCCAGTATCTAAAGGAATCTTTCAACCAGATATGTGGAATGATCAACCAAGAAAAACTCCATATCTAGATTGGGATTCTTTGAAGAAAAATGCTAAGACAGGTATTCGTAATTCCTTGTTAATAGCACCAATGCCAACAGCATCTACATCGCAAATCTTGGGAAATAATGAATGTATGGAACCATTTACATCTAATATGTACACCCGCCGTGTTTTGGCAGGAGATTTTATGGTCGTAAATAAATATCTTGTTGAAGATCTAGTTAGAATGAATATGTGGACATCGGAAATCAGAAATTCTATTATTGCCAATAATGGTTCAATTCAAAATATTCCAGAAATCCCGGGAGAACTCAAATCTATTTACAAGACAGTCTGGGAAATTCCTCAGAAGGTTCTTATTGATATGGCTAGAGATAGAGCACCGTTTATTTGTCAGTCACAGTCACTAAATTTGTTTCTCAGCGATGCTTCATATTCGAAACTCACGTCCATGCATTTCTATGCGTGGAAGTCAGGATTGAAAACTGGTTGTTATTATCTGCGTACAAAAGGCGCCGCGTCTGCCCAAAAATTTACTGTTGAACCTTGTTTGACATGTTCAGCATAAATTTTCTTCTTAGAAGAACATAAAACAAATGGTCGAACTTTCAACTGTAGGTACCTCCTATGCTCCTCTCCCAATTGGCGGTCGTCGTCGTTCTGCCAAGAAACTTCGTCTAGTGAAGAAGAAGACTGTACGTCGTATGCTAGCCAAGCAAGGCTTAAAGATGCGTGGTGGTGGACCCGTAGAAGGTGCTCCTGAAGCTGCCAAGACCGCTCCAGCACCTGCTATGGGAGGACGTCGTCACCGTAAGAGTCACCGTAAACACCACAAGAGCCACCGCCGTGGAAAGTCTTTATTCGGAATGCGTTTTTAAGTCTTCACCAATCTGACTAACTAAAGCGTATAACTTTTCATTGAATCCATAATGACATCCATTAGGTTCACCTTGAGGAGTTTTTCTTGAAGAAGAATTCTTAGAATGAACAAGGGAAACGATAACCTCTTGCGGAGAGATTTCCCGACACATATGTTCGCGACCACGAATAAATGTTTCGGCTTCTCCAATATTTTCAGTAAACGGACAATCTTTCCAAAACTGTTTTGTAAAACCTAAAGTAGCTTCGGAAACACGTTGACACATAGGTAACGTTATTGGAGGAACATTCATAAATGAGGTATACTTTTCAATATCGTAGCAGGGAATGATAGTAGTAAACACACACTCTTTTTCAGGTTTACGTTTCATCATAGCTACTCGTTGAAGAACACTATTATTAGGATATACATCATCGTCATCCATAAATACTATAGTATCATACATTGCATTCTGTACACCAATATTTCTCTTTTCTGCAATACCTGTTTTTTCAGTTAATCGAACATATTTAACATTTGGAATACCCATTAATTCTTCTTCGATAGATTCACCATCATCAACAATAACCCATTCTAATTTATCTTCAGGATAAGATTGAATCAAATAAGAATATTTAGCCAAAGGTATAAATTCCTTGCGATTATAAGTCAACGTGATAATGGATACATCAGGTAAATCTTTTTCATCCAATAAAAGTTTAGAAGCATCAAATTCAGGAACTACAGGGCATTTAAAAGAAGAAATAAAAGTAGCATGACGTTTTTCATATAAAGTTCTCATATATTCAGAAATCTTCTTGCGTTCAGATTTAGATCGTTCCATCCATTCCTGAAGACATTCACGTACTGAAACTGATGACGTATCTACAAGTTCACATAAACATTCCGGATGATCGATTTTTTGATGAACTGATCCCCAAAGAACATCTAGTGAATTATTCGTCATTTCTTGAAAAGGTTTAATTGGCGAAAGCAAAAGGTTACATCCTGCTGACATAGCTTCATTTACAGCATGACCGAATCCTTCACAATTAGATAAACAAATTGCTAGACCACATTCATGAAGAAGTTTATCATAATCAGATTCAATCATTGTATCGTACAAAGTTACTTTATAACCCAATTCAGGTGGAACATAAAATTGAACTTGTTGTTCATTGCGAGGAATATGAAGTTCAGGTAGTTTAGTAAATAGATCAGGATCTGTTTTGAAAATATCATAATAAGCTTTAATTACTGGTTTAGGATTACGATATGGATTCTTCCCTACAAGAACAATTGCTTTGGAATAGTTTTTCTTAGGTTCATAAATCTTATCAATAGATGTCCATCCAATATATTGAACTTTTTTTGTAAATTCTGAAAAGATTTCTTCTGCTTCACGAGTTTTTACCCAAATAGAGTCCATCATAGGAATATAAGAAATCCATGTTTGGTATGTCCAATCAGGATTAGGAATCCATATATTATATCCTGCGTAGGAGAGCAAACAAGGATTCACAATCTCCAAAAAAATATTAATTTCTGCTTCAGCACATTCTGGTTGATTTGAAGTAACACGCTGGATTACAAGATCATCACCAAACTGATTTGCTAAAAGACCTCGAAGCAAAGAAGCATCCTGATTTAATCCTGCACTCCCAAAATTACCAATTAAGTTAATTCGCATTTTTAATAGGTATGCTACTACCTACTAAATAAGAAGTTAACGCGTCATGAAATTTAAAACTATTTTTTAGGAGACACATAATGGAGTTGATCAAATATAAAGATACTCTTTATGGCAAACTTAATTCTGATTTATTTATTTGGGATTCTACATGGGAATCATTTCGTCCAATTTCTAAAATCGGATGGAATGGGTCTGTTGTGACACATGTAGATCTTTACAAAAATGATCTTTTAGATCCATGGTATGGATTCGGATCTCTTGAAATGCGCGAAAAATGTTGTGAATTAACTGAAACGGTTGAACTTAGTGAATACGGAACTGATATTTCTAAACTTTTTACTCAATCAGAATGGTTACGTGACAGAAAAATTCCGTTGTTACCATGTACACCTCGTGACGGAAAAACATGGACTCGTTACCTGAACACCATGAATTTACGTAGAAAAACTATACGTCGCGAATGTTTACGTAAAACTAAAAAGGTTTTACCCTCTAACTAATTAATATGAATTAAGACTTCTAAAATAATTTGCACATGTCTCAAACCAGACTGCTTTTCTTTCAGACTTAGTTGATTTAGCGCGAAGAGTATAGTACTTAGTCATAAGTCTGTAATAACGAAAGTCTGCTATCTGAATCTTATAAATACTATCACCTTCAAGTGTCCATGACCATACTTCTCCACGACGAACGTTGTATAAAGAAGCAAGAGCTCTCAATAAATAAGCTTTAACTGACGACTTTGGCATTCATTACCAACTGTTTAATTATGAGTTTTAAATCCATTTTAAGCGTTCTTAGGAATGCGGTAAGTTGGTGGTTTATGGTAGGTTACTTCTGCTAATGATAGTTTAGAAGGGTGATCAATATTTGGGTTACCGCGATGGCTTTCAATATACTTGGTTCTTGCAACAAGACCACCAATTTTTCCTGGACGACCAAATTTACCATCAGCAGAAACTTGTAAGCCCATAACTGAAGTTCTGAAATCTGCTTTTACAGGACGAGAATTTAAGTTTCCATGAGGAATTACTTTTACTGTATGATTAGATGTTGTCGTAGAACATAAGATAGTATTTTGTCCACCATAATGAGTTCCTAAAGCACCATTCCATGCTTCACGAGATTGTACACCTACACGATCCAATTCTGGATTGCGTACAACTAGTTGAGTATTACCCTGAGGTCTAAATAAGTTACAAGGTTGTGTGTATCCTGTATTCAATCCTCCATAATCAGTACCGTTAAAATCTCCACCCTGTTTACCATCAAAGTTAACACCTTGATTAATTACTAAAGAAGGTGCTGGAGTTGCCCATACACATTGACCATTGGCATTAATTGGTCTAGTTTGAAAAGTTTTAACTGAAGAAAATCTATTTTTATCTTCAGCAACAGATCTAGCTCCGAGAGTCATAGTATATAATGATGCGTCTTGTACACGTCCACCAGCTCCAGATCCTACAGATTTAATAGGCATCTTTGATGTACTAGGATTAGGAATAAATGGATCAGATTGATTATTAATGACGTGATTTGTAGAGCCTTGGATCCAAGATGCTCCTAGCTTTGTACGTTGAATATAATTAGAAGCATCACCTAATGCCATTCTACGATCAAAAATCTTTGGCTGATTAAGTTCTCTAGTTCGTAAATAATCGGCATACGACATCTTTGTGTTCTATCAGGATTTTATTAAAGGTCAACATGAGTCAACAAATGTCGTCGACAACAAGTTCTGGTAACTCCAAGTTCATCTAAAGCTTTTCCATGGGCCGATTTTGTTGTAGTTTGTGTCAGATATGTCAATTTTTCATCTTTAGTTAGTTCTCGAACTTTTTCAAGATAAGCTAGCCATTTACCAGCCAAAACATTATTACACGATACACAACGAATAGGAATAATCATTTTGTAATTCTTTTATTAGAATAGCTCTAATCCATTTTCGATGCTCTAAACAAAGGAATGAAAGATACAATTCTTGCTTCGGGCATGGCCTTGTTTTTTGGAATAGTTCTCTTAATGAAATGGAGATTTCATGCTGGGTTACAAGCTTTATCTACGTTTGGTCGCCCTGCCGCATCAATCTTTATTCTTGGATGTGTAGTAGCTTTATTTTATAAAGGATTTCCTTTAAGCGGGCTTGTTTCTGCTCTCTTATCCGTTTACCTTTTAAAAACTGTTTGGACAACCTGGCCTCATTCAGATGAAAAACGTTTGTTTCATGAAATGGGACGCGATCAAGCAAGATGGCATACAATTGATACCCAATTTGCTGATAAAACCGCTGTTCACGATTCTCCACATTTTGCAGCACCTCCTGAAGCTTTTCCTGAAACATTAGTCTTTCCTCCAACATCTCAAACTTTACACGAAATGTGCGGATAGAGGGAACCTACCAAATTACAGATAATTCAGAACAGGACCAATATTCAGATCCACCTCCAGGAAGACGACGATGAATAATAAATGGCAATTTACGTTCCAATATTTCACGTTTTGCCAAATTCCAAATAAACTGTGAACTTGCAGTATCCAAACCTTTTAGATCAGCTAGAGGTTTAGATCCTTCAGCCAATTGTTGTGCTCGTGTACCAAGCAAGACTGTATATTCATACTTTGAATAATAAGGCAATGTCTTACGTGTTTGGGCTAAAGATTCAGTAATTTCATCACGATGTACTGGAATAACTTCAGGGTGCAAAATACGAGATGATTCGCGTAGGACTTCCATGTTTATCCTTATAGTGTAGCTAAGACTTAGATTCGTTTTACACGAAAACGGAAAAAAAATAATTATGAGTATTTTATATTAAAAGATGAAACGACGTGACGTTATAGGAATTAAATTTCTGCGACCAGCTAAACCTACACAGGTAATAGAGGCTTCAGGTATAGAATTAACCGTAAAAAAACAAAAGTTGAATCCTCCAGATCAATCTAAAGATATACCTAGAATTTCTAGGTAGCTTGAGCGTTTTGTTTCCAAGTTGTATCGCAATTAGCACATTGGTACATCCAAATAACATTTTGCCGATCGATTTTTACTCCTACTACATCTGCTTTAGTTCCGGATCTAGAAGGACATTCTGGAGCAGGACATTGAATTTCTGTGAATCTAGGCAAAGTAGGATCATGTTTCAAATAAGGATTCAAGACAAGTTTTGCTGAAGTATCTTCTCTCAAAACATGTTCGTAGACTACCGGATGATCTGGACTAATTTTTTCTGTATATTCGCATTTACGGCAATTTTGGACAGCATGACCAGATTCTTCTTCAATAGAATACAAAACGTTTTTGCATTCAGGACAGAACTTCATTTGTTTACTGGTTCAGAAGAATAGGTAAATCGATCCATTTTCAAAAACGGACTGATCTAAGAATTAACTATAAATATTAAAATGAAGGCAATCAGTCTGTTTTCGGGTGCTGGTGGAGATTCTATTGGTTTAGAACATGCTGGTCTAAATGTGACAGCATTTTCTGAATTTAATCGCGATGCTGTACAAACACATTTGGAAGCATTTCACAACTGTAAATGGTTAGGTTCTGCAGTAAAAGGAGATATAACAAAAATACCCGATTCTGAATTTCAGTTCGAAAATATTAAACTAATCTTCGCAGGATTTCCTTGCCAAGGATTCTCAAATGCAGGTAAGAAAGATGTATCAGATCCAAGAAATAAATTATTTTACGAATTTCTTCGTGTTGTAAAACTAGTTCAACCAGAATGGATTATGGGAGAAAATGTATCAGGTCTTCTTACTCGTAAAACTGATGATGGGAAATCTAAGGTTATTGATGTAATACAACAAGAATTTGCCTCAATTGGATACAATCTATCATGTAAAGTGTATGATGTTTCACAAGCAGGAGTATCTCAATCTAGAAAACGTCTTCTTCTAATTGGAAATCGTCTCAGAATTCCTTTTGCTATGCCTGAATTTAATTTGCCGAAGCAAGGAATTCGTCATTATATTGAAGAATCATTAGATGGAGCTCTGGAAACTTCACTGGATCCTCCACCAGAATGTGTCTTTCCGATTAGGGAAGATATGGAAATATCTGGAACTCCACACTCTTATCTTCTTCTCAAACATCCTGATTTGATCTCATTCACAAAGCGCATATCACCACACCACTCTGAAATATTGGATCTGAATAAGCCATCTAAAACTATTATTTGTGCGTATTCTTTTCAACCAAGATTGTACGTCTGTTTGAAAAAATCGTCTGGAAAAAAGTATGTACGTTGTTTGCTAAATTCCGAACTAGCACAAATACAAGGATTTCCTAAAGATCATCCTTTTAAAGGTTCTGATTCATCAATTAAAAAACAGATTGGTAATGCTGTTCCATCTAAAATAGTGGAACTTCTTACTAGATCTATTCTAGAAATTTGATAACATCTTGAAAATTCTTATTAGAAAATTCATCAGTAAATCTATCACAAGAGTACTGATTTGCCTGACGAGAATAAAGTCTTAGGTTACCAACTTTTTTATCTAGAGCATTCAATTGTTTTATTATGCGACGTCTTTCAATGATCGCAGTATTCTCTTCCTCAGAATAAGAATATTGACCAAGACCTATGTAGATTTGGTCACTTTTCTTCAGAACATAATTTATAATGTAAATATTATCATTTTCATACCACCCATCATTCCAATAAAATGTTTTTCCTTTAGTTGACTTTAGATCAAACTTATAGTTCTTTCCATTATAGAAAACTTTAAAATCAGGACTACGCTGTGTTCCACTGGGTTGATAATAGAAATGAGGTTCAGCAATAGGATGTTCATCCTTTAGCAACATCTTAAAATTATAATCTAATAATAGTTTAGCAAAACATATTTCTTGTTCTTGTGGTTTATTTCCTTTACCTCTTTTTAACAAATTCTTTACATCTGGAAAATCTTGTCTGAGCAACTTTGGTGTTGTTTTAATACAAGTTAATATATACCGTATCATCATTTAAAAGTATTAATAATCAATTAAAAATTTCCGTTTCTTGGAAAACGAATTAAGGCAAAATTAATGTCTCGCCAGTAAATTACGCCATGGACGGACCGATGAATCTACAGAGATTCCTTATGGCGAACAGTTCTACGACCACTTTTACCCATACAGGACTAAAAGGTGGTAAATACTGGATTCCAGATGATAAACTTGACCAATTTTATGATCTGTATTCTGAATGGATTCTGGATGGACATCCTGCTTTCCTTGTAGAAAAAAATACTAAGATTGGATCTTTGAGAGTTGATTTTGATTTCGTCTATGAACCTGTAGTAAAAACACATCAGCATACGCGTGATCAAGTTGTATCATTTTGTAAGGCATACATGGCTCAGGTTTCTGAGTACCTGGAACTGCCTCCATCTGTAGATATCTATATCATGGAAAAGCGCAAGCCTACATTTGATGAAAAGCGTAACCGAATGAAATCAGGAATCCATATCGTGGTTCCTTCTTTGGGAACAACTACAGCTGTGGAACAAAGTATTCGCAGAACTCTATTGAAAACTATGGATACTTATTTCACTGGTCTACCGCTACAAGACAAGTGGGATAAAGTTTATGACGAAGGTGTTGTCAAGCGTTCAGCAAATTGGATGTTATATGGATCAAAAAAAGGCGAAGAAGAATCTCTGCCTTATATGATTTCCTATATACTGAATTACTCTGATGGAGAACTTAAACTGAATACTGAAGTTCCACAAATAACTTCAAAACTAGTTAAACTTCTTTCTGTACGTAAACAAGATTCTGAAGAAACTCCTTTGACTTCTAAAGCACGTGAAATTTATACAGCCGGTCAAGAACCTGTAATTTCAGGTGGTCGTGCTGTAACACCAGCGCGTGGAAGACCAGCACAACGTGAACCTGGATCTCGCGCATCTTCTCCACACGGAAGAGGTATTCGTGCTATTGATCCAGATTATAAAGATTATTTGAAAGCTCATGTAATGAATTTGAACTCTGAACGTTCTTCTGAATATCAGTCATGGTTGAATGTAGGTATTTGTCTACATAATATCCATCCTGATCTTCAAGATATCTTTCTAGATTTCAGTTCTCAAAATACTGATAAGTATAATGAAGCAGATTGTATCCAGAAATGGAACACGATTAATTTCAGAAATGATGGCGATCGTCTAGGTATTAATTCATTGTATTATTGGTCTCGTACCGATAATCCTGAAGGTTACCTTACTATTGAGAATTCAAATGTAAATCGTCTAATTGAACAAGCATGTTCAGGCACAGAACATGACGTGGCTAAAGTCGTAAACGCAAAATTTCGTGATCTATATAAGTGCTGTGATTTCGGAAAGAATGCATGGTATAGATGGGCCGGACATATTTGGACAGAAACAGATTCAGGTGTAGACCTTCAAATCCGTCTGTCTTCTGAAATTGCGTCTCTATTCTTTGGAAAGATGAATAGTATTGGACGTGATATGGAAGAACGTAATTTAATGCGATGTGTATCCATTGAATCTAAATCCGATTGTGGAATTTGCGAATATTGTAAACTAGAATCTCAACGTATGGGTCTGAACAAGATCTATACTAAACTAAAAACTACAACATTCAAAAACAATGTGATGCGTGAATGTCGTGAACTATTCTTTGATGAACAATTCACGAAAAAGATTGATTCCAATAAAGAACTAATTGCTTTCAATAATGGCGTTCTAGATTTGACTACATTTGAGTTCCGTGATGGAAAGCCTGATGATTATATGAGCTTCAGTACTGGAGTAGATTATGATCCTGATAGAGATTTTAGATCTTATTCCGCATGGGCACAAATTGAATTATTTCTCAATCAAGTTCTTCCAGATCCTGAAGTCCGTTCATATTTCATGAAACATTTATCTACATGCCTAGTAGGTGGAAATAAAGCACAGAAATTTCATATTTTGACCGGTTCCGGTTCAAATGGTAAATCTATGCTGATGAATTTGACAGCTAAAGCTTTGGGTGATTATGCGGCTGTAGTTCCTATTTCATTGTTCACACAAAAACGTGGGAAATCTGGTGCGGCAGCTCCTGAAGTAATCAGGCTAAAAGGAAGGAGATTTGTAACTATGCAAGAACCTGATGAACGTATTGCTCTAAATACTGGTCTAATGAAAGAAATTTGTTCTTGCGAAAAGATGTATGCTCGTGATCTATTCAAGTCTGGTACAGAATTTGAAGTTCAAGCTAAGTTTCATTTGGCTTGTAACGATAAGCCTGAAATCAATTCAACTGATGGCGGTACTTGGCGTCGTCTAATGGTCATCAACTTTACTTCTAAGTTTGTTGAAAAACCAAGTGAAACCTTTCACTATCCAATTGATGAAACAATTCAACATGCTGTCAATTCTGTAGACTGGGCCACACCTTTTCTCAGTTACTTGATCTCTACATTCAAGAGTGGACATGGGTTTCATAAACTGGTTCCTCCTGGAAAAGTTATGGAATACACTACTGACTACAGAAATGATAATGATGGTATTGCTCGTTTCATTACAGAAAAGATTGGTTCTTCTGAAGAAGAGACTTTCGTATCTAAAGAAATGTTGAGATCAGCATTCAAGCAATGGAAGATTCAGAACGAGCAGATGTCTCTGACTCCTTCTGATCTGGAAAAAAGAATTGTGGAATTGTATGGTAAATATTCTAAAGGCGGTTGGGCAACATTCAGGATTTTGGATGCTTAACGACGATGAGTTCGATGTCTTCGGCGTTTACCACCTAACATGGTATCACCCTTAGCAGTTTTAAAAAGACGACGCATATCTTTAGGAGAAGCTGGATCATATCCAACATGCTTTTTTAATCGGCGTCCAGCAGTTTGAGCCATTTGTTGAGTATCTTTGACTGCTTCTTTTAATGGTTCTGGAAGTGGAGCTGCAGCCGGAGCTGGAGATCCCCATGAAGTAAACCATTTGGCAGTTGATTGTAATGGTCCAGGACCACTTTCATCAGACGTAAACCAACCACCACCTTTTTTACCTCTAGTTTTTCTATGACGAGGCATTTACTTTACGCAGAGAAGATATCCGCACGCCTCTGGGAGCCTATCTGCGACCAGCTACTGGAACATACTCTTTTAAATAAGGGAGAGCAAATGATACAACCATGAACACAATTGCTAAATTCACACCTTGAACTAAGAGATCACCGATATTTAACTTGATTCCACCAATTTGAACAACTAATTTTGCTACATCTCCATCAGCCGAAGCCAGAGGAGATAACAGAGGTAAAACTATATCACGAATAACAGCGTTAAAAAATTTAGTTAAGGACATACCCACATAAATAGCAACAGCAAACGTAATTAGTTGATTATCTCCCATTTAATATAATGGACACAAAATTCTGGGGTCCGTCAGGATGGAAAATGCTACACTTAATTACATTTGAACGAGGATCTATAGCTAAAAAAAAGAAATTGTTTTCAGTTTTAGGAGAAGTACTTCCCTGCAAATATTGTCGTCAATCTACTCGTGAATTTATACACGACGAACCTCCTCAAAATAATTTAGCGTTATGGTTATATGACCTTCATAAAAAAGTTAATACGAAATTAGATTCTCAAGGTTTACATCCTGCTCCAAATCCGGGATTCTCGCAAGTTATAAAGTATTATCGCGAAGAACTAAAAACTGTTCATTTACCAGGTGTACCTTTCTTGCTTTCTATGGCATATAATTACGATTCAGAAACACATTCTCGTGAAGCTCATCAACAATTTTGGGAAGCTTTAAAAGACTTATATCCTAAACAAGGATTACCTAGAATTCCTGAAATTCATGATTGTTATTTTCGAGATGTTTATGAAATTTTAGTTGAGATGGGATTTTCTGGAACTTATTCTGAAACTTTACATGCTGTAGCAAAGCATAAAAGTTTTTGCGCAAAAAAAACCTTTAGAGGTCGTACATGTCGTAAACCTAGAAAACGGTAATTGCCTTTGTATGTTCAATTTCTCGTTTATTATCACGAATATGTTGAATAATACGGTACATTACTGTTAACAAATCAGGACCTGCATCTCTCGCAAGTTCTGTAAATTTTTGTATTGTTATCCATTTAATTCTGTTTATTGACAAGATAAGTTGATTTCGAGGTTCTAGAAACTTTTCAAATGTCCAAATCATTAATTCTTCATTCTTTTCTGAAGAATTGACTTTTGCTATTAAAGATGATAGAAATGACGAAGATACATGTATATCATGTAATTCAATCTGTTCTTTAGTTAACTTTCTAGATTCACGAGATTTTGAAAATATTCTGTTCATTGAAATGCGAGTTTCGTAATCCATATATGTAAACAGATGTTTCCATATATGAATATTTTGTTGGATTAATTCCATTCTATACATTCCTACAACTTATATTTAATTTTTCCGTTTTAAGACATTTTTTTATAGAATACAAATGACCTGTGCAATTTGTTGGGATACAATGGATATGAAAGAATATCAAGATGAAAAAGAATCTACAGAAACATGTTTTAAACTAGAATGTGATCACGCATTTCATACTAAATGTATTATGGAATGTCTACTAAAATCTAAACACGCATGTCCACTATGTAATAAAGATAAAGATCCAATTGAACAATTAGAAGTCGCGGGATTAGCACGTAAATTTTTCATGCAGGCTGTTAGAGATCCTGATGTTTTAGCTTTTCGTAAAGAGTTTAATTTAGCAACACGAGAATATCAATCAAAACTGCGTGAACACAGACAAAAATCTAAAGAAGCCATTCAGAAAATAACTGATGAATTGAACTTAAAAGAATACCGTTCCTATTATTTAAAAAGTTTAGATACTGTCAAAAAAGCAATTAAACGTAAAGTGGATGAAATGGGACCTAAATATATTGGAGCTGCATTATTTAAAAAAGAACGATGGGATGCTCCATTGATCGAAAGTTTATTGATTCCAGGATATCGACAATTTCGATGGAGATATTATCGAATGAAAAATCCTCGTTTTAGTACTCAAATTTTTACCTCGAAAGTTAAGAAATGAACTGGTTACTTCCAGTAGTAGTAGGAACAACAGCTATGATTTACATTCATTCATTTAATCGTATTTTTAAACTTTATGAAAAATCAGAGCGTACTCTGACACTAGATAAAGTATTCAACACGCCAATCTGAATCCACAAAATGTTCCATAATTAAAAGGGCTTCTTCTTCCGTATAACAATAATCAGTAACTTCTTCATCTTCAGGATTGAAGACGTTAGTGAAACGGATACGATATAGTTGCATTATATACAATGTTATAAACTATAAAATTTTTATTCGTTTTTCCCTGAATACATGTAAAGATGTTTGATGATGAAACATTGAAACAATTTAGAAAAGCTTATAATTCTGAACATCCTCATGAACAACCTATTGGAGAACAGAATATCTGGAATTCTTTGAAATCAAGATTTCATAAAAAGTGTAAAGCCGGAAAAACGTCTTGTATTGTATCACATTTGTTAACAAGACCAAAAGCTCCAGATTCATGGATAACAAAACCTGAAGATTGGTTATCATCTACTGATATTGAAAATGTAGAACATGGTTTTGAAAAGTTATTTCCTAAATATAAATTTTTAGGTTGTATTCCTATTGATTTTGATTTAAAATCTCAATCTGGCCAATGTTTAGTTAATACTTTATGTTCATTAAAAGTTGCGGATCTACATAAAAAATATAATCAGGTTGGAATTGTATTTAATACCGATAAGCACGATGGACCTGGAAAACATTGGTTTGCTTTATTTGCTGATATCGATGAATCATTAAAATATCCTCGCGTAACCTATTTTGATTCTTATGCTACTGAACCCGAGAAAGAGATTAACATTTTGATGACACGATGGAAAGATGAGATTGATCAAATGGGTCTAGGCAAAACTGAACTTACTAAGAACACAACTCGTCATCAATATAAAGATTCTGAATGTGGAGTGTATTCTGTATACTTTCATTATTGTTGTCTTCTAGGTATTCCTATGGATGAACGTATTCCTGATGAAATAATAAATAAATTTCGCAAACTTCTTTTTAAGGTAGGATAAATAATGGAAGAAACAGGCATATTAAGAAAATATGGTCCTCCTTTATTTATTCTTTTGATGATTGGTATTGCTGTATTAATCCTTTATCGTACTTTAGCAGGATCAGATATGGCAACCTTAAAACGTGCTTCTCTAACTATGGGAACTTATGGACAGGTAACTGATCTAGTCCCTCTAGGATGTCCTACCGGAGATGATACACGTTTATGCGATTATTATATTGCTAGTTCATCATACTCTGTATTTCCCAGTTCTTATGTTTATGATTATATTTCTGATGGTGTTTTACCTTTAGTTATTAAAGCAGGTGCTAGATTAGTAGAACTAGATATTTATTCTGATACAGATGGAAAACCTGTTGTTGGTCTTAAAAATGAAAGTTTGGGATATGATTATGCTAAGAATTCTGTATCTTTTGAATCATGTTGTGTATCTATAGCGAATACAGCATTTAATAAAGTAGAAACTAAAACAGCTTCTGATCCATTTGTGTTAAGTTTGATGTTTCACACAAAACAAACAAATACTATCCAAGCATGTGCTGAAATCTTGAAACAAACCTTGGCAGGATACTTTTTGCCGCCTCAATATGCTTATGAAGGTCAAGGAAAACTCAATTTAGCTACAGAACCTATCTGTAACTTAGCAGGAAAACTTGTTATTGTTTCAGGCCCTGAAGTAAAAAATATTACTGAAATGCATGAACTTATAAATTTATCATGGGGATCTTCTAATCTGAGACGTTTATCATTTATGAATGCTTCACAACCTTATGATCATGAAGAATTAATTGATTCTAATAGAAGAGCGATTACTATGGTCATTCCTGATGCCGATCCTGATTTAAAAAATAGTAATCCTACTGTGTTATTCGGATACGGATGTCAATGGATTATGATGAATTATGGATCTTTAGACGCAATGATGGAGATCTATGTAGGTAAGTTTCAGCAAGGAAGTGTTCTTGCTAAACCAGCATACTTGAGATATAAACCGATCGTCTACAAGAAGCCCGCACTCCCTCCTCCTGAACATTCTTTTCAACCTATGGCAGCATCATCTCCTATCTATGACCATAATCCAAAAACTGGAGATAAATCTATTGTATTCTAGTTAGTCATGGTGAGTATTTTCCCGCGTTTAAATAAAATGGCCAACAAGTGGATTACGCACATCAAGAAAACGATGAAACAGATGAAGGCTCGTGGTACCTACAAGAAAGGTATGGGTCTAAAACAAGTCATCAAGGAAGCCAAGAAGTCTTGGCATAAAGTGAAAAGTGGTGGTGGTGAGGATGGGTCTTCCTCTGAAGAAGAGGAAGCAAAGAAAGAAGAGAAGGAGGAGGTAATGACTCAACCTGAAGGTGGACGTCGTCGTCGCAAACATGGTAAAACCCATAGACGTCGTAAGCACTAAAAAATTATGCGTATGAACATATAAATGGGAGGTGGTCTTCTACAATTGGTAGCTTACGGAGCTCAAGACGCGTATATTTCCGGGAATCCCCAGATCACGTTTTGGAAGGGTCTTTATAAACGACACACCAATTTTGCTATGGAGGCATTTCGTATCAACTTTAATGGCGAACCTAACTGGGGAACTAAACAAACTGCTATCATCAACAGATACGCAGATTTAATGTTTTCTACATATGTTCAACTAGAACTTCCTACCAATGATACGGCAGGAAGTCCGGCACTCTGGAATCACGGTGGACGTGATCCACAGGGTCAAGTAGGTGATGATGCTGCTGGTAAAAATAATCAGTACGCAACTCAACAACAATTTGTTGCTCTTGGTTATAATTTTATTAATCATGTAGAGCTAGATATTGGTGGTCAAATTATTGATCGCTTATATTCTGAATACATGTTTTTATGGTCAGTTCTGACTTCAGAGTACATTAAGACTGCTAAATTATCTGACATGCTTTCTAATGAAAAGTATAATCCAACCGCATTAACCTTTTCTGCTTCTGTAGGTTGTTCTACTGGGTTTGCTCGTCAATCTATGCCTAACGTTCTATACATTCCTCTCATGTTTTTCTTTACTAGAAATCCCGGAACTGCTTTGCCTTTGATTGCCCTACAATATCATGAAGTTAAGATCAATGTATTCTGGAAAACTCCTCAAGAAATTACTGGTGATTATACAGTAGGTGTTCAAAATTTTCCTCAAGCTACGTCAGCTGCGCTCTATGTTGATTACATTTACCTAGATACGGATGAGCGTAGACGTTTTGCTCAACAGAGTCACGAATATCTAATTGAACAAGTACAATTTAACGAAGATGTAGGTATCAGCTCCGCATCTCAACGTATTGATTTAACCTTTAATCACCCTGTAAAAGAACTCATCTGGGTTGTACAACCTACTTGCTATACCAATTGTAAGTCTACGCCAAAAGTAGCAAGAGATTCTAATAACACACCTAATAATGGATCTTATCCAGGTGCATTTGTTACAGGGGGTGATAAACGTTTATTACCTTTTGTGTATGATCAACCTGCAGTATTTGAACAACTTTTACAAATTAATGGTCAAGACCGTCTAGAGAGACGTTATGGTGATTATTTTAACAAAGTTCAACCGTTTCAACACCATACCGGTATGGCCGCAGGACCTGGTGTATATTGCTATTCTTTTGCTGTAAAACCTGAAGAACACCAACCTTCTGGAACTTGTAACTTTTCTCGAATTGATACTGCTACCTTAGTTCTAACTATGGACGGATCTGTACTTGTTGATCAAGGCACTGATGATACTTGGGACGTTCGTGTATACGCTGTGAATTACAACGTTCTTCGCGTTATGTCTGGTATGGGAGGATTAGCATTCTCCAATTAATAAACTATATATAAAACGCTTATGTTAGAACTTCAAAAGGAAACTTCTTAGATAAAGGTAAAAAATGCCTTCTAAAACTCTCAAACGAGGATCTAGAAGACAAGTGTGGACCGGAAAAGCTGAAATGACAGCAGGAGGATTACGTAAAGAAGATTTAGATAAAAATAAGAGAGGACGTATTGTTTCCATCAAAAAATGTCATACAATGAAAAAGACTTATAAAGGATCTGATTCCGAAGATGAAGAAGAACAATCCATTGTGACTGAAAAAGAGCCTAAGAAGGAGTCTAAAGACGGTGAAAAGGAGCCTAAGAAGGCGACTGGATTCTGGAATACGTTGTTTGAGTGACTTTAACGAACGTAAGCTTGAATAAAGAAATGTATTCAGTGGAAGCAAAAACTGTTCAGACTGGTGCTGTCAGAACTTTAGTTGAAGCTTTGAAATCTATTCTTGTTGAGATGTCATTGCTGTTTGATAAAGATGGAATCAAAATGATTGCTATGGATAATACTCGCACTGTTCTTGTTCATTTGAGATTGCACGCAGATAAGTTTGAGAAATATGATTATAACCATACATCTCCAAAATTTATTATTGGTGTAAATACTGATCATCTCTACCGTATTGTAAGAACTGCTACTAATGATGATATTCTTTCTTTTTATGTCGAAAAAGACGATCCTAATTCTCTAGGTATTATTATGGAAAATTCCGAGAAGAAACAGATTCACAAATACAAATTGAATTTGCTTGATCGTGATGAACCTGATCTTCAACTTCCTGATACTGAATTCAGTACCCGAATCACAATGCCTTCAACTGATTTCCAAAAGATTTGTCGTGATATGACTTTATTGTCAGCAAAAACTATTGAAATTACGAATGTAGGTAATTCTCTTTCTTTTACCTGTAAAGGACATTTTGCTTCCAGATCAACAACTATGGGAGATAATGATTTCAATATTCAGAAGAAGTCATCTGAAATCATTAGTGAGCATTTTTCTTTGCCACATCTAGTTCTGTTTACTAAATGTACTAATTTATGTAACAATGTTGAAATTCATGTAAAGAATGGATGGTTTTTGATGATTCGGTACGTCGTAGCAAATCTAGGTGAAATCAAGTTATGTTTGATGCCTTGCTCAACTTAGTCAGTCCAGTTATAAACACTCTTTAGCCATAAAACAATTATTGCTGAAACTAAACAATTTATAGCACCAGAACTCATATCTTCATATGTTTCATCGTAATTCGATTTGAACATATGATCAATAAAATCTGGAGCAAAATTTTTTGTATGATCTTTATGATGCCTTCCATGCGTCTCGGATTTTATCAAAGAATATTGAATCATGTGATAGGATGTATATGTCAAAGATAGAAGAAGAATAATACTAAATGGAATGACCCAATCACCCGTTAAATACTGAATTAATAATGGAATTAACATAAAATAACCTAATTCTAAAATTCCTTCTAATGGTAAAGCTAACCATCTTGGTAAAAAAGGATCATGATGCATCCAAAAATGAAAATTTAGAAAATGATCATTTGGTAGAAGATGTAATAATCGATGGGAAAAATAATAATTGAAAGCCATTAAGTTTCCTCCAACTAAAGCTGATGGCCAAGGACGATCAGGATAGACAACTGCTACAGTACATAAAGCAAAAGTTATGACTGCGTAACCATAATGGTTTACGATATCCATTTCGTTATTTGTTTCCTTCGAATAAATAATGCTAATAATTGCTCTAGGAACATTATTTTTTTTGTTTTGTAATCCCTACCTTTATTCATGCGTAACATGGAATTATTCATTGATGGTATTTATGGGTCTATTAGGTTATACAAACCTAATTGCGTTTACAGTTGTTTTTTTGGTATATATGATTATACCTTCTTGGATTACAAAAGATATTTTACTCTATTTCAAAGATCGATTACGTCAGATCTTTAAGCATAGAATTGAACAAACTGAAACAAATATTCGCAAGACTTTTCAGATCCATATTAGAGAACCAATTCCAGAAAAATCTATTAATATCTGGCACCCACATGGAATTTCTGGTGTAACTCCTGTAATTCATAATGGGTACCAAATCACAAGTCCTGAGTACCGACCTACTAAAGGTGTGGTTCATTACGGATACTTTATGCTTCCATTCATCAAAGATATTATTCCTTTATTGAATGCTATTCCTTCAGACGAATACAGTATTCGAGATACTCTTGAAAAAGAATCTATATCAATTATATTAGGAGGTGTAGATGAAATGAGACGTGGATCTCCTAAAGATTTACAATTAGTTGTCAGAAAACGTAAAGGTATTTTCAAAATAGCTTTAGAAATGGGTATACCTCTAGTTCCTATATTAACTTACGGTGAACAAGAAGTATTTCCTGAATCAGAACTAGAAATCTTAAAATTGTATAATGATTTTATGTATACACATTTAAGATTTCGAATCCCATTCCCAAAACTAGATTCTATTATAAATTGGACTCGTCTATCTCAACTTCCTTTGGATCCAATTACGACATATACTGGCAAACCTATACGAACAAAAAAGATCTTGAATCCTTCAGAAAAACAAATCAAAAAACTCAGAAATCTTTATATTCAAAGACTTCAAGAACTTTTTGATCAAACTCATCCTCCAGGTTATACTATGACACTTTTGTAACCAAGTCACAAACCTATTTAGGTCTGGACACATGTGGTGTGTACACGACATCATCTGTAACTTTAAAATAAGTTAGATTTGGATTCAGAAACTTTTTGTCTGAAATTTTAGTTGAAGTATTCCACAGTTTAATGATATGAAATTGACCTTTAGGTGAAATTGAAATGCCGGCTAATGTTTCTGCATGTTGAACTAAAAGTTCTTCTGTTATACAATGTACCATCAAATCAATGAATGTTGTATGTGATTGTTCCGCTTCGATCTTTTTTGACCAAGCTCCGCCGTGTTTATGTTCATCTGCTTCCCATTGAGGTTTGTAGCCTTTACGCATAAAGAAATACATTCCAGATTCCCAAGCTTCTTTTGGAATTGAATCAATAACAGACCAGAATTGTACAGGCGTTGCAAAAGGCGCAATTTCAATATAACTTTTTAAAGAATAGTCACGATTTTCGGGGTCATGATACCACAAAACCCAAGTCGTCTTGAGTTTGGTGGTTTCTGGAGACTCCATTTGTTATATTTAGTATCTACATACTTTAAAACGAATTCGTTTTGTTGTTGGTTAACATAAATAACAAAATGGAACTAACTAGTGCTTTTCTTTACTCTATGAGGTTTATTCAAAAGATTGACCTTCCTGAGATTATTAAACAAAATATTTCTAAATTGCGACTGGTTCCAGCCGCATATCGTCCTGGACGTTTCGTAAAGAAAGTCGTTCAAGAACCATCAAATTGGCGTGAAAAAGTTTTGATTGAATACGTTCGCCGTATTCGTGAAACAGATGATCCGGATTATGACCAAATGTTTGCTATCTTTAATAAAGTAGCAAAAGCAAATTTGGATGCTCTATCGCAAGATGCGATTAGTATCCTGAAAAGACGTGATAAAGAATTTCGTCTGCGTGTAACAACTTTGCTATTTGACAAAGCAATTAAAGGATCATTTTATGCTGGAATTATGTCCGAACTTGCTGTGAAATTGAATAACGTTATTCCTGAAATCTCTGAAGATTTGGGAACTCAGGCAACTATGTTTGGAACTTTGTATGATATGTCAGATACTCTAGTATTTCCTCGTGCGAATGAAGAGGGATTTGAAGATAAGATTATAGCATGGTCTAAGCAAAAAGATGTTCGTCGTGGATATTCTAGATTTCTAACATATCTATATTCTGCGGAACTAGTTCCTGGAAAAATTCTTCATGAATCTATGCAAAAAGTTTTGAGTGATTTGGATGATACAGTTATTCAATCCAAAACTGAGAAATCTGAAGAGAATGTAACACAGTATGCTGATTTCCTCTTTGAAATTGCTAAGCTTCTTCCAAAGACAGCTGTAGAATTAAGAGGATTGATACAGACTCGTGTAGATAGTGTTCTTAAACGTCCTCGCACAGAACTTCCAAGTCTTAATACGAGATCCAGGTTCAAGCTTGAAGATACGTATAAGTGCGTACAGGCGTCATGAACATTTTCAGTTTAGAAGACAAATGGCTTTACCAAGTGCAGCAGTTCTTCTAAAAGTATCTGAAGTTGCTATCAAAGAAGACAAGCCTGTCTTTTTTGATTATTACCGCGATTCTGTAGAAAAGAAATGTTGTATTGGAGTTCAGGATAAGATCAAATATCTTGTAAAGTCTAATGATGAATATACATCTACTATTCAACAAGTATTCAAATGTGAGAACTGTTTTATTGTAATGACTGAAAACTCTCTGTACATTGTGGATTCTAGTATTCCTGTCAAGCGAGTAAATCCACCTACAGAGGAAAAGAGTTCTTAAGAGAATGGAGTTTCCTTGTCCACATTATATCTTATACGAACCATTGAATGATTTAGAAACTAACAAGTTTGTACACAAATACAAAGAAGTTTATGGAGATAAAATAGAGATTGAAGAAATTGATGCTTGTGTCCTGTTTTCTTCAGATTCATTTTCTCAACGTTTTTCTTCATGGATATCTGAAGTTCCTAAAACAGTAGGAAAATTACGTATTATGATTGTTTGGCATGCCGAATTTTTGACATCAGCTTGTCAACAAATGTTGCGACGTCAATTAGAACAACGTTCTTTCAGAAACAGAGTATGGTTTCATGTAGAGAATCCATCAGGAATTCAAGGAGCTTTAATAAGTCGCTGTATTACAAAACGGATGGAAACGAATATAAACACACCAATCTATAAGAAAGATGATCAGTCTCTTCACTGATGGAGCTTGTAAATCAAATGGTAAACGTGGGGCCCAAGGGTCATACGCTTATTATTTTCCAGAACATACTGAATGGTCTGGAGCATTCCGTATTCCAGAAGGAGAACCCCAAACAAATAATCGAGGAGAACTTCGTGCTATTCATGCCGGAGTCCAAAAAGCTTTAGAAATGTGTGGTGGATCTCAGACCGAACTACATATCTTCACAGATTCAACGTATTCTAGAGATTGCCTAACCAAATGGATCCCAGGATGGCTAAAAAATCAATGGAAGACAGCAGAAGGTAAAGATGTTTCTCATCGTGACCTGATTGAAGAAACTGTTATGCTGTTGACAAAGTTTGCGAAACATCAAGTTACATATGTCAGAGCACATACTGGTGGTCAAGATGAAAATTCGATTAATAATGATATTGTAGATAAGATGGCAGTAAGAGTTTTGGTTCCTGAAGAAGTTAGAGTAATTTCTACAACAGAATCTGTGTTTCCTGATCTAGATTTTCGTATGATGGGTCCACCTGTAGAATACGATAAAGTTGTAGAATGGTGTCTCAAAAATTTAGGTAAATTGGATAGAGGAGCTTTACATACTGCTATGTATACAGCATTTCAAAAAACAATTCATAAAATGGGTTATGATACAGAAGTACAAACAGTTTGCAAGAAAAAAATGATCAGACTCGTTTCAAAAACGAATATTATCGAAGGTACTACTATAATTAAAAAAGAATGAACGTCTATCATTTCTGGTCAAAAACATGTCCACCATGTCAGCGTTTGAAACCTGTATTTGCTGATCTCCAAGAAGATCATCCAGATGTAAATTGGATGTCAATTGATATTCATAATGATCCTGGAAAGGTACGTGAAAAATTTGGAATTACTCACGTTCCTTCTCTTGTTGGAATTTGTTCTGATGGAACCATTCATAAGCATACGGGTGGAGATGCTATTGGATATTTTAAATTAATGAAACAGTTAAAGTAGGGATCCTCTCAAGGGAAACACTAGAGTGAATTAAGCATTAATCTTTTCGGTCACTAGTTGACCGTTTTTATATGCTTCACAAACAAATTCATCACCTTCTTCAGAATGATCTTTTGAACATTGCGCACCTGTTCTGGGTGTCAATTTTTGAAAAACAGGACTTTGAACAGATCCATCCCATCCTGGTCCAGATAACATATGCTCTTTAGTGTTAGGAAATGGAGCTTGAGAAGGATACAATGAACTGACAACACCCCATCCAGAAGCTCCAATTCCAATACCTAAAAGTAAAGATAAAATTCTCCATGTTGAACTATCTTCATAAAACATAGAACAATCAGATCCATAAAATGTAGCTAATTGAGTAATACTTAATAATCCAATACTGGATAAGATAGAAACATTCGAAGATAAATCACGGTTTGTTAAAGCGAAAATTAAGTAATAAGTTAGAATAGACCAAGAAGAAACAATACTCATTGGCATTCTCTTATTTTCAAACTTTTCTAGACCAGGAATCATACACCAAGCAGGACCTGGTCGTTCTTGACCTTGTGCTTCCCAGACTACAGATTTACCGGTCATCAACGCAATAAAAAAGTTAACCACAATAGCAATCAGACCAACAATACTTGCTATTGAATATCTGAAATCTTGACCAATAATATCAGCAATGAATCCGAACGTAATAAACCCAAAGGGAATAAAGTTAACAATCGCAAAAAAGAAAGCTCCTAATGTTCCCATAATAGCTATACGAGTTTCTGGATTATATAAAGCAACTCCTAACCCTGCAAAAAGAGCAATTCCGAGTAAAGTAGATAGAACTACAGCAATATAATCTCCTGTATTCCAGCCATCAGCCATTCTTATTTGTATGTGAGACTTTTA
>Ga0164297_10000746_pt1 | contig 38413 bp, 41 predicted proteins | sample GEODES058metaG_FD_113539 | JGI IMG/M metagenome (GOLD analysis project Ga0164297, IMG submission 113539) | Dystrophic lake water microbial communities from Trout Bog Lake, Wisconsin, USA - GEODES058 metaG | ecosystem: Environmental > Aquatic > Freshwater > Lake | place: USA: Trout Bog Lake... | reverse complement strand
TTGGACTTCTGTCACTACCTGGATAGTTTCCATTTTCTTTCCTTCAACATAGTCATACGACTAGGCTTATGCCTAGTCTTTTACTTTAAAAACTATGTCCGGTTGAAATAGGGGCTAATACACCCTTCTACATCAAGCACAAAAAGATCAAGACGATTGATTTTTAAATCCCGAACTAAATCCCTATAAGTTATCAATGGTACGGAAAAAGTAATAAATTCACATCCCTGATGAATCAACTCATTTTTGTGTAACTCGCTGTGAGATAGTGATCCATTTCCGAAAAAATCCCCTATCACAGGGTGTTTAGCATGCGTAAAATCAGCTATACCAGATTTACTTGAAAGGGCTGCATTGATATTCTTTGATTTTGGTCGATTAAACCTGAGGCGATCAAAAACTATTGGAACAGCCTCAATATTGACACCTGTCCAACCAAGGCTTTCTTCAAAAAACAAACAACTTGAATCGGAAATACCATCTGCTCCCCCGCATTCTATGAAAACGCCATTCCGCAATCCTCTAAAATAGGTTTCATAAAGAAGTTGATCTTGAGGGGGGTAAACTGACCATAAAATTTCATTTTAAGCACAATTTTATTTTTGATAGTCTGATTATATACAGGAAAATTAAAAATAAATAGGATTAATCGCTTTAACTAAATTTTATAAAAGAATTGATCATTAGTTTTCAAATCTAGCTGTAAAAATTAAAAAGCTTTACCAGCTGAAGTTATTATAGTTGACAACTCTGAAGAGAAATTTTGAGGTCTTAAAGGCCAAATATTTTTTTCAATTCTGTTTTTTAGGTTATTTTTAAATTTAATTAACTCTTCTCGTTGTGTGGAAAGAAATTTCGCATTATGAAAGTATTCATCTTCCGAGTTTGCAGCAAACATTTCAAGGCCTAAATCATTAAGTAAACTAAAGCACACTCTGGATGCAAAAGTTTCTCCGTAGAGAGTTACAATGGGCAAGCCAGCAAATAGAGCGTCAGAACACGTTGTATGACCATTATAAGGGAACGTATCCAAAAACAAATCAGCCAAACCAAAGCGATTTAAATGATCTTTAATATTTGGAAGTCTGGTAGCAAAAATAATTCTAGATGAGTCAATTCCAAATTCATATGCAGCTTTAAGGAGGTTTTCCTTTGATTCAACATTATTTTGTTGCATCAACCAAAGAACACTTCCTTCTATTTCGTGAAGGAGTCTCATCCATAATTTGAAAATAGTGGGGGTAATTTTATAAAGGTGATTAAAACAGCAAAATACAAACCCTTCATTTGGAAGGCCAAAGTCATTTCTAGTGTAAGTTTTTTCTGATGGAGTTACTGAGGTATCCCTAGGAAGATAATTAAAATTTAATTGAAGAGGTTTTTCAGAGTATGATTTAAAAAGGTTTTCGGGAATGGTAAATTTGTCCCCAATAATGTAATCCACATATGGCAACCCTAAAGTTCCTGGGAATCCTAAATATGTCATTTGTACAGGAGCTGGTCTGTAACTTAATACACTGAGTCGAGTATCTGCAGTATATCCAGATAAATCAATTAAATAATCAATCTCTAGTGAACGAACTACTTGAGCAATTTCAAGATCTGTTTTAGTAGCACAGTTCAAGAAGTTGTCAAAGGTACAACAGTAACGTTGCCAAATTGTACTTTTATCTGGAGTTCCCGTGAAGATTCCGGTAATTTCATAAAGATCTTTATCAAAAGATTCCATCACGCCTATAAGAAGATAGCCTACAGGGTGCTCTCTAAAATCACCAGAGATAAAAGCAATTTTCTTTTTAACATGATTGTAATTCTCTCCGTTGTATAGAGTAATTGATGAGGGAGGATACTTATGAAGACCGAAATTTCTTGCACATGAGAGAGCCGTATCGGCACTAGTGCAGAAAGTCATCAATGTTAAAGGATTAGTTACGGGAAGACCATTTTGAATACCCTGATGGATTTCAGTCGTTAATTCTTCAAAATCGATCCAATTACAGTTGTGCAATCTTGCGTTAAGCAAATTACCCTGAATATATGGATAAGAAGGATTTCTATCATATAAGTTTTTAAAAACTTCAGCTGCTTTAGCATATTCTTTATATTGCGACAACAGAATGCCCTGACCTTCCAAAGACTGATAATCATTAGGTATAGCTGCAGTTGCCTGGACTAGGGTTAAAAGTGCTTCTTTATGTTGGTTTAATTGTTGCTGAATCGCAGCTTTATTATGGTAGGAATTAGAATAGGTGGGATTGTGGCTGATGTTTAAATCATAGTAATCGAGCGCTTTTTTATATTGCCCAATATTTTTATAACATGTGCCTAATGCAAATAAAACAAGTTCATGATTCGGAAATTTTCCTTGTAGTGTCTCAAAATATCGTATGGCGCCTATCGGATCGTTTTGATGTATATGCGACATTCCTAGAGAGTAGAGTGCAATGAAGTTTTCTGGATCAAGTTCTAAAACTTTTGAAAATAGATTTTCTGCTTCATTATGTTTACTTTGCCCTTGAAGATTGAGTGCAAGGCTATTTAAAGAATTAATTTCTTGAACGATGTTAGCTAGTGGATTTAATAATTGATTGAGCGTATTGATTTGAGTTTTGGCATCTGTAAATTCTGGATTAAAACTTAGTGCTAATTTGGCGTTATGTAGGGACTCATTTAGACTGCCCATATTCATATTAATAATTGATTTCGCTAAATAAAACTCAGGAGTTGAGCTATTAATTTCGATGGCTTTGTTAATAAACCCTATTGAATCCTCGAATTGATTTCGCTGTGCCTGAATCTTCGAGAGGTAATAATAAATAACTGGCGACTCATATCCTTGTTGAAGTAAATCTTGAAAACATTGGTAAGACTGATCAATTTCGTTTATTTCTAAGAGATGAATTCCCGCATACATTTTTTGTACATTGGCATCATGCGTTGTGTTAGACAAGTCCATAAAAATTAGTTTCTCATGTAAGGTGTTAGTCAAGTCTTTTTGATGTAGGTATTTTTTGTTATAAATAGTGGTTTTATTGAAAATAATTGTACATGTTAATCATGAGTTACTCCAAGATTTCATAAACGAAATTTCAATAATTAAGACTTTAATTATTGTTTAATCATTTCAGTTTTGCTTACACTTTTTTTGAAAAATTGTTTAAAAATCTATCTTTCTCAGAGTTAAGTTTTGTCTCAATGATGGAGGTGGAATCATTTGAGGAGTTTTTGAAAGTAATTTTAGACTTTAGAAGCCATCAAGAATATTTTGAGGATGAAGGAGTAGAGTAAATTAGCGCACCTTATGTGGTGTTGGTGTGCGACGGAAAATCAATCAGGTTTTGTATTTTTTATTTCAGGATGGCACCCTCTTAAAATTTAAATTACTCTATCATTACATCAAAATCAGTTACTTTTAAGTAGATGATGTTAGGGTAAATCCTGTTGTTTTATAGTTGAACAACTTCTCAGATTGGTTAGAATTTTTTTTGGAAATTAATTGTTTGATCTAATGCCTCTTGCTTTTTTAAATCAAACAATAAGCAAGCTAAGCCTGTATTTTCTAGCACCTGAAGATTTGGTGCAGATTTTGACTTAATTTCATATGCATTACATCCATAGGGAAATTTAGTTTCCCAGGTGATGAAAAAATGCTTACAGTTGATACAGTTCATGTGTGCTGAAATTTGTTCTAGTAGTGATTTTTTTTGAAAAATTAAATAAAAATTCAACACTAAATGCATCGTCAAATCTTTTTTCTTGTGCTATTCTACAATAATTACATTTTATACAAAGGCAATGAATCCCATGTCAAAAGTGATGATTGATGATGTTGAATATGAAATCGAGTCCCTTACTGACGATGCAAAAGCCCAAATGATTAGTATGCAGTTTGCCGATGGTGAGATCGCCCGCTTGCAATTGCAGCTAGCGGCAATGCAAACTGCTCGTAATTCTTATGCAAGTGCTTTAAAGCTTGCTTTGCAAGAACACGCAAAAGGTTAATCCGAGTTTTACTATTCGTTCTATTCCTGAGCGAGGATCAGTTAGATCTTTCTAATTAGAACGGATTATCGTTTGACTTTATATATCGAGACGGGCCTTAGATAGTGTGTACTTTCAATCGGTGTATCCTTAAGGCACAGAGAGGAAACTGCTGGTCTCATTTACACAAAGGTACACATTTTTAGGAATTTTAAAAATGTATACAAAACCTAGATAAATGTTTTTTATTTAGGCCAAACTTACACTTGTGGTAAAAAACACTTTCAACTACCAGTTATGGCGAGTTGTGTATAACTCTCTCATCCTTGGAGCCTAATAGCTAAAGCTTGTTTACTGATAAGCTTATTTGTATTGCACGAAATTGCGTCAAAAACAGAGTGGAAATCTATGCCTCGTGAGGAAGTGAATAAATTTTAGTGTTTTAAGGATGGGTTCTTATAGCAGTCTATTCAGTATTAATATGATAAAAAAAAGAATTTCGGCAGTTAGAGCGCAATTGCACTCCGCGCAAAACTCTAAGAGTTTTTTAATAAAGTTATCTGAGGAAGTTCAATTACATATTTTGAAGAAAATAGCCGTTAATTAATTGAACAGTTAATGTAATTTAGGCATAACATAGAGACTTGGAGTGCCGTGTTTCAATCCATAGGAGAGCCAACCGATTATGACGCTGCCGATTCCTTCAGGAATTTTACCAATCCCGATGGGAGAGGTGCGACGTTCTTCGGACATATTACCTCCGAGTGCTCCAGTAGGTATTAGTGGGATTGCCCCACTTGACGTTCGTCAGGCCTTGCAGATGCCCGAACCAGTTGTTACAGCAGATCAGAGTAGTTCAGCAAGACAATCTCTTGAGCGAAATTTTCAAGAAAATCTTGCGCCATATTCGGCCCCACAAGAGCCTACAGCTTCGCAAGCAGCCTTAGTAGAAATTTCTGAGCAAGCAACACATCTGTTACCAGAGCAACTTAATCAGCTCGCATCAAATTCGCAAGTTCCTTATGCAACAGATCCTTTATCGCAACTGCTTAATCAAAGGGGATTGCAGGATACATCGGGTTCAGCAACGCCCGATAGCTCCCTGAGTCAGATTTTAGTGGGTCAAGCCCTTGCCTCTTCAGAAATGAATACCTTGAACCAATTGATCAACGAGACCTTGTCAAGGCAAATCTCAGCACAGTCGGCTTCAGGTAAGGTCCCCCAAGGCAATCTTTCCAGCACCGTATTATGGCCAGGGTCAGATGTCAGTACACAAGATAACCTGATGATCAGTGCTTTACAAGCTAATGATCCTAAGGCTGTACTGAATGTCTTACGTGGGAATTTAAAAAATTCAGGTTTGTTCGCTACAGAACAGTTGGCGCATGTATTGTTACCGGCTAATGATTCAACAAGCTCTGCGATGGGCCTAAGCAAACCGGAACCTATTCTAGTTGACCCAGCAAGCTCCACATCAACTGCACAGGCCTTACTGCAGCACTTAGATCCTAATTCATCAAGCTTAGTCGATGCGATTCGGTTAGCCCTAAAGGGTCAGCTTTCCTGGGAAGGGATGCTGGCGAATAATGTCCCCGCAAAAATACAGCGTGAAGACGCATGGGAGGCCAATCCCAATGATCCTTCTCAAATCATCATAGGAACACGGATTTCGGTAGAGGTTCATTTACCAAAACTAGGCAGTATGACTGTGGTGGGGACTCAATTTCAGGATCAAGTTTACTTAAATATTCAAGCGCAAGATCTTGCTGTTTCTAAAGTATTTCAAGCGCAGTTATCTAGCTTACAGACAAACCTGCAAGAGCAAAAGATCGATTCGCCAATCATACAGTTCAAAGGTAATTAAGGTTATGCCTTCTGATAAGTTTCGTAACCCTGCAATCAAACCTGGACTCAAAGCAGTCGCTTTGAAATATGAAATGAATAGTGCTGCACCAAGAGTGACTGGGCAAGGAGAGGGGTATGTTGCTCAGGCGATTTTGGATAAAGCAAAACAGATGGGTATTCCAACAAAGGTAGAGCCCGAACTCGTTGAGTTTTTAATGCAAGTAAAACTCAATGATATTGTTCCTCCGAAGTTATATGCTGCAGTTGCTGAAGTTCTTGCTTGGGCCTATAGCATTGACGAAGCCTCACCAGAAAAATGACCTTCATCAAGCGCTAGGGATCATAAACAAGCTAGGTCTACCAATCAGTTCTCGTTTAGAAACATCACGAAGTTCTAAAGATGATGGAAAACAACCATTCCAAATTACCCTAATCGGAACACTCAAATCTGCCGTAATCTAATTGATGACAAATTTTAATAGCACTTTTTAAGAAGAAAATTTTATGCGTGAGTTTATCAGCGATACGATGGCAGATCATATCCGCCAAAGATTAGCTCAAATCAATGTTCAGCAACTCACTTCTGAAAACTGCTATGAGGTTTGGCTGAAAATTCGTATGTTAGACATGGCTTTAGATGTTCCTAAAGCGCAGTGGGTAACCCAGCAAGATGTAGCCACTCATGTTGGACTAGTGTCTACCTTCATAGAGTATTGTCCTGAGGATTTTGAAAAAAAGATCTATCAGACATTAATGGTCAGAGCTCATGAGTCAGAAACTCCGCCTTCCATTTCAAGCTTAGTAACGCTTTATTTACAGAGTCTATTTAAAAAGAGCTTTTGATACTTGCTCAAAATTAGTGTACTGTGGACTTAATAAGTAGTGGCTATTTAGAATTTGAAGGAGGTTTTATTGCCTTACATTTGCCAGAAAACACTTCCGAATAGGGAAGGTCGGGCAACTTAGGCTTTTTCCTTATCACTTTGTCAGTGACAATGAGGGACTTTTTATTGACTGTAATGGTGGTAACGGACCCATCACCTAAAGTCAAATCAATAATGCATTTGATATGTTGATCATCATTTTCTGAACAAGGAAATCCATACTCGTAACGATTCTTGAATACTTTGTCATCTGCGAATCGATATAAATAAATCATGTTTTCAGCCGGTTCAGGGCTAAGACTATTATTTTCGATAAAGAGTTTTTCTAAACTACCTTCGCAGATAATATTTAAATCATTCTTTTTGGAACAAGCCAATAAGCTGAAACAAAAAAGTAAGAGTAGTATTTTTTTCATTTCACTCAACTGTTATACATCCAGTTTTATCAGTTTTCAATAATGGATCAGGACACTTCTTATTGTCCGTATGGTGAACCAGTAGAAATGAATCCGTGATCATTAACATACTACAATTATATAAAAAATTTATTTCATTTCTTTTGTAAGTTTTTTGGGGAGTGGGGTAGGTAAGGGTTTTGAAACTTCTTGAGTCAGTTCAAGGTGCTCCTCCAAAATCCGATCATCATCTGTCATTAAAGTAGCTCTTTGGATCGTATTTTCTAATTCTCTGACGTTGCCTGGCCAGGAGTAATGCAGTAAACATGCTTTTGCACTTTCATCCAAATACATATTTTCTCGAAGAACATTTTTGCTGTAGCGCTGTAAGAAGAATTCCGCTAAGGGTAAGATATCCTCAGGTCGTTTTCTTAACTCAGGGATATGTACAGGAAACACAGCTAATCGATAATAAAGATCTTCACGGAAGAGTCCATCTTGAACATGTTGGAGAAGATTACGATTGGTCGCTGCGACAATTCGAACGTCTACCGGAACAAGTTCAGTAGACCCAAGCTTTTCTACCATTTGATCTTGCAAAACTCTTAAAAGTTTGGCTTGTAAAGGCGCTGGCATTTCTCCGATTTCATCTAAAAAAAGTGTCCCACCACTCGCTTGCTCGAATTTTCCTGCTTGTGTTTTAGATGCTCCAGTAAAGGATCCTTTTTCGTGTCCAAAGAGAATCGACTCTAAAAGTGTTTCAGGAATTGCTGCACAGTTAAGCGCTATAAAAGGGCCACTAGCTCTCGTTGAATTATCATGCACATATCGTGCAACCAGTTCTTTCCCAACGCCGGATTCTCCAGTAATCAAGACTGAGGTTGCTGTGGGAGCTACTCTTAAACATCGCGAGAGAGTTTTAACCATTTCAGGATCAACCGCAATAATTTTTTTCCCTTCTGCTTTTACACTAGGGGCTTCAATACTAGTTGAACTTTTATTCGGTGGAGCGTTTTTTTTGCTAAAACTATTAGTTTCCAGAACTGGAGTTGGTTGGTAGCGTCGAATCGTCTCCACTAGCTGTTCAGGAACAAATGGTTTGATTAAAAAATCACGGGCCCCGGACTTAAGAGCTTCTATTGCAATCTTTACGTCAGCATAAGCAGTCATCACAATAATGGATAACTCAGGATTAATTTCTAAAGCCCGTTTAAGTAATTCAATACCAGTCATTCCAGGCAGTTTATAGTCGGTGACAATAATCATTGGAACCCCAGGTTGAAGAATAGGAATGACGGTTTCAGCTTTTTGGTGAGAATAAAACTCAATTAAACTCATTCGTAAAGTGACTCCAATCGCCTCGCGCAGGTCGTCATCATCTTCTATAAGCAATACAGGGTATTTCAATGGTTGTTTAGTCATAGGCAATAATATAACTGAATCAAGGACATTTATAGTAATTCAATGATGCAAGGTAGCGTGATCGTAAAGCATGCTCCATGTCCTGTGTTGTGAGCCCGGATAGTCCCACGGTGTGCTTCGATGGCATTTTTTGCAATAGATAGCCCTAGCCCAGATCCATTCACGCCAGTAGAGAAAAAGGGCTCAAACATTGAATCTATAATATTTTCAGGAATCCCAGGACCCTGATCTTCAATCTGAATTTCACAACGCTGATGGTCTGAACGAATTTTGAATTCAATGATTTGATTGGCATTTGAAACTTCTAAAGCATTTTCCAAGATGGCAATGAAGGCATTCATTAAGGGTAATTTTTCAGCGGTGATTTTGATACTAGGATCACAATTTTGAATTTTCAGTTCAACTCTTTTTTGATCGCATAAAGGTTGAATAGCAAGTTTTGTTTCTAAGACAAGGTCCTTGAGGGAAATTAACTGAAGTTTTTGAGGACGATTTGCGACAAATTGCAACATTTCTTTGGATAACTTTTCTAAATCCAGTAATTGTTTACGCAGGCGTTGTGCAAAACTAACTTTTGTAGCCTCATCCAAATCTAGGTCACATAAATGTGATGAATAAATAAGTGCAGTAGCTAGGGGAGTTCTAATTTGATGGGCAATGCTAGCAGTCATTTTTCCCATAGCTGTCAAACGGGACTCTTGTTGTGTCTTTTGAAGATTAAGGATGTTTTGAGTAATATCTTGGATCTGAATAATAGTTCTAAAGTCTTCTTCGATCTTGATAACTTGTACAGTCTGATTAGGACTTGATGGTATATCTGACTCAATAAAGTATTCACCAGGTGTGATCGACTCTCTCCAATATTGAGGGATGGCAAATAATTGTTCTGAACTCAAAAATGGGAAAAACTGCAAAGCTGAGGGGTTAAAAATTTTTACAATTTGGTTTTCTAGTAAGATTACCCCCGCTGGCATCGCCTTAATTAGGGCTGTAATTCTTTGATTTGATTCAGATAACTCCGTACTTAGTAGGTCGATTTTGCTTTGTAGCTCGGATTGTTGAGCTTCTAGCTTTTTGGACTCTTCATAAAAAAGGGTAAAGGCCGTTTGAAGAGCGTTAATGCTCGTCGGATTATTGTTGATTTCCACTAAATTCGTTGTATTAGAGTCTAAACTTAAAGTATTATCTGAAGAAATAGTCAAAATGTTTTGATGTTAATTGTATATTTATGTAATATAAGATAACTTGTAAAAGTTGTATAGAGCAAAATAATGATTAATTTAACAATATGAACGGTGTTTATATTGTTTATTTTGATGAGGCATGTATTTAATTAATCTGGGTACTAACAGATTAATTCATTTAGTTTAGGAAAAATTCGATTGAGTGAGTCAGCAAACGCAGTTCCATCGATTGAAGATAAAAATGCAACGGTTTTAGCAATCGGTGGAGAGGGCTCCACAGCAAAATCAGATGCGGGTAAAGTTCCCGTTCCTACGCTAGATTTAGCTGATAAATACCGCGATCTAAAAGAGCGTTTTTCACTACTGAATTTTCGGCAAAAGCTCCTCATTGGTATTGCCTTTTTATTGTTCATTTCTACAGTTTTAGTTGTCTCAATTACCGGGCAGAAAAAGGACGACTATAGAATTTTATTTAATAGTTTGAACCAGAATGATGGCGCAGCTATTATTGCCGCGCTGCAGCAGTTGAATGTTCCATATAAGTTTACTGAAGGTGGAGGAGCTATTATGGTTCCCGAGTCCGCTGTATATGAAACACGCTTAAAACTTGCTGGTCAAGGTCTACCGAAGGCTGGTAATGTTGGTTTTGAGTTATTAGAAAATCAAAAATTAGGTACTAGTCAATTTGTCGAACAGGTAAATTACCAGCGTGGTTTGGAAGGGGAGCTGGCAAAAAGTATTAGTTCTCTGGGGCAAGTCAAATCCGCACGAGTAATGTTAGCCATACCAAAACAAACTGCGTTTATGCGAGAGCAGGAACGACCTACGGCCTCCGTGGTTGTAACGATGCACCCTGGGAGATTTTTAGACGAGCAAGCAGTTGCTGCAATTACTAATTTAATTGGTTCTGCAGTCCCCAATATGGGGGCAAATCGCGTTACGATTATTGATTCAGAGGGGAGTTTGCTTGCTCCAAATCCACAGCGTGCAAGTGGCCTAGATTCAACACAACTGAAATATGTTGCTGAAGTGGAAGGATCTTTATCTAAGCGAGTTATCGAAATTTTAGAGCCTGTAACAGGTAAAGACAACGTTAAAGCAACTGTTACAGTTGACATGGACTTTAATGAGTTAGAAAGAACCGAGGAAACATTTGGTCGTAATTCACCACCAAACCCATCCTCTATTCGCAGTCAGCAATCTACTGAGGCAAGTACTCCTACAACCCCATCTACTGGAATCCCTGGAGCAACTACGAACCAACCTCCTGGGCAAGCGCAGGCTCCAATTAACAACGCAGCAGGTGCTGCGAATAATAATCCCCAAAATTTAAATCCTCCTCCCGGTGCTGGAACTAGCAACACATTACGGAAGGACAATACGATCAATTACGAAGTTGATAGGGCTATTCAACGTGTCAAAGGTGAAAAAGGCCAAGTTCGACGTGTTTCTGCTGCTGTTGTTCTTAACTTAAAAACGCCTCCTGGGGTGGATGCAAATGGTAAGCCCTTAAAGCCAGTGCCTTACACCAATAAAGAAATTGATGATATTAAGGGTCTTGTACGTGATGCCATTGGTTATGCAGAGAAACGAGGCGATAGTATTAGCGTTGCGAATATCGCATTTCGACCTGAAGTGCTTGAGTCTGTTCCGTTTTATCGAGAACCCGGAATTATTGCTCTAGCTAAAGAATTCTTTAAATTTGCCATCATTCTTGGTGCTTTAGCTCTTGTATTCTTCAGTGTTGTTAAGCCTCTCCTCTTTCCGAAGGTGGACGAGGAAGAAGCGCAAAACTTGGAGGATGAGTTTGACGAGAAAGTTAAGGCTGAGATGGCCTCGATGTCACCTCAGGCACGTGAACGTAAACGTATGGAGCTTGAGTTAGAGCGTGAACGTAAACGTGTTCAAGAAGAGGAAGAGCGCGCACGAATCGAAGCACAGAAGAAAGAAGAAGAAGAGAATCGTAAGCGTCAAGAGGAGTCGAAGAAAGCTGAATACGAGGAATTGGTTAAGTATGCGTATGATTACGTCACCAATGATCCAAGGGTTGTTGCTGGTTTATTTAAGCAATGGTTAAGTGAGGATGCTGCTAAGGTGATGGCTGCTAAAGATGCGGCCCCACCTCCAGCAGCGTAATTCAATAAAGGATATTCATAATGGCTGAAGAAGATCAGGAAGAAGCCCCACGACAACTATCGATTGCTGAAGCCTTAAAAGAGGGTGTTAAGAACGCCTCTCAAGGAGGTATGCAGACCTACGAGGACTTAGATGGAGCATCTAAGGCTGCTGTGGTTCTTTTAGCGGTTGGTGCGGAAGCTGGAGCAGAAGTACTTCGCCAAATGACACCAATGGAAGTACAAAAGCTTTCTGGGAAGATGGCTGTTGTACGTTCATTGAGTCGAGATTTAGTTTTGGATGTTCTTCGAGAGTTCAGAGATGTGACATCCAATAATGCTCAAGTTGCATTTGATACAGATTCTTTTATGCAGAACATGTTAACCAAAGCCATGGGTGCAGAGGGAGCATCTGACTTGTTGGGGCGTTTAGAGTCTACTCTTGATATGTCAGGGATTGAGACTTTAAAGAGGATGGAGTCGGATGTTCTTTATGAAATGATTAAGGCTGAGCATCCTCAAATTATTGCGACGGTATTGGTGTTCTTAGAGGCTCCGCAAGCCGCTGCGGTATCCAAGTTATTTCCAGATGATTTAAGAAATGAGCTAATGCTGCGTGTGGCTTTGTTAGAAAAAGTACAACCTGCAGCCCTCAAAGAGTTAAATGAGGTTATGTCACGGTCAGTGGGACCAGATGCTGACTTCAGAAGAAGTTCAGTTGGTGGGGTTGTGCCTACAGCTGAGATTTTAAATATGCTGTCAGGCGGTTTGGATCAGCTTGCACTCGATAAGATTAGATCATATGACCCTGAGCTAGCTGAAGCGATCATTGAAAAAATGTTTGTATTTGAAGACTTTATTGAAATCGAAGATCGTTCTTTACAAACTTTACTCCTAGAAGTTACGCAAGACTCATTAGTCATCGCTCTTAAAGGCGCCAGTCCTAAATTACGTGAAAAAATATATCGGAATATGGCTAAAAGGGCTGCAGATAGTGTTCGTGAGGATCTTGAAACACGGCCTCCTGTTAAGATTCAAGAAGTTGAAGAGCAGCAAAAAGATATCATACGAATTGCTAGAGCCTTGTCTGCTGAAGGTCGAATGCAGATGGAACGTGGCAAACAAGCTGATTCTTTCCTCTAAAGAATGGACCGATAAGACATGTCTGCTTTCGAAGAGCCAGATGATGAGCAGTTGTTAACAAAATGGCAACCACCATCTTTTGATCCTCCCAAGCCACCCAAAAAACCTAAAGCTCCACCTATTCAATACCCAACAGTTGAGGAGGTTGAGCAGATTAGAGCGTCAGCTCGTCAGGATGCTTATGATGTTGGCTTGTCGGAAGGATTTAGCAAAGGCAGAACGGATGGGTTTGAACAGGGACAAAAAGAAGGTTATCAAGTTGGCTATCAGCAAGGCTACACTGATGCAGAGGGTGAAACTAGACGCTTACATCATGCGTTAGATCAATTGCTAAAAGCAATTGATGGTATGCCAGAAGCAATTGCAGAACCGATGGTTGATTTATCTTATAGCATTGCAATGCGTGTAGCTGCCAATGAACGTATGACGCGAGGGCCATTTGTAACTGCGGTTCAAGATGCCTTGATGCGTTTACCAAGACCTGGATCAAGTTTGTTTTTAAGAATTCGGGATGCAGAAAAAGAGGTTTGGGAAAAATTGGTAGATGATCCAGGTATGCCGTTTAAATGCACCATACTCATTGATGGTGATGTTCAACCTGGTGATGCATTTGTTGAGATTGATGGTGCAAGAATTAATATTGGTCAGTCAGCAAGAGTTGCAATCGTACGTGCTGCTTTAGGGTATGAACTGACAAAAGAACAAGTTCAATTAATGCAGTCTCCGATGGAAACAGATAAAGAAGATTTTCAAAATTTAGATTTAGTCCAGGATGGACAGGTTCAAGGGGATGGTCCTGATGACTCTGATTTAATTCCACCCTCCTCTGATGCAAATCCAGTGAGGGGTGAATAATGTTGCTCCAACCTCAAGAGGTTGCTCAGCATCTTAACTACCTGAAGGAAAAATTGGATAGTTATCCAAGGTCAATTCGCGAAGGAAGGTTAAAAAGGGTATCAGGAATTGTATTAGAGGTTGAGGGGCTTCCTCTGACTATTGGCGCAGGTGCCGTCATTCTTTCTCAGGTCAATGGTAAAACTTATGATGCGGAATGTATTGGGTTCAATGGTGGCATTACCTATTTAATGCCGATTGATTTTATGGAAGGCATTTCTCCTGGAGCGCTTGTTTATCCCAATAATACCCCGATCGATTTTGGTTCCCATTACATCACAACGAGCGCTATAGAAGCTTTACCAATTGGTGAAGAATTACTTGGCAGAGTTGTTGATGGCATGGGGCGTCCAATTGATGGAAAGGGCAGTTCAGGGAAAAAAATGGCCCAAAGTGTGACTCGATCACTCAATCCGCTTGATCGCTCACCTATCCATGAACCTCTTGATGTGGGAATTAAGGCTATTAACGGTATGTTAACAGTAGGTCGTGGTCAGCGCGTTGGAATCTTTGCTGGAACCGGTGTAGGGAAAAGTGTTTTACTCGGAATGTTAGCGCGTAATTGTGTTGCTGATGTCATTGTGATTGGTTTAGTTGGTGAGCGTGGTCGAGAAGTGCGGGAATTTATTGAAGAAACCTTAGGACCAGAGTCTTTTAAACGTGCCGTGGTAGTTGCCGCGCCTGCAGATGCCTCACCTTTAGCTCGAGCAAAAGGAGCTTCCTATGCCACAGATGTAGCGACTTGGTTTAGAGATAGTGGTAAACACGTTGTTTTGATTATTGATTCTTTGACACGATTTGCAATGGCTCTTCGTGAAATAGGTCTAAGTCTAGGGGAAGTTCCTGTTGCTAGGGGATATCCCCCAAGTGTCTTTGCTAAGATGCCTGAATTAGTTGAAAAAGTGGGTAATGGCGCAAATCCGAATTCCTCAATTACAGCTTTTTATACTGTTTTATTGGAAGGGGATGATGTGAATGATCCTGTTGCAGATACGGCTAGGGGAATTTTGGATGGCCACTTTTTCCTTTCTCGTCAATTGGCTGATAGTGGGCACTATCCAGCGATTGACGTTGAAAAGTCAATTTCGCGTGTTATGCCAAAGGTGGTGTCTAGAGAGCATTTAATGGCAGCAAGAAGGATTAAGCAGCTCTATAGTAGATACATGAGCGGGCGCGATCTGATTTCTATGGGGGCTTACGTTCCAGGAAGCGATGGAGATCTCGATGCAGCAATTCAAGCTTGGCCTAAAATACAAGTTTTTTTACAACAGGAAGTAGAGAGTAGTTTTGCCATTACAGATACGATTGAAATGATCAGTTCGGTGGTTCAGTAAATGAAAGCCATTCACCTACTTTTAAAAGTTGCCAAAATTAAAGAAGATATTGCTATGGCAAAAGCTAGAAAAATTGCCAAGCAAGCTGCCGAAACCTTAAAGTTCCAAGGACAGGTGATTTCTTATGCAAAAGAATACGAAAATCAAATACTTGATGGAGGTAAAGCTGGTACAAAAGTTGCTTTCATTCAGGATGCTGATGCCTTTAGAGCTAAGTTGTTGGAAAGCTCAAGAGCTATGGATAAGCAAGTTAATGACTTACAAGTTGGGGCCAAACACATCTTAGATGAGGCCATGAAAGCAAAAATGAAATCAGAGGGTCTCAGTAAATTAGCTGAGAAAGACCTGAAAAACGAGCAGAAAAAGAGAGAGAAATCCGAAGAGATGCAGTTTGAAGATTTATTGGCAGCTCGGACAGGTGTACGAACTGGCACGGAAAATGCTTAATACTTAGAAAACATTTGGAGTTTCTATGAAAAATCTAACTATTAACAATGCATCTCATCCCGGACGTATGGACACTGTCAAAAATGGCAATCCACTATCCAATGCTAATTTAAATGACCTAGATAGCTTACTCGATAGTTTATTCTTAACTCAACTGGACTCTGCAAGTATGGCATTGTCGAATCCATCTCCTGACAATACGGGGACAAAAAATCCATCAAAAGAGATTCTTGCAGATAGTCAAGATGCACTCAATAAAGATGTTAATTCATTGAATTTAGTTGACGCAATGGAATTGGCAGCCTCTCAAGCGTTGCTTCAATCGCCCGTCCCAACATCTAAAAATGACACAAATTTTGGTAATTCATTATCAAGTTCTCTTCAATTGAGCTCTATTGGGCTAAATAATGAATCACTTTCTGACAATACGCGTGTCGGTATCGCAAATCAGAATTTATTGAATATTTTAAATGGTGCAGTACCGCAGAATCTAACGAATATACCTAATTCTTTAAATACTGTCAGTTTAACGAATGCTTCTAATTTGGTTCCTAATACCCCTATAAAAGATAGTTTGTCAGATATGAATACTAGTTCTGAGAATGCTCAGAACCTAAACCCTTTAGGCATCAATATCGCAGTTGATAAATTGATGAATCCTGTATTGAAAGATCTGAAAGTTCAGGAAATTTCTAGTAGTTCACTTCAAAGTCAGCCTATTGCAGCAAATCAAGATATTAAAGTTGCTAACATATCGGACGCTCTTAAAAGCATTGGTGATGTGAAAGTGATATCTGTTGATCAGTCATTCAACAAGCTTTCTGCAACACAATCATTGAAGATCGATAATCAGCAAAATCAAACATTGGATTCAGTTGATGTTGCAAGCAGCATTCCAGATTCCAATACTATTAAACAGTTACCAATAAATCAAACGAGTAAAGAAACAAGCGAAGATAAAAAGTCCTTTGAAGATTTCTCAGGAGTTTCTAGTGGTTTTATGATGAACCCAGGATTTACCAATCACACCAATCATGAAGTTAGTTTAAAACTTGAGGCAGTTAATACAAGTTTAACTAGTGGTCCTTTGCATAGCGAGTTGATTTCAGCCGCAAAATCAGGAGGAGGGCGGATTTCTTTAGAAGTAAATCCCGATAACACAGGCCCAATTCGAATTGATTTACAAATTGATCAAGGTGGACAAGCCAGGTTAATGGTGCATGGCGCAAGCGAAAGTACTCAAGCAAGACTCGAACAAGGTGGTGATCAGTTACGACAACAGTTTGCACAAATGGGTTTGCAGTTATCCTTAGATATGCGTCAAAATTCAGCAAATAATGCTTTTAGTCAACCAAGTAACGATTCGACTAACCAATTTAGCAACAATCAGAGTCAACAAATTATTGCAAGTAGCACAAATTCGAATAGAATAGGGAATGAGAACTTATTAGGGGCAAATCAGCAATTGAGCGCTGATAAATCTAATGGCATTAACTTGTTTGCTTAAATAACAACTTTAGGGATTATTCATGGCTGAAGAAGTCGAAAATCAAGAGTCAAACGATGCCGCTGCCGCGGCCGTAGCTGCTGCGACTGCTGCAGCCACTCCAGAAGATGAGGCTCTCGCTCTTGAAGAGGCAAAGAAAAGTAAAAAAAAGAAACTCATTTTTATTATTGCTGGAGTTGTAGTTGTCCTTTTGGCCGTTGGTGGTTACATTTACAACAAGAAAACCGAAGAGGCAAGACATCAAGCTGAAGAGGAAGCCAAAAAGCCCGAAAATATTTTAAAGAAACAGTTGGCTGATCGGAAGAAAAATGATGCACCTATATATATACCAATGGATGAGATTGTGGTCAATCTTCCAGGTAGAGGCGGGGAGCATTATTTGCAGACTAAAATTGTATTACGCACTTCAGATTCTGCTACTGAAGGAAAATTAAAAGACTTCATGCCGCTCATTCGGGACAGAATCATTACAGTTTTATCATCTCGTCAAATGCAGGAATTAGCAACCGTAGAGGGTAAAACAATGATGGCAAAAGAAGTTGCCCTAGTGATTAATTCTATTATTTCCCCACAGTTAACGGCGATTTATGTCTTGCAGCAACAACCTAGTACTGCCGACCTTCAAAATCTTGAACGTATGAATGTTGTACCCAAAGAAACTTCTACTGGGCAAAAAATCTCAGTTGAAGCAGCAAATGCTGCGGCAGCTTTTTGGAATATTACTGAAATGGATTTGCCGGTACAGGCAGTTTTATTTAGTACTTTTGTAATGCAGTAAAACTATCGCACTTATTTATTACCAAAAATCATGTCCGAACAATATAACTTTGAGATGAATACCGACGTTGCTGATCAACGTGGTATGTTTGATAAATCAAAGATTATTGCAAGACGGAGAATGCCTACTCTTGAATTGATTCATGAGAGGTTTTGCCGTGCCGTAAGATTGACCCTCTTTAACATGATTCGTATGCCGATTGAAGTTACGATGCATTTACCGGCAATTAAAACCTACGAAAAATTTGTATCTGAATTTCCAGAAAGAACCAATATCAATATCGTTGGAATTCGCCCCCTGAGAGGGGTGGGATGTTGGATTGTTGATCCTGGAGTCGTTTATGTTGCTGTAGATAATATGTTTGGTGGTGAGGGCCGAATTACGCCTAGGGTTACAATGCGTGAATATACCCAAACTGAAATGCGAATTATTCGCAGAATTGTTGATGCATTTTTGCTTGATTATGAAAAATCTTGGAAACCAATTCATGAAATCAAATTTGACTTCATGCGTCAAGAAACAAATTTTGGTTTTGCTAAGATTACCTCTCCACAAGAGATGGTTTTACACTCCAAATTTACTGTAGACATTAATGGTCGTAAAGGTGACGTTGATCTATGTATACCGTATTGGGTTTTAGAGCCTGTTAAATCTATTCTTTATAACAATATGCAAGGTTTCCAAGCTGAGCCAGACGAGCATTGGACAACTTTATTAAATGATCAAGTTCATGAAGCAAAAGTTACAGCAGTAGCAGTACTTGCAAAAAAACAGATGTTACTTGGAGATGTCGTATCAATGTCAGTCGGTGAAATTATTCCGATTGAAATTTTGGACCCAATTACAGTTTATGTGGATGGCTTGCCTGTTATAAGAGGGCAATATGGTGTTAAAAATGGCCATTATTCTGTGAAAATTGAGTCAATTCAACACCCTGCAGAATTTTTAAAGAGCCCTCTTGAGAAAGCTCGTTTGGGGCCAAGTATGTTGCGCAGTCAGGAAAACGGGGAACTCTACGAAAATTTCGAGTCTAAAGGAGCACCTCCGCTAGAATCAGATTTTCAATTTACTGCTGCAGATGTTCAAACACTGACCCCTGAAATGTTGACAAAAGAGGATAGAGGATAAAATGGCTGAAAATGATAACGAACTAGCTGGTTCGATGGCTTCAAAAGATTTATCGGGGTCATTAAGAAAAGCAAGCTTTAATGATTTAAATGACACCACAAGGCCCGGTGCACCAGCTAATGAGATTGATTTAGTAATGGATGTTCCTGTTCAAGTTACTGTTGAGCTGGGAAGAGCGAAGATGCAAATTCGCAATTTGCTTAATTTAACGTATGGATCTGTTATCGAATTAGATATCTTGGCTGGCGAACCTTTAGAGGTAGTTGTGAATGGTTGTCTTGTCGCCCAGGGTGAGGTAGTAATTGTGAACGATCGTTATGGCATCCGTTTGACAGATATCGTTACACCAGCAGAACGACTTCGCAAAATTAATCGCTAGGCCGTGACTATGTCCTTTGATACTACTAGAAGTCAAATTAAGGGACGAAAGTTTCATCTTTTCAAAGCTATTTTTTGCATAGCCATCATTTTTTCTTTCAAGAGCGTAAACGCTGAAGAAGTCACTAAATTAAGTTCTTCCACATTTGGGGGCACTTTGTGGTTCTCATTTGTTAGTCTGATGCTCGGAGCTGGACTGATATTATTAGTTGCTTGGTTGATCAGAAAGAATACTTCTGCAAAGTTACCTACTGACAACGCACAAATACTTTTTCAGTATCCATTGGGTCCACGAGATAGGATATTAGTGATGCGGGTATTAAATCGCGTCATTATTTTGGGACAATCTGCAACTCAAATTAATTATTTGACAGAGTTAGATCCTGAAGAAGTAGCTGATATAAATATAGAAGCACCAAATCAAAACCTAAAGAATACTTTTGCCAAGTATATTAAAGTCAATTTCAATTGAAAAAGAAATTATTCCCCTCGAAATCGCAGCAATGGTGGCTTTTGACGGTGGGCTTGAGCGTATTTTTTTTAAGCTCTTTTGAAGCCTTTAGTCAAGCATTGCCTTTAGTAACATCTAAAAATGGTAGTTCAGGGACTACATTTGCTGTTCCAGTCGAAACTGTTTTAGCCCTAACTGCGCTATCATTTTTACCTGCAGCACTCATTCTGATGACTAGTTTTACTAGGATATTAATCACATTTTCATTATTACGACAGGCTTTGGGTCTTACCACTGTTCCTCCTAACTTAGTAATAATAGGGTTATCTTTATTTTTAACCCTCTTTATCATGAACCCAGTTTTTGAAACTATTTATCGAGATGCCTACACACCTTACTCTAAAAATAAAATGAGTTTTGTTGATGCTGTTGAAAAAGGAAGTGTCCCTTTGAAAGAGTTTATGCTCAAACAAACTCGTCGGGAGGATTTAAATGTATTTGCAAAAATGTATGGTAAACCTATAGAGTCTCGAGAAAAAGTTCCAATGGTAGTTCTTATTCCTGCATTTGCGATCTCTGAGATTAAAACTGGTTTTTTAATAGGTTTTGTGATTTACCTACCATTTCTAGCTATTGATTTTGCAGTCGCAAGTATATTGACATCATTGGGTATGGTAATGGTGTCCCCAATGATGTTTTCTTTACCATTGAAGTTAATTATTTTTGCTTTGGCAGATGGCTGGGCTCTTCTTGCGGCCTCATTAGTACAAAGTTACTATTAAATAAAAGCTTCGATATGGATAATACTCTCATTATTGAATTGGTTTTTCAGGCGATGCGAATGGCGGGAATTTTGGCTGGCCCGCCCATTTTAGCTTTATTAATTACTGGTCTAGTAATTGGTATTCTTCAGGCTGCAACCTCTATCAACGAAACAACTGTAGCGTTTGTACCAAAATTACTCGTGTTTGCCATTGTTTTGTTAATGATTGGCCCTGTTTCTTTGGGTCTTTATACAGACTATATTCGTGAATTATTTGCACGAATTCCTAGCCTTATCTCTTAAAGAAAATCATGAACTTTAGCAGTTTGATGATTCAACAATTTACTGTAGCGTTGATGCTCACTTCATTAAGAATATTGGGGCTATTTTTAACTGCGCCAATGCTCTCTTTTCGGGCATTTCCAATGCAATTTCGTGTCATGCTGTCAGTTTTCATGGCATTTATGGTGATGCCGGTCATCAACAGTGGTGCTTCTATCGATTTACCTGCAACTGTAATGATGAGTTTTTATTCTGCAGCCATAGAGCTTTGTATCGGAGCTTTTATTGGATTTACAATTCGAGTAGGTTTGATGGTCGTTGAAATTGCAGCGGAAGTACTTTCTTTTTTATCTGGATTTAGTTACGCCTCAACCTTATATCGTGATCCTTCTTTGGATTCTGGTTTGGTTTCAGTTTTTCTTAATTTAGTCGCATTGGCTTACACTTTTACATTAAACTTACATTTAGTTTTTATTGATGTGGTCTTACAAAGTATTAAAACTTTACCTTTTGGTTCTTGGCCAACTGAATGGAGTATGCGTAACATGATGATACTTGTTTCAGAATCTTTCCAGTTAGGATTGATAGTGTCTATACCTATTTTTTTGGCATATCTTATGTTTAATTTGATTCAAGGTTTCTTAGGTCGGACGAGTCCTCAACTAAATTTATTTTCTGTTGGATTTGCTTTTACAATCCCTTTGGCATTTTTAGTCTTAAATCTACTTATTCCAGAAGTTCAAAGTATAGTTATTCATGCTATAGAAAATCCATTGAGCCTTGTTCGAAATGGTGTGGAGATGCACCTTGGTCGATAATTTAAAAATTATTCAGTTAACAGCATCTTTAATTATCCTTCTTGGTTTGGGAGCTAATGCTTTTGCTCAAGTTAATGAAGAGTCTAGTACACAAACTCAGCAGCTTGAGAAGAGCATCCCAATTGATAAAAAAGCTGGCCCCTCTGAAAGATTATCTCTAGTTCTCGGTTCTGCAAAGAGCTTTTGCGCCTCACGAAACCCCTATCCTGTAGGTGCGGATTCTAATGGTCAAGACACGCAAATTTGTAAGCGTCTTGAGATTAGAGGTAAGCGAATAGAATGTGAGATTAATCAAGTTGGTCAGAAAAACGCAAAAGGTGATGTCTTCGGGCCAGAGATGCAAACTTCTTTGAAAGACTGGGCCCAATGCACAGGTAAAGTGGCTTTAATTTTAGAGCAAGGCTTCTATTTGCCATCAGGTGAAATCGAGAGAAGGCTACAATTTTGTAATAATCAATTTATGCACCACCCCGGAGAAGCTCCTCAACTTGGTTTTATGGAGCGCTTAAGAAAAAATTTTGCTCGTCCAGACTATAAATCTCAAACGGAGCCAGCAATTGACAAAGCATTCTTTGATAAAAGTAATTTGCAAATAGATGATCAGCGAGTGGGTACTATGAAGTGTGAATACATGCTGCCATCATCAACAAATCCTGCTAGTTTAAAAATCGAAACACTTGAGCCAAATAAGCCCACTGTGATTGAAAATAATAAAAAATACAACGATTCAGAAATGAATGACCAAGCTAAAAAAATTACTCCTACTAACAAAGCTAAGACACCTAAAGTTGAACTTAACTCCAAAGATTCTTCCAAGGCAAAAGAAAATATAAAGAAAAAAGAAGAATTTAAAAATATAAATCCTGTTGGAGAATGTCGAAGACCACTTAAAGATTGTCCAAAATAATGAGCGAGAACATCATGAGAAACGTTTACAAAAGTATTTTTTTAAAGCCTTTATTTATAGTTCTTTCGATATTTTTCAGTGGGATTGCTTTTGCTCAAGCTGGTGACGCAGAGTTAAGTCAATCTTTGGCGGATAAGATTAAAAAGGGTGGCGGTGATATCGTCATGAGGCCTAGTGATTTAAAAGAAACGGTTCCTTCAAAGCCTGTCCTAAAACCAGCCGTTCAATCAACTGACATCTCAACCCCATCAAAAAATAATAGTACCAGAAAAGATTCAATGTCTCATCAACATTGGTCCTATGAAAGTGGGGAGACTGGACCTGAAAATTGGGGTAAGTTGAGCAAAGAAAATACTTTATGCACAAATGGTAAACAGCAGTCACCAATTAACATTGAAAAAGGAATTCAAGTTGACTTGCCAGCGCTGAGCTTTGATTACAAACCATCTCAATTAGCGATTGAAGATAATGGTCATACAATCATGGTGAAGTATAGCGAAGGCAGTAATTTGTCAGTACAAGGTAAACAATATCGACTAGTGCAGTTTCATTTTCATCATCCTAGTGAAGAAATGGTCGATGGAAAACGCTTTGATATGGTGGCACATTTAGTTCATCAGCATTTTGATGGTAGCTTATTAGTGTTAGCTGTTTTTATGAATGCTGACAAAAATTCAGCGACACTTGCTGTTAATCACCAAGAAGAAGGGCCTGAAAGCAAAGTAAACCCACAAAAATCAAAACAGGCATCAAATACTCCCGTGAGCAATTTTGAAAATTCTCTGTTCCAGCAGATACTCAATAATGTTCCTTTAGTAAGAAATATTACCGAAACGCCCCCTGGAGTAATGATTGATATAAATCACATATTGCCTAAAAATTTGACTTATTACACATATATGGGCTCGCTGACAACTCCCCCTTGCACTGAAAATGTGACTTGGATTGTTTTAAAGGAGCCTGTAATACTTTCTCAGCAACAGGTCGAGAACTTTGGACTCATTTATTCTAATAACGCCCGTCCAATTCAGCCCAAACATGATCGCTTAATTAAAGCTACTCGTTAAGTTGTTCAAAAAATAGTCACAAACTTGCTTTTTTAGGTAAATAATTCAATTCTGGCATGAAGTTTGCTTTACTTAAGGTATAGAAATTTTTCTTACTGATAAGGAAGTTAAACATGAATGTTGGACCACAGTTTGATCCGCTAGATTTTGGCGAAGCCGCATTAAAGCTTCGTACTTATCGTCATGAGATTTTAGGATCTAATTTGACTAATGCGGATACCCCTGGATATAAAGCTAGGGATATCGACTTTTCCAAATCTTTACAAAATGAATTATTGCAAAGAAATCATGCAGATACAATGCCTATGGAAGTTACCTCCAAAGGGCATTATCAGTTTAACAGTAGCATTTCAAACCAGCCAAACTTGTTATACCGTGTGCCAAATCAACCATCAATGGATGGAAATACTGTAGATCCAGATATTGAGCTTGGTGAATTTTCTAAAAATGCGTTAATGACGCAAGCGGCTATAACCTTTTTAACAGGAACTATCAAAAGTCGCTTATCAGCCATTACAGGACAATCATCATGAGTCTACTAAGCACATTTAATATAGGCGCTTCTGGTATGTCAGCGCAGTCTTTGAGGCTAAATACTATAGCCTCAAATATTGCCAATGCTGAAAGTTCTAGTGGCCCGGATGGCAGAACTTACCGTGCTCACCGTGTGGTATTTACGTCAACACCTAATGCTAATAGCCCAGGCTCTGGAGTTGCAGTTTCTAACATTGTTGAAAGCGATGCTCCCTTAAGGCGTGAATACCGCCCTGGACATCCCAAAGCTGATGCAAATGGTTATGTTGATATGCCGAATGTGAATCCTGTTGAAGAGATGGTCGACATGATCTCAGCTTCGCGCTCTTATCAAACGAACGTCCAAATGATGAATGTAAGCCGTCAATTGGTTCTTGCAACCCTTGACTTAGGTAAATAATTTTAGAAGGAGTTTTAAATGACTACTAGTTCCATGAACCCTATGTTAAATATTCCGGTCTACACAAATAGTAGTGCTCTGAATACTAACTCAACAAATACTTCAAATACATCTGCAAGTTCTACGGATCAAACTCAGAACTTTCTGAAGTTATTGGTGGCTCAGATACAAAATCAAGACCCAATGAGTCCAATGGATGCTTCAACGATGACTAACCAAATGTCGCAATTAAATATGGTTAGTAGCATGGGAACAATGAATACAACGTTGACATCAATGCTTGCTCAAATACAAAACAGCAATTTCATGAATCAAACTGCGATGATTGGCCACACTCCATTAATTGCAGGAAATTCAATCTCTTTTGATGGGTCTAGCAACGTTGCTATAGGTGCTAATCTTGCTTCTCCAGTTAATAATTTAGTTGCTAGCATTCAGGATAGTACTGGCAAAACAGTTGCTCAAGTAAATCTAGGCTCTGCTAATGCTGGTATGAAAACTGCTACATGGTCTGGACAAGATAGCTCAGGCAATGTTTTACCTGCAGGAAATTACAGTGTCAATTTTACAGGATTGGATGCCACTGGAACTGCTGTAACACCAGTTGCGTTTGTTGGATCGCCTGTGGCTTCAGTTGCTAAAGGAGCAGGTAATTCTGTCAACTTCACTTTGCAGAACGGTCAATCCGTTGATGCAACTACTATTAATCAATGGGTTTCTTAACATTCTGTCTAGAAAAGGAATAAATCATGGCTATTGGAATCGGACTTTCAGCATTACTTGCAGCATCAGAGGCTATTGATGCTACAAGTAATAATATCGCAAATGCGCAAACAATTGGCTATAAGGCTGGCCAATATGTTTTTCAAGATGAGTTCTTTAGAGCAACGGATCCTCAGAATCCTAATAGGACAGGTATGGGAACTGCCATTACTCAGATTCGTCGTCCTCAAACGAATGGATCGATTGTCGCTACATCAAATCCATTGGATTTAGCAATTGGGGGTATTGGAATGTTCACAACTGCCACAACGGTTGTTGACGGAACAAGTACTGGCAATCCCTCTGACTTTCAATATACTCGTAACGGTCAATTCGGTGTGGATAATCAAAATCGTATTGTTAATGAAAATGGTAATTATTTAGTAGGTTATCCAGCAAATCCAGATGGGACGATTAATGGTGCTGTAAGTTCTGTTTTAAAACTTGATCAAGCACCTTTGCCAGGGACACAGACTCAAAATTCGAAGATTGATTTAAATATTGATGACTCAACTAATCCAATTCATTCTCAATTTGATCCTACTAATTCTGGAACATATACACAATCGACCTCTCAAACTATTTATGACTCAACAGGTTTGTCTCACACTCTGTCTCTTTATTATGTTAAGCAAGATTCAATACCCCTAGTCTTTACAGATGGCGGTAATGGAACTTTTAATTACTTACCAAAACAAAATTCCGTTACAACTGGAACTTTGGATGGAAGCGGAAATCCAACCACTACCACAATTACAGGACAGCTTGCAACAACAGCAAATCCTGCAACTGCTAATAATGCAGAAGAGACTCTTAGTAATGCTAGTGTTAAGTATGTTTCGGGTGGGCCTGGTGTGGGAGCAACCTACTTGATGACCCTGCAAGATGGTTCAACGTTGACAGTTACTATGAGTCAACCTGCTGTTTCGGCTGGTAGTCAAGACCCTGTAACTGGAAACTTAGCGACAACGGACATTCCTGCACAATATACAATTCCTACATCTAGATTTGCTGTTTTTGCAACAATTGATGGTGTTGCAGTACCTGGTGGTGGTAGCCCATCTACAGCAGCTGACTTTGGAGCTTCTACTGGATATCCTACAGGCGTATCAGGACCTTTCAGCGGTCAAACAGCTCTAGGAACGATGGCTTTTGTTGGAGGTAAGAATATTGATTCTCTTGCTAGAGATGTTTATAACAGTCCACAATTTAAATCCTCTTTCAACATAGCAGCAAATGTTGGAGAAACCAATAAAAATCAAGTTGCTTTTAACATTGATTCAACTGATATGACTGCGTATTCTGCGGTTGAACAAACTTATACAAATAGTCAAGATGGATCACCACTATCGCAACTTTCAAGTTATTCTTTTGACAGTACAGGAAAGTTAGTGGCCGTTTACTCAAATGGTCAGTCAAAAATCCAGGGACAAGTTAAGCTTGCAAACTTTACGAATGATGAAGGCTTAATACCTATTGGTGGAAATTCTTTCGAAGAGTCTGCTTTATCTGGTCAGCCATCATACGGTACAGCTGGAGCTGGTCTATTTGGTGCTTTAAAGTCTCAAGCTCTAGAACAGTCTAATGTTGACCTAACAAGCCAGTTGGTAACTTTAATGTCATTACAGCGCCAGTACTCTGCGGCATCTGAGGTTGTGAAAACATCACAAACTATTGAGGATGATGTTCTGAATAAATTAGGTTAATTGCATAATTATTTTTTTCATCCGCCCTAGTGGCGGATTTTTTTTAATCAGTAAAAAATCATTAGTTGGCATGATACTTGCTTTAACTAGAATAAGTGATTTAAATCAAGCAAAAAAGGATATTCAATGATTAACCGATATGTGTATACCTCAATGACTGGAGCTAAGGCTAGTACAGATCAGTTAGCAGTTACTGCTAATAATTTAGCGAATACACAAACTCCTGGGTTTAGGGAGGTAGTCAATGCGTATCGTGCAGTTCCAATACAGGGTAAAGAAGCTGATACCCGCGTATTCTCTGTGGAAACAACCCCAGGTTCTAATTTTAACTCTGGTGTAATTCAAACAACCGGAAATCCATATGATGTGGCTATTAAAGGAAGCGGCCTATTTGCGGTACGTCGTGCTTCTGACTCTAGCGAGGCTTATACAAGAGCTGGTAATTTTTATGTAGATAATACAGGCGTTCTTAAAGTTGGTAATAATGCAACTGTTTTAGGGGTTGGTGGACCTATTAACATTCCTCTTGGAGCTAAGGTTCAAGTGGCTGATGATGGTTCTGTTTATACCCAGATTCCTGGAAACTCATTTCTAAATCAGGCTGGAAAATTAAAAATTGTTAATCCGCCGACATCACAACTCTCAAGAAACGAAGATGGCCTATTTGACGTGCCTAACGGTCAAGGTACCGTTGATCCAAATGCAAGAGTCATTCAAGGCGCTGTAGAAATTAGTAATGTTAATCCATCTCAATCGATGGTTGAAATGATCAGTCAAAGTCGTATGTTTGATCTTAATATCAGAACTCTTCAATCGGCCGATCAAAACGCACGTTCTGCCAATGAACTTCTCTCTTTATCGCATTGATCTAAAGGAAAATAATTATGTTACGCTCATTATGGATTGCTAAAACTGGAATGGATGCCCAGCAAACAGGCATAGATTTGATTTCAAACAATTTAGCTAACTCTTCGACAAATGCATTTAAGAAAATTAACCCTATTTTTCAAGACCTTTTGTATACCACTATACGAGCCCCTGGTTCAGCTTCAAATGCTCAAAATTTATTACCAACAGGTTTACAAGTTGGTTCAGGTTCAGCAGTAACAACAACAGAACGTGTCAATATTCAAGGTCCATTATTAAATACTGGAAATTCATTAGATATAGCGATTCAGGGAAATGGTTATTTTCAAATTCAGTTAGCAGATGGTACCTTGGCATACACTCGTAATGGTAGCTTTAGTAAAAATGCTACTGGTCAAATCGTAACTCAAGATGGTAATACAGTTTCAGGCGCTGGTGTTATACCATCCTCTGCAACAGGAATTTTTATAAACTCAGCTGGCTTGGTCCAATATACCCAACAAGGAAGTACTGCGCTTACTCAAGCGGGTCAGCTTGTTCTAGCAAATTTTGCCAATGAGTCAGGCTTATCATCAATCGGTAATGGTAACTATATCCCTACACCATCTTCAGGAACTGCTCAGACACAGACTGCTGGAACTAATGGTATGGGAACAACAAATCAATATTATGTTGAACAGTCAAACGTTAATGTTTCAGAAGAACTAGTTAAATTGATTGCAGCACAACGTGGTTATGAGATCAATACGCGTGCAGTCACAGCTTCTGATCAAATACTACAAAAATTATCAACCTTGGGACAATAATCATGCGTAAATTACCAGTGTTTCGGTTAATCAGTATATTGATCATCGCCCCAGCACTTTTAAGCGCTTGTGCTACAGCAGATAAGCCAACTCTTTTAGCAACGCCAACTTCTGTTCGTCCAAAACCAGAGACACTTACCCCAGCAAATCTAGGGAGTTTATTTCCAACAACTAATACTTCAATGAGTGTTGGGTTTAGGCCATTATTTGAAGATACTCGTGCAAGAAATGTGGGTGATACATTGACGATTGTGTTGAATGAAACAACCAGCGCAGCGAAAAATAGTGGATCATTGGCGGCAAGAAAAGCTAATGCAACAAACACATATGCTAATACTGGAGCAACACCAGGTTTTCTTGGTGGAGCTATCTCTGGAATTACAGACTTTTTAACTGGTGTTGGTAATAACGCATCCACTACAGATTTAAAGAGTGAAGGGAGCGGAAATAGTTCAAACAGTAATTACTTCAACGGTACTATAACCGTAACAGTCATTGAGGTTCTCTCCAATGGTAATTTAGTTGTTGCTGGTGAAAAACAAATAGCAGTTAGTAATGAAGAAGAAACAATCCGTTTTGGTGGCGTTGTTAACCCACGTAATTTAGTCAATAATTCAATTTCATCCCAGCAAGTAGCAGATGCAAGAATGGAATATCGTGGTCGTGGAGCTGCAGATGATGCACAACAAACCGGTTGGTTAACGCGCGCTTTACTTAAATTTAATCCTTTATAAGCTGATCATGAAACTGACTAAATCATATACTCGTTTTCTAGCTACTCTTTTTTTATCCTTAATATCAATTACGACAGTTCATGCTGAGCGTTTAAAGGATATTTCAAATATTGCTGGATTGCGTCCTAATCAACTCGTTGGTTATGGTCTTGTAGTTGGCTTAGACGGTTCTGGTGACCAAACTACTCAAACACCATTTACTATTCAAAGTGTATTGCAAATGATTGGAACTTTAGGTATTACAGTTCCACCGGGTGGACAGGCGCAGTTAAGAAATGCTGCAGCTGTGATGGTAACTGCAGAAATGCCACCACTAGCAAGACCTGGCCAAGCAATTGATATTACAGTTTCTTCGATGGGTAATGCGCAAAGTTTGAAAGGTGGAACTTTGTTGATGACACCCCTTCGAGCTGCTGATGGGCAGGTTTATGCGCAGGCTCAGGGTAACGTTGTTATATCTGGCGCAGGTGCAAGTGCTGGTGGGGCAAGTACAACAGTCAATCATTTATCTGCAGGTCGAATTCCTTCAGGAGCACTTATAGAGAGATCGGTTCCTCAAATCATGCCAGAGGAATTTATCCAATTGGATTTAAAACAATCTGATTTTTCCATGATGCAAAAAACAACACAAGCAATTGGACAGCGCTTTGGAGTGGGAACAGCTATTCCCATCGATGCTCGATCCCTCAATGTTCGTGTACCTCTTGATCCATTACAGCGTGTTGCTTTCATGGCGACTTTACAAGATATTAATATTGAACAGACATCAGGCCCTGCAAAAGTGATCTTAAATTCAAGAACTGGGTCTGTTGTGATGAATCAAGCGGTGAAGCTTGCTCCATCTGCTGTTGCGCATGGTAATTTAACAGTCCGAATACAATCTACTCCAGAGGTAAGTCAGCCCAATGCGTTTGGTAGAGGCGAAACCGTTGTGACCTCTCAAGACACTGCGACAGTTTCAAGTGATGGTAAGCCAGATAATTTAATATCAATTTCAGGCGGAGCAAGCTTATCTTCAGTGGTAAAGGCATTAAATATGTTAGGTGCAACACCTTCCGATTTAATTTCAATCTTGCAATCACTCAAGTCCTCAGGCGCTTTAAGTGCAGAAATAGAGGTGATTTGATGATGCCTCTTTCTAATTTAACTATTCCAGGAGTTGGGTTGGCAGCTATTGGATCGAATGCAATGAGTTTTTTAGGGCAAGCTAACGAATTACCCCCAGTTCTAAAAAACAATACCAGTAATTCTGCATCATTTGCTTCTATTTTGGATTCACAACAAACTTCGTCAGATGTAATGTCATCTACAAAAAATAGTATCTCAGAATCATCATCTTCAATCACAAAGACTGAAAAACAAATAAGAGATGCTGCTAGGGGTTTTGAGCGTACTTTGGTTCGTCAAATGTTAAGCACAGTTAGAAGTAACTCTTTACGTGGAGGCGATGATCAAAATGACTCTTCAAAAGGTTACTTAGAAATTGCTGATGATAAGTTGGCTGATGCTTTAGTTGCTGGTAAAGGTGTGGGTTTTGCTAGTAAAGTGGCTGATCAAATGTTAAGTCAACCCAATGTAAAGGCCCTAATCGAAGCTGAGAAAAAATCCGTTAGTAATACTAACAAGACTAATTCAGCAGCTAATTTTAATAATGTAGTAAATCAGTATAAAAATGTTTCATCATTTTAATAGGATCTAATAATGGATATCAATTCAATCAGTAGCACAGCTTATGAAGGCCTACAAATGGCCCAAGCTGGTATGCTGATTACATCGCAAAACGTTTCTGGAGCCTCTGTCGATGGATATTCAAAACGTAATGCTAACTCAGTCATTGATTCATTAGCGCCGAATGCTATGAATTTGACAGGCACTGCATTTGCTGTCAATGGATTTATCCGTCAGTACAACTCTTTGGTGAGTAGTCAGTTACTAAATCAACAAGCAAAGTCAAGTTATACAGACACTCTAGTTCAATACACATCATCGATTAATAGCTTAGTTGCTAGTACCTCTACAGGCTTACAAACATCAATTGCTAACTTTTTTAATGCGTTTGGCACCTATGCAACTAATCCCTCTAGTCCATCTGCGCAGTCAGGATTAACTGGGTCTGCAAATCAAGTTTCCGCCAGCATGGCTGGTATGGTTTCTATGGTTGGGCAGTTATCTAGTAATGCGAAATCTGGTCTCTCTGACATTGTTGACCAGGTAAATACTTATTTGCCACAATTAGCAGAAGTAAATCAGCAAATTATTAATTCTGCTAGCGGAGGAAATAATACTGGAGCGTCTCCAGATTTGTTAGACCAAAGGGATCAAATTCTTGGTAAATTACAAACTTTAATTGGTGGTCAAAGTCTAATAAATAATGATGGAACTGCAACACAAATTGTTAGTGGAGTTCCTTTAGTTGAAAGAGGAGTTGCAAACAAATTAGCTATTATCACACCTGACAATCCTGTTTTGACTGTTCAATTTAATTCAAATTCAATAAACAATGGTGGAAATGTTCAAAAGATTAAAACTCCTACTGAGGGTCAAGCTGGAGCATTAATTACATTAACTACTCAATTTGTACCGCTTTTAAATCAACGTCTAAATACGATTGCCCAGGGATTGGTAAGTATTGCTAACAATGTCAGTGGCGCAAGTGATAAGAGCGGTGGAGCTTTAAAGATTTTTGGTTTTAATACAAGTCAAGGATCCCTAGGCGATACTCGCACGATTGGTGGCGACGCAACGAATCTTATTCCTCAGATTACCTCAGACACAGCAATGAATGATCTCTATCAAGCGAATGCCACTGATTCATTAGGACTAGTTTCACAAGGGCTTACTGCTGCAAACTTTACAGCACTTGCACCAATCGATAATACTCAGTATGTGAATAATACATCGGGGACTTTTAATGGAGTAGCTGCAGGCCAGCCTTTTATAAGTTCATCACAAGCAAACACAATTTCACAATATAGTACGTTGATGGGGAATTCTGTTGCTAACTTAGTAAGTGATGTGGGTGTCCAGGTAGCAACTTGGACCAATAATCAAAGCGCTAATCAAGCCATACTAAGTAATTTAGAAACCCAACAAAGCTCAATTTCAGGAGTGAATCTGGATGAAGAAGCAGCCAATCTTTTGAAATATCAGCAAATGTATCAGGCTTCTAGTAAAGTTTTGCAGGCAGGAAATCAAATGTTCCAATCAATTTTATCTATCATGAATTAAGAACTGAATCGGAGAAATCGATATGAGAGTTAGTACCAGTCAAATTTTTGATAGTAGTGTTCAATCCATGAATACAAGTCTTACGCAAGCTGTGAAATATCAGCAGCAAATTAGCACAGGTCAGCAATATAGTCAGGCATCTGATAACCCATATGCAGTTTCATGGGGAGTTAGATTGAGCTTCGATAATAGTCGTTTAACGATGTACACCAATAATCAGAATTTTGTTTCAGCATCAATGGATAATGCATCTACTCAGTTAGGAAGCATGATTGATCAAATGAATCAATTAACATCTATCTCAGTTCAAGCTCAAAATGGAGCTCTTACATCTTCAGCTTTAAATGCTTTGTACCAGCAGGCTAGTCAAATTGCCACAACAATTCAAGGTCAATCAACTGCAAAAGATGCCACGGGTAACCCAATTTTTCCACCAAGCATAAACTCCGTTCAAATAGAACCTGGTGTTTCCGTAGATTCAGGGATTCAAGCTTCAAATGCTTTTGGTTTAGATGTGTCGGGTAATTTGGTGGCGGGAAAAACAGATGTGATGGCAAAAATCCAAGCTTTTGTTGCTTATTTAGGACAAAAAGCTGGAATTCCAGGTCAAACATCAAGTGATACTCTAAGTACGGTATCCACAGGATTAACTTCGGCATATAATCAACTACAAGATGCTCAAACTCATAGTGGTTTGGTGGGAAGTCTTGTTAGTCAAGCAAGTAGCGCAGTTAACTCACTAAGTACTCAGTTAGCATCAACGACTTCGACTTTACTAGACACTGATATGGCAGCAGCAACTGCAGGCTTCACAAAGGAGCAATCTCTTTTGAATGCAGCTCAGGCGCTGTTTGGTAAATTGCAGTCAAGTAATTTGTTTTCAAATTTGTAATTTAAAACTAAAGAGAAGCTATGAATATTCCAATTGGGTGGATTATTGCGATGGGTTGTGCACTGGGCGGGTACGCTTTGCACGGTGGTCATATTGGGGTGCTGTGGCAGCCAACAGAGGTTTTAACAATTGTTGGAGCCGCTTTGGGTACTATGCTCGCTTCAAATACGCCGACTAACTTAAAAGCAACGATTTCTGCGTTAGGTGGGGCATTTAAATCTGCTGGGGCTGTCAAAGAGTTCCATTTGAATTTATTGTGTTTGATGTTTGAAATTCTTCAAAAAATTAAGAGGGATGGTTTAATGTCCCTAGAGGCCGATATTGAAGAACCTCACGCCAGTCCTATTTTTGAAAAATATCCAGATGTTCTAGCTGATCATCACTTAGTGGACTTTATTACTGACTATTTAAGAATGATGTTAGCTGGCGCTTTAGATTTAATTCAGATTGAAAGCTTAATGGAACAAGAAATTGAAGTTCACCATCTAGAAGGACACATTCCAGTAAACGCAGTAACGAACGTTGGTGATGGTTTACCTGCGTTTGGTATTGTTGCTGCTGTGATGGGGGTTGTTCACACCATGGGATCTATTGGTTTACCTCCGGCTGAATTAGGTAAGCTAATTGGTGCGGCCTTGGTTGGTACGTTTTTAGGTATTCTTTTAGCTTATGCTTTCGTAGCACCAGTTGCAAAAGTTTTAGAGCAGAAATTGAATTCCAGTTCAAGAGCATTTTTAGCTGTAAAAGCTATTCTCATTGCAAGTTTAAATAATTTTCCACCGGCTGCTGCCATAGAATTTGGACGTAAAGTACTATTCTCTGATCAACGCCCAAGCTTTGCAGAGCTTGATGAAGGAACAAAAGCGGTTAAAGGTAAGTAAATGCCTAAAGATGGCGCACCTATAGTTGTTATAAAACGCGTCAAGAAAGGTGGCCATGGCCACCACGGTGGTGCTTGGAAAATTGCATACGCAGACTTTGTAACTGCAATGATGGCATTCTTTCTGTTGATGTGGGTTTTAGGCTCAACTACTGCCGGAGATTTGGCAGGTATTTCTTCATATTTTCAAAACCCTTTAAGAATCTCAATGGCTGGAGGGCAGGGTTCAGGAGATACCACTAGAATTGTTAAAAGTGGAGGTGGCAGTATCACTTTGACTACTGGCCAAGAGGCTAAAGCTGACGCTGATACGGATGAGCGTCGCGTTAGTAATTCTCAAGCAACTGAAATTGAGAATGCTCGAAGAGATAATACTAGTTTGACTTCATCTGTAACACAAGGCGGACCCGGCGGTTCAGATAGCGGTCAATCTCAGGCACAGGCTCAGTCTGTAAAAGATAAAATCGAAAGTGATATAAAAAACGACCCTGAGCTAAGTAAGTTAAAAGGTCAAGTTTTTATGGACGTTACAGCAGAGGGACTACGGATCCAAGTAGTGGACGATAAAAGCAGACCTATTTTTGCAAGCGGTGGGACAACACCTACTTCTTCAGGGCAGAGATTATTGAGAGTTATTGGAAAGGCTCTAACAGAGTCTCCAAACCCTATTAGGATTGAAGGCCATACTGATGGTGCTAAATATACTAAAGGAGGCATGGGTTACTCTAATTGGGATCTTTCCTCTGATAGAGCAAATGTCGCTCGACGCGAAATGTTAAATGGGGGCCTTAAAGAAGACCGTATCGCCCAAGTTATTGGATTCGCAGATAAATACCCTATTAATCCTGATGATCCTGCAGATCCTTTAAATAGAAGGATTTCAATTACAGTTCTAAAGCAAAAACCACAGGTAGCTTCATCTAAAATCAGTGGGATGTCTTCAAATGAATCAGGAAATAATAAACTTGAAGGCTTTAAGATGGGCCCTCAAGAGATACCAGATAATTTAAAAGCACCAGAAAAAGATAAAAATGAATTACCATCTTCACAATTTTCATTACCACCAAAACCATCGGTTTCACCAAGTTTAAAGAGGTAAATGTTATGAAAATAAGCTCTTATTTTGGGGCTAGTTTTTTAATTGGAGTGATTTTGCTCAGTAGCACTGTAGTGCTTGCAGGGGGGGCATCAAACGAAGAATCTAAAGAGGATTCTAATAAGAAAACTAATAGTTTGCCTTTAAACAAAGGGCAAAATTTAGCAGTTGATAAATCTAAAAAATCAAATGCTGATCAGCAAAAAAATGAAGCAAAAAAAATCTATGACTTATTCAATAAAAGTTTTATCAAATCAATTGCTTCAATTCAATGTTTAAAAGATATTGATTGTATTAACTCAGAGGACGATGTTTTAAAATATAGTGTTTTTAATATTAGACTACTTCATAAGCTAGAAGAGGCGGCACAAAAAAACGATATTTGGGCAATGTATTATATTGGGCTCATTGCGTATGAGAGGGCTGAAGACTACGCTGACCGAGCAAGCTATATTCGAGATCGAGATTTTATTTTTACTGCAATGGTTCTGAACCGATATAAAGATGACCAATATATAAGAGCTAAGAAGTTTTTAAAAGAGCCAGCTAAAGCCAGGATTCCAGAGGCTTGTCAGATGATGGGAAACATATATTCAAAGGGCTTAGGTGTAAAAGTTGATGTTAATCAAGCAATGGATTTTTACTACTGTGCAGCCTTAGAATTCATGAGTGCAGATCGCAATTTAGAGGCTGAAATAATATTAAAATCGATGAATGAAACAACAATTCCAACTGACGCCCGCATAGTTGATGTTTATGCAAAGTTAAACAAAAATAATAGATAATTAATTAAATTTATATGAAAGAATTGGCATGAAAGATAAAATTTTAGGTGTTCTTAAAAAACTATTGGTTTGGGGATTATTGCCTCTTGCGTTTTTGACTTTTTTATTTGTAATGGGTGAGCAATTTGAAGTTGGTAGATTGTCTGCAGTAGCTGCCTGTAAAGACTGTCCAGATGTGGGGCTTTGTTTAAGAGAAAAAGGATATTTAGAGAACGATCCATTTTATCCAGATTTAACTAGACGTTATTTAGGAGCTTACGCAAGAACAATTGGTGGGGATTTGGGGGCTTCTTATCAAGTTAAAACAACAAAGCCAAATAAACCTGCTGCACCCAAGGCAAGTGATAATGGCGATCAAGAACTTATTGATGCAGCTGGAAAATAGTTTTTTCCAATACCTTGCCATTTAAGATATAGATGGCAGAAGAATCTTCTCAAGAAAGGGAGCTAGCTCCCTCAGCCAAAAGGCTTGAACAAGCCAGAGAGCAAGGTCAATTTGCTCAGTCTAGAGACTTAACTACATTTGTATTGATCATAGGTTTTTTTCTTGTAGTAACAACTATTGGACCCATACTATTACGCCAGATGCGAGTTTTGGTCCAAATCGCACTTCAGTTCGACCAACCGGCCAATTTACTAGATCATATAAATGAATGGTTCTCTGGCCCTTTTTCTGTTCTCGCATTTACACTTTTAATGATTATCTTGGCCGTTTGGCTTGTAGCAATTTTTGCACCCTTAGCTTTAGCTGGATTTAGACCTGTATTTGCTCTAAAGTTTGATTTATCAAAATTAGATCCTATAACGGGGATCGGTCGAATTATATCCGTCAACTCTTTGATTGAATTAGTTAAAAATCTAATGAAAATTATTTTTTTGATGGGTGTAGGTTTATTCTATTTGTATGGATTATTTGACTTTGTTAGCCTTTTAATACAAAGTGATTTGCAAAATTCATTAGTTTTTTCAGTCAAATTTTTAACCAACGGTATTGGACTTCTTCTTTTCCCGTTGGCGATTATTGCACTTTTTGATGGAGTTATACAGTATCTCAAATTTCAGAAACAAATGAAAATGAGTCCTGAAGAATTAAAGCAAGAAACAAAGGAAAGTGAAGGATCTCCAGAGATTAAGCAACGACTCAGACAAAAGCAAAGACAAATAGCTGCCTCTCGAATGATGGCAGCTATTGAAAGAGCTGACGTGGTTCTAGCAAACCCTGAGCACTATTCCGTAGCCTTACGTTATGATCCTGAAAAAATGTCTGCGCCGATAGTTGTCGCAAGAGGGACAGATGCATTAGCTCTTCGTATTCAAGAGGTGGCTAAAGAGCATCAAGTTCCTGTAGCACAAATTCCTCCACTAGCTCGATATTTATATAGCCAATTAGATATTGGTGAGTCAATACCAATAGCGCTCTTTGAGGCTGTTGCTAAGATCTTAGCGTGGGCTTATGAGACTAAAGAAAGTGATGGTAGAGCCCCCATTCTTCCTCAAGTCTCTTTCACTCCAGAGCAGCTGAAAAAAAATCGTCCGTTACTTTAAAAATTATTTTTTTACATTTTCAAGGAAAGTTGCCCCAACGTCTGGAGGGAATATAAAAATATTCATTAACTCATTACGTTTATTAAAACTTCTGCCTACTTGAAACACTATTTGACCATTTGCAAAAACAAAGGAGAGTGTATCTTTCAGTCCTATTTTATAGGTATTTAGAGTTGCAGGGCTTGGTTCATAAGCCACGGAATATTTTTTTGAAAATAAGTTAAGAAGTGTTTGAGCTTGATCAAAATTAAAATATCCCAAATCACGCTTCATTAAAATCATCCTACCGGATTCATTGTATGTAACCCAAAGCATGTCTTCTTTTTCGCCATCAAAAAATGGGCATCCTATCGTCAATTCATATTCAGTACATTTGAACTTGTTGATAACCTCATCTTTAGTCATCGTGAATAATATTCCCCGATATCCTTTTAAAGGTAAGTTTTCTAATTCAAG
>Ga0164297_10000743_pt1 | contig 38455 bp, 29 predicted proteins | sample GEODES058metaG_FD_113539 | JGI IMG/M metagenome (GOLD analysis project Ga0164297, IMG submission 113539) | Dystrophic lake water microbial communities from Trout Bog Lake, Wisconsin, USA - GEODES058 metaG | ecosystem: Environmental > Aquatic > Freshwater > Lake | place: USA: Trout Bog Lake... | reverse complement strand
TAAGAGCCATTGCCGCCTGACGGCGGTGGCGGGACCGGCGCCGAGCTATATGGTGGGCTCAGCGCCGGTCCCGCCAAACGCCATCAGTCATGACGATTTTGCAGAACTTGACCGACACAACTCGCCTACTGGCTTTTTGGTTCAGTTTGGCGGCTTGTTGCGCGTTGACGCAATTGTGCTTCTGGCAGGTTTGTCGGCATCGCCCTTGCCGGCGCGGTGTCAGCGATTGAGCAGATCGACAAACAACGCTTTGACCCGGGCCTTGTCGACGCCGAGCACCACGCGGACATCGCGTTCGCCCAGATGCGGGCCTTTGCCTGCTGCCCAGGTCAGCAGCGCGCCATAGCTGGCGCCGGGCATCAGATCGACATCCATCGCCAGCCGGGTCTGGCGGGTGATCAGCGAGGGGTCGCGCCACACCGCGACGGCGGTTTCGTCCCACAGCGGATAGCCGGGCTGCGCGATCATCGCCAGATAGCGGGGCACCGGCCGGGTGCCGGCGGTCACTTTGGCGAGCAGCGGGGCATCGGCGACATTGCCGTGGCTGGCATCGTTGGTGACCAGCGTCAATTCGCGCCACGGCGCGGTGAACACGATCCGCGACGCTTCCGGGTCCCAGAAATGGTTGATCGACATGCGCGGGGCATAGGCCGCCTGCAGTTCGAATTCGTCGAGATGCTGGTCGATCTCGGGCGGCAGCAGCACGCCGCCTTCGGAAATCAGTTCCTGCACCCGCGCCGCAAAGCCATCGTCGAGCCGTTGCGCCAGCGCCAGATTGGTGAGCGGACCCATCGCCAGAATGGTCACTTTGCCGGGATATTTGCGCGTCATGTCGATCATGAACTGCGCGGCAGAACGGGGGTCGGGCCGGGTCGTCGGCATGCCTTCGGCCATCGGCGGGATCTCGTCGGGGCCGTGGGTCTTGCGCCGGTTGATCGTGTTGTAGCTGGGCCAGCTTTCCATCCACGCGCCTTTGTAGGGCATCGGGCTATAGGCACTTTCGCGCAGCTTGTTGCGCGCCTGGGTATTGACCAACGGATAGATCGCGCCTTGCGCCACCGGCACATCGGTGCGCCCGACCAGTTCGAGCATGCGCAGCGTGGCGGCGGTTTCTTCGGGCGCCCAGCCATCGCCCGATACGGTGGTGATGCCCAGCACTTCGACGGTCGGGTCCTGCAGCAGCATCAGGATTGGCTGAAGGTTGGGGCAATCGATCGCATCCTGATCGATGATCACCAGCCGGCGTTCGGCGGCGTGGGCCGGCGCGAAGCAGAGCTGGGCGAAGGCGAGCGCGCAAAGCAGCAGGGCATGGGGCATTCGCATCGGATTACAGCTCCCTGTTCCGGGTGGGCGCGGCCTGATCGCCCGGCACGTGCGCCGGCAAAGTCAGATTGAGCGCCACCGCGATGAACGCCGCCGGCAAGACGCCCGAGGTCAGCAGCACGCGCAAGGTTTCGGGCACATGCGACACCGCCGCCGGTTCGAGTTGCAGGCCCAGGCTGATCGACAGCGCGATGCCGAAAATCAGCATGTTGCGCTGGTTCCAGCTGACCGCCGACAGCATCGATACCGCGGCCGAGGCGACCATGCCGAACATCACGATCACTCCGCCGCCGAGCACCTCGATCGGGATGGTGGTGATGATCGCGCCGATCTTGGGCGCCAGCCCGCACAGCACCAGAAACACCGCGCCCACGGTGACGACATGGCGGCTCATCACCCCGGTAATCGCGATCAGCCCGACATTCTGGCTGAACGTGGTGTTGGGCATTGCCCCGAACATCGCGGCGAGCGCGGTGCCGATGCCATCGGCGCTGACCGCGCCGATCAGTTCGCGGTTGGTCGCCGGGCGCCCGGCGGTGCCTTCGCAGATCGCATCGACATCGCCGATCGATTCAATCGACGAGACAAACCCGGTCAGGCAGAACCCGAGGATGGCCGAGGCCGACAGCGCCACGCCGAAATGGAACGGGCCGGGCACCACCACCCAGCCGGCCGCGGCCACCGGGGCAAACGAAATGCGCCCCATCGCCAGCGCCGCGCCATATCCGGCAAGCAGCCCCAGCAGCACCGAGGCGGTCGACCAGATGCCGCGCGCAAAGAATTTGAGGCCGACGGTTGCCGCCACGACAATCGCCGCCAGCAGCCAGCTGGTCGGCGCGCCATAGGCCGGGGTGCCGATCGCGGGGACCCCGCCGGCGGCATATTCGATGCCGATCCGCATCAGCGACAGCCCGATCATCAGCACCACCAGCCCGGTGACCAGCGGCGGCAGCGCAAAGCGGATGCGGCCGACAAACACGCTGAGCCCGGCATGGAGCAGCCCGCCGCACAGCGCCGCAGTGGTCAGCGCCGCCATCGCCCCGACCCCTTTGCCGGCCACGATCGGGATCATGATCGGGATATAGGCAAAGCTGGTGCCCTGAACCAGCGGCAGCCGCGCGCCGACCGGGCCGATGCCGACCGTCTGCAACAGCGTGGCGATCCCGGCAAACAGCATCGACATCTGGATCATGTAGATCAGCGGCCCCGGATCGGCCGAGCCGAACCCGAACCCGGCGGCACCTGCGACGATGATCGGCGGGGTCAGATTGCTGACAAACATCGCCAGCACGTGCTGGATGCCCAGCGGCACGGCGGTGGCATAGCCGGGGAAATAGTCGGGATCGCGCGCCTGTTCGGCGGTCATGATCCCGCCGCCGCCCGATCGGGCCGAAACAGCAAGTGCGGGGGCAGCGGAACCGGCCATGGTCATCTCCGGGTGGGGGCAGGGCGGGGCATCAGGCGGCGGCCATCAGGCGGGTGAGCGAGCGTTGCGCATCAGCGATGATCTCGCGCCGCGACGCGAGCGCCAGATCGCCGTCGCGCACCACCGCGCGCCCTTCGACAAACACGTCGCGCGCGCCGGGCGGCGGGCAGAGCACCAGCGCGGCGACTTTGTCCCACGCCCCCAGCGAAAACAGGTCGGCCATGTCCCAGATCGCCAGATCGGCGCGGCGGCCCGCGATCAGCGCGCCGCAATCATGCCGGCCGAGCATCTCCGCGCCGCCGCGCGTGGCCAAATAAAGCGCGGTGCGCGGATCGAAGCGGTCGGCACCGGCAGCGACGCGCTGCAGCAGCATCGCCTGGCGCGCCTCAAGCAGCAGATTGGCGCTGTCGTTCGAGGCCGATCCATCGACCCCCAGCCCGACCGGCACCCCGGCCGCGACCATCTGCCGCAGCGGCGCGATGCCCGATCCCAGCCGGCAGTTCGATCCCGGGCAATGCGCCACCCCGGTGCGGGTGCGGGCAAACAGCTCGATCTCGCTGCTGTCGAGCTGCACGCAATGCGCGTGCCACACATCGGGCCCGGTCCAGCCGAGATCATCGGCATATTGCCCCGGCCGGCAGCCGAACCGCTGCAGCGAAAACGCCACATCGTCGGCGTCTTCGGCGAGGTGGGTGTGCAGCATCACCCCTTTGTCGCGCGCCAGCAGCGCGCTGTCGCGCATCAGCTCCCGGCTGACCGAAAACGGCGAACAGGGCGCGACGCCGACCCGCACCATCGCCCCGTCGCGCGGATCGTGAAAGCGGTCGATCACGCGGATGGTATCCTTGAGGATATCCGGCTCGCGCTCGACCAGGCTGTCGGGGGGCAGGCCGCCGGCCGAAGTGCCCACGCTCATCGATCCGCGCGTGGCGTGAAAGCGCAGGCCGATCGTCGCGGCAGCAGCGATGCTGTCATCGAGCGTGACCCCATCGGGATAGAGATAGAGATGGTCCGAACTGAGCGTGCAGCCCGACAGCGCCAGTTCGCCGAGCCCCAACCGGGTGGCGGCGAAGACATCTTCGGGGCGATAACGCGCCCAGATCGGATAGAGGCACTGCAGCCAGCCGAACAGCGAGGCATTGGCCGCCTTGGGCACCGCGCGGGTGAGCGACTGGTACAAGTGGTGGTGGGTATTGACGAGGCCGGGGGTGATCACGCAGCCGCGCGCGTCGATCACGCTATCGGCGGCGGCGATCTGCGGCGCCAGATCGGCGGTCGATCCCACCGCGATGATCACCCCGTGCTGCCAGGCGATCGCGCCATCGGCGATTTCGCGGGTGTCATCGTCCATCGTGACGATGCAATCGGCGTTGCGGACGACGGTCAGGCTCATCGCGGTGCCCTTACGCGCGGTGGATCATTGCGGCGGCGATGCGGCATAGCGGCTCCAGTGGGCTTGCAGGGTGTCGATCACCCGCGATCCCACGCGATAGAGGTTTTCGAGCGCGGCGTGCATCCCCGCATAGCCCTGGTTTTCGCGCAAGAGATAGGGTGCCGGGGCAAGGCCGGGCGGCGGCATCGTCGCATTGCTGCCCGCGCGCAGCACCATCACGCGGTTGCGATCGGCGCGGCCGACGGCGGCCAGATAGGTGATCGCCTGCATGGTCCCGGTGTCTTCCATCGCCGAAGTGACAAAGGTGCCCTGGCCATGCGTCCAATAGGTCACCCAGTCGGCGGCCCAGGCGGTCATCCGCGCGCCGTGCCAGAACGTCATCGCCGCCAGATTGTCGCCCTTGAGCACGAACGGCGGGCGCCGCGCCTGCGGCAGACCGGTGAAGCGCGCCCGTTCGGCGGCGACTTGCGGATCATCGACAAGCGGGGTCTCGCGGGTCAGGCGATAGGCCCAGTCGGCCAGCGCCGGATTGAGCTCGAACATTTCGCCATTGGCGGGGCGTTCGGCCGGGGTCGGATCGGTCGACCCCTTGCTGTGCAGCGCGAAACGGCCATGCGGCCAATCGGGCGGAATTTCGCGCGCGTCGATTTCGTGGGCAAGGTCGCCATCGACCAGATAGTGCGCCCAGGCCGCCGATCCGATCGAGGCCTGATGCGGATCGATCCCCGCGATCCCGGCAACCAGCCAATAGGCATGGGTCAGGTCAAAGCGCGGATCGAGCCCCAGCGCGAGCACCGCAGTGGCCGAGCGGATCGACCCCATCCCGGTGACCATGCCGAGTTCGCCGGTCTGCGCATTGTACAACAGATCGTGGTGCGATTGGGGAAAGGCGATGCGGGTATCGAGGTGCCGGCGTCCCTTCCACAGCTGGAATTCGCCCGGAGCATCGCCGCTGTCCTGACCGATTTCGAACATGCTGACGATCACCACCCGCACCGGCAGGCGCTGCGCGCAAGGCGCGGCGGGGGTGCAGGCGAGCACGGCGGCGAGCCGCGCCGGGGTTACCGGTTGCGCCGCCGCGGGCACGGCGAGGCTTGCGCAGCCAAGCCCGAGCGCGGCAAGGGCAAGTCTGGCGCGGGCCTTTGGCATCACAGCGGTCTTTCCAGCGCGCGAACGGCCGGGGGCAGCAGGCCGTGCCGCTGCCCCCGGGTGCATCATCAGAACTTGTACTTGATCGCCGCCTGGAAGCTGCGCGGCAGCTGCGGCAGCGCGATATCCGCCCCGAACAGATCCTGACCGCCGGCGCGGAAATAGCGCGCGTTGTTGGCGTTTTTGACCACGAAGCGGAACAGCCACGGCCCGGTGGTGTAGGACACCCCGACATTGGTCAGCCAATAGGCGGGCAGCTTGACCGTTTCGGTATAGTTGGCCCAGACCGAATCAACGTGGCTGGCATCGGCGGTCAGCGCGATGCCGTTGTCAAAGGCATAAGTCGCGGTGGCCGAACCGACGTTTTTCGGTTCACCCGGGCGCTGCGAATTGGCACTGGTGATCTTGATCAGGCCGATTTCCGAACCGCCGAACAGCAGCGCCGGGTTGATCCCCGGGAAATCGCCTGCGCCGAAATAGTTGAAATAGGACCCGGCCGCCACCGCGCCGACATTGGCAACGGTCATATGAGTGAACGCGCCGGTGACCAGCAGGTGACGATCAACCGACCAGCGCAGTTCGGCTTCGACCCCCTTGGTTTGCAGGATCTGGTTGGTCAGCCCGCTTTCGGCGCCGGCCTGGGTGCGCTTCTGGTTGAAGATCGAGATCGCGGTATAGAGCTTTTTATCAAGAAACTCGCCCTTGATCCCGCCTTCGAGCAGGTTCGATTTGCCCAGCACATTGTTGCTGAGGATATTGGCCTGATAGAGTTCCGAGCCTTCGCCGGCGACCACCGTCAACTGGTGCGCGGCGGTGATATAGGGAACCAGGCCGAACGGCGTCTTGTACGACAGGCTGGCGCTCCACGACACGCCGCCTTCGGTGCCGGAGGCGCTGTAGGTGCCCGTCGGCGGCAGGTTGACCCCGACATTGCCGGCGATGTCGCCCGGATAGTAATAGGGCAGCAAGGACGTCGACAGCGCGTGCACGGAATCGTAGCGGATCCCGCCGATGAAATCGATCCCCGGGTTGGTGTCGATATCGATCAGGGTGGCCGCGCCAAGATCGGTGTAATGGCCGATCAGGAAATCCGAATAGCCGTCGTTGGCATAAGTGCCCTGGCCGCCGCTTGCCGCGATTTGCGTCGCCAGCAGGCGCGTATCATACGACGAATAGAGATTGTCGATGCTGATATCCGGCCGGTCCCAGAATTCCGCGCCAAAGTCATCGGCAAATTCGAAATGGGTGTAGCGGATCGAGGGCGATGCCTGCACCGAGATCTTGCCAAACGAGGTCTGGAAGGTGTCGGAAATGATCAGCTTGTTTTCCATGACATAGCTGCTGAACGATTGCGAAAAGCCATAGGCGTTTTCGTTCAGGCTGACGCCGCCGTCATAGAACGACTGATCGCGGATCTGCAGATCGCCGGCGCCTTTCCAGATGAAATCGAGATAGCCGGTTTTCTGGATATTGTTGTTCTTGTCGTTCGGCCCGGTCAGAGTGTCGCGCATGCTCAGGTGCGTGGTGCCGGGATTGACCAGGTTCATGTCGGTGCTGGCACCGGCTACGCCCGGCGTATAGCACTGCGCGTTGATGCCATCCTTGAACGGGGTGAAATTGAACGTGCCGTCGACGCCGGCGCAGGCAAAGCTGCCGAATTCGGTCAGCCCGTTGCCGCCATTGGCCCCGGCGGCATCCTGGCGGGTAAAGCTGTTGGCGCCGTTGGTCTGCAACACGCGCGCGGTCCCGGTGATGTAAGTCCCGGTGTTGATCAGGTCTTGCGTCAGGCGGTTCCAGCCGCTGTTCTGCTTGCCGTCGTATTTCTGGTAGGCACCGCCGAATTCCATCCGCAGGCTGTCGGTCAGATCGGTATCGAACGCTGCAGAAAACAGCGCGTTCTTGGTGTTCACATAGCGATAGTAGCTGTCGGAATCCTCGATTTCGCCATAGAGGCTGTAGCCGAACTTGTGGTCGCCGATCGAACCCGGCCCGGTAATGCTGGCCTTGATGATCTTGCGGCCCCAGCTGCCCAGATCGACTTCCATGTCGCCCTTGGCCTCCGCGGCATATTCGCCGTTGGCGGCGCGCGCGGTCTTGGGGACGAAGTTCATGTAGCCGCCGATTTTCGACGGGCCATAGATCACGCTGGCCGGGCCGCGCACGATATCGATGCGGTCGGCCGCGCCGATCGGCGTGGCATAGTTGCCCGGGTTGTCGAGCCGCAGCATGCCGCGATAATAGACGTCGCTGGGGGCGCCGCGAATGTCGAGCGCGCCGCCGGTGCCAAAGAACGAGCTGGTGAACGTGCCCGGGGTTTGCGACACCAGGTCATAGATCTGGGTAATGCCGAAGCGATCAAGCTGCTCTTTGGAAATCGTCGAAGCCGAACGCGGGGTTTCGACCAGCGTCTTGTCAAACCCGAAGATCGATCCGACCCCCTTGACCGGCAGCGCGTTGAGCGAACCGGTAATCACGATCGCTTCTTCGGGCTTGGGCGCGGTGGTGGCCTGATCGGGTGCAGGCGCGCTTTGCGCCAGCGCCGGCACGCTGAGCGCGGTGCACGACAACAGTCCCACCGCCAGCGCCCTGGCCAGCGGTTTGCGAATGTCGGAAGTCTGGAATTGCAGCATTGGTTACCCCCATGGTTGTCTTTGCGCGCAGCCCGGTCCTGTGTCCCCCTGCCGGTGCCTGGCGAACGATTGCCGAACGGGACGATCGTTGCGGTCTCGTCCTGCCTTAAAGCCCGTTGCCCTGCACCGTGGCAAAACCCTTTTTACGCAGGTGCAACATGAATGGGCGGCCCAAGCCGACCGGCGCAGCCTGCGCGCGTTTGTCCGGCACCCAGCACTATGGCCTTGACATGTTGCGGGCAAACGCAATAAATCCGATGGAGCGTTGCAAAAATTAGGGCGGGGCGCCGCACGATCCGATGCCGGCCTTTTCCCGCTTCCTGCGCTATTTCATCACCGTCGGCCGGCTTGGTTCGATCCGCAAGGCGGCGGACGAACTGCATGTCTCCGCCTCGGCGATCGATCGCCAGATCCTCAATGCCGAGGCCGAGCTTGGCATGCCGCTGTTCGAACGCCTGCCGACCGGGCTGCGGCTGACTGCAGCGGGCGAAATCATGATGGCGGCGGGCGGGCGCTGGCAAAAATCGCTGACCGATGTGCGCGCGCAGATCGAGGATTTGCGCGGGTTGAAGCGCGGCAATGTCGATATCGCGATTATCGACGCGCTGACCAAGGGCTATGTCCCGCGCACGATCGCGGCGATCCAGTCGCTCTATCCCGGGATCACGATCACTGTGCGGGTGATGGAAAGCGCGGCGATCCACCGCGTGATCGCCAGCGGCGAAGTTGATTTCGGCATGTTTTTCGAACCGCGCTCGATCCGCGATCTGACCGTGCGCGCCTTTGCCCATGTCGCGCTGGGGTTTGTCACGTTGCCCGACCATCCGCTGGCGGCGCTGCCGGCGGCGCGCTTTTCGGCCTGTGCCGGGGCGCCGGTGATCGTACCGGCCAAGCCGCTGGCGGTGCACGAACAGATTGCCGTGCTCGAAGCGACCAGCCAGATCACGCTCGATACCAAAGTGATGTCGGACAATATCCAGATGATCGCCTCGCTGGTGCAGCAGGGCGTGGGCATCGGCATGCTGACTTCGCTCGACGTGATCGCCGAAGTTGAACAGGGGCTGCTGGCGTTTACCCCGATCAGCGATCCGATCCTGCGGCCGATGACGCTGGCGCTGTGCACCGCGACGCAGCGCCCGACTTCGTATGCCGCCGATCTGGTCCAGCGCGAACTGATCACCGGCTTTGCGCAATTGGGCGCGATGGCGGGCGAGGGTTAGGACACCTTTGAACCCGTGACGCCGCCCGTTGCGATACGCGCAGGGAGTGGTCTGTAAAGCCCTCCCCCTCAGGGGGAGGGTTGGGTGGGGGTGTGCAGTTTTCGAGACAATTCACGCCATTTCAAGCGCATACACCCCTCCCCAACCCCTCCCCTGAGGGGAGGGGCTTTAAGCGCGGCGTGCCAAATCACCGTGCCCGGTGCTTGCCTCGATCGGATCGGGCCGGGTCCAGGCGCAAGTGCCCATCACCCAGGTCTGGCGTACTGCGCGATCATCGCCGAGGATTTGCAGCGCAAACAGGCGTTCGGCGAGGCTGGCGCCGGTGGTGCGGCGCGCCAGCAGCGGGGTGGCGCGGTCGTCGAGCACGACGAAATCGGCTTCTTGCCCGGGTTCCAGCCCGCCGACGCGGTCGGCGATATGCAGCAGCGCCGCGCTGCCGGCGGTGGCCAGATGGAGCGCGCGAAACGGATCGAGGCTGGCCCCGCGCGCCTGCGCCACCTGATAGGCCAGCCCGGCGGTGTGGAGCAGCGAAAAGGTCGTGCCCGCGCCGATATCGGTGCCCAGTCCGGTGCGCAGGCCAAAGCTATCGGCTTGCGCGAAATCGAACAGGCCCGATCCCAGAAACAGGTTCGACGACGGGCAGATCGCGATGCCCGCGCTGGATTCGGCGAGCCGCGCGCACGACCGGTCGGGCAGATGCACCCCGTGGGCAAACACCGAGCGCGCGCCGACCAGCCCGAAGCGGTCATAGACATCGAGATAATCGGCCGCATCAGGAAAGCGTTCGGCCACGGCGGCGATTTCGCGGCGGTTTTCGGCCAAGTGGGTGTGCAGCAGCACATCGCCATGCGCGGCAATCAGATCGCCCGCGACCTGCAACTGTGCATCCGAACTGGTCAGCGCAAAGCGCGGGGTAACCGCATAGCCCAGCCGCCCGCGCCCGCGCCAGCGCGCGATCAGCGCCTCGGTTTCGGCGCGCGCGCTGTGCGGCGTATCGGCCAGGTCCACGGGGCCAAGGTCCATCAGCACTTTGCCCGAAACGATGCGCATCTGCCGCGCCAGCGCCGCTTCGAACAGCGCATCGACTGACGCTTCGTGCACGGTGGCAAAGACCAGCGCGCTGGTGGTGCCATGGCGCAGCAATTCGGTCAGGAACGCATCGGCCACCCGGTCGGCATGGGCGCGGCTGGCAAAGGCCTGTTCGGCGGGAAAGATGTGCCGGGTCAGCCAGTCGAGCAATTGTTCGCCGTGCGCGGCGATTCGGTCCAGCTGCGGATAATGGATATGCGCATCGACAAACCCCGGCACGATCAGCCCGGGCACCACGGTGATCGGCACCCCGGCATGGCGTTCGGCGAGATCGGCATAGGCGCCGCGCGCGATCACCACGCCGTGTTCGACCACCAGCAGGCCATCGGCTTCGTACCGCACCGCCTGCGGATCATCGCGCGGATCGCGCGGGACCGACAGCAGTTCGCCGCGAAATGCCTGCACCGTCATGGCTCCAGCCCCAGCACTTGCGCCAGCGTGGCAATGGCGATCACATCGGGTTCCTTGCCGCGAATGCCGGGCAGCCCGATCGGGCAGTGCAGCCGCGCGGCGGCGCCCTGATCGATCCCGTCGCGCGCCAGCCGGCTGAGAAACCGCGCGCGCTTGGTCGCCGATCCGATCAGCCCGACAAAGGCCACGGCTTCGCGCTGCAAGGCGGCAAGCACCAGTGCATAATCGAGCGCGTGATCATGCGTGAGGATCACCAGCGCGGCATCGGCCGGCGCATCGGCCACGCAGTTTGGCAGGTCTTCGGCGGCGACCATGGTCACGCTGCCCACTTCGGCGAATTCGGGGCGCGGATCGAACCACGCCAGTTGCAAGGGCAGGGTGGCGGCGTGCCGCGCAATCGCCTGCCCGACATGGCCGGCGCCAAACAGATAGAGCGGACGGCGGTAGCGGCCCAATGCTTCGACCAGTACGGTGCCGGCGCCGGGCAGCGCGCCGCGCGCGGGAACCGTGGCCGGGCTGGCAGCGGGGGCGAGGGTGCGCTCGATGCCGGTGGCGGTAAGCCTGGTCATCAGCACCGCCTGGTCATCGGCCGCGTCCAGCCAGCCGAGCGCGGCCGGATCGACATGTTCGATCAACAGCCGGACCCGCCCGCCGCAGCATTGGCCGAGCAGCGGGCCGAGCGGATAGTCCTGCACCCGCCATGTGCCCGGCGGCAGCGCGAGCGCGGAGCGCGCCTGCTCGATCGCGCGAAATTCCAGATGCCCGCCGCCGATCGTGCCGAACTGGTCGCTGGCGGTGACCAGCATGCGCGTGCCGGGGCCGCGCGGCGCCGAACCCTCGCAGGCCAGCACGCTGATCATCGCCAGCGGTGCCGCGCCGGCGCGATCGCGCAAGCCTGCCAGCCAATCGGTCATGCTGCGCGCAGCGCGGCAATCGCGTGCAGGATCCGCTCGGGCGTGGCCGGCGCATCGAGCGGCGGGATGGTGCGCACGGCGGGGGCGGTCGCCGCGATCGCCTGGATCAGCGCCATGAACACCGCATTGGCGAGCATGAACGGCGGCTCACCCACCGCCTTGGACCGGTGGATGGTCGGTTTGACATTGTCGCCGTCCCACAGGCTGATGGTGAAATGGCGCGGGCGGTCGGCGGCGGTGGGGATCTTGTACGTCGCCGGTGAATGCGTCAGCAGCCGGCCGCGATCATCGAACACCAGCTCTTCGGTGGTCAGCCAGCCCTGGCCCTGGACAAACGCGCCCTCGATCTGCCCCAGATCGATCTGCGGATTGAGCGAGCGGCCGACATCGTGGAGAATATCGACCGCCAGCACGCGGTGTTCGCCGGTCAGCGTGTCGATCACCACTTCGGCCAGCGCCGCGCCATAGGCAAAGTAATAGAACGGCCGCCCCTGATGCGCGGCGCGGTCGTATTCGATTTCGGGCGTGGCATAGAACCCGGTCGCGGAAAGCTGGATGCGCCCGAGATAGGCCTTGCGGCACAGCGCGGCGAACGACAGCGTGGTGGCGCCGGCCACAACCCCCTGCGCGGTGAACTGCACCGCCTCTGCTGCACAGCCAAACGTGCGCGCGGCAAATGTCGCCAGCCGGTCGCGGATCGCCATCGCCGCATGGTGCGCCGCCATGCCGTTGAGGTCTGCCCCCGACGAGGCGGCGGTTGCCGACGTGTTGGGCACTTTGTCGGTGCGCGTCGCGGTGATCCGCACCTGGCCCACCGGCACCGCAAACACCGCCGCGACCACTTGCGCGACCTTGATATACAGCCCCTGGCCCATCTCGGTGCCGCCGTGGTTGATCTGGATCGACCCGTCGGCATAGACATGGACCAGCGCACCGGCCTGGTTGAGATGCGTGGTGGTAAAGCTGATCCCGAATTTGACCGGGGTCAGCGCCAGCCCTTTCTTCAGCACGGGATTGGCGGCATTGAACGCCGCCACTTGCGCGCGGCGCGCATCATAATCGGCATCATGGCGCAGCCGCGCGATGATCTGCGGGGCGATATTGTCCTCGATGGTCATGCCATAAGGGGTCATATCGCGGCCGGGGCCATAGAGATTGATCTGGCGAACCTCGAGCGGATCGCGCCCCAGCACGCAGGCGATATGTTCGATCACCCGCTCGATCGCCAGCATCCCCTGCGGGCCGCCAAAGCCGCGAAACGCGGTGTTCGACACGGTATTGGTCTTCAACCGTTCCGACAGGATTTCGACAGCGGGCAGGTAATAGCAATTGTCGGCGTGGAACATCGCGCGGTCGTTGATCCCCGCCGACAAATCGAACGTCGCGCCGCAGCGCGCCGAGAGCAGCAGTTTCAGCCCGACAATCCGCCCGCTGTCGTCAAACCCGACCTCGTAGGCAACGCGGAAATCGTGGCGTTTGCCGGTGATCACCATGTCGTCATCGCGGTCGCAGCGGAATTTGGCCGGGCGCCCGGTCTTGGCCGCAACCAGCGCGGCGGCGGCGGCAAACAGCGCGGCCTGGGTTTCCTTGCCGCCAAACGCGCCGCCCATCCGCCGCACTTCGACGGTCACATCGGCGGAAGGGCGGTCGAGCAGATGCGCGACCAGATGCTGCACTTCGCTGGGGTGTTGGGTCGAACTGATCAGGTGGATCTGCCCGTCCTCGCCCGGACTGGCGAGCGCGATCTGCCCCTCGAGATAGAAATGATCCTGCCCGCCGATATCGAACCGGCCCGAGGCGCGGTGCGGGGCCGTGGCCAGCGCCGCATCGGCATCGCCGCGCGCCATGCGCTGGGTCGGTTCGAGCAGCGATTGCGCGGCTTGCGCGTCTTCGATCGTCAGCAGCGCCGGCAGCGGGTCATAGTCGATCCGGCCCAGCCGCGCTGCCTGCCGCGCCGCGCGCTGGCTGGTCGCGGCGACCAGAAACACCGGCTGGCCGACACAGATCACTTCGCCATCGGCCAGCAGCCGGTCATCGCCGGCGACCGGGCTGACATCGTTGGCGCCGGGAATATCCTTGGCGGTGAACACTGCCACCACCCCCGGCGCCGCGCGCACCGCGTCAAGATCGATCGCCACGATCCGCCCATGCGCGCACGTGCTCTGGCCAAACGCGAGGTGGAGCAGATCGACCGGTTCGGGCAGATCGTCGCAATAGCGCGCCAAGCCGGTGACGTGCAGTTGCGCGCTGTCGTGCGGCAGCCCGGCGGGCGCGGGCCGGTCAGCCATGATCGACCTGCCGCACCGAGACTGCGGTGCCCTGCGCGCGATGCCACAGCCGCCACAGCAGGCTGGCGGCGGCCTGATGGCGGTATTCGGCCGATCCGCGCACATCGCCCAGCGGGGTGAAATCGCCACGCAATGCAGCAGCGGCCCGGGCGATGGTCGCTTCGGCAAAGGGCTGCCCGGTCAGCGCCGCTTCGCAGGTGGCGGCGCGGCGCGGGGTGCCCGCCATGCCGCCAAAGGCGACGCGCGCGGCGGTGATCATCCCCTGCCGCACGGTTAGCTTGAACGCGCCGCACACCGCCGAAATGTCGCTGTCGAACCGCCGCGACAGCTTGGCAATATGCACCAGATCATCGGGGCCGAGCGCGGGGATCTGCACGCTTTCGACGAATTCGCCGGGGCGGCGATCCTGTTTGCCGTATTCGAGGAAATAGGCTTCGAGCGGGATCGTCCGCCGCCCGGCGCGGCTGCGCAAGGTCAAGGCGGCATCGAGCGCGATCAGCGCGGGCGGGCCATCGCCGATTGGCGAGCCATTGGCGATATTGCCGCCGATCGTGCCGGCATTGCGCACCTGCAACCCGCCGATGCGGCGGACCAGCTCGCCCAGATCGGGATGAAACCTCGCGCATGCACCATGGGCATCGGCATAGCGCACCATCGCGCCGATGCTCAGCCCTTCGGGGCCTTGCGCCAGCGCCGCCAGCTCGCGCACGCCGCCCAGGAACACCACGCTATCGAGATCGCGCAAGCCCTTGGTCACCCACAGCCCGACATCGGTGGCGCCGGCAATCATCCGCGCCTCGGGATGGCGGGCCAGGACTTCGGCCAGCGCCTGCGCCGATTGCGGGGCAAACCAGCGGCGCGCGCCATAGTGCCCTTCGGTCGCCGGAGCCTCGGCGATCGTGCGCAGCGCGGCGAGGGTTGCGCGGTCATCCTGATCCTGCCGGCCGACCGCGCGCGCCGCCGACAGGATCGGGCCATAGCCGGTGCAGCGGCACAAGTTGCCCGCCAGCACGTCCTCGACCGGCAAGTCATGCCCGCTGGCGCCGATCGCGCGGCCATGCAGCGACATCACGAACCCCGGGGTGCAGAACCCGCATTGCGAACTGCCATTGGCGGCCATGCAGGCCTGCAACGGGGTCAGCGTACCCTTGTCGGCCAGGCTTTCGACCGTCATCAGCGCCTTGCCATCGAGCATCGGCAGCAGCAGGATGCAGGCATTGACCGCGCGCCAGGCGATCGTGCTGCCTTGCGCATCGGGCTCGCCCACCAGCACGGTGCAGGCGCCGCAATCGCCTTCGGCACAGCCCTCTTTGGTGCCGGTGCGGCCCAGCCGATAGCGCAGATGGTCGAGCAGCGTCGCGGTCGGATCAACCGCATCGAGCTCGACCACCCCGCCATCAAGGACAAACCGCACGGCCATTCAACTGCCTCGATAAGTCGAATAGCCATAAGGCGAAATCAGCAGCGGCACGTGATAATGGCCGGCGTGATCGGCAATCCCGAAATCGATCGTCACCACATCGAGAAACGGCGGTTCGGGCAGCACCACGCCCGCCGCGCGGAAATAGCCGGCGGTGGCAAAGGCCAGCCGATAGCGCCCCGGCGCCAGCGCGGGCAGGCCGCTGCACCGGCCATCGCCATTGGTTTCGCCGGCAAACAGCACCGTGCCGTCTGCCGTCATCAGCGTCAGCGCGATCGCCGCCGCCGGGCGGCCGTGCGCGGTGTCGAGGACATGGGTCGAAAGCGTGCTCATGGCGGGGTTCCTTGCGCGATCCAGCGGCCGAGCATGTCGCGTTCGGCGCGGGTCATCCCGGTGGTATTGCCCAACGGCATGATCTCTGCCTCGACCGCGACTTTCTGAATGCGCGGGGCGACCGCTTTGGCATGGGCATAGCTGTCGAGCAGCACGCCGAGCGGCGGCTCGCTGAACGCGGGGTTGGTCGGGTGTACCGCGTGGCAGCCGCTGCAATGTTTGGCGAACAGCGGCTGGACATCGGCATAGGTCGTCGGCTTTGGCCCCACCGCCGCGCCCGATTGTTTTTCCATCGCGATCGTGGCGATGCACAGCGCGATCAAGCTGGCGGCGAGCGCGATGAACGCACCGCCCGGCCGGTGTTTGTGGCGCAAATTGAACACGTGGCGGATCGACACCCCCGCCGCGCCGATCAGCGCCAGTACCAGCCAGGGGTGCGCGGCGCCATAAGTCATCGGATAATGGTGGCTGATCATGATGAACAGCACCGGCAGCGTCATGTAATTGTTGTGGACTGATCGCGCCTTGCCCGCCTTGCCCAGCGCCGGGTCGGGCTCGCGCCCCTGCCGCAAGGCTTCGACCACCTTGCGCTGGTTGGGGATGATCACGAAGAACACGTTGCCGACCATCACCGTGCCGATCATCGCGCCGATGTGCAGATACGTGCCGCGCGCGGTAAACACCTGGCTCAGCGCAAAGGCGGTGGCCACCAGCAGCGCGTACCACACCACCCCGAACCAGCGCGGGCTGGCCCCCAGCGGCGATCGGCACAGCGCGTCATAGACCAGCCAGCCCCCGGTCAGCGCCGCCAGCCCGATGCCGATCGCCGCCGGCTGGCTGAGCGCCGCCTTGGCCGGATCGATCAGATAGCTGTTGGCCCCCAGATAATAGACCAGCACCAGCAGCGAAAACCCGCTGATCCACGTCCAATAGGCTTCCCATTTGAACCAGTGCAGATCATTGGGCAGGCTGGGCGGGGCGACCTGGTATTTCTGGTTGTGATAGAACCCGCCGCCGTGCACCGACCACAATTCGCCCGATGCGCTGCCCTGTGCCGGCGCGGTCAGATGGTTGTCGAGCCAGACGAAATAGAACGATGATCCGATCCAGGCGATGCCGGTGGTCAGATGCAGCCAGCGCAGCCCCAGATTGGCCCATTCGGCCCAGTCGATCGATGCCAGCGCCGCGATCATGCCAGGTCCTCCAACCGCAGCCGCACGATTTCGCCGATCTGTTCGAGCGCGGCGGCCACTTCCTGATCGCGGTCGTGCGCCAGCCGCCGCTCCATCGCCGCGAGGATGCCCGCCTTGTCGGTCAGCCGCACGCAGATGATGAAGGGAAACCCGAAGCGTTCGCGATAGGCGGCATTGAGCGCGTGAAACCGCGCAAATTCCTCCGCCGTCAGCCGGTCGAGCCCGGCCGAGGCCTGTTCCGCCGCCGAAGCTTCGGTCAGCGTGCGGTCGATCGCCGCCTTGCCCGCCAATTCGGGGTGCGCGCGGATCAGCGCGAGCTGTTCCTCCGCGCTGGCCGCCATGACCACCGCCATCAGCCCGGCATGCAGATCGGCAAACGGGCGCTGCGCGGCGGCGCGTTCGATCACCCATGGCGAATGTTCGAACAGCGCGCCATAGCGGGCAACGAATGCCGCGTGGTCGAGCGCGTTGATCGCCGCCAGCGGCAAGGGCGCGGTCAATGGCTGTCTCCTTCCAGGCTGACATGCGCCGACACCACTTTCCAGCCATCGGCAAAGCGCACCCAGCTTTGGCTCTGGCGGCCGCGCCGGGTGCTGTTGGCGCGAAAGAATTCGGCATCGGCGGTGGCAAAGGCATCGCCATAGACGGTGATCGCCACGCGCCCCAGTGTGCGCTGCGGCGATCCGCCGCGGCCTTTGCGAAATTCGCGGATCGCCTCGATGCCATAGAGCACTTCGCCGACGCCAAAGCGGTTGGTGGTCGGCGCCGCGTGGAACAGCGCGTCCATCGCCGCGACATCGTCGGCCATCAGCGCGGCTTCATAGGCGTGGAACGCGGCGGTCACTTCGGCGAGCAGCACGGGATCATTGATTGTCATGCCGGGTGCACCTCCATCCAGTGGCGGGCGATATCGATCCGCCGCGCGACCCAGGCATCGCCGCTGGCCAGCACATGATCGACAAACCGCGCCAGCGCGCGGGCGCGGGCCGGGCGGCCGACGATGCGGCCATGCAGCCCGATCGACATCATCCGCCCGCCTTCCTCGCGCAACTGCTCGAAGGTATCGATCAGATAGCGCAGAAACTGGTCGCCCTCGGTAAAGCCGTTGAGCGCGACCATCTTCATGTCGTTGGCATCGAGCGAATAGGGCACGATCAGTTGCGCGCGGCCGTGCTGCCGGTCCCAATAGGGCAGATCGTCGGCATAGCTGTCGGCATCATAGACAAACCCGCCTTCCTCGGCGATCAGCCGCGCGGTCTGCGGCGACGTGCGCCCCTGGTACCAGCCGAGCGGGCGGCTGCCGGTCGCTTGCGTGTGCAGCGCGATCGCCCGGGCGATATGGTCGCGCTCCACCGCTTCGGGCACATTCTGGTAATCGATCCAGCGATAGCCGTGGCTGGCGATTTCCCAGTCGGCGGCGATCATCGCCGCCACTGCCGCGGGGTTCATCGCTAGCGCGCTGGCCACGCCGAACACCGTGACCGGCAGCCCGGCGCGGGTAAACAGCCGGTGCAGCCGCCAGAATCCGGCGCGGCTGCCATATTCATAAAGGCTTTCCATCGCCATCGCCCGCGCCGGATGGCTGGCCGCGCCGACCATGTCGGACAGAAACGCCTCTGACCCGGCATCGCCGTTGAGCACGCTGTTTTCGGCGCCCTCTTCGTAATTGATCACGAACTGCACCGCCACGCGCGCACCGCCCGGCCAGCACGGATCGGGCGGCATGGCGCCATAACCGACCAGATCGCGGCTCATTCGGCAGCGTCCCACGCTGCCAGCGCCGCCGGCACCGCCTGACCCAGCGGCACGCGCAGCCCTTGCGCGGCAAGGCACGCCTCAAGCGCGCCCAGCGTCAGCAGCACTTTGTGCTTCATCGCATTGTAGCCCATCGCGCCGAAGCGCCAGATCCGCCCCTGCAACGGGCCGAACGCGGTGCCGATCTCGATCTCGAAATGGTCGCGCATCGCGATCCGCACTTGTTCGCCGTCGATCCCGGCGGGAATCCACGCGCCGGTGACATTGGTCATGCGGTGCGCATCGTCGCCAAACACCTGCAGCCCCAGCGCGCGCAGCCCGGCGGTCATCGCCCGGCCGGCGCGGGCATGGCGGGCAAACCGCGCCGGCAGCCCTTCGCCCAGCGCGACCCGCGCACATTCGCGCGCGGCATAGAGCATCGAGGTCGCCTCGGTATGGTGGTTCAGCCGCTTTTCCGACCAGTAATCCATGATCATCGCCAGATCGAAATAGTTCGACCCGATCCGCTGCCCGCTGCCATCGGCGATATCGGCGCGGCGGATGCCGCGTTCGACATGGCGGCGGTTGAAAATATGTTCGGCCGCCGCATCCGACACCGTGATCGGCGATGAACCCGAAGGGCCGCCAAGGCATTTCTGCAAGCCGCCGGTCACGATATCGATGCCCCAGCGATCGGCAGCGATTTCCATCCCGCCAAGCGTCGCGGTGGCATCGACATAAGACAGCGCGCCGGCATCGCGGCACAGCGCGCCCAGCCCTTCGAGCGGCTGCGCCATCGTGGTCGAAGTATCGCCATGCACGGTGGCGACCACGCGCGGGCCGAACCGGGCAATCGCTTCGGCAATCGCGCCCAGCGGCACCACTTCGCCCCACGGCGCATCGACGGTTTCGACCACCGCGCCGATGCGCCCGAGAATTTCAGTCAGCAGCAGCCCGAACCGCCCGAAATTGACCACCAGCACGCGATCCCCCGGCACCACCAGGCTGATCAGCGAGGCCTCGATCGCGGCGCGCGCGGTGCCGTCGATCAGCATCGTCCACTGGTTCTGCGTGCCGAACACCGGCCGGTACAGCGCCATCGTCTGGTTCATGTAGGCGGTCATTTCGGGGTCGAACTGGCCCAGCAGATCGGCCGCCATCGCCCGCAGCACGCGCGGATGGGCATTGACCGGGCCGGGCCCCATCAGCAGGCGCTGGGGCGGGTCGATTTCTCCGAACAGCAGGGGGTCAGGCAGGCTCACGCGATGCTCCAAGTTGGTCGATAAAGCCGAGCATGACGGCCAGCGCCACTTCGGCATCGGCGGGATCGACATGTTCGGCAGGATTGTGGCTGATGCCGCCACGGCAACGGATAAACAGCATCGCGGTCGGGCACAGCGCCGCCATCACCATGGCATCGTGCCCGGCGCCCGAGACCAGCCGGCGCACCGGCTGCCCCGCCGCAGCGGTTGCCGCATCGAGCAGCGCCAGCAAATGCGGATCACACGGGCTGGCGGGCAGATCGTGGACTTGCTCGATCACCACTGCCAAGCCGCGCCCGGCGGCGATCTCTTGCAGCGTGGTGCAGATCGCTTGCGCCACGCGGTCGCGCCGCGTGACCGCGCCCGATCGCACATCGATGGTGAATTCGACCCGCCCGGCGATCACATTGGCGGCGCCGGGGGCGGCGGCGATCGTGCCGACAGTGGCCACCACGTCCGACTGATCGGCTTGCGCGGCCTGTTCGATCGCCACGATCATCGCCGCCGCCCCGGCCAGCGCATCGCGGCGCAGCGGCATCGAGGTGGTGCCGGCGTGCCCGGCCATGCCATCGACCACCACGCGATAGCGCAATTGCGCGGCAATCCCGGTAACCGTGCCGACCGCCAGCGCTTCGGATTCGAGCAGCGGCCCCTGTTCGATATGCGCTTCGAAATAGGCGAGCACCGATCCCGGCGCACGCGCGGCCTGATGAAACCGCGTTATATCAACCCCGGCATCGGCCAGCGCCACCCCGTCGCCATCGACCAGATCGAGCGCAGTGGCCGGCAATGTCCCCGCCACCGCGCGGCTGGTCAGCATGGCGGCGGGAAAGCGCGAGCCTTCTTCATCGCCAAACGCGATCACCTCGATCGCAAAGGGCAGGTGCCGCCCGGCGCGATGCAGCGCGGCAACCGCCTCGATCCCCAGCATGATCCCCAGCGGCCCGTCATAGCAGCCGCCATCGCGCACGCTGTCGAGATGGCTGCCGATCAGCAGCACCGGCGCGGCGGGGTCGGCCCCTTCATAGCGCCCGATCAGATTGGCCGCCGGATCGTGCGCCACGGTCATCCCGGCGGCGACCATCCACTCCGCCACTTGCGCCTGCGCCGCGCGATAGGCCGGGGTCAGATAGCCGCGATAGAGCCCGCCGGCGGTGTCGGAAAAGGGCGCCACGCCCAGCGCCGCGCAACGCGCCACCGCGCGGGCGCCACCGGGGGCAGCGGCGCCTACCATGCCGCCACCGCGCCATCGCTGCGCGGATCGGTCGCGCCCTCGAGCCGGCCATCGCCATGGCGCACGATCGCCCCGGCATGGCCCATCGTCGGCGAATTTTCTTCAACCCGTTCGACCGCGTGGCCGGCGGCGATCAGTTCGGCATAGAGGCTTTCGTCAAAGCCGTGCTCGATCTTGAGCGTGGTGCTCGCTTCGCCCCAGGTGCGGCCGAGCAGCCAGCGCGGGCGGGTGATCGCGGTTTGCAGATCGACGCCATGGCGGGCGTAGCGCGTGAACAGCGCGGCCTGCGTCTGCGGCTGGCCTTCGCCGCCCATCGTGCCATAGGCCATGGTGCGCCCGTCATCGAACCGCGCCAGCGCGGGGTTGAGCGTGTGAAACGGCTTGCGCCCCGGGCGCAGGCAATTCCAGCCCTCGGGCACCAGCCGGAAACTGCACCCCCGGTTTTGCCAGGTGATCCCGGTTTCGGGCAGCACCACGCCGGATCCGAATTCGAAATAGGTCGACTGGATCGCGCTGACCACGCGGCCCTCGCCATCGGCGGCGCCAAACCAGCAGGTATCGCCCCATTGCGGCGGCTGCGGCCAGGGCAGCGCGCGGGCGGGATCGATCCGCGCCGCCAGTGCGTCGAGCGCGGCGCCGTCATCGAGCAGCGCCTGACAATCAAAGGTGTGGCTGGCCGGATCGCCGACATGGCGGTCGCGCAACAGAAACGCCTGCTTGGTCGCTTCGATCAGGCCGTGAACATGGGCAAACCCGTCCACCGGCCCCGCCTCCAGCCGGTCAAACAGCGCAAGGATCAGCAGCGAGGCAAACCCCTGCGTCGGCGGCGGCGAATTGAACAGATCGATCCCGTTGATCCGCGTGTGCAACGGCGCCATCCGCGTGGCCTGATGCGCGGCGAGATCGCCCGCCGCGACCGGGCTGCCCACCGCCGCCAGATCAGCCGCGACGCGCGCTGCCAGCGCGCCGCGATAAAACCCGTCCGGCCCTTCGTCGGCAATCTGGCGCAGCGTGGCGGCAAGCAGCGGCTGGCGCAGCAGTTCGCCCTGCCGCAGCGGGCGCCCGTCGGGTTCAAATACGCGGGCATAGGCGCCGGGCTGATCGCGCAATTCGTCGCCCTTGGCCGCCGCGATCGCCGCCCCGCCGGCGGTAACCGCGATCCCGGCTTCGGCATGGCCGATCGCATCGCGCAGCAAGCGATCGAGCGGCAGGGTGCAGGCCGGATCGGCCAAGGCCGCGGCCCAGGCCGACAGCGTGCCCGCCACCGTATTGGCGGCCAGCGGCCCGCGCGGCGGCACCGTGTCATGCCCGGCATAGAGCGCCAGATCGGCGCGTGCCGCCGCCCCGCCGCAGCCCTGGATCGCATGGACCCGCCCATCGGGTTCGGCCACGCACCAGAACCCGTCGCCGCCGATCCCGGTCATATGCGGATAGACCACCGCCAAAGTCGCGGCGACGGCAATGCTCGCCTCGATCGCATTGCCGCCATCGCGCAGCACCGCCAGCCCCGCCTCGGCCGCCAGCCAGTGCGGCGCGGTGACCATGCCGTTGCGGCCGCCAACCGTAACCAGCGTCATCGCGCGATCCTGTCTGCGCAGCGCCTCATGCCGCCGCCATCCAGGCAAAGCGCACCACGAACAGCGCGGCCAGCACCAGCAGGAACCCGTCGCCCCGGCCGATCCGCCCGCGCACCAGCTTCAACGCGGCATGCGCGGTAATCCCGAAGGCGAGGCCATTGGCGATCGAAAAAGTCAGCGGGATCATCGCCACGGTCAGAAACGCCGGGATCGCCGCGATGGGATCTTCCCAATCGATTTCGCGCAAGGGCAGCAGCATCAGCCCGCCGACCACGATCAGCGCCGGTGCGGTGGCGGCCAGCGGCACCAGTTGCGCGAACGGGGCGACGAACATCGTACCCAGAAACAGCACGCCGGTGACGACCGCGGTCAATCCGGTGCGCCCGCCGGCCTGCACCCCGGCAGCGCTTTCGACATAGCTGGTTACCGTGCTGGTGCCGGCCATCGATCCGACAATGGTCGCCACCGCATCGGTCATCAGAATGCGGTTGAGCCCGGCGATCTGCCCGTTGCGGTCGATCAGCCCGGCGCGTTTGGTCACCGCGACCAGCGTGCCGATATTGTCGAACAGATCGACAAACAGAAACACGAACAGGATTTCGAACAGGCCCAGCCCGTGGCGCCCGCTCAGCCCGAACACCCCGGGCAGATCGAGCTTGAACGCGGTGCCGGTCAGCGCGGCCAGGCTATAGGGTTCGGGGTGAAACACCACCTGGCCCGTAGCCCAGCCGACCAGCGTGGTGGCAACGATCCCGATCAGCATCGCCGCGCGCACGTTCCACACGCTCAAGGTGGCGATCACCAGCAGCCCGAACAGCGCGAGCGAGGCGCCCGGTGCCCGCAGATTGCCCAGCGCGACGATCGTCGCCGGGCTGCCGACGACGATCCCGGCGTTTTTGAGCCCGATAAAGCCGATGAACAGCCCGATCCCGCCGGCGACGGCGGCAAACAGATGATCGGGGATCACCGCGACGATCTGCTGGCGCACCCCGGTGACCGTCAGCAGCAGGAACGCCACCCCCGAAATCATCACGCAGCCCAGCGCCACCGGCCAGGGCACGCCCATCTGCTGCACCACGGTAAAGCTGAAATAGGCATTGAGCCCCATGCCCGGCGCCAGCGCCAGCGGGGTATTGGCAACCAGCCCCATCAGGATCGAGGCAAACGCGGCGGCAAAGCAGGTCGCCGCCGCCACCGCCGCCACCGGCATCCCGGCCTGACCGAGGATCGCCGGATTGACCAGCACGATATAGGCCATCGTCAAAAACGTGGTGCACCCGGCCAGCACTTCGGTGCGCGGCGTGGTGCCGCGCGCGCTCAGCACGAAATAGCGATCGAGTGCGCCCAACCCAGCCTGTGTCATGCCGATTCCCCCGGCGGAGCGGTGGCTCCGGTCCATCCTTTGTCTTCCAGCATCGCGGCAAAACGCAAGAGCGCCGGTTCGCTGCCGGGTTTGCCGATCAGTTGCAGCCCCAGCGGCAGGCGCCCGGGGCGGTGCAGCGGCACCGCCAGCGCGGGCAGCGCGGTAAAGCTGATCGGCTGGGTATGAATGCCCAGATCCGACCGCGCCGGCACCATTGCGCCGTCGATCAGGATGCGCGGATCGGCGATCGGCGGCGCCACGCAGGGCGTGGCCGGCGCCAGCAGCACATCGCAATCGGCGATCAGTTCGGCGACCTGCTGATGAAACTGCGCGCGGAACGCCTGCGCCGCATCATAGAGCGCGCGCGGCAACAGCGCGCCCGCCAGCAACCGGTCGCGCGTCGCCGGGTCAAACGCCATGGCATCGCGCGCCAGCGCCTCGGCATGCAACGCGCCGCCTTCAAACGCGGTGATCACAAAAGCGGCCGAGCGCGCGCGGGCAATATCGGGCAATTCAAGCAGCGGCGTGGCCGGAGCAATCGCATCGATCGCCGCCAGAAGATCGGGATCGACATTGACGCGAAACCGCCCGCCCAGCCGCGCCACGCGCAAGGCGGCAGGATCGGCGGCCGTGGTGGCGGGCAAGCCGCTCAACACCTGCCACACGCAGGCCATGTCGGCGACGCTGGCGGTAAACGGCCCGATCTCGTCAAAGCTGGCCGCAAACGGAAACACCCCCTGCAACGGCAGCGTCGCCGGGCCGGGGCGCAGACCATAGAGCCCGGTCAGGCTGGCGGGAACGCGGATCGACCCGTTGGTATCCGACCCCAGCGCAATGGGCACCAGCCCCGCCGCCACCACCGCCGCCGATCCGCCCGACGATCCGCCGGCCAGCCGCGCCGGATCGTGCGGATTGCGGGTGGTGCCGTGGTGCGCGTTGATCGTGGCAAAGCCATAGGCGAATTCGTCCATGTTCAGCGTCGCCACCAGCACCGCGCCGGCTTCCTTCAGCCGGGTGATCGCCGCCGCATCGGCAGTGGCCGGCGGCGCGGCGGCATGGATAGCCGATCCGGCGGTGGTCGGCAGCCCGACCACATCGAACAGGTCTTTCACCGCATAGGGCACCCCGGCGAGCGGGCCGGGATCGCGCCCGGCGGCGATCGCGGCATCGACCGCGGCGGCTTCGGCGCGCGCGCGTTCGCCCAATATGCGGGTCACCGCATTCAGCCGGTCGGCAGCCAGCGCGGCAAGGCAGCGTTCGACGATGTCGACCGCCCGCGTCTGGCCGCTGCGCACGGCGACGGCAATCTCGGCTGCGGTCACGCGCGCGTGCCCCCGTGCAAGGTTTCGGCATGGCGCGCCAGCAGCGCCAGATTGGCCACCACCCCCGGCATGCAGGCCTCGGGAATGGCAATGCCGCGCGCCGCCGCTGCCGCTGCCGCCGCTTCGGCGCCCTGCGGCACGTCGCGCAAGGCAGCGGCGCGATCAAACCGCCCGGCCAGCGCGGCGCAGGTAAACAATTGCAACTGGTGAAAGATCATCAGCGGCAGCACCACCATGCCGACCGTGGCCGGGGCAAACAGCGCCGCCGCCATCGGCACCCCCGATACCAGGCTTTTCTTCGATCCGCAGAACAGCAGCACGATCGCATCTTCGCGCGGCAGGCCAGCCAGCCGCGCCACCAGCGCATTGGTCATCATCACCAGCGCGAGGATCACCGCCGACAGCATCAGCAGCACGCCCAGTTGCGCCACGGTCACTTTGCTCCAGATCCCGTTGACCACCGCCGCGCTGAACGCGGTATAGACCACCAGCAGGATCGAGCTGCGATCAACCGGCTGGAGGATCGCCTTGTGCCGATCGACCCAGCCGCCGATCAGCGGGCGCAGCAGATGGCCGCCGACAAACGGCACCAGCAATTGCAGCGCGATCGTCTGCACCGATCCCCACGATGCCAGCGCGCCGGTGCCGGCGGTGCGCATGATCATCCCGACCAGCAGCGGGGTCAGCGCGATGCCGAGCAGATTCGACAGCGACGCACTGCACACCGCGCCGGCGACATTGCCCCGCGCCAGCGCGGTAAATGCGATCGACGATTGCACGGTCGATGGCAGCAGCGTCAGAAACAGCACCCCGGCCGCGAGGCGCGGATCGATCAGCCGCGCGTCGAGCGCGCTCGCCGCGATCCCCAGCAGCGGAAACAGCCCATAAGTCGATGCCAGCACCAGTGCATGCAGCCGCCAGTTGCCGATCCCTTGCAGCACCGCCGCGCGCGACAGCTTGGCCCCATGCAGAAAAAACAGCAGCGTGATCGCGAGGTTGGTCGCCACGCCGAACCATGCCGCGACGCGCCCCTGCGCCGGCAGGATCGAGGCCGCGGCAACAATCGCGATCAACCATACCAGAAACGGATCGACCGAAGGCAACTTCACGGGCTGGCGCATAGCGCGCGACCATGCCGCCAAACCCCCCGCCGATCCACTGCAATGATCGGAACGGATCGTTGCAAAAATGAGCGCGCCCTATCCCCGCGCCCAAGCCCCCGGGCTCTGCGGTCGCTGCCAGGTGTGCAACGGGCGGCTCTCCGATTGATGGTGCCGCGGGCGGGCGATCAGAATTCGGCCCAGTCCTCGGTGGTTTCGACCACTTTGAGCGCCGCAGCGCGGTTCCCAGAGCGTGGCGCTGCCGTCCGTGGTGCCGGCCGGGGCGGGGCGGGCGTCCGCTTGGCGGCTTGGGACACGACGAACTGGTCGACTTGGCTGCGCAATTGGTCCGCGGCGGTGGCCATGCTGCGCGCGGCGGCGGTGGCCTGTTCGACCATCGCGGCATTGTGCTGGGTCATCAGATCGAGTTCGCCCATCGTCTGGCGCACTTCGACAATTTGCTGCGCCTGACCCTTGGCCGTTGCAGCGATGGTCTGCGCCAGTTGGGCGATCTCGCCGACTTTGTTGACAATCCGGGTAAAGGTATCCCCGGTTTGTCCGACCAGATCGACCCCGCGTTCGACTTGCGCCGAACTGGCGCCGATCAGTTTCTTGATATCGAGCGCGGCATCGGCACTGCGCTGCGCCAGCGCGCGGACTTCGGTGGCGACGACAGCAAACCCGCGCCCGGCTTCGCCCGCGCGCGCTGCTTCGACCCCGGCATTGAGCGCCAGCAGATTGGTCTGAAACGCGATGCCGTCGATCACCGCGATGATCTTGCCGATTTCCTGCGCCGAATGGTGGATGTCGTGCATCGCGGCCACCGCGTCGTGCGCAACCTGCCCGCCGATCTGGGCATCGCCGTGGGTGTCGCGCATGGCTTCGTGCATGTTGGCGGCATCGAGCGCGGTCTGCCCCACCGTACCGGCAAGGCTGGTCATCGCGGCCGCGGTTTCTTCCAGCCGCGCCGCCTGCTGTTCGGTGCGTTGCGCCAGATCGTCGGAGGCCTGGCGAATTTCGCTGGCGCCGTTTTCCACCGCCACGGCATTGCCGGCAACGCCTTCGAGCGCGGCACTGACTTTGCTGCGCATCGCTTCAAAATCGCGCTGGAGCTCTTCATATCCGGGCGGCAACTGTTCAAGCTGGCGCGAAAAATCGCCTTCGGTCATCGCGTGCATGGCGCTGCCGAGGGCAACGGTCACGCTTTCGCGCCGCTGCCGCTCGATCTCGGAATACGTCGACAGCGCGATTTCCATATCGAGCAGCGCCATCTTGAACAGGGTGCCGATCATTTCGCCGGGCGCTTTGCCCAGCGGGCCAAAGCGCGATTTGAGCATGGCTTCGACAACGTCGGACAGAACCGCGGCATAGGCGCCGATATACCAGTCCTGATCGAGCCCGATCTTGGCGTGGATGCGGCCGATTTTTTGCGCAGAATCGTGCCAGGCCGGACCAGGTTCGGCGGAAAACATCGCTTGCCAATGTTCAACCTGTTTGGCGCGGGCGTGATCCATCGCCGCGCGGGTTGAAAAATGGCGCGCGGTTTCGGGCGTCGCCGCGATGCGATCGTAGAGCCGCACCAGCGCCTTGGTGCCATGCGTGCTGATGGCGCGCGCGAGGCGACCGAAGCGATCAAAATCGCGCCTCGTCAGATTGAAAAAGTGGACTTTGGCTTTCAGGTCTGCCGCGCTCATGTCGCTTGTCTCCTCGCCACTGGTGTTTTTGCCTAACCGAATGGGGTAAAATGCCGTTCCGAAAGGTATGAGCGAAAACGCGTAGAGCAGGTGCGCGCTTTGCTCAGGCGCGCGCTGTCATGCCGGTATGGCGTTGATTCAGCATCAAAACCGTGAAGCCCTCTGCCGAAGCCGGCTTGAAGCCGCAGAACGCGAAAGGTCGGACGAACAAGGCGGTTTGCAGCCCGTGCCGACACTGCTAGCAGCCGCGCCGTGCCCGTTTCTTCCGATCCTGCCTGCAGCCCCCGTCGCCTGCGCCTGATCATGGCACTGGTCAGCGCCGCGCTGTTCATGGAAATCCTCGACGCGACGGTGATTACCACCGCGCTGCCGGCCATGGCGCGCAGTTTCGGGACCAGCCCGGTTGCGCTCGATATCGGGGTTTCGGCCTATCTGCTGACCGTCGGCGTGTTCGTCCCGGTCAGCGGCTGGGTCGCCGAACGGCTGGGCGCGCGGCGGGTGTTCGCCTTTGCCATCGCGCTGTTCACTTTGGCCTCGGTCCTGTGCGGATCGGCGGGCGATCCCACCAGCTTCGTGGCTCTGCGCGTGGTGCAGGGCCTCGGCGGATCGCTGATGGTGCCGGTGGGACGGCTGGTGGTGATGCAGCTGGCGCCGCGCGAACGGCTGGTTCAGACCCTCGCCGCGCTGGTCTGGCCCGCGCTGATCGCCCCGATCATCGGCCCGCCGCTGGGCGGGCTGGTCACGCAATGGTTTGGCTGGCGCTGGATTTTCTGGTTCAATCTGCCGCTGGGGGCGATCGCGCTGGCAGCATGCTGGTGGCTGATCCCCGATGTTCGCGGCCAGGCGCGGCGGTTTGACCGGATCGGCTTTGCGCTGTCGAGCGTCGGATTGTTTGCGCTGCAACTCGGGCTGGAACGCGCGCCGCGCCATGCCGATGCGCTGGCCGCGCTGCTCACAGGTGGCGGGCTGGTCCTGGTGGCCCTGACATTGCGCCATCTGCTGCGCGCGGCCCACCCGCTGATCGACCTTGCCGCCTGGCACGTGCCCGGCTTTCGCGCCGCCGTACGCGGCGGTTCGGTGATGCGGCTGGCGGTCAACGGCGGCCCGTTCCTGCTGCCGCTGATGATGCAGGAAGGCTTCGGGTTCAGCGCGTTCCACGCCGGATTGTTCGTGCTGACGGTGTTTGTCGGCGACATGGCGATGAAGGCGTTTGTCCCGCGCATCATCCACGGATTTGGCCATCGCCAGGTGCTGGTGGTCAATGGCTTCCTGTGCGCCGCCTCGCTCGCGCTGATGGCGCTGATTACGCCCGGCTTGCCGCTGTGGTTGGCCGCGATGATCCTCGTGTCTCACGGGCTGGTGCGCAGCCTCGAATTTACCGCGATTTCGACGCTGGCGTTTGGCGATATCGATCGCACCGCGCTGGGCGATGCCAATACCTTGTTCAACACGCTGACGCTGCTGGCCGGGGCTGCGGCGATCACGCTGGCGGCAGCGGCCGTGCATCTGGCGCCGCTGGCCGGGGCGGACAGGCTGTTTGCCGGGCCGGGCGCGGCCTACCGCATGGCGTTTGTGCTGTTGGCGCTGTTCGCGCTGCTGGGCCAGATCGATCCGATCCGGATGGCCCCCGGCACCGGCGACGGGCACCGGCGATAAAGGCATCGCTGATCGCAATTTTGCAAAAGACTTATGGGCTTTGCAAGAGCGGAAGGGTGATTGTTACCGTACTTCCCGCGCCAACTGTGCTGCTCAATTCGAGCTTTCCGCCGTGGTGTTCGACGATTTCACGACAAATCGGCAAACCCAGTCCTGTACCGCCGCCTTTTGTGGTGTAAAATATATCGAAGGCCTGAGATAAATCATGTTCGCTTATGCCGCAGCCATTATCTTTGATAATGAGGCGAAGATTTTTTATGGAATAAATATCGGCGATGATCAATATTTTGCGTATTTCCTGTTTCTCATCGAATGAATCGATGCTATTTTGCATCAAATTCATCATAATGTGGGTGAGTTCGCTTTCGCTTATCGATATTTTTACGGATTCGAGAAAATTTGATATTGAGAATTGAAAGTCTATATCATAGTTTTTCGTATAGATTTCCAGTAACGGCATTAACGCTCCGAACGCTTCCCAAACTCCAGTCTCTTGATTTGAGTGGACATTTCTCGCCGTTACCCGGCGAACGGACGCGATTATGTCTCCAGCGCGCTGGATCTGCGCAATTGCCCCATCAAGTGCGCCGGTTGCCTCGGACAGTTCGGGCGGATTGCGGATCAACCACCGCTTTGCAGCTTGAGCAAATGTCAAGGCCGCGCCGATCGGCTGGTTGGTTTCGTGTGAAATCGTGGTCGCCATCGCCTCGACGATGGAAACGCGGCCCAAGCGCGCCAACTCATCGCGGATGCGCGCATTCTCGTTCAACAATACGCGATGGGTTTCGAGCTCATCGAGCTTGCGATAGGCTTCATCAAGCCGCAGAAAATTCTTCTCACGGGTGTAATTGGCAAAGAGCTGGGTTGCGAAAACGCCAATCGACAGCAGCCACACATCGAGAAAATTTATAGCACTATTCAGGCCGGCAGTGGTCCTTGGGGCGTGCATTTCATATTCACAGCACATCACGGAGGTGGTGATCAGTATCGAAAAATTTAATAATCTTGCGGCCTGTTTCTTGAAGAAAATGCTATTTATTCCAAAAAATAGCGTTGAAGATATTACCGCCAACGAGTCCAGGTGCAGTGGATCCTGAATTGCGCCAATTAAATTTATGAAAATAAACCCGATATTCATGATAAAAAACAAAGAGGGAATTATAAAATGTATCAATCTCTTCGCGACACCATAGGCAAAAATGATTATTGCCGATCCAATCAGGAACGGTGTGATTGATATCAACTCAAAAATATTTACACCAAATTCATGAATATCGATATATAGTGAAATTGAAACTATGATAATTCCGAGAAGAAGACAGGATCGAAGAAACAGCAGAAAAAATGGATCGCTTTCTGCATTTCTCCATTCATTGCGGCTCAGAAAAAAATCGCGACCGAGTTCGTCTCGGGTGCGTCTTGCTAATGCAGAAATATGTTCAGCCAAGGGTGCCATGTCTGAAAAAAGTCTGTCCCCTATAAAGCCTGAACGAACCTTGTGAAATTATCCAACAGCGAGGATTGCAATATTTCAAAGTTAATTTCATCATATATAAGAAGAATATACTCTTGCCAAATGTGCCATATTGACTGATCTCAGCTTTGAAATTATATTTCTCCGATGAACTTTGACAGTTGACTCGGTAATTGACAGCAGGTGAGCGATCTGTTTGTTGCGTTGACCGTCCAGCGTCAGTTCCAGAACTCGACGTTCGCGCGGAGACAACTGGCTGAGATGAGTGAGGGCATTTGATCGTGCCAGATCGCTTTCCCGGCGGGTGCTTTCAATATCTTGCGCTTTTGAAATGGCATCAAGAATGTCTTGATCGCGAAACGGCTTGGTCAAAAAATCGATTGCGCCAAATTTCATCGCCTGAACGGCCATGGTGATGTCGCCATGCCCGGTGATGAAGATGATCGGCATGCGGATGTCGCTTTCCTTGAAGCGTTTTTGCATTTCCAGTCCGCTGGACCCGGGCAATCGCACGTCGAGAATGATGCAGCCATATTCAAATGATGTGGCCGCCTCCAGAAAATCATATCCCGACTGATAAGTTTGAACTTTGTATCCGACCGATCGCAACACGGAATCCATTGACGTTCTAATCGATTCGTCGTCGTCGATTATGAAAACGTCCAGATCGATATCGCTGCGCATCGCCCTATCCCAATTCTCAAACCTCTAAATTCAGTAGCCTTCGTTTACGCAGTTGAGCTGCTGGTTGACAAAAAGATCGATGCTTTCCAGCCGGACTGATGCCGCATTGATAGGGCACCAGTTGGGGTTTGCAACGTCAGACTGCGCTGCTGCAGGCGAGGCAGCCAATTTCACTGCATCGACTTGACGACGAGCGCTCTTCGTCTCGCCGCGCGAGTGGCGTGGTCAGCGGTGAGACGCGCCGCGGTTTGTCACCGGTGGTGCACTACTCCAAAGGAGTATCCGGATAAACTCAATGCACAGCGCGGTAGGCCGTCAGCCAAGCGACAGCCCGTGCATCTTATGTTAATTAATAAACACTATCGGGTGCGCCGGGGCTTTTCGGGATTATTCCGGGATCGACTCAAAAAAGTTGTATCGGGCTATGGTGAAAAATATGCCGCGTTCTGAAATGAAGAATGCAACTTTCGAGGCTGATTTGCGTAGGGCAATAGAACATTTGCAATCAGCCATCAAAATATTTGATGATCTCGATATGGATTTGGCTGCCATCAGAGTTCAGGAAGCGATAGATTGCATAGACGCAATCGAAATTGATTCAGAAAACATCATTGATATCCGGATGGGTGACAGTTTGTAATCCCATTTCCGGTTTGTTCAATATCTCAATTGCTCTGATGCAGCGCGCGCTACTTTCCTGACGGATTTGCAGCTTCACCCGGAATTTCGCGCCATCCAGGCGCGGCATGGTTTGCCGGTTTGTTCGCTTGGCGTGCATGCCAAAGACTTGGCTGCTCACCGCGAACCCGGACCCGCTCCCTTCCGGGGCCAGGCATCGCAAGGACATCCGCGACCCTGCCCCGGATGTGTTATCCTGCGGGGATCATACAGTGTTTATTCAATAATTCACTGCATGCTGGCCGCAATGGAGCATCTGGCAAGCGTTGCACTTTGCCGCATGCGATCAGAGCCAGCTGAGTAGTGCAAATTCATCCGAATAGGCGCTCGCTACATATATATGCTGATTGCCTTGATAACCCTGACCGTTAACAGCTACATCTGGAAATCAGGCTAGGTCGGGGGCAACCCGACAGAGCGTTTTGCTTGTCTGGATACCGTTTAGGGCATGAGATGGGCTGGATTAGTCGGGAGAAACTGAGCGCTTTGCAAGCTCTGGTCAAAGGCATGGTCGCAGATGCGGCCTTGTCCGACCCGGAAACGCTCCTGCATGAAGCGGTATTGGCCGCGAAAAGTGAATCGAAGCGCCGCAAGCACAGGGGCAGCATTTTCCAGTACGCCGGTCTGTTTGGCGAGCCCGCCTGGGATATCTTGCTTGAGCTGTTCATCAATGGTGCGGATGCCAAAAAGACCTCGATTTCCGCGATTGGCATCGACGCAGCGGTTTCTCCATCGACGATCAAACGCTGGATCTCGTTGCTCGAAAAGCACGATCTTGTCGTGATCATTCCCGACGTTGCCGACAGACGGCGGCAGTGGCTTGAGCTGACTCAGGAAACAAGACTTGCGATGATCAGGTATTTCTCTCAAGTTTTGGCTTGATCGCTCAACAGTCCCAGCCTCGCGCCAAGCAGACCAGCCGCGACTTTGGGAAGCCGCAGCTTAGCGCAAACTTGCCTTATGTAGCGCTTCAATAGATGAGCAGAAGGAAGTTGCGCACTATCTCGACAAGACTACGTCGCTTTTTGACGCACTTGAGAACGAGGCTCTATCCGCCATGACCCTCCTGAACAACGCCGCACTGTGCTGATCTCCGCCGCCGTCACCGACAAGATCGACGTGCGCGGGCCAATGCTCCCCAATCCCGCTATAAAACTCGCATGAACATTGAGAAGATCATTGCCTCGTTTCCATCGAAGTCCACCGCGGAACGCAAGGCAATGCGTGCCAATGCCGAATTCCTACTGCCATGACAGCGGACGAGATCGCACTTCGGCTCGGTTTGAAGTCGACCAGGACCGCCCAGCTTCTCAAGCGCGGCGTTGCCGAGCGACTTTTGGAAAAGACTGCCAAACCGGCAAGATACAAACTGGTTGTCCGACAGCCGACCCTGTTCTGACTTAAGCTCCAGCCGGGAAAGACATCACACCTGTCATCGATATCCAGCGTCACCGCCGCAGGCCGGCCCCGATAGCTGAACCAAAGACCACCTTTCAGCCGAAATCCGTTGCGGTCGTTGCCTGCGCGGATTTGAAAGATGGACGCGCCTGATTGAAAGTCCGACCGGCGTGCAGCCACCCGGACAGTCTTGCGGTATCGGCATTGCTCGAACAAGCGCGACAAGCCGGGGGCGTTCCACTGAATCCGCAATCAGACCAAAGGGCACCAGCCGGCTTGCGTTCGGTTCCGCACGCGGCGCTCGATGCCATTGCGCATCGCTATCGCGGCGCGCTGATCGCCTATTTCCGGCGGCGCGTTACCCCCGTTCACGAGAGCGAGGATCTGACGCAGGAAGTGCTGCTGCGGCTGGCGCAGCGCGCGGGTGGCGGCGACATTCGCGCGGTTCAGCCTTATGTGTTCCAGACTGCAGCGAGTGTGCTGACCGACCATTTGCGCCGGCGCGCGGCGCGAGGCTGGGGTTTGACCGAGGAATATCGTGACGAAATCCATGCCCGCGCCACAGTCTCGCCAGAAGATACCCTGCTCGACGATGAATTGCGGACTAGCCTGACCGCCGCAATCGAGTCCCTGCCGGAACGGGCGCGCCATGCCTTCGTGCTATTTCGGTTCGAAGGCATGCGGCAATCTGATATTGCCGCGCACATGGGTATTTCCTTGAGCGCGGTTGAAAAGCATATCCGGTTGGGAATGGTGCGCCTTGCCTGCGCGCTTGCCCCCACCGAATAGACGGTCGTCCGGAATGGACCATGATCCGATCATGGACACCGCGGCCGAATGGCTGATGCGCGAGATCGATGGCCTTGATGCCGGCAGCCTGGCCGCCCGCGATGCATGGCTGGCCGCAAGCCCCGACCATGCGGCTGCCTTTGCGCGCATGCGCCAGGCCTGGGACGCGGCGGGAGGGCTGGTCGAAACCCCGGTGGTGCAGGAGGCGCGCCATGCCGCACTGTCGCCACAACGCCGCAGCCGTTGGCCCGTGGCCGCCGCTGCCTGCCTTGCCTTGGCCATGGTCGGCACAGCGGCATGGTGGACGCTGGGCGGCTCGGCCCCGTCGATGGAACGCACCGTGATCGAAACCCGGTCCGGCGAACAGGCCAATGCCACACTCTCGGATGGTTCGCAGATCACGCTCGACACCGACAGCAGGGTCGAAACCGCATTCGATGCCGGCCACCGCAATCTCGTGCTGGTGCGCGGCCAGGCGTTTTTCAATGTCGCGCACGACCGGTCGCGTCCGTTCATCGTGCGCGCCGGAGAACGCGAAGTGGTTGCCGTCGGTACCCGCTTCGATGTTTTTGCCGAAGCCACGCGGATCACCGTCGCGCTCACCCAGGGGCGGGTGAGGGTGGAACCCGCCGGCACGGCCAGCAAGCCGGCGCTGCAAAACGAAGGAACCGAACTCGGCGAAGGCCAGACGCTGGTGTTCCAGCGGACCAGCGGCCAGACCCTGATAACCCGCGACGATCAGGCCGCGCAGACCGATTGGCAGCAGGGCCGCCTGCACTTTAACGGAACACCGCTCGGCGATGCCGTCGCCCGGTTCAACCGCTATGGCAGCCGGCGCCTCGTGCTCGACGATCCCGCGCTTGCCGCCATGCCGATCAGCGGGGTGTTCGAGGCGCGCAATGGTCCTGCCTTCGCCCAGGCGCTGGCGGCGCTGTTCCCGGTCACGGTCGAAACGCGCAGCGATGCCATCGTGGTGCGCCGGATCGAAAAATCGACCGATCGATAATTATTTCCTCGGGCACCTGCGGGTTTTCGCAGGGCTTGCGTCTTTGCCCTCCAGAACGGCCACACTCATGCGGCTTTGCGATAGAGGAGGACACATGAATTTCCCGAAAACCCGGTCCATTCGGCTTGGCGCCGCCCTGCTTGCCGGCACCATGCTCGGTGCCCCGCTGGCCCACGCTGCCGATGCCGAGCCCGCCGCCGCAGGCTCGGGCCAGATTGGAGAAATCATTGTCACGGCGGCGCGGCATGAACAAAGCCTGCAAAAGGTTTCGGCCGCGATCCAGGTGATCGACGGCAGCACGATCAAGGATCTGGCGCTGCAAAACGTCGGCGAAATTTTCAGCGACACCCCCAGCATTCAGGCGACCGGCCAGCCCGGCGGTTTTTCGGTCGACGTTCGCGGCATGGGGGGCGACTTGCCCGCCGGATCGACCCAGGGTTCCACCGCAGTCGTGTTCGACGGGGTCTACAACATCAATTCCCAAGGCACCACGGTCGGCTTCTTCGATGTCAACCGCGTGGAAGTTTCGCCCGGTCCGCAAAGCACGCGGTTTGGCCCCAATGCCGATGGCGGCGTGGTCAATATCTATACCAACAATCCCAAACTCGACCGGCTTGAAGCCTCGGCAACGCTGACCCTGGGCAACTATAGCCTCGTGCGCGGCGAAGCGATGGTCAACCTGCCGCTGGGACATGATCTGGCGCTGCGCGTGGCTGGCGCGTTCCTGACCCGTGGATCCTATTTCACCCCTGCCGAAGGCGAACAGCGCGGCCAGTCGATCCGTACCAAGCTGCTCTACAAGCCGGACAGCGATTTCAGCATGCAGCTTTCCTACCAGATGGACCACATCGGTGGCGCGGGCAACGGGTCCAACGTATTCCCGGTCTTCACCAACAAGGTGGCGGTCTATTCGGGCGATTCCATCAACAATGGCAGCAATCCCTGGGATGCCCCGGGGATGGAACCCTACAACCCCGACAATATCAACACGGCCGACATCTACCAGCACACCTTCATCGCGAACGGGTCCTACCAGTTCAGCAAGGCGGTCGTGCTCGATGTCGAAGCATCGTATATCAAGATGACCGGCGGAGAAACCGGCACGATCAACTTGCCGCCGTGGAACATTACCACCGAACCCGGCCCGCCGGTGTTTTCGGGGGCGCAAATGAATGAATTCGCGCCCTTCCACCAGTTCACCGGCGAAGTGCGCTTTCACAACGGCGCCGGCAGCAAGGTGATCTGGGATCTGGGCTATTACCACTGGAACTACCTGTGGGGCTATTCGCTCAGCGGCGCGGCGTTTCTCGATTTCGAAACGGTCACGACAACCACCTCGCAAAACGCGTTCTTCGGTGAAGCCACCTACCCGGTCAATGATCGCCTGCGGCTGATCGGTGGGCTGCGGCAAAGCTGGGATGACCGCACGTTCCAGTTCACCAACAACGGCACACTGGTCACCGCTGCCTCGGGGCAGCAAACCTTCCCCAAAAGCTTCTCGCACTTCGATTATCGCGCCGGGGTGGAATATGATCTTGCGCCGACTTCGCTGGCCTATGCCACGATTTCGTCAGGCTATCGTCCCGGGGGCTATTCGGGCTATTCCAGCGCCACCGGCGGCCCGATCGCGTTCCAGAGCGAGGTCAACACCGGGTTCGAGTTCGGCCTGAAAAACCGGTTCCTCGACAACCACCTCCAAGTCAATCTCGACGCATTCCACTACAACATCAGCAACTATCAGGATCTCGACAAATACAGCGGCTTTGTGCCGAGCACCGGCGGCTCGCCGTGCGGCAATGGCGATCCGCGCATCGCCTGTCTGGTGCCAACGTTCGGTGTCGGCGCCAACACGTGGGGGGCCGAAGCGCAGATCCGCGCGCAATTCACGCGCAGCGATATGGTACACCTCAACGCCACCTGGCTTGATGCCAAGTTCAACAAGAAGCAAGGCTCGTGCGCTACGGTTGGTCTGACCGCGGCGGCCCAGGCGATGACCTGCCCCGATGGCTATAACGACCAGGTCAGCGGCGCGCTGCTGTTCTATGACATTGCCGGCGCGGTTCAGCCGCATTCGCCGACGTTCTCGATGACGGCAGGCTATGACCATACCTTCGATCTGTCGTCGAGCACCAGCCTCATGGTTGGCGGCAGTGCGTTCTACAGCACCGGGTACTGGGTCAATCCGGTCGAAGACGCCGAGGGCTACGGCTACCAGCCGGCCTATTGGCTGGGTGAATTCCATGCCCGGCTCAGCCTGCCTGGCAATCGGCTGTCGGTTGCCGCATACGTCCGCAATGTTGGCAACTATGCGGTCAAGCAATCGGTGCTGCCGGCAACCTCGATTGGTGATCCGCGCACGTTCGGCGTGACTTTCGGCGTCAAATACTGATCGTGCGCACAAGGGGTTCGGGATCGGGCGGTCGAGCGACCGGTCCGATCCCGGCCCCATCAAGACAGGAAAGATGCTGCCGGTGAAAGCGCGGTTCGGACTTGCCTCCACCCACCGGGCGATCGGCGTGGTGGCAGCGTGTCTGCTGTTCTATCTCGGCATGAGCGGCGCGGTCGTCCAGGTTGTCCGTCGTCAGAACATTCGGCACAGATCGCGGCGTAGATTAGCGGAGGGCGGGCCTCGTCTGGGGTTGGTTTTTAGGCGGCGAGCTTGCGGTGTTGCAAGCGCCGATGTTCGATGGTTTGT